>Ga0183099_1000005_pt1 | contig 322009 bp, 278 predicted proteins | sample Biomet1_FD_127788 | JGI IMG/M metagenome (GOLD analysis project Ga0183099, IMG submission 127788) | Microbial communities from bioreactor (seeded with anoxic lake sediment) at LBNL, California, USA - Biofuel metagenome 1 | ecosystem: Engineered > Bioreactor > Anaerobic > Unclassified ...
TTCAATCGTTTTTATTGTATCATTAGATTTCACAAGCCTTAGATGTTGAAATTCTAGCTCTTTTACTAATGCAGCACTGTGAGTTGTCACAATACTCTGTACAATAATGGACCCATCTCTTCCTAATTTATTGTATGACACTGTTGCTTTCCCATGTCTATAATTATTCATCTCTCCTTCTAATTCTATGTAACCGTAAAGCTCATTATGATATTCTTCTGTAATTTCAGAAAATGCCAAAAAGTTAACCTCATTCAAAGAAGGATATGGTAACCGATTTGGTAATACATTTTCAATCGTTTTTATTGTATCATTAGATTTCACAAGCCTTAGATGTTGAAATTCTAGCTCTTTTACTAATGCAGCACTGTGAGTTGTAATAATTACTTGTGTATTTGCTGTATTTGATAGTTCTAAAAATGCTTTAATAAGTTTTTTCTGATGTTGTGTGTGTTGTGATGTTTCAGGTTCTTCAATTGCGTATATAATGCTCGGTATGTTTTCTTCTGTTTTTCTTCTTTCAGCTTCAGCTCTGAAAAAGTTTAATAGAATAAGTCGCTTAACTCCACTTCCTCTTTTATTTATTGGAATATCTTCATCACCAGTTATTGATACACTCTTAAATACATCTGTCCATTTTAAACTTTCTGTTGCAGGTATAATCGGATTCAAACTATTGGCAATTTCAGGATTCATTTCCTGAATTTTTTCTAAAGTACGTGTTGCAACATCTTGTAATTTATTTTTTACTTCTGTTGCTATTTCATCAAATTTTGTTTTTAGTGAAGCATCATTTAATATTTGCCTTACCGCTTCTTTTAATGGGTCTTGAACTTCACTATCTCCGTCACTATTTTTTCTGTCTGATTGAAACAAAGAATATAATGGCAAATATGTTTGTAGTTTATCCCAAATGGATTTTGTGTCGCCTTTTGTTACATCAATTTCTATATTTGCTAATTGAAGGTCTGTATTGTAGTGCTGCCAAATTGCTGTTCTCATTACAGCATTTATTGTTTGATTACTACATGTAATTGTATTATCCCGAATTATTTTTTGGAGGTCTGTGTTTTTCTTTAGCAATAAATCATTACAGTTATTTCCTGTAGGATGATTAGCTGATACAAAGACCTTTTCTTTACCACCATTTGAATATTTTTTTACGATTTCAAGTTGACTATTTGAATTTAAAAGATATTCATTCTGTAATGTTGTTTCGTTTGTACTGTCAATTACAATGCTAGTTGGTAATTCTTCAAAGCAAACTGAAATTACAGTTTCTGTGTCGCCTTCAGCAAGAGCTTGTTTATTGACATCATCTTTGTCAAGTTTTATTACTCCTTTCCCTCTTTAAAAAAAATAGTCAAGTGCTTCTAAAACCGTTGATTTACCAATGTCGTTTTTACCTACAAAATGCGGTTAAATCACCAAATTCAATTTCAACTTCGTCTTTGTAACTCCTGAAATTCTTAATTTTAATTGTTTTGATTTTCATTTTTCAAGTATTTGATTTTTTTTATTGCTTGCCACCTAACACCAATATATACGAATACTCAAGTTGTGTATGCGAACAAGTTGCTCGCATATATCGGCTATAGCTTCTGTCTTTCTTCTGTGTTATCCGGTTCTCTGCGATAATCGCGGTTAAGACAGTATTGATGTTAACCCGCTTCCAACCACCGCTTTCTTTCCTCCCAATCCGGTTTCAAAACTACAAAAAACAATTCGTAAAATAACTTTTAGGTTAAATTTATTTGCAGGTGAGGGTCGGACTGGTTTTTCGGCTAAGTTTTTTCTCTTTGGAAAACGGTTTATCCTTCTTGCTCTGCTGCGGTTTATTGAATTTATACCAGTCATATTGCTTGGAAAACTATTTATATTGCAATTTACATCACTCATAATTCAATTTGCAATTTGCATGTTCCTTATTTGTTGGCATCGCATTGCTATCAATGGCGAGCTCCCCTCTTGTAATGACCCGATAGCAGGAATATCGCTACAAAGAGGGATTGTTCGAAATCGTGTGTGCCGGTACCTTTGTCGTACAAAAAGCATAGGTCTAATTTGCCCTGAATTGATGTTTGAAATGATGTGAGTTAAGTGAGAGTTCTTTTTCATGGCAAATGCTTTCGGGTGTGTACCATGAAGGGAGTCAACGGCGAATTAATACCGATTGTTTCTAATGAACAATAATAAAACAATAATCAGATGAAAAAAATAGCAATTGTTTACGGGAGTACCACCGATCATACAAAAGAGGCAGCCGAAAGTATTGCCGCCCGTTTGTCGTCGTATGAAGTAGATGTGATGGATGTAGCTACACTTAGTGTAGAGCAGTTAGCTCAATACCCGAATCTTATTCTGGGCACCTCCACGTGGGGATCCGGTGATTTGCAGGATGATTGGGATAGCTTTCTTCCTAAATTGAAAAAGGCAGATCTGAGTGGCAAGGTAGTTTCCCTTTTCGGATTGGGAGATTCTTCTTCTTTTTCCGATACGTTTGTCGATGGAATGGCACAGATTCACGATGCGTTGCAGGGATCGGGTTGTACAATCGTAGGTGCTGTAGGTGCAGATGGCTATTCATTTGATGCGTCGAATGCCGTGTCGGATGGTAAATTTGTGGGTTTGCCCCTTGACGAAGATAATGAAAGCAATTTGAGTGCCAATCGTATCGATAGTTGGATTGCTGCTATTGAACCTTGTTTTATCGATTAAGCGTTGTGCCATGACTGTATTGATGCATCATATCTACGAATATAAAAAAGGGTTGCGCAATCTGGTATTACATACCATGAGTACCGCCGATAGGATCCAGGCAGAGATTCGTCTCCAGCATCAGCACATAGCGTATCATGTTTGTGTGGTTAGCGAAACCAAGATCAATATTTTCTTTGGAGCAGCACAGTGCGTGGAAGTAGTGCGAAAATTCGGGGACAAACGTTTGAACCGGTTTACGCCCGAAGAGGATTTTATTCTGGGTATCATGCTGGGATACGACCGGTTGCAGCAGTGCAATCGCTACCTCCAACGTTGTCAGAATGGTGTGCCGGATTTGATTGCGGTATAGCCATAAGCTCTCATCGGAGATAAATGTATATCGGCGATAGTGAAGTATACAGCCTTACGATACAATATACTTCTTGAATCCGGCCGAGAAAACCGTATCGCCGTTTTTGTCCGTCATAAAACCTTCTACGTCGTATTTGCGCGACAGATACTCCATTTTTTGCAGAAAGGCTGTTTTGTCGAAGTTGAAAAGGCCGGTCGAGAGCACATCGCCGGTCATGGCATCGTGGCTGATAATCCCCACCTGCCGGTTTTCCGAAGGGTAGCCGCTTTTAGGGCTGAGAATGTGTCCGTAGCGTTTTCCGTCTATGTGCAGGTAGGTGTTGTTGGCTGCCGAAGTAGAGTAGCAACGGTTGGCCAGGCGCAGGCAAAACAGGCTTTGCTCTTCCTCTTCTGTGTCGTCGACCTCTATCTCCCAGTCGGGATGCGCTTCGTTGTTGAGGGCGCAGATAGAACTGCCGCCCGCATTGATGATGGCATCGCCGATACCGGCGCGGCGCATCTGTTCCGCTACTTTGTCGACGGCAAAAGCTTTGAGAAACGAACCGGTGATAATCTCCTGTCCTGGCTCAATCCTTACCCACATACCCTCTGTTTGCACTGAGCGATAACCGACACGGGCAAGGGTTTCCTTTATTTCGTTTTCCGAGGGAACTCTCCACTTCTCACTTTTGTAAAATCCCCATAACCGTATCAGTGGCATCACCGTGATGTCGTATTCATCCTCCAGTTCGTCCGAAAGTTTGTTCAGACGATTCAATAATCCGACGGTCGTTTCGTCCGTTTCGACAAAACGACCGGCCTGTCGGTTGATTCGATCGATAAACGAATCCTCCGAGTAGGAGTTGTAACGGGTATCGATCTCCTCCATGATGGCAAATAACTCATCGAAGAGCGATTCGGGATGGAAGAGTGAAAATTTTAGTTTGATATGGGCATGAAACAACCAGCGGGTCTGGGAGTGGTAGAGCAACGGGGTGCACATTTATTTGGTCGATGATGCCTTTTCGCGGGTGGCCTTCTCTACTTTGGTGGTGGTGACACCGGCCTGTTTTTTCATCTCTTTCGATTTGACCACTACGCCCGATGCGGAGTTTTTAACGGTTGCTTTCTTGGAAATCTCTTTTTTCGAAGAAGCAGCCTTTTTGGTTTCATTGTTTGTCGGTTGTTGTGCTTCGGGTGCAGCGGTACCTGTTTTTGCCGGTTGAGCCATTGCATTCCGGTTGATGCCGAATGTCAGCAGTACTGCGCTGCAGAGGAAGATAAGCGATCTTTTCAGGTTGTTCATAAGGGAATGAATTTATTGAATTTGTATTCGACAAAAGTAATCAATCCCCGAAAAATTAGGAATAGCGAAGCGGTAGTAACTCTCTTAATTATACTGAAAAACGTCTTTTTTTTAGTCGAAACTGCGCTGATTTGCTACCTAAAAGGCATTTTTTGCCATATTTTTATCTTTTTGTATTGAAGTATTTGAAAGAGTGTCTTTGTTTTATGTGTCTGTAAATTAATTAAGTACGAAAAAATAGAATGCGTATCTTAAAATTACGTCGATTTTCGATAATTAAAGTTACCTTGAGTTTGAAATTATAAACTATCTTTGCTGTGGTAATTAAATAAATAATAACATGGAAGAATTAGTAAAAAGAATCAAAGAACAGATGGGCGTTTTTACTGAAAATGCCGATCAGCAAGTAGAGAAGAATAATAAAGCTGCAGGCACTCGTGCTCGTAAAGCATCTCTGGAGTTGGACAAGATGTTGAAAGAGTTCAGAAAAGTATCTGTAGAAGTCAGCAAATAATTCTTCTTGCACAAAAGCTAAAAGCACTCCATGAAAAACACATCATGCGGTGCTTTTTTATTTGTACCTTATCGTAACAAATCAATAAGACTGACCTAACAAAGCGATTCTTGCATAACCATCAACATTACGTGAAAATATGAAATCAGTACAGTGGTCTATTGGTATTGTTCTGTTACTATTCGTTTTTAAGGTTTCGGCTCAACAGCCGGTAGAGGCCAATGCCTCTAAAATAGTCGTGTCGGAACAAGAGAAGACGCTTCATTCGCAGTGGCAGGGCAAGCGTGTGGCTTATCTGGGCGATTCGATGACCGACCAGCGCAGGGTAGGAACCTCCTGCGTTTATTGGGAGTATCTGAGCGAACTGCTGGAAGTTGAACCATTCGTATACGGCATTAGTGGCAATATGTGGAATGGTATTTACAAACAAGCGGTAAAACTGCAGCAAGAGCATGGCAAGGGTGTGGATGCGATCTTTATTTTTGCCGGTACCAACGATTACTACCACAATACTCCGATAGGCAAGTTCTTTAGCGAGACTACCAAACAAACAAATTATAACGGCGCATCGGTGACCCGTAAGTATCGTACGCCGGTTGTGGATGACTCCACGTTTTGCGGGCGTATCAACAAGGTGATGCAGTACCTGAAAAATAACTATCCGGAACAGCAAATCGTGTTGATGACCCCTATTCACAGAGGGTACGCCAAATTCAACGAGAAGAACGTGCAGCCCGACGAGAATTATAGCAACGAACTGGGGTTGTACATTGATGCCTATGTGGATGTTTTGAAGCAGGCAGCATCGTATTGGTCTGTCCCTCTGATTGACCTCTATTCTCTGAGCGGACTCTATCCGTTAGCCGATGCGCATGCAGTCTACTTTCACAATGCCGATACCGATCGGTTGCATCCGAATGCCTGGGGAGATTATCGCTTGGCAAAAACCATTCAGTATCAGTTGCTGGCGTTGCCATCTACATTTGTTTTTACCCGTTAAAATTATCATTATGTCAGTAGTTATGGAATTTGCCCTGTTTCCGATGGATAAGGGCGAACATGTGAGTCAATATGTAAAGCAGGTGGTGCAGATGGTGGACGCTTTGCCCTACGACAGCCAGCTGACATCGATGGGTACCATCGTAGAGTGCAACACGATGGATGAATGTCTGAGTGTGCTGTCTAAAGCCAATGCCTTGTTAGAGCCTGTGGCGCAGCGCATTTACTGTACTGCCAAATTTGACAACAAACCGGGTAAGACCGATCAGATGATGCATAAAATAGAAGCGGTGAAAGGCATGTAGATTGTGCCTTGGTCCCTTTTGTGCGATATTTTCTGCTGTAAGTAACATTTTTCAAGAAAATGTTACATCCGAAGTTGTCTTTATTTTATATAAAGTTTATCTTTGTGAACTCAGACAAAGGAATAATTGAGTTTCTTTAGACCATGATAGATCACGAAGAGTATATTGTTTCCCAGCTGAAAGAAGGGAACGAGAGTGCCTACCGGTATTTGTTCGACAAATATTATGTGAGGCTATGCCGGGTAGCAAAAATCTATACGGGTGATGATTATGCGTCTGAAAATCTCGTTGGTGACCTTATCTTCTATCTTTGGGAAAACCATGAGTCCATACATATCCACACTTCTCTGAGTTCCTATCTTTTTACTTCCATTCGCAACCGTAGTCTTAATTACCTGCAACAATCCAGCGTTGTGAATGAATCGCGCTTTCCATTTTCTTCGACCGAAATGTATGAGAATATTTCGGCCGAATCCGATTCTCCATTGGGAATCATTATAGAAAAAGAGCTGGAACTGAAAATGAATGATTCGATTGAGCAGTTACCGGTTGAATGTAGAAACGTTTTTAAATTAAGCCGTTACGAGAATCTTAGTTATGACCAGATAGCCAAACGGATGGGTATTTCGGTGAATACGGTGCGCTACCATATTAAGAATGCTTTGTCGTCTTTACGTGCCAATTTGAGAGACTACATGGCTCTCTTTTTTTAATGCTTTTCTTCGTTCGAAGAAAAACAGTATATTTTCCCTTCTTTTTAACAATTTTGGACTACCCGAAACTTTTTTTACATTGTCTTATTTATAGAAACCGAACTAATGAATAATTCAGATTTAACGCAAGATCAGATTGACTCCCTCATTATTAATGTGCTGGGTGGTATAGCCAATGCTGGAGATGAAGAGACTCTCGGGCAGTGGATGGCGCAAAGTAATGCCAATCAGCAATATTATATGCAAATTCGCGATATTTGGGAAAGCGTCAATACCGATACAGCATTATTTGATAAAGAGAAAGCCTATCGCCGCTTCAGAACGCGCGTTGCATCTCAGGCGTTATCGGCTGAAAAGAAAAGTCCGTTCATTTTCTCTCGTTTTCTCCGCTGGACGGCAGCCGTCGTGGTGGCATTTGTGTTTGGGAGCGTAACTGTTTATATGTTAAACAGGTATAGCCAGAGTACCAATTTGTATTCCGTGGCAGTACCTTTAGGATCTAAATCGAAGATTGATCTTCCTGACCATACGACGGTATGGCTCAACGCAGGCAGTAGATTGAGTTATGCACAGGATTTCGCAAAATACAGTCGTAACGTATCGCTTGAGGGAGAAGCCTATTTCGAAGTGTCGAAAAATCCACGCATGCCATTTACAGTCAATGGGAAAGAGATGGCAGTGAAAGTATTGGGAACAAAATTTAATGTCCGTTCGTATGGTGAAGATCCTACTGTGGATATCACCTTGTTGGAAGGTTCTGTCAGCCTTACTAATCGTCTGGATGAGAACAAGACACCTTGTCTGTTAAAACCGAATGAGAAAGCAACTTTGAATAAAAAGAGCGGACAATTGACCATTGAATCTGTGCAGGCTTCGGATTGGAGCGAATGGACACGAGGAAAGCTGGTGTTCGATGCCGAACGTTTTGGACAAATTATATGCCGTCTCGAACGGGAATATAATGTTACTATTCGGGTGCAAGATAAAGACCTGATGAACCGTAAATTCTACGGAGATTTTCGTAAGGCTCAGTCGATACAGGAGATTTTTGATATAATGACGGCAAGTAACCAATTCCGTTATAAGTTCAAAGAGAGCGTTATTACCGTATATAAATGAGTCTATTTTACCTTTTGTAATACTAATCTTAAAAAAAGCACTTAATCCATGTTAGAAACCTAACTATTTTCCACAAAAAAACCGGAAGATGTTGCAGCATCTCCCGGCGGAATCGTTCTTCTGTTGAGCGATTGTTGTTCTTGATTCCGCAAAGCTACAAAAACTTTCCGAAATTCATCAACGTAAGTATTTATTGAATTGTCCGACAGGAATCTACTCCTGGAACGGAATGGGTACTCCTTGCCATTTTTATAATAAATAAGCAAGCATCTGGATGAATATTAACTTTCAGTCTTTTAATTGATTGGGCAATGAAATTCTCGTTTGTATCATGTTTTCGAGATAAGAAAGCAACACGAGAATTGTCACTGTCTATTAACAAAAAATCATTTTCGTATGAAAAAACTCAGGTATTTTTTATTTTTGCTGGTACTCGTTATGGCAACATCTGCGTTTGCTCAGCAAAAAAAAGTGACGCTTGCGCTTGAAAATGTTACGGTAAAAGCGGCCTTAGAAGCTTTGAAATCGCAAAGTGGGCTGTCGTACTGGTTCGATGCCAACGATGTCAATATGCAAAAAGTAGTGTCGGTCAACGTAAAGGAAAAGTCGGTTGACGAAACACTAAAAATAATTCTTCGTGGGCAAGATGTTCGTTTTGAAGTAAAAAACGATCATATTGTCATCACAAAAGTTACTGCACAATCACAAAAAGCCTCCGAATCACAGGCTTTCGGAGAACCCCGAAGAGTATCAGGAAAAATCACCGATGAAAAGGGAGCCCTATTGCCCGGCGTAACAGTAATGGTGAAAGGTACTTCTGCGGGGACAATATCGGATGTGAATGGGCATTACGAACTGAGCCGGGTTCCAGCAGGTGCTACTCTGGAATTCTCTTTTGTGGGAATGACTAACGCTCTTGTGAAAGTAGGATCGCAATCGATCGTAAATGTTACCCTGAAGGAAGCAGATACCAAGCTAAACGAAGTTGTAGTGGTGGGTTATGGTACCAGTACAAAAAAAGGTCTTGTATCATCTGTTACTTCCGTGAAGACTGACGAACTGAACAAAGGTGCCATTACCGATGTCGGTCAGTTGTTGCAGGGTAAAGCTGCCGGTCTGAACGTAACGGTAAGTGGTGACCCGACCCGTAAATCAAGCGTGATTCTGCGTGGTACATCAACATTGAACAGTTCGATGGAACCTTTCTATGTAATTGACGGTATTCCCGGTGCAGATATTTCGCTGGTAGCTCCCGACGATATTGAAACTATCGACGTATTGAAAGATGCTGCTGCTACTTCTATTTATGGTAACCGTGCTGCCAATGGTATTATTATGGTAACCACTAAAAGAGGGAAAAAAGGCGTTACTCATATTTCATACAATGGCTATGCCGGTATCGAAAGTGTGACTAACAGCCTGAAACTGATGAACGGATCTCAACTTCGTGATTTTTGTAAAACAACCGCTCAGAACCTGACAGAAGACACCGGTGCCGACACCGATTGGCAAAAGTCCATTCAGCGTAGCACTGCTTATTCTACCAATCACAACCTTTCGTTTAACGGCGGTAGCGATCATAATAGCTATAGCGCAAGCTTGAACTACACTAACAAGCAGGGTATTATCCAGACAAGTAACCAAAGCAAGATTGTTGCCCGTGTAACTTTCGATCAATACGCTTTCAATGATAAGGTAAAATTCGGTTTGTCGGTTGCAAATGCAAGAGTTGTATCTGATTATGTGCCATTGTTGGGTGCAGTGTTGTACCAGACAGCCTATCACTTACCAACTTCTCCGATAAAAAATGCAGACGGTTCTTATTTTGAAAACTTTACAAAGAATGGCTATTTTAACCCTTCTGCTATTATTAATAATGCACAGAGCCAATCTAAAAATAACAACCTGATTGCAGCATTTACTATCAATGCCAAATTACCTTTTGGTTTTACTTATGACATGAGTTTGTCATACCAGAATTATAATGCACTGTATGGCGAATACTACAATTCCTATTTGTATCAGTACAATGGTTCGGTGTTCTACAACAACCCAGATCCCCCCAGCACACGTTCAATTGTAACATTCCAACCGGGTGGCTCAGCAATGAGAAATAATTACCAGACTACCAATCAGGTTTTTGAAAACTGGTTGACCTGGAATCGTACCATTGGTGCTCATTCTATCAATGCAATTCTTGGGTATTCTTTCCAGAATGATATTTACGGTGATGGTTTCCAGGCAACAAATGCAAATTTCCCTGTAAACAACATGAGCTTTAATAACCTTGCGCTTGGTAACTATTCTACAATAAACGGCTACAGAGTTGATTTTGGATATGATCAGGCTTACTCTAAGACTCGTTTGATTTCAAATTTTGGCCGTTTGAACTATAACTATAACGACAAATATTATCTGCAAGGTTCATTGCGTCGTGATGGTGGATCGGTATTCGGGAAGAACAACCGTTGGGGTTACTTCCCTTCAGTGGGTGTATCCTGGAGAGCCGGTCAGGAAAGTTTTATCCAGAAAATGAATGTTTTCTATGACCTGAAATTCAGAGGTAGTTATGGTGTAACCGGAAACTCAACAGGTTTCAGTGCTTATACTGCACAGTTCCTTTCTGGTCCAATGGGTAGCTTCAATTACAATGGTGGTTCAATGATGTCTTATGGCCCTAACAAAGCGGCTAATCCTGATTTGAAATGGGAAAAAACAGCAACGACGAACTTCGGTTTGGATGCTTCTCTTTTACAAGGTAAGTTGAGCTTTACATTTGACTGGTACAACAAAAATACTACCGATATGATTTACTGGTATGACGCAGATATTCTTCTTGTTCCTGCAGCTGGTCTTTGGGCTAATGGCGGTAGCATTAATAATAAGGGTATTGAATTCAGTATTTCGGCTACTCCGGTTAAAACAAAATCGTTTACCTGGAAAACAAGCCTTAACCTGGCTCACAACAAAAATACCATTACCGGTCTTTCCAATCCTTATTTCTCAGGTGGCGACTCTATTCGTTATACACAGCCTGACGGTGGCGGACAAACAGGAAGTACCTTGCAGATTCGTAAGGTAGGATATCCATTGGGACAGTTCTTTACACTCATTTATCAGGGCAAAGACGACAAAGGAGTTTCTCAATATTTGGGTAAAGACGGGAAGCCGACAACCAATCCTACTACAGACGACTATCGTTATGCCGGCAGTCCTCAACCGAAGCTGAACTATGGTTGGTCAAACAACTTTACTTATAGAAACTTTGATTTGAGCATCTTCCTGCGTGGTGTTTATGGCAACAAAATATTCAACGCAACACGTGCAGATTTGTTCCGTCCGTCTACAGCAGCTTACACCAATATTTTGGTTGACGCCGGAAATGAATCGGCTAAAGATGGAAATGCGTACAGATACTCTTCCCGCTTTATTGAAAGTGGCAGCTATCTGCGTTTGGAAAATATGACATTAGGATATACTTTCAAAAAACCGATAAAGTATATCGAAAATGTTCGTCTTTACAGCACGGTAAATAACCTGTTTGTGATCACCAAATACACAGGAGTGGATCCTGAAGTAAATATGGGTGGTATGTCCCCGGGTATTGATGCAAACAACTTCTATCCCAAAACAAGAACCATTTTGTTTGGAGTCAATGTCAATTTTTAATATATGAATTCCTGGTAAAGGAGTTTATAACTACTAAAATCTTCGTGTGAAACGAATCCCGTTTTAGCGGGTGAGTTCCATGTAGTATTAGAGTAAAAATAAAATATAAACACATGAAAAAGAGATTTAAATACATACTGTTTTCGGCTTTAGTGTCGACTCTTCTGGTATCATGTTATGATATGGATGTGCCTGTCACAACCCAGATTACTCCGGATACTTATCCGAAAGATTCCGCTCAGTTTGTAGCGTCTGCAGGTGTTGTGTATGCTGCTTTGAGAGGTAACTATGCGATGGATTATTATTTTGTAACGGAGCTTAGTAGCGATGAAGCCATATTGCCTGCTCGTGGTGGTAACTGGTATGATAATAAGGGATACCGGAATTTTCACTATCATGAATGGACTCCTGACTACGGTTGGGCTGTAAGTTGCTGGGATTGGTTGTCTCGTGTCATCGGATATGACAATCAAACTATGTATGTTCTGCAATCGAATATGCCGGAAGGTAATCTCAAAACCCGGATGATGTCTGAATTGAGAATGGTACGTGCACTTGCATACTTTTATATGATGGATCTTTATGGGAATGTGCCTATTGTGACTACCTATGGCGATTTTGAACAAAAAGCCAAAACGGATCGCAAAGAGGTATTCAATTTCATAGAGAGTGAAATCAAAGCCTGTTTGCCGAATCTGACAACTACCGTTAATGCTGTTACATACGGTTATCCTACCAAGTATATGGCTTATGCGCTGTTGGCAAAGATGTATCTGAATGCGGAATACTACACAGGTACAAAACGGTATGATGATTGTATTGCTGCGTGCGATAATGTAATTACTTCAGGCAAATATACACTGGCAACAACGAGCAACTATTTGCAAATGTTCTATCCGAATAACGGACCTTCTACTCCGGAATTCATCTTTGCTATTCCTTTCGATCCGTCATATACGGCTTTAGGCGGAACTAACGGTATGATGTATCGTGCACGTTACGATGTTCCCCGTTCAGAAAAGGCAAAGTTCGGACTGCCATTTACTCCAAGTGCTCCGGAAAGTACCTTGCCTGAGTTCTATGCCAACTTTGATGATCCGAATGATGTCAGAAATAAACAATGGTTGACAGGATTGCAATACATGAACGATGGTGTGACTCCTGTTCTGGTTAAAACAACAAATGTTGGTTATAATCAGTTCTTTGTAGGTACTGATGAAGAAAAGAAAGCTACATATACCTATCAGGTTAACTTGACTCCAAACGTTGTATTACGTCAGGATTCTATATTGTTTGATTGTGGAAACGATGAAATTGCATGGAACATGGGTTATCGTAACATCAAGTTCTATCCCGATGCTTCATCCACCAGCCGTAACCAAAACAACGATATGCCGGTATTCCGTTATTCGGATATTCTGCTCATGAAAGCCGAGGCTATCCTTCGTGGAGGCAATGCAACTAACGGACAAACAGCCTTGTCGTTGGTGAACGATGTACGCAGCAAGAGAACAAGCTCTACTCCGTGGACGGCTGTTGCTCTGGATGATTTGTACAAAGAAAGAGCCCGCGAATTTGCGTATGAAACATGGCGTCGTAACGACATGATTCGTTTCGGTAAATTTGAAGGCAAATGGGGCTTTAAGAAAGATGCACGCGAGAGTCGTCGTATTTTCCCGATTCCAACTGCAGCAATGATAAAGAATCCGAAATTGATTCAAAATCCAGGTTATTGATTGAACTGAGTTGATTATAGGCTGCCGGCTATGTGATGATGAATTGTGTTGTTGTGGTCGGCAGTCTTTTGTTTATTGAATATTTTGTGAGAAGATTACTGTTTTAGGCTATAGGTACTTATATATATAAATTGAATTATGAAGCAGGAGAAAGGGATACAATCCGCACGTCTTTTATCGCTCGACGCATTGCGTGGCTTCGATATGATGTGGATTGTAAGTGGCGAGATTATTATTCATGCTTTGGCCAGAGCTTCCAGCGATCCGGTATCGGTGTGGATGTCCGATCAGTTGCATCATACGCCATGGAACGGATTCACCTTTTACGATATGATCTTTCCGTTGTTTATCCTGATTGCCGGGGTGTCGATGCCTTACTCTTACGGCAAAAAGCTGGAAGGAAAAGAAAATGAGGCTCTCCGAATTGCCAAGCGACATGCATACCTCGATTTGATTAAACGAACACTGATTCTTATCGTGTGCGGTATGGTAGTAAATAAAGCCCTTCAATTCAATGGCTACGAACAAACCCGTTTTGCCAGCGTGCTCGGGCGTATCGCTTTGTCCTGTTTCTTTGCCGCTATTATTTTTCTGAACTGCGGATTGCGGACGCAGATTGTTATTTTTTTTACATTGCTGATAGGTTATTGGATTTTAATGATAACAGTGCCGGTACCGGGTTATGGTGCCGGAGATTTGACGAAAGAAGGAAATCTGGAGGGGTATTTCGACCGGCTCTTTTTGCCGGGTAAGTTGCACCGCGTGGTGTACGACCCCGAAGGAATCCTTTCAACCATTCCGGCTATCGGAACGGCCATGCTGGGAGTATTCACCGGACAATTTCTTCGCAGGGAATTCGCTTCCATTACGCCATTTAAGAAGAGCCTGATGATTGGTGGAGCCGGTGTGGTGCTGATGGGGCTCGGCTTGCTCTGGGATATTGTTTTCCCGATCAATAAAAATATGTGGACCAGCTCGTTTGTTCTGTTTGCCGGAGGACTTAGTCTTGTGTTCCTGTTCGTATTTTATCTGGTGATCGACGTGTGGGGAATGAAGAAATGGAGTATGCCGTTCGTTTGGATTGGCACCAATTCCATTCTTATCTACATGGCGGCTCATGGAGTAATCGACTTCAAATATACCTCGACCTTCCTGTTCGGCGGCATGGTTCAATCCTTGTCAGAGGCGTGGCAGGAGGTGTGGATCGGCACCGGTATGCTGGCGCTACAATTGGCATTGCTCTGGTTCCTGTACAAAAAGAGATGGTTTCTGAAGGTGTAGGTCATTGCCTGAAACTCGATTGTAAAGACGTTGCATGCAACGTCTCTACTGACGGATCAAAAATCTATTTTACTAACCAAAATTGTATGCTTTTATGACAACTTTCAGAAGCCTCTTTTTGTTTTTATTGCTTACGGCCGGATTAGCCGCTCAGGCTGCCGGTTTGTCTGTGGATGCTTCCCGGGCATTGATTAAGCGTATTGTGCCTGCTCATGCCGACAAATTTATAGTAGAACCGTTGACTGACAATACTGGCAAAGATGGTTTTGAATTGTCTTCCCGCGGCGATAAAATAGTGTTGGCCGGTAACGATGGTGTGGCCATTGCTTCGGCGTTGTACTACTATCTGAACGAATATTGCCATTGCCAGATTACCTGGAATGGTGTAAACATGAATCTTCCGGCTCAACTGCCAAAGGTGACACAAAAAATCACCAAAAGCTCACCTTACGAATATCGTTACTATCTCAACTATTGTACCTACAACTATAGCATGAGTTGGTGGGACTGGAACCGATGGGAGAAGGAGATCGATTGGATGGCGCTTCATGGCATCAACATGCCGCTGGCCATTACCGGCGAAGAATACGTGTGGAACGAAGTATACAAGGAAATGGGTTTTACCAATAAGGAATTAGAAAATTTCTTTTGTGGGCCGGCTTATTTCTCCTGGTTCTGGATGGGGAATCTGGACGGGTGGGGTGGCCCGCTGCCTCAGTCGTGGATGAGCCGTCAGAAAGACCTTCAACTCAAAATTCTGCAACGTGAGCGGGAACTGGGGATGAAGCCTGTACTCTCGGCCTTTACGGGTCACGTACCGGCAGCTTTCAAAGAGCGTTTTCCCAATGCTAAACTGAAACAGACCAACTGGAACAATGGTTTTGCCGATACCTATATTCTCGATGCGGAAGATCCTTTGTTTGCTGAAATTGGTAAGAAATACCTCCAAAAGCAGACAGAACTGTTCGGCACCGATCATCTCTATTCGGCCGATACGTTTAATGAAAACGAACCGCCTTCCAACGAACCGGAATTTCTCTCAAAACTGAGTGCCCGGGTGTACGAAGGCATGCGTCAGGCAGATCCTGAGGCGGTATGGGTGATGCAGGGCTGGCTCTTCTTTAGCGACCGTAAGTTTTGGAATGCTCCTCAGGTGAAGGCGTTGCTCGATGCCGTGCCCAACGATAAGATGATTCTGCTCGACCTGATTACCGAATACGAACCGGTGTGGAAGCGTACCGAAGCCTACTACGGAAAGCCCTGGATATGGAACATGTTGCACAATTTTGGGGGCAATATCAGCCTTTTCGGGCAAATGGAGCGAGTGGCTACCCAACCGGCTGCCGCACTCAATGATCCTAATTCCGGGAAGTTGAAAGGCATCGGGCTGACCATGGAAGCGATCGAGCAGACCCCCGTGATGTACGAACTGATGATGGCAAATACCTGGCGCATTTCGGCTATCGACCTTGACCAATGGTTGAAATCGTATATCCCCAATCGTTATGGAAAAGGAACTAACGCTTCTAATGCAGATATGTTTAAGGCATGGCAGGTGCTAAAGAGTACCGTCTACAATGGCAAGGATATTCGCGATGGCGCCGAATCGATTCTGACCGGTCGCCCTACATTTGATTCGGCTACCGTTTGGACAAAGACACGTCTTAATTACAAACGTGCGGATTTGATTCCGGCTTGGGATCTGTTTGTGAAAACGGCAGATGTTTACAAAAGCAGTGACGGCTTCCGTTATGATCTGGTCGACCTGACCCGTCAGGTACTGGCCAATTATGCCCGTCCGTTGCAGGTGAAGTGGACGAAGGCTTACCAGAACAAAGACATGGCTGCGTTCAAAAAATACAGTAGTGCTTATCTGGAACTGATCGGCGACATGGATCGCTTGTTGGCTACCCGCAACGATTTTTTGTTGGGCAAGTGGCTGGCAGATGCCCGCAGTTGCGGAACGACAGAGTCGGAAAAAGCCCTTTACGAACGTAACGCCCGCGACCTGATTACGCTTTGGGGCAATGCCGATAGTCCTTTGCACGAGTACTCCTGCCGCCAGTGGAGCGGATTGCTGAACGACTTTTACAAGGTGCGCTGGCAGAAGTTTTTTGCCGAAACTGAAAAAGCCATGACTGCGGGAAAAGAGATGGATGTGAAAGCCTTCGGAAAAGATATTGCCCAATGGGAATGGCAATGGGTAAATCAACACAAGGATTTTCCTGCTCAAGTTTCGGGCAATAGTGTGTTAGAAGCACAGCGACTATACAAAAAATACAGAAGTAAACTTATTAATCAGTAGAAAATTATGATACAAAATACCTTGAAAAACGGATTGTGCGTCCTCATGCTATCGTTACCGGTATGCATGGTCGGACAATCAAAAACGATAAACATCACCTCATTAGGCGCTAAAGGCGATGGTGTAACCAAAAATACGACATTCATTCAAAAAGCGATCGATCAGGTTTCGGCAGTCGGTGGTGGACAAGTAATTATTCCGGCTGGGCGATTTGTAACCGGCGTTATAAAACTGAAATCGAACGTGGATCTTCATCTGGAGAAAGAGGCTTTCCTGTTGGCAACTACCCAACGTATTGATTATGGCAAAGGACCGGCTTCGGCGCTCATTGTTGCTGATAAGGCAGAGCATATTGCACTAACCGGCTATGGAGTTATCGACGGACAAGGGGAAGGTTTGCTGAAAGATCTTCAGGTATTGCTTGAGGCAGGAATCATACAGGACAATGAATGGAAAACCGAAAACCCCTGGCATCAGGTGCGTTCGGCAGAAATCAATCGTCCGATGTTGATCAATTTCGAGGATTGTAACGATGTACAGGTTCGCAACATTGAGCTCAAAAACGGTTCGTGCTGGGTGCAGCGTTATGAAAACTGTCGAAACATGCTATTCGACGGCATTAAGGTGGAAAGTAATACCTACTGGAATAACGATGGAATAGACCTGGTGGATTGTGTGAACGCGGTTATTACCAATAGCTTTTTCAATGCAGATGACGATGGTATTTGCCTCAAATCGGAAAAACGAAATCATTACTGCGAGAATATTACGGTCGAAAACTGTATCGTTCGTTCGAGCGCCAATGCCGTGAAACTGGGTACAGCTTCTCATGGTGGTTTCAAAAATATCTCCATTCGTAACATAAAAGTATACGATACTTTCCGTTCTGCTGTGGCCATTGAATCGGTTGATGGTGGCATTCTGGAAAATATCGATGTGAACAACATCAAAGCCTTTAATACCGGCAACGCGTTTGTGGTTCGTCTCGGACACCGTAACAAAGACGAGGTCATCAGTCAGGTGCGCAATGTCTCTATCCGCAACATGACGGTGGAGGTACCCAAAGAAAAACCGGACAAGGGGTATCCGATGGAAGGTCCGGCATTGCGTTATCCGCACAATGTGTTTCCATCTTCTGTAACCGGAATTCCCGGCCATCCTGTGCAGAACGTAAAGCTGGAAAATATCGAAATAGTTTATCCGGGTGGTGGAGACAAAAATGTGGCCTGTATTGCTATCGACTCTTTGGTGAAGGTTCCCGAAAATCCAGCTGGTTATCCCGAGTTTTCTATGTTTGGAGAGCTGCCTGCGTGGGCATTTTATAGCCGCCACGTGGAAGGTCTGCAACTGTCGAACGTGCGGGTTTCATACAAGGAAGAAGATTATCGTCCTGCTTTTGTTTTTGATGATGTAAAACAATTACAATTAGACAATGTAAATGTCATGAATGGGAAAGCTGCTCCGGCAGTGGTTCTCAGTAACGTGAAGGGTTTCGATGCCCGTAACGTGCAGCTGCCCTTTGACAATGCAACGGGTATTGTGACACTGAAATAGACACGAGTTATAAGTGACAAGTTGTAAGTAATAATGCGAATCAGGAGTTGAAAATAGTCCGTTAGGACTTATATATCAATAGAAAATAAATATTGTGCCCAAGGTTCAACCCCATACGGGGTTGCATTAATGCGGGAATTACATTTTCTATTGATATGTATGACCTACGGTCAAGTTAATGATCAGATGTTTAGTAGTTATTTCAACTCCTGATTCGCATTAATAAGTAAACTGCATTTAATGGATATGGCAAATCGTAAATTGTTATTTGTTAAATGTCTGCAGGCGTTAGTGCTTCTGGTGCTTGTTTCATTCACAACATTTGCTCAACGGCCGGTCGATAAGGTTTATCCCTGGCTCGATTCGACTCATTCGCGTTGGTTCTATTTCTCATCGGCCTGCCGTCCATTCGGTATGGTGAGCCTGTTTCCCGACAACCGAACCGACGAAGACTGGGATAGCGGCTATCGCTATGAAGTGGACTCCATTCAGAATTTCAGTCATGTGCACGAATGGCAACTGGCAGGCGTGGCTGTTATGCCGGTAAGTTTTGACATGCGAAACAAGGCTAAACTCTTCAACGACTATTCTTCTCATTTTTTGCATTCAAAGGAATCCGTTCGTCCTGGCTATCATTCTGTCTTTTTAGAAAAATATAAGCTTCGTGCCGAATTGACTGCCACTAACCGGGTCGGTTTTCATCGATACACGTTTCAAAATGCGAAACAACACGGTATCATCTTTGACCTTGGGAAGCATCTCGGACCTTCGGATATTTCAGAAGGCGGCTTTGTAAAGGTGAGCGATTATGAGATTCGTGGCTATGTGGTCAATGCACCGACATTTCGCCGGAATCGCAGCGCAACCGTCTATTTTTGCGCTGTATTCAATCGTCCGGTTAAAGAAATTATCCTGCAGGAAGGAGCCGAACAGCGAACAGAAGTCAGCAAGTGGAGTGGCAAAAAAGGTGTGATTTTGGTGACTTTTGCCAATCAATTGAAGAAATCCTTGCTGATGAAGGTAGGCATCTCTTACACCAGTGAAGAGGGTGCGGCTAATAACCTGAAAACGGAAGCTCCCGGTTGGAGTTTTGACGCTATTCGGAAAGATGCCGAAAATCAGTGGAACAGTATGTTGTCGCGAATTCAGATTGAAGGAGGAACCGATTTGCAACAGCAACGCTTCTATACCGACCTTTGGCATGCCATTCAGGGGCGACGCATCATCAGTGATGCAAACGGAAAGTATACCGATTGTACCGGACAGCAACCGAAAGTGCGCCAACTGCCGCTGGATGCAAGTGGAAAGCCGAAGTTCAATATGTACAACTCCGATGCTTTTTGGGGTGCCCAATGGACATTGAACACTCTGTGGCAACTGGTTTATCCCGAAGTAGCCGAAGAGTTTTGCAATTCGTTTGTGGAATATTACAAAAACGGAGGCCTGATTCCCCGCGGACCGTCGGGTGGAAATTATACCTACGTGATGACAGGAGCCTCGTCTACACCTTTCTTTGTGGCGGCCTGGCAAAAAGGAATCCGAGGATTCGATATCGAAACGGCGTATGCAGGCTTGAAAAAAAATCATCTGCCGGGTGGTATGATGAGTAAAATCGGTTATGAGCACAACACTGCCAAAGGTGGCGGCCTGGAATTCTACATGGAGCATGGCTACGTGCCCTATCCGCTTTCGGATACCATTTATGGCATGCATCAGGATGGTGGCGCCATCACGCTTGAAAATGCCTATCAGGATTGGTGTTTGGCTCAATTGGCAAATGCACTCGGTAAAACGGAGGATACCACTTATTTTACACGTCGGTCTGAAAATTACCGGAATATCTATAACGCGAACAAACGGTTTATGGTTCCGAAAGATAAGCATGGCAACTGGCAGAAATCGTTTGATCCGCTGATTACCAACAAAGGTTTTGAAGAGGGCAACAGTGCCGAATATACATGGTTTGTGCCGCACGATTTGCCGGGATTGTTTGCTTTGATGGGAGGTGCCGATTCGGCAGTTGCACGACTGAATAAGCAGTTTGAAGTTTCCGAATGGCATCGTTTCTGTAACGAGCATCCCGAAATGGCCGAACCGGGAGTGGTGGAATTTGGAGCCGTAAAAGCACCGTCGGCAGCCCGCAAATTTATCAACGATCAACACACATGGGTCAACTATTCCAACCAACCGGGAACACAAATGGCTTTCATTTTCAATTATGCAGGTGCTCCGTGGCTCACGCAATACTGGAGTCGCATGGTGGTGGATAGCGCTTACGGTAAGGTGTCGCCATACTATGGCTACAACGGAGACGAAGATCAGGGAATGATGGGCTCGTTGAGCGTATTGATGAAACTGGGACTCTTCCAGATGACGGGCGGTTGTGAGGTGGATCCTAAATACGAACTGGGCAGTCCTCTGTTCTCAAAGGTAACGATCGCGCTGAATCCCAATTACTATAAAGCTAAACAACTGGTGGTGGAAACGGTTCACAATAATGCTCAGTCACCGTATATCCAGTCAGTATTGTTGAACGGAAAGCCGTTGAATAAATTCTATTTCCGACATTCTGATATTGTGAATGGTGCTCATTTGTTGATTGATATGGGAGCCGAACCCAATAAAAACTGGGGCAAAGAATGATCTATTCACCATTAAGAGATTAAGCGTGTTAAGGAGATTTCTTAAATAGCTTAATGCCTTAATGCCTTAATGGTTTGTTGTTGTAATCGTAATTAATTTACTTGCAAAATGAAACGTCTGTTTTTGATCTTAAACCTGCTTGGAATTATTGCTTTCGGTCAATATGCATTTGCCGGAAACCATTTCCAATATGTCGATCCGTTTATCGGTACGGGTAAAGGAAAAGGCGGCCTGGGGAATGTAACGATCGGACCTTCCTGTCCGTTCGGAATGATAAAACCGGGGCCGGACAACAATAAAGCATCCAATAGCGGCTATTTGGCCGATACCTTGCAATCGATTTATGGCTTCAGTCAGACCCATGTGAGCGGCACCGGTGGTGGCCCGAAGTACGGCAACATTTCCGTGATGCCTTTCTCGGGCGATTTGGAATCTATATCCCAAACATCACTGCGTACACGCGAGATAGCAAAAGCCGGTTATTACAGTGTATTACTCAAAAAATGGAATATCCGGACGGAAATTACCGTTTCGCCCAAGGTGGCGTTTTACCGTTTTGCATACGGCAGCAAAAGCAAGTGTCTGGAGATTGATTTAGGCCAGTTTTTGGGTGAGAAATCTATCCCAGACTATCGAGAGGCGCAACAATTCGTGGGTTCGGAGATAAAGATCGAGTCGGACAGGGAGATAAGCGGCTATTCACGTATTCGTGGAGGCTGGAACAACGGTGATGCCTATACGGTCTATTTTTATGCTGTAGCCGATCGTCCATTTGTCCGTTTTACCACCTGGAAAGGAAATAAGCTGAGTAATGGAGTAAAAGCACAGGTTGATACAGGTGAGAAAACTGGAGCTTTGCTCTATTTCGAGGATGTGTCCGGAGATACTGTGCAGTTGAAAATTGCCATTTCGTTTATTAGTGCGCAAAAGGCAAAACAGAATCTAGAACAGGAGGTACCGCACTGGAGTTTTGAGCAACTGCGTGCCGAAACCGAGAATCGTTGGGAAAACCAGCTGAAGCGGGTCGAAATTTCGGAAGATGCCACGTCCGATCAGAAGAAAATGTTTTACACCGCACTTTATCACACCCTGCTGATGCCGGTCGATCGCACTGGAGAAAATCCGGGATGGACATCCGATCAACCGTATTACGATGATTTTTATGCTATTTGGGATACCTACCGTTCGTCGCATCCGTTGATTACGCTTATCGCCGAATCGCGGCAGGTGGATATTGTAAAGGCTCTGCTCGATATTTACAAACACGATGGTTATCTGCCCGATGCCCGCAGCGGTAACTGCAATGGTCGCACGCAGGGCGGTTCCAATGCAGAGGTGTTGATTGCCGATGCGTATGTGAAAGGCTTGAAAGGAATCGATTACGGTCTCGGGTTGCAGGCGATGCTGAAAGACGCTACGGTGCCTCCGGGGAGCAATGAAGAGAAGGAGGGTCGGGGCGGCCTAACCGATTACAATACACTGGGATATGTCTCCGATCGGTTTGTGCGGGCCGGAAACCGTACTCTCGAATATGCTTACGACGATTACTGCATTGCCCGTGTGGCAAAAGGATTGAACCGCATGAGCGAATACCGGCGTTTCCTGAAACAGTCGGATAATTGGCAGAACCTGTGGCGCGACATCGAAGATCATGGGGCGAGGGGTTTTATTATGCCCAAAGATGCTTCGGTGCATTGGATCGACAGTATTCCATGCGATATTGCCAACGGACAACGGGAGTTTCTTTTATATACTCCTACAGCGCAGGATTGGCCCAATTGTCTTTGCTGGTGGTGCGGATTTTTCTACGAAGCAGGTTCGTGGGAATATTCGTTGTCTGTACCGCATAATGTGCACAAAATCATAGAGAAATCGGGTGGCGAAGACGCATTTAAAAGAAGACTTGACAGTCTATTCGACAATAATTATTACAACGTTGGTAACGAACCTTCGTTTCTTACTTCGTGTCTCTACCACTGGATTGGTCGACCGGATCTTAGTAGTGAACGTACCCGCAAAATTATTATCGACAACTACGATGCTTCATCGTGCGGCATTCCCGGCAACGACGATTCGGGTGCCATGTCCTCTTGGCTGGCTTTTCACATGATGGGGCTTTATCCCAATGCCGGACAGTCATACTATCTGATTACCTCACCGTTTTTTCGTCAAACAAAAATCCATATGGAGAATGGCAAATCGTTTGTGATTACCGCACGAAATCTTTCGGATAAAAACCGGTTTATTAAATCGACAACACTGAATGGCGTGAAGTACGATAAGGCGTGGATCGAACATGCCGATGTGGCTGCCGGTGGTGAGTTGTTGCTCGAAATGGCGGATAAGCCATCGGACTGGGGAACCAAACAGGTACCTCCTTCCGGAGAATTTTGAGTGAGCATCTGTGTTATTATATTACCATTTTATTCAAGATACAATTATGTCATATTTTAGAATCAACTTATTATTTGTGCTTCTGGGAGTCGGGCTGTTTCTGAATTCAGCATCGGGTAAAATGCCGGCGTTGTTGAAAGCAGGTATAGATTATCCTGTCGAGATTGAAGATCCTCAGTGTTTGGGCATCAACAAAGAACCCTATCATGCTACACTAATGCCTTATGCTACTATGGAGGAGGCTCTGTCTGCCAATCGACACGCTTCGTCGTTTTACAAAAGTTTGAATGGCAACTGGAAATTTAACTGGGTCCCGAGTCCCGAAAAACGTCCGGTCGATTTTTATAAACCGGATTTTGATGTGTCGAACTGGAAAGAGATTCCGGTTCCCTCCAATTGGGAAGTACATGGATATGGAACGCCATTTTACCGCAATCTGGGTTATACCATTCAGAAAGATTTTCCGCATGTGATGAGTGAACCGGATCCGAAATACACGGCTTATAAGGAACGTAATCCGGTCGGAAGCTACCGTCGCGATTTTGAAGTCCCCGCAGAGTGGACGGGACGGCGGGTGTTTATTACTTTCGATGGTGTCGACTGTGCTTTCTTTATCTGGGTCAATGGTCGGAAAGTAGGTTACAGTGTCAATAGTCGCAATGCCGCCGAATTCGATCTTACTCAATATGTAAAATCAGGTACTAATACGCTGGCTGTCGAAGTGTATCAATACAGTTCGGGAACATGGCTCGAAGATCAGGACATGTGGCGTTTACACGGCATTTTCCGTAATGTGTCTCTTTGGAGTGCTCCGCAGGTACATATCCGTGACTTTTTTGTGAAACAGGATCTTGATAAAGCGTACAAAGATGCCACTTTGGAGGTGTCGGCAAAGATCAGGAACTACAGTGATAAGAGTGTAAATGCTCAGACATTTACAGCTATTTTGTACGATAAAGCTGGAAATGAAATTGCCAAAGGCAGTGTAATAGGAAAGGCTCTCGGGGCAAAACAGGAAGAACAATTGGTTGTAAAATTGGCAGTGGCCAATCCCGCAAAATGGACAGCAGAAACACCCAACCTTTACACGGTTGTTCTGACCGATTCAGAAGGAGAATACCTCTCTTCTAAAATAGGTTTCCGTAAAGTGGAAATCAAAGGAAGAATCTTTATGGTCAATGGTGTACCGGTAAAACTGAAGGGTGTAAACCGTCATGAGCATTGGTCGGAAGTGGGACATGCCATCACGGAAGAGCAGATGATTCGCGATTTAGAGGTGATAAAACAGGGTAATTGTAATCATATACGCACTTGCCACTATTCCGACGATCCCCGTTGGTACGAACTGTGTGATGAATGGGGTATTTGGTTGGTTGCGGAAGCCAACGTTGAGAGTCATGGCTATGATGGACGATTTGATGAGGAGCCGACGATGAAAGCCGCTATTATTGATCGGAATGTGGCTAATGTGGAGAGCTTTAAAAATCATCCGTCGGTCATTATTTGGTCGTTGGGTAACGAATGCGGTAGGGTAGGATCCAATTTTGTAGCTGCTATGAACAAGGTGAAAGAGCTTGATCCTACTCGTTTTGTGCATTACGAACGTTTCGGTATTGGAAAAAATAATCCGTCTGATTTTGACGGAAAGATGTATGGCACACCGGATGATTTTACCCGGATTGCACAAAATAAAGAATTAACAAAACCATTCTATATCTGCGAGTTTGCACATGCTATGTTCAACTCTATGGGTTCGTTGTCCGAATATTCGGAAGTTTTTGATAATAACCCCGAAATTGTGGGTGGAGCGATCTGGGAATATCAGGATCAGGCTTTGTGGAACAAGCGCGATCCGAATCATCCGATTTTGGCCTATGGTGGCGGTTTTGGAGAATATCCGAACGATCATTACTTTATTCACAAAGGAGTCGTCTCTTACGATCGGGCTACCGAAGGTTCGCATGTGAAGCCGCATTATCCCGAAATGAAGAAGGCCTATCAATGGATCGGTACGGAATTGATAGATCCGGCTCTTGGTCAGATCAAAATCAAAAACAAATATCAGTTTATTTCGCTCGATAATTTTGAAATCAACTGGAGTTTGACCGAAAACGGTAAAGAGATTCAGAAAGGAACTCTTCCAATGCCTCGTATCAATGGAGGAAAAGAAGGCAAGACAACTATTTCTTTCAAAATGGATGTTGTATCAGGTGCCGAATATTTTCTGCGTGTTTCATACACACAAAAAGAAAAAACATTGTGGGCCGATAAAGGTTTTGAAGCGGCTTCGGAACAATTTAAGTTGCCGGTCAATGCTCCTCATATGGTAGATGCCAAGGTGAGTCAACCGGTCAAAGTGAGTCAGGATGCCCAATCGATCAAGGTTTCAGGCAAAGATTTTGCTGTTGTTTTTGACAAAAAAAGCGGCTTCATTAGCCAACTCATCAAAAACGGAGTAAACCTCTTGACAAACGATGGTTCACCGAAACTCCATTTGTGGCGCGCTGCTCATCGCGACGACGATTTGTGGGCAAATAAATATTGGGAAAAATTTGGCGTGAATGCATTACAATATGCCTTAACCAATATAAGCATCGAATCGGTTGATAATTACTCGGCCAAAGTTGTTTCTACCGTTAAGGCCGACGGCAAAGAGGGATTCGGAGTGATTCATACGGCCACATACCTTATCAAAGGCGATGGTTCTGTCACGGTAAATAATAAAGTGGAATTTACTGGATTGCGTATTAATCTGGCACGTATCGGCGTACGTATGTTGCTGGATAAAAGATTGGATAAAATGGCCTACTTCGGTCGTGGTCCGGCAGAAAACTATTCCGATCGTAAAACGGGATCGGATGTTGGACTATACGAGTTGGGCGTGAACGATCAGTACGAATATGAAAAACCCATGGAACGTGGTAACCGAGAAGAGATACGCTGGGCGCAGTTGAGCGGTAGTGGAATGCCGTCGTTGCTGGTGCGTTCGGATGAAAACCTGATGCAGGTTGCCGCATTGCCACATACCGACGAACAGATGGATGCGGTAGAATATAAAATCGATTTGCCTGCCAGCACTGCTACTGTTTTGATGGTCTCGTCTAAAACTCTGGGCGTAGGATCTGCCGGTTGCGGCCCCCGTCCTTTGGGAAAATATCAGGTGTGGTCGGATAACACCGAATTTGTATATGTTTTACAACTATAAAAGATACGTTATGCCTATCAAACGAAGCAAGTTGTTGGTATTTGTGTTGATACTGTGTCTCGGATCTTTGTCGGCTAAAAATGAGCCGAAGCCAACTGCCGGTTTGGATCGTCCACGGTTGGTTGTTGGTATTGTGGTAGACCAGATGCGATGGGATTTTCTTTACCGCTATTATAACAAGTACGGACAGGGTGGTTTCAAACGATTACTCAACGAAGGCTTTTCGTGTGAGAATACCATGCTCAACTATATTCCTTCCATTACAGGTGTTGGACATGCTTCCATCTTTACCGGTTCGGTACCCTCCATTCACGGTATTGCCGGTAATTCCTGGATCGATCCCGTATCGGGGAAATCGGTCTATTGCACAGATGATTCTACCGTGGATGCGGTTGGTGTAGCTTCTTCTCCCAAAGGAAAGATGTCGCCGCGAAACCTGCTGGCTACCACTATCACCGACGAACTGCGCATGGCCACCAATTTTCAGTCGAAAGTGGTTGGCGTCTCGCTCAAAGACAGAGCTGCGATTCTTCCTGCCGGACATAATCCTACTGCTGCCTTCTGGTTCGACGAGGCCAGCGAACGGTTTATAACCAGCACATACTATCTGCCGCAACTGCCCGAATGGGCTCAGCGTTTTAACGCGGCAAAACCGGTGGAGAAACTGATCGAAAACGGTTGGAATACGTTGTTACCCATTTCGCAGTACACCGAAAGTACGCCCGACGATTCGCCCTGGGAGGGTTTATTGGCAGGAGCCGCAAAACCCGTTTTTCCATACGATCTGAAAAAAGCGTTTTCGTTGGATCACACCTCTTTTGAACAATCACCTTTCGGAAATACGCTCACCTTGCAGTTTGCCCGTGCGGCTATCGATGGATATCGGTTGGGGCAGGAGGGTACGACCGATTTTCTGACCATCAATTGCGCGTCGACCGATTATGCAGCGCATTTATTCGGTCCTAATTCCGTTGAACTGGAGGATGTATATCTGCGCCTCGATCGCGATCTGACTTCGTTCTTCGGCTATCTGGATGCTAAAGTGGGTAAGGGTAATTATTTGGTTTTTCTCACGGCGGATCATGCCGGAGCAAATTCGGAGGGCTATCTGGCAGTACATAAAATGCCGACCGGTTTGTTGGATGAAGGGATTGCCCGAAATCTGAAAAAGCAGGTTAAGGAGACGTTTGGAGCCGGAGAGCTGATTACCCGTATCAATACCTTTCAGGTCGCGTTGAATAACCGCATGATCGATAGCCTTCATGTCGACCGTGACAGATTGAAAGCTTTTATCGTCGGGTTCCTGCAACGCCAGGAGGGTGTTTTGTACGCTGCCGATCAGGAGAAGTTGGCTGTCAGTTCCATTCCCGAACCTATCAAAACCATGGCGATAAACGGATACAATCCGCAACGGAGTGGGGCGGTGGTCTATATTCCGCAGGCAGGATGGACTCCCGCTGCGTATGCCAAAGGAGCCAATCACAGTCTTTGGAATCCGTACGATACCTATATTCCACTCTTGTTTATGGGCTGGAAGGTCAAACACGGAGTGTCGAATCGCAGGGTAACCATTACCGATATAGCAGCTACTGTTGCCGCATTGTTGCACGTTCAGATGCCAAGCGGATGTGTAGGAGTGCCGGTAACGGAGGTCACCGATAGGTAGGCAGCTTCGTCTCTATACAATAACGACCTGTATGCGCTGAAATTATCCGCTGCATACAGGTCGTTTACTTTCTCAATTATTCACGATGCGTTCAGAGTTCGCCTCTTTCAAATTTTTCGATCAATTCGCCGCCAATGCTTAATCCGGATGGATGGTCGGGTAGATTGTCGCGGGTGAACCAACCGGCGGATGCAATTTCGTTTGGGTCGATTACGATCTCTTGCCGGTCGTCCGCTTCGGCCGTGAAACCCACCATCAACGAACCCGACAGGGGCCAGGGCTGACTTTTGTAATAACGGATGTTTTTTACATCCAATCCTACCTCCTCTTTCACTTCACGGATTACCGTCTGTTCTAGCGTTTCACCCACATCGGCATATCCGGCAATCAGCGAATGCCACCCGGCGCGGAAATTGGTATTGCGCGCCAACAGAATTTTGTCTCCACAGGTAATAGCCACGATTATGGCCGGCGATATCTTCGGGAAAAAGAGCGCATGACACTTGGGGCACATCATAGCCCGTTCGTCGGCCTTGTGCTCCATTTTGGCACCACACTTGCCACAAAACCGATGCTCGGCATACCAGTTGCGCAAATGATACCCTACGACACTCACCCATGCCACCTCTTTGCGGCTGACGGTACGAAAGAAGCTGATCTCTTTATAGGTAAAACCTGCGTGTTCGGTCGGTTGATTCCATACCAAAAAGCACGAAACGTCGTTCAACGTGAACAGGAAGGTAGCTTCCGTGTTATCGGATAGCTCCGGAAAGTCCCGTTTGCGGGGCAAATCACAGGCATCGCCGTCTGTTTTCAGCAGCAACGTATTGTCGTTGTAATGAAGAATAATATCTTTCTCTCCGATCGGTTGACCGGGCAAATAGTGGTTGTTGAACTGGTGTGGGTATATATCCTGAATCATTGCAGTATCCGATTAATTCCAGAGGCAGTTTGATGACTCTGAGGTAGAGTGCAAATTTACGTTTTATTTTCCGAACTAATGAAAAATAACAATCCCCGCATTCGTTTTCGAATGCGGGGAGTTGTTGGGTGATGCGATTTTTAATCGCATTTATTTAGTCCATTACGCGATTAAAAATCGCGTCACCCGTCAAATCTGCGTTGATAAAAATCACCTTGGGATTATAAGCGGATAATAATTATTAATTATTCATTCTTAATTGATTACCTGATGTTGGCAATGCTGATGATGTCGGCAAACACACCGGCAGCCGTTACGCTGGCACCGGCACCGTATCCTTTGATAATCATCGGATAGTCGTTGTAGCGTTCGGTGGTAATCATTAGTATGTTGTTGCTGCCCTCCAGGTCGTAGAGCGGATGGCGCTGATCGACCTCCTGCAGGCCTACGCTGCATTTGCCCTCTTCCATGGTAGCTACAAAACGGAGGCGTTTGTGCTCTGTTTCGAGGCGTTGGCGGTGTTGCTCGAACTGCGCATCCATTTCGCCGATGGTGTTCCAGAAGTCCTCCAGCGAACCTTTGAAATACTTCTCGGGAATAAACAGGTTACACTCCACGTCCGATTGTTCTACCCGGTAACCGGCTTCGCGCGACAGGATAATCAGCTTGCGGATCACATCCTTGCCGCTCAGGTCGATACGTGGATCGGGTTCGGAGTAACCGGCCTCTTTCGCCATCCGGATGGTCTTGCTCAGCGTATTTTCGGCACTCAGCGTGTTGAAAATATAGTTGAGCGTACCCGAAAGCACAGCCTCCATTTTCAGGATGCGGTCGCCCGAGTTGATGAGGTTGTTGATGGTATTCATAATTGGCAGCCCGGCTCCTACGTTCGTCTCAAAGAGGAACTTGATGCCGCGCTTGCTGGCAATCGATTTCAGTTCGGCATAGTTTTCATATTCCGACGAAGCGGCAATTTTGTTGGCGGCCACCACCGAAACGTTGTTCGACAACAGATCTTTGTAAATGGTTGCCACTTCGGGACTCGCAGTACAGTCGACAAATACCGAGTTGAAGATATTCATGCCCAGAATCTCGTCGCGTAACAGCTGTGGAGAGGTCGGTTTGCCTTTTGCTTCGATTTCCTCCTTGTAAGTCTCCAGATCGATGCCTTCGCGGGTAAAGAGTGCCTTTTCGGCATTGGCAATACCCACCACGTTAAGCTTCAATCCTTTCTTGGCGATCAGTTTGGGTTGCTGCTGACGAATCTGGTCGAGTAGGCTGCCACCCACGGTACCCGTACCGGTGAGGAATACGTTGAGTACCTGATAGTCGGAAAGGAAGAACGAATCGTGGATGACGTTCAGCGCTTTGCGCAATGATTTCAGGTCGGTAACGAACGAGATATTGGTTTCTGAAGCTCCCTGCGCACAGGCAATTACGTTGATACCGTTGCGCCCCAGTGTGCCGAACAGCTTTCCGGCGATACCGGGAATGCGTTTCATATTTTCGCCCACGATGGCAACAGTAGCCAAATCTCTTTCGGCTACGGCACGATTCATTTCACCCAGTTCGATCTCTCGGGCAAACTCCTCGTCGAGCGCTTTCACGGCCAGTTCGGCTTCGCTGTTCTTAACGGCAAACGAAGTATTGTTCTCCGATGCTGCCTGCGAAACAAGAAACACGCTGATTCCGTTTTTGGCCAGCGCTTTGAAAATTCGGTAGTTCACGCCGATAACACCCACCATACCCAGCCCCTGAACGGTAATCAAACAGGTGTCGTTGATCGACGAAATGCCCTTGATAGCTTTCAGGGTGTCGGTGGTGCGATCGTTGGAAATATACGTTCCCGGAGCTGACGGATTGAAGGTGTTCTTGATCCGGATCGGAATGTCTTTGTGATATGCCGGATAGATAGTCGGCGGATAGATTACCTTGGCGCCGAAGTTGCACAACTCCATCGCTTCGATAAACGACAACGACTCGATGACATAGGTATTGCTGATGATGCGCGGATCGGCAGTCATAAAGCCGTCCACGTCGGTCCATATTTCCAGTACCGAAGCCTTCAGGGCAGCAGCCAGAATGGCAGCCGTGTAGTCGGAACCACCGCGACCGAGGTTGGTCACCACGTTGGTTCGGGTGTCGGAAGAAATGAATCCTCCGCACACCACCACTTTTTGCTCGTTGGCAAACTGCTGTTTGATAAGCGCATTGGTGGTATGGAAATCGACGATATGTTTGGTAAACTGTGGAACAGTTTTGATGAATTTACGCGAGTCGTAGGTAACGGCATTGTCAATCACCTGTCCGATAATGGTCGAAGAGGCGCGTTCACCGTAACTTACAATGGAGTCGGTGATTTTTTGGGTAAGGTCTTGAATGAGGAAGATCCCTTTCATAATGTTGGTGAGTTCTTCCAGTAGATCGGTGACGGTTGTTGTGACCTGAGTTCGTTTTTCGGCAGGAACAACGCCATTAACCACATCGATATGTCTTTTTACAATCGCCTGCATGGCATCGATGTAGGTTGGGTCGCCGTTAGCGGCTAAGTTAGAAACATGGTAGAGTTGATCGGTGATACCACCCAGTGCGGAAACTACTACGATTACCGGCTCCTGCTGGGCTTCAACGATTTTTTTTACCTCCAGAATGCTTTCGATGGAACCTACGGATGTTCCACCAAATTTTAAGACCTTCATTTGTTTTGTTTTTTAAGTAAATAAATAGATTTAGTGATGATTCTCTTCTTCCAACAAGGAAATGGTTACAAATCCATTCCCCGGCCTGCGCGAAAGAATAAATGCAGACACATGGTTTCGGATAAATCTCAGTACAAAGATACGTTTTTGCCGTACTCCATCCAAAATAACGGTAATCGATTTATTATAAACGAAATGAGGTTGAGTAGATACAAAAAAGCGGATACCCGAATGAGTATCCGCTTCCGGAAAAAGGATAGAAAATTTAGGTTGTCTGGAACGAGGGAAACTTTGATGTAGCCCGTTGCAGATCGCTTTCGTAGAGGTATTGGTAAATATTCAACAGCTTTTCGCGTATCTCGTTTTTGTCGAATTGCCGGATCAATGCCTGCGAAACGGCCTTTCCCTGCTCTAATTTTTCGGGATCCGCCATCATATCGTGGGTCAACCGGATAAATTCGTCGGTGGAGGAAGCTTTCAGGTACGGTCGTTCGTAAAGTGTCGTATATTCCGCGAGATCACGGAAAACTACCGGCAGTCCGCAGGCAGCTCCTTCGATGGGAGCCAGTGGGCAGTTCTCCTGATATGACGGGAAGAGCATCAGGTCAGCAGCGGCATAAATAAGCGGCATTTTGTCTAAGTCCAGCATGCCTGTAAACTGTATGTTGGAGCCTTCGCTTTCGGCAATGCGGGTGTCGATACGGGTGATGCCCTCGGTCATCGGACCAAAAGGACGACCGCCGACCCACACAAAGCGAGCCTCGGGGATGGAGGCAGCTACGTCCATAAAGTCTTCCACTCCTTTACGGGCTTGTAGCTGCCCCACGCCCAAAACAATAAATTCGTCCTCTTTGATGCCCAGCATCTCACGTCCCTGACGGCGTTTCTCGGGAGAACATTTCCACCGTTCGACGGGAATAGGGTTGTAAACACGTTCTATTTTTGTTTTGGCTCCTGTCTCACGGATTGCCTCTTCCACGCGCGGCGAAATGGCAATGCAGACATCGGCATACGAATAGACCTGTTTGAAGTACCATTTCACGAAAGGCATCCACAGTTTCCATGCGGGTAGCGAGCCTTTGATAGAGTCGGGGATGACGTGGGCGGTGAATACCCGTTTATGTCTGTATCGGAGACCTTTCCAGAAATAGAAGGGACCGTATGTGTGGCTGTGCATCACATCGCCTCTCACTTCGTTGTTTACCACAGTTTCAACATCCTGTTTTGTTTTGAGGAGTTCTACATGATCTACAAATGCGGTGTGTACTCCATTGCCTTTAATCATGTAAGCGGTTTCGGATACTACGTGTACTTTCATCTTTCTACAATATTTATAAAATGGTTGTTATATGCAACTATATGAATGTGTTTTTTAGAGTGCTTTTGCTGCATTTTTCTTATATATAATGCTGATTATGTATCGTGTAACGATCCAAATAATAATCACGAATGGCGCTATAATCAACACATACCTAAACTCTTCGAGATGCGTATCGATGTATTTCCAGTATGGCCCCAGCAGGTAGCCCGTGGCCATATAAAAGGAGCTCCAAACGATAGATGTGGCCACGATGGCGATGCCGTATCGTTTCGGATTGATGTGTAGCAGGCCGCAAATGACGGCCACATAGCCCCGGATAAAGGGAGATAATCGTCCGATGACGATCCCCTTAAATCCATGACGGGCTATTTTTTCTGTTTGTTTCCGGATGCTTTGTCGTGAAATGGGCATCCAACGTGATTTGGATTCGAGTAGAAATGTTCCGAATAGATTGAAAATTAGGTATAGGGTGGTGGCTGCCAGCAGATCGGCACCTGCAACAGTGAGAATGACCGCAACAGAGTTCAAAATTCCGGTAAAAACCAGATAGCCGGAAAAAAGAAGAATCAGTTCGTTGGGTAGGGGAGTTGGAGCCCCGATCTCTTGCAGGAAGATGAAAAGAAAAAGGGCCAGATAGCCGTAGTGGCTGATGTAAAAGACTAAGTCGTCGGGCATGTGTGTTTGTTTTAAGCAGTCAAAAAGGGTTTAACCTGCTTTTTTACACATGCAAAATTAGGGTAGAGCTATTGCGAAGTTATTACGTTTTGAAGAGGATATTGCTACGATTCCGGGGAGAATCTGTTTCGCCCCCGGAATCGTAGAGGCAATCTAAGGCTTTTGTCGTGATGCGTACTCAATTACCTGTGGCAACTGTTTGATTCCTATTCGTTTGGAAAGAATGCGCTTGTTTTCGTCCAACAGATAAATAGTTGGGGTAGAGAGAACGTTGTAAGTCTCTTTGTAGGAGTGTTCCACAGGGGTTGCGTTGATCCAGTTGTACAGTTTATGCTCGTTCACAAAATCAACCCATTTTCCCTTGGCCTCTACTCCGGTGAGCATGTGAATGGCCACAATTTCAGCTCCTTTGCTCTTGATTATCGGGTAAATGGAGTCGTAGAGCAGGGGAATCTCTTTTTGGCAATGGCTACAATCGACCTCCCAGAATACCAGAACGGTAAACTTGGCCTTGATATCCTGCAATTTAATTAATCGTCCTATTTGAAGACTCTTGCGGGCAATCGTGTCGGTTTTTGAGGTCAAAAAATGTTCGACCGGGATTTCAGCCAGCGGCAAACTTGGCGCTTCTTTACCAACCAGATTAGGTTTTATCCGGGAAACATTTTTCACCAAATCGTCTCTGAATTTAGCGTCGATCCAGGTGGCCTGCGGCAGGTAATATTTCTCGACAAAATAGCAAAACGGACCGTCCATACCCACATACTGGTTGGCCTTTTCTGCCAGGTGGTTGTAGAGGGTACCAAGCATATAACGCTGCACCTCCTCGTTTTTGCCTATTCTCGACATTAGTAAGTCAGTCTCTTTTTCGATTGAGTCGGGGTGCTGGACGGCAGCTTTGTCGATGTAATCGATCACTTTGCGTTCGTAGAACGGGGTATGCAGCAGGCGCACATCGGCCAGGTCGAAATTGTCGAAAAAGTGGCGGTGCCAGTATTTGTACTGGAATGTCGAATCGGTTACATTTCCTTTGGCATCGCGGGGTAACGGAGGAATGTTGATATCTTGCAGTGCCTGTAACCAGGTTGAGAAGAAGCGTCCCTTGTTCCGGTCTATCGATTGACGGATGTAGCTTTTAACCTCGGTGTTGATCGCGCTTCGTTCTTTGTTTATGACCTCTTTTTGCGTCGGATCGGCTTTTGCGAACCGTTCGCCCAGCGTCTTCATTTGAGCCGATTTATCCGAAAGCAAATTCCGGTATTGGTAAAACAAGTCATTTTCTTCCGAACCTTTGAATAGTATCTTTTTTTGCAGATTAGAGGTGTCAGCCTCTACACTAAATTGCTGGTTATTACCAATAAGCAGGTCAAAATATTTTTTCTGTGGAAGTATGACAATATACATTCCTCCGGCCAGTGGTTTGGGGTTTGCAAACACAGCTTCGCCACTTTTATTCAGTTTGGTGGAGTCGTCTTTGATAAAGGTCAGCGTCTCTTTGGCAAAATAATGTGCCAAGACCACTGTGGAATCTTTCAATCCGGCAACCTTAATTTTTATTTCGTATCCACTTTTGGCAAGTAGGCTTAATGAAAATAGATTGACTAACAGAAAGATGGAGAAAAATCGTTTGACAGTCATTGAAGATGAATTTTATTGGCAAAAATAAAAAAAATATCGGGGAAACTTCACAGCATCCCCGATACGCATTATGAGAAAAGAAAATTACAATTTATTTCGCGTACTTGTAGCTTTTGCCCCAATAGATGGCCTGGTCGCCCAAAGCCTCTTCTATGCGGAGCAGCTGATTGTATTTCGCGATCCGATCACTACGTGATGCCGAACCGGTTTTTATAAGCCCGGTATTCAGTGCTACTGCCAAATCGGCAATGGTACTGTCTTCCGTTTCACCCGAACGGTGGCTCATAATGGTAGTCATGTTGTTGATTTGCGCTAAGTTCACAGAATCAATAGTTTCTGATAGCGAACCGATCTGATTTACTTTTACAAGAATGGAGTTCGCGATCTTGCGTTCGATGCCCATCTGGAGTCGTTTTACATTCGTCACGAACAAGTCGTCACCAACCAATTGTACACGATCGCCGATAGTATCGGTCAACAATTTCCAACCAGTCCAGTCGTCTTCGGCCATTCCATCTTCAATGGAGATGATCGGATATTTCGAGGACCACTCTTTCCAGTAAGCCACCATCTGTTCGGCGGTCAGCTTCTCTCCCGACGATTTGTGAAGATGGTAAACCTTTTCTTCCGGAAGGTAGTATTCTGACGAGGCGGGGTCGAGACCGATGTAGATATCTTCGCCCGGACGATAACCTGCTTTTTCGATAGCTTGCAGTATTACGGTAACGGCTTCTTCGTTCGATTTCAGGTTGGGGGCAAACCCGCCTTCATCGCCTACATTGGTCGAATAGCCCTGTTTTTTGAGTACCTCTTTCAGGTGGTGAAATACTTCGGAGCCCATGCGGAGCGCTTCGCTGAAGCGGCTGGCACCCACCGGCATAATCATAAATTCCTGAAAGTCGATCGAGTTATCGGCATGCGAACCTCCGTTTAGGATGTTCATCATAGGGATAGGCAATGTGTTTGCATTGACACCGCCTACGTAGCGGAAAAGCGGTTGTTTGGTAACGGCAGCTCCCGCATGAGCGGCAGCAAGCGATACGCCCAGAATGGCATTTGCTCCCAGTTTGCCCTTGTTTTCGGTGCCGTCGAGTACCAACATTGCATTGTCGATGCCACGCTGATCGAGTACCGAATGCCCTTCCAGAGCAGGCGCGATAACGGTATTGACATTGTTCACTGCTTTCAATACACCTTTGCCCAGGTATTTGGATTTATCTCCGTCGCGGAGCTCTACGGCTTCGTGAACACCGGTAGAAGCACCGGATGGAACGGCTGCCCGTCCAACAATACCCTCTGCGGTGGTTACTTCTACTTCTACGGTCGGATTGCCTCTTGAATCTAAAATTTGCCGTGCATGAACTTTCTTTATTGTTGACATAATCGATAGTTTATAAATGAATGAAACAAAAAACATCCATGAGGCGAACCTCATGCTTGAGATACAACCTACACGGATGTTTGTGCAAATATACGTTACGAAAAGGCGAAATCAAAGAGTTTCGGTTGATAAACGCCGCTTCTTCATTATTTCTTCAAAAGTGCAATATCCAAAACTTCTGTAATGTCGGTTACATAATGAAAGGTGAGACCTTTCAGATAGGCCGGTTTAATCTCTTCGATATCTTTCCGGTTATCTTCGCACAAAATAAGTTCTTTGATATTGGCGCGTTTGGCTGCCAGAATTTTTTCTTTGATTCCGCCAACGGGTAACACTTTGCCTCTCAGGGTCATTTCGCCGGTCATGGCAAGTGCTTTTTTTATCTTACGTTGGGTAAATGCCGAAGCCAGAGCTGTTACCATGGTAATGCCGGCCGAAGGACCGTCTTTGGGAATGGCGCCTTCAGGCACATGAACATGCACGCTCATCTCTTCAAATTTGCTCTCGTCGATACCGATTTGTGCAGCATGTGATTTGATATATTCAAGACCCAGAATAGCAGACTCCTTCATTACATTACCCAGGTTTCCGGTCAGCGTGAGCGAAGGCGCTTTCGACTTGCTCAGACTGGTTTCGATAAACAGAATTTCTCCACCAACGGAGGTCCAGGCTAGCCCGGTGACCACACCCACGTAATCGTTTCCTTCGTAAATATCGCGGCTGAAGGGTGGGGTGCCCAGGTACTCTTTCAGGGCATCCGGCTGTACGAGAATGTCGTACGGTTCTTCGGTTCCGATCTTTTTGGCCACCTGACGCATGATTTTGGCAATCTTGCGTTCCAGATCACGCACTCCCGATTCGCGGGTATACGATTCGATGATGTGTTTTAATGTGATTTTTGGAATCGTAATCTGATCTTTCTTAATGCCGTGGTTGTCGCGTTGACGCGGAATCAAATGTCGGTGTGCTATTTCAATTTTATCTTCTGTAATATAACCACTTACGTCAATCATTTCCATGCGGTCGAGCAACGGCTGAGAGATGGTTTGGGTGGTGTTGGCTGTGGCAATAAAAAGTACCCGTGACAGGTCGAAGTCGATATCCAGGTAATTGTCATGGAACGTTGAATTTTGTTCCGGATCGAGCACTTCGAGCAGAGCCGAAGAGGGATCGCCCTTGAAGTCGGCATTCACTTTGTCAATTTCGTCGAGTACCATGACCGGGTTTGCCGAACCTGCTTTTTTTAGGTTTTGAACAATACGTCCCGGCATAGCACCGATATAGGTACGACGGTGTCCCCGAATTTCGGCCTCGTCGTGCAAGCCTCCCAGGGCAATACGGATATATTTGCGGTTCAGCGATTCGGCAATCGATTTGCCCAGAGAGGTTTTGCCGACACCCGGAGGGCCGTACAGGCAGATAATCGGCGATTTCAGGTCTCCCTTCAGGCGTAAGACGGCCAAGTGTTCAATGATACGCTCTTTTACCTTCTCCAGACCGAAATGATCGCGATCCAGTATTTTTTGCGCCCGTTTCAGGTCAAAATTGTCTTTCGTGTATTCGTTCCAGGGAAGAGAAAGCAACATTTCCACATAGCCCATCTGGGTTGGATATTCCGGTGAGTGCGGATGCATACGTTCCAATTTTTCCAGCTCGGAGTTGAAGGTTTCGGCAATCTCCTTTCCCCATTTCTTTTCCTGCGCTTTTTCGCGCATTGTTTTGATCTGCTGTTCGTTGATGCCACCACCCAATTCGTCCTGAATGGTTTTCATCTGTTGTTGCAAAAAATATTCGCGTTGCTGCTGGTCGATATCTTCCCGGGCTTTCGATTGAATAGATGCCTTTATTTCGAGTAGTTGTGACTCTTTATTCAGGATTTCGAGCAACTGATAGCCTCTCTCTTCCAAGTCGTCAATCTCAAGCAATCGTTGCTTTTCGGGTACTTTAAGCGCAAAATTGCCGGCAATAAAGTTGATGAGTTGCTCCGAGCTATCGATGTTCCGAATTGCAAAAGATGTTTCGGGCGGAATGATACCTGAATTCTGAATAATTTTAACTGCTAACTCTTTGAGTGCCTCTATCAAAGCATTGAAAACACGATTGTCGTCACTCGGTATTTTGTCTGTGAGCAACGTAACCAATCCCTGATGGTATGGGGTGGAGGATACGATCTCTTTTAATTCGAATCGCTGAATCCCTTGCAACAAAACAGTGGTGCTGTTATCGGGCATTTCGAGGATACGTACAATCCGTGCAACGGTTCCGATCTGTTGCACATCGGCAGTAGTCGGATCGTCCACCTTTACATCTTTTTGTGTGGTGGCAGCCAACAGACCGTTTTTTTGATATACTTCGCGTATCAGACGCAACGATTTGTTCCGGCTTACGGCAATTGGCATGACAATGTTTGGAAACATTACCGTATTACGTAAAGGCAAAACGGGTACCAGTTCATCCGGTTTTATGCTGATGGCGGGTAAATCGTTATTGTCGGCCATTATTGAAAGATAGCCAGGTTGCTCGTCAGAAAGATCTTCTTGCAGATTGTTGATGATTATATCCATGTCAAAATGTTAGTTACGTTGTCAGTTTGACAGCTGGCTTCGGTTACTGGAAGAAACGGCATTTCGGTTTAGTATGTATATTAACCGTTTAGTAGTCAGTTGTGAAATAGAGTTCAAATATACGATAAATACCGTTGTGAAACAATGGCAGCTGCCTTTAACAATAGCTGTGCCAATAAATAATGTCGGTTTGTTGCGTATATTTGTTGTGTGAATTTGATTCTTGAAAATTAGTTTGTTACGAAAAATACGAGAAAAATGATAAAAAAAAGCGTCCGGATATTTGGAGGTTTCAAATAAGTCCCTTACCTTTGCACCGCTTTTGTGAGAGACACATGGCCCATTCGTCTATCGGTTAGGACGCCAGATTTTCATTCTGGAAAGAGGGGTTCGACTCCCCTATGGGCTACTAAGATATACTATTTCAAATATAGATTATGGCAAACCACAAATCATCTGTCAAAAGAATACGTCAAACGCAAAAAAATCGTTTGCACAACCGTTATTATGCTAAAACTGCTCGTAATGCTGTGAGAGGCTTGCGTGCAACTAAAGAAGTTGATGCGGCTGTTGCATTGTTGCCTCAGGTGGCTGCAATGTTGGATAAATTGGCAAAACGTAACATGATTCACAAAAACAAAGCCAATAATTTGAAATCGAAATTGGCAAAGTATGTGAACAAATTGTCAAAGTAACAGCTTTTTTATTAAAGTTATATATGCCCTCTGTTGCCTAGGCGACAGAGGGTTTGTTTTGTTTGTCATTGCTGGTACGCTGCAATTTTTGTACATTTGCACTCCTAAAAACGGACAGATAGAAATAATCGTTACAAAAATAGCAAAAATAATATGTTTTCAGGCATTATTGAAGAGGCAGCTACGGTAGTTGCATTGCAAAGAGAGAAGGATAATCTCCATATATCGTTACGGTGTTCGTTCACCAACGAGTTGAAAATAGATCAGAGTGTGGCTCACAATGGCGTTTGCCTGACAGTGGTGGATATAAAAGAGGATGTATATACTGTTACTGCCATCAAAGAGACACTGGATAAATCGAACCTCGGATTGTTGAAGGTCGGAGACAGAGTTAATTTGGAGCGAAGCATGATTATGAACGGGCGTCTTGACGGACATATCGTGCAGGGACATGTGGATCAAACTGCCGTTTGCACATCTGTTCAGGAGAATAACGGTAGTTGGTATTACACGTTTTCATATTCGGTAGCACCCGAAATGGCAGCACAAGGCTATGTGACGGTAGAAAAAGGATCGGTATGTGTCAATGGGGTCAGTCTTACCGTGGTAAACTCCAAGACGGACGGTTTCTCCGTTGCCATCATTCCATTTACCCGTGAGCATACCAATTTCGATCAGATTGTAGAAGGTTCGGTTGTCAATATCGAATTCGATATTGTGGGTAAATATCTCAGCCGCATGTTGAATATAAACCGTTGATTACATATTTATGAAGAAGATATTTATCTCCCTCTTTCTTATAGCCGAAACTTTGCTCGGTACTTCGTTCGCCTGTACCAATTTTTTGGTTGGCAAAAACGCTTCTACTACCGGTTCTACGTTTATTTCGTATGCGGCCGATTCCTATTTTCTGTTCGGAGCGCTGGCATTTCGTCCGGCAGCCGACCATGCCCCCGGCGAAATGGTGGATATTCACGATTGGGATACGGGCAAATACATGGGCAAAATAAAACAAGTGGCTCATACCTATTCCGTCGTTGGCAATATGAACGAATTTCAGGTTGCTATCGGCGAGACTACGTTCGGCGGACGAGAAGAACTGGTGGATACCACTTCCGTGATGGATTACGGATCGTTGATATATACGGCACTGCAACGTTCAAAGACGGCTCGCGAAGCAATCAAAGTGATGACTTCGTTGGTTGAAGAGTATGGTTATGCCAGTGAAGGGGAGAGCTTTTCGATAGCCGACCCCGAAGAAGTATGGATTATGGAGATGGTGGGAAAAGGCCCGAAAGGGAGAGGTGCTGTATGGGTGGCACGTCGCATTCCCGACGATTGCGTTTCGGCTCATGCCAATCAGGCACGCATCACCACCTTCCCGCTGGATAATCCTGACGAATGTTCATTTTCTCCCGATGTAATCTCTTTTGCACGCGAAAAGGGATATTTTAGTGGTAATAATACGGAATTCAGTTTTTCGGATACATATGCGCCGCTCGATTATGTTGCTTTGCGTGCTTGCGAAGCCCGCGTTTGGTCGTTCTTCCGCAAAATGGATCCGGCGATGGATAAATACCTCTCGTATGTGAAGGGAGAAACCAAAGAACGGATGCCATTGTGGATCAAGCCGGTTCAGAAAGTTGATCTGAAAGATTTGATTCGTGCCATGCGCGATCGGTACGAAGGCACCGAACTGGATATTACCAAAGGTGTTGGCGCAGGCCCTTACGGTTCTCCGTTGCGTTGCAGTCCGCTAACCTGGAAATTGGATGGCAAAGAGTATGTGCATGAACGTCCGACGGCTACGTATCAGACCGGTTTCTCATTTATTGCTCAAATGCGCCATTGGATGCCCGACCCTGTGGGCGGAATCTTTTGGTTTGGAGTCGACGATGCTGCCTGTTCGGAATACGTACCGATGTATTGCGGTATTACCAAAGTGCCGCTCTGTTTCGATGAACACAACGGCAGTCTGCTGAAATTTTCGTGGACATCTTCGTTCTGGATCTTCAACTGGGTGTCGAATATGGCTTATTCCAAATATTCGTACATGGTCGAAGATATTCGTAAGTTGCAGACAAAATGGGAAAAACAATTTACCGATACGGTGCCATCGATCGATAAGAAAGCGATGGAACTATACGAAAAAGATCCTGTTGCAGCCCGAACTTACCTGACGGATTTCAGCAATGGTCAGGCCGAAGCGGTTACTGCTTCCTGGAAAGAGTTGGGCGAATATATGATGGTGAAGTATATGGACGGAAATATCAAAGTGGAAAAAAATGGCAAATTTGTTCAAAATGAATATGCTATTCCTCCTACAATCAACCGTGTAGGTTATCCTGATGCCTACAAGCATCAGATTGTAGACCCCGAGCCTGATAAATTCAGGGTGAAAAGCAAAGAGGAAATGGAACAGCGGAAATAATAAAGTATTCAGTACACCGATGAAATATTGAAACTTGGAATTCTGACACTGAAAAATGTCTCAAACAGATTTATCTCATAAAGAAATTGGTCCGATCGGAGTATTCGATTCCGGCTATGGAGGGTTGACCATTTTGAATGCCATCCGTCAGCGGTTGCCACAATACGATTATCTTTACCTTGGCGATAACGCCCGCACTCCTTACGGTACGCGTTCGTTCGAGGTGGTATATCATTACACGTTGGAGTGTGTGAAAAAGCTGTTTGAGTTGGATTGCCACCTGGTGATTTTGGCTTGTAATACAGCTTCGGCAAAGGCTTTGCGCTCTATTCAGCAACGCGATCTTCCCGGTTTGGATCCGAACAGACGGGTACTTGGTGTTATTCGCCCAACGGCAGAATCGATTGGTAGTTTGACCGAAACACGTCATGTGGGGCTGGTAGGCACCACGGGAACCATTCAGTCGCAATCCTATCCGCTTGAGATTACCAAACTGTTTCCCGATATTGTGGTGACCGGTGAGGCTTGTCCGATGTGGGTGCCATTGGTGGAAAACGGAGAGTACGACTCGGATGGTGCCGATTATTTTATAAAGAAGAATCTGGATCATCTCTTTTCGGCCGATCCGGCTATCGATACCCTGATTTTGGGTTGTACGCATTATCCTTTGTTGGTGAATAAAATTCAAAAGTATCTGCCTAAACATGTAGTATTGGTTGTTCAGGGTGACATTGTGGCCGATAGTCTGGCCAATTATATGAACCGCCATTCCGAGATAGAACAGAAATGTTCGCAAGGTGGAGTGTGCCATTTCCTCACAACCGAGGCGGAAGAGAAATTTGCAGCTTCGGCATCTGTTTTCATGGCAGAGCAGATCAATGCCCGACAGATTCAATTGTAGGTGGCAGGGAATCGCCGCCAATCGAAAATTGTAAACGACTAAATTGTAGATAGAAACATGCCTGTAAATATTCCTGATAAATTGCCTGCTATTGAGCAGTTGAAGCGTGAGAATATCTTCGTGATGGATTCACTTCAGGCTTCCATGCAGGATATTCGTCCTTTGAAGATTGCGATTCTCAACCTGATGCCCCTCAAAATAATGACGGAGACCGACTTGATTCGTTTACTGTCGAATTCTCCGCTTCAGATTGAGATCGATTTTATCAAGATCAAAGGGCATACCTCTAAGAATACGCCTATCGAGCACATGATTGCTTTTTACAAGAACTTCGATAAGATTAAAGATCAGAAGTACGATGGGATGATTGTTACCGGAGCTCCAGTAGAGCAATTTGATTATGAGGCGGTAAGTTATTGGCCGGAAGTAACAAAAATATTCGATTGGGCCCGTACGCATGTTACTTCAACTTTTTATATTTGTTGGGCGGCTCAGGCCGGATTGTACCATTTTTACGACATTCCGAAATATCAGCTGGTAAAGAAAACGTTCGGCGTATTCGAACATACATTGAATGACCCACTAAATCCGATCTTCAGAGGATTCGACGAAGTATTTTATGCTCCACACAGTCGTTATACCGAAATACGGCGCGAGGATATTGAGAAGTGTCCGGATTTGACCATCCTGTCCGAATCGGAAGATGCGGGGGTGTATATCGTGATGGCGCGAGAGGGACGCGAATTTTTTATCACCGGCCATTCGGAATATGCTCCGTATACGCTCGATCAGGAATATAAGCGCGATGTTGCTAAAGGGCTGCCCATTGAGGTTCCACAGGATTATTACCGGGATAACGATCCGTCCAAAGCTCCGCTGGTACGCTGGCGCGGGCATGCCAATCTGTTGTTTTCCAATTGGCTCAACTATTTTGTCTATCAGGCCACGCCATTCGACGCGCAGGATATTCATTGACGGGGTATCTATCTGTTTGGATGGGAAAATATTTACAGGTTGCAACTATTCAAATCCGATAAATGTATTAACTTTGTAGAGTTTGTGAGCTGACTTCGGTTTTTTCCGTAAAAGATAAATTCGGTTCAATTGTAAATCGTCAATGATTTAATTGTAAATATAAAAATGAATACCTTACTATTTCTTAGCTACGAGCATTTGCTCATTATTGCGTTGATTGTGTTGCTGTTGTTTGGCGGAAAGAAAATTCCGGAATTGATGCACGGCTTAGGCAAAGGAGTGAAAAGCTTCAAAAGCGGCATGAAAGACGTTGAAGAAGAGGTGAAAAAGGAGGTGGACGAGGTAAAAGACGAAGCCACTAAATAACCTTTTCGATTAACTTATAAGCTGGTGTCGGGAGGTAAAAAGGCCGAAATGTCTTTTCCGTAAGACAGCAAATCGCGTACCACTGTTGATGAGATAAACGAATAGGCAGGAGCGGTGTTGAGAATCACAGTCTCAATGCCTTCCAGATGTTTGTTGGCATCAGCGATGGTACGTTCGTATTCAAAGTCGCTTACCGAGCGCAATCCCCGCAAAATAAACTGAGCTTCTACTTCCTTGGCAAAATCGATGGTCAGCGTGTTGTATTCCTGCACCTTGACGCGAGGCTCATTCTTAAATGCCATCCTGATTATTTCCATACGCTTTTCGACGGTAAAGAAGGTCTTCTTTGCCTGATTGATACCCACGCCGATAATAATCTCGTCGAAGAGATTCAGACCGCGTCGTACAATGTCGTAATGACCGATGGTGAATGGATCGAATGTTCCGGGAAAGATGGCACGTTTCATATTTTAGAACAAAGAACAAAGAATAAAGAATAAAGAATAAAGAACAAAGAATAAAGAATAAAGAATAAAGAACAAAGAATAAAGAATAAAGAATAAAGAATAAAGAATAAAGAATAAAGAACAAAGAATAAAGAACAAAGAATAAAGAATAAAGAACAAAGAACAAAGAATAAAGATGTCCCAATAGTGGGTTTTACTCTTTGTTCAAATAATTTTTGAATCCGTTAATCATTTTTTGAAGCTCGATGAGACTGGCCTGAATTTCATTAAACCGAATTGAGTCAACATATTCAAGATTGAATGAAACAATAAGTTCGGTTTCTAATTCAAGCAAAGAACCAAGAGAAATTTCTAAAAAACGAGCAAAATCTTTTTCACTTGACTTTGCCGAACCTTCTGCAATATTTGAAGGACACGATACTGCGGCTCTTTGCATTTGAGAAATTAGCCCATATCGTTCTTGTTGAGGGAAAGAATTCGTTAGTTTGTATATTTCTGTAACTAAACTAATTGATCTCTTCCAGATTTCAAGGTTCCTGAAATTATGCATGAAGTTTTAGATCTTTACTCTTTGTTCTTTACTCTTTACTCTGACTACAGTTTTGTTTTAATCGCTTTGCTTTCGGCTTCGTAACCCGGTTTGTCGAGCAGTGCAAACATATTCTTTTTGTATGCTTCAACGCCCGGTTGGTCGAACGGATTCACACCGAGAACATAACCGCTGATGCCACATGCTTTTTCAAAGAAATAGAGCAGCTGTCCGAGGTTGTACTCGTCGAGTTTCGGCAATTCGATCTTGATATTGGGAACGCCACCGTCGACGTGTGCCAGCATGGTGCCCAGTTCGGCCATTTTGTTTACCTCGTCCACCCGTTTTCCGGCAAGGAAGTTCAGGCCATCAAGATTAGCATCATTAGAAGGAACATTGACTGTATGGTTCGGTTCTTTTACTGAGATCACCGTTTCGAAAATGGTACGTTCGCCTTCCTGAATCCACTGACCCATGGAGTGCAGATCGGTGGTGAAGTCGACGGCTGCCGGGAAGATTCCTTTATTCTCTTTGCCTTCGCTTTCGCCGTAGAGCTGTTTCCACCATTCGGCAACAAAGTGCAGTTTCGGATGGAAGTTCACCAAAATTTCGATTTTCTTTCCGCTCTTGTAAAGTTCATTACGGGTAGCGGCGTAGATGGCAGCGGGGTTTTCTGCAAACGGAGTATTCAGGCCGGCAATCTTTTCCATATCGGCAGCACCAGCCACCAGTTTTTTAATGTCGAAACCGGCAGTAGCGATGGGCAACAAACCAACCGGAGTCAGGAATGAGTAGCGACCACCAATATTGTCTTCAATTATGAATGTTTTGTAACCTTCTTGTGTGGCCAGTGTACGCAAAGCGCCACGGGCTTTATCTGTGATTGCAACGATCAGTTTTTTAGCAGCTTCTTTGCCTTGTTGTGCTTCCAGCTGTGCTTTCAGCAGGCGGAAAGCCAGAGCCGGTTCGGTGGTAGTTCCCGATTTTGAGATGGAAATGATACCGAATTTCTTTGTTTTTAGGAACGATTGGAGTTCGAACAGGTAATCTTCGCCGATATTCTGACCAGCATAAACGATAGCCGGATATTTACGTTCGGTTTGCAACCAGTCGAAACTGTTGGAAAGCGCGTCGATTACGGCTTTTGCGCCGAGGTAGCTACCGCCGATACCTACTACAACTACTACTTCGCAGTTGTCGATCAGGATCTTGGCTGTTGCTTCGATATCGGCCAGGTGTTCTGCGGTGGTTGACGATGGCAGGTTGAGCCAGCCCAGAAAGTCATTCCCCTTGCCACTTCCGGCGTGCAGTGCAGCATTGCTTGCTTTCACAACTGCTTCGTAGCCCGAAACAGCCTCTTTGGAGATAAAACCAAGAGTTTTGTCAATGTTAATGCTGATACTCTTCATTTTAGTAGAAATTATTGTGTTATTAAAGGTGGTGTCTGTTATCTCAAAAGCTCAGTGAGTGCTCTAACCTGAAGAATGGGTGATGCTCTGGTGTACAGTACATTATATACGAATTCCATGATGGGCATCTTCACATGGTAGCATTCGTTGATCTCCTTGATACATTTCGTACCGTAGTATCCTTCGGCAATCATCTCCATTTCGAGCTGAGCGGTTTTTACCGAATAGCCTTTCCCAATCATGGTTCCGAAGGTGCGGTTGCGACTGAACTTAGAATAGGCTGTTACCAGCAGGTCGCCTAGATAAGCCGATTCGTCGATGCTGCGGTGCAGCGGATGAACGGCGTTGCAAAAGCGTTGCATCTCCTGAATGGCGTTCGAGATCAGCACAGCCTGAAAATTATCGCCATACTTCAAACCGTGGCAAATACCGGCGGCAATGGAGTAAACGTTTTTCAGTACCGAGGCATATTCGATGCCGGTAACGTCGTCGGTGGTGCTTGTTTTGATATAATTGTTGGTAAAAACACAAGCCAGTTTGCGCGCTTTTTCACGGTTGCTACAGGCAATGGTCAGGTACGACAGACGCTCCAGCGCCACCTCTTCGGCATGACACGGACCGGCAAGAACAACTAAATTATCCTTCGGTACCGATAGAAACTGATGAAAATAGTCGGTAACGATTAGGTTTTCATCGGGTACAATTCCTTTGATGGCAGTAACGATTGTCTTGGCTTTCAGCGACTGACGCAATTTTTTCAGGTGCATCTTCAGAAACGGCGACGGAGTGGCAAAAATCAGCGTATCTGAGTTTTTTACTACTTCGTTTATCTTGCTCGTGAAATTGATGCGTTCGGTATCGAATTTCAAACCGGTCAAGTACGATGGGTTTCGGTTCAACCGCAGAAATTCTTCAATCTGATCCTGACGGCGCATGTACCACATGATGCTATCCTGTGTACTTAAGAGTATTTTGGCAATGGCAGTTGCCCAACTTCCACCTCCGCAGACGGCGATTCGGCCGGGAGAATACTCGGAACACTGTTTTTCACTATCGGTGGCCATATCAACGGTTATTAGCGTTTTCAACCCACGAAGTTACGTCTTCTTTGGTCGGATTGGTCAGTCCCAATTTCAGTTTTTTGTTGAGTCCGCACAAATCCTGATGGAGTTTGTTCGGATTTTGCTCTTTCAAGACAGCTACGGTGATAAAACCTGCTTTGTTTACAGTTTCTACCCATGCTTCGGGAATGCCAATAGACACGAAAGTTTCGGCACTGTCTTTGCGAATCACCTTTTCGGGGCGCATTTGCGGGAAGAGCAATACTTCCTGAATGGCCACCTGATTGGTCATCAACATTACCAAACGGTCCATACCGATGCCCATACCCGATGTGGGAGGCATACCGTATTCGAGCGCGCGCAAGAAGTCCTGATCGATAAACATCGCCTCGTCGTCGCCTTTTTCGCTCAGACGCAGCTGTTCTTCAAAACGGGCACGCTGATCGATAGGGTCGTTCAATTCGGAATATGCGTTGGCCAACTCTTTGCCGTTTACCATCAATTCGAAACGTTCGGTCAGTTCCGGATTGTTGCGGTGGCGTTTGCAGAGCGGTGACATTTCGATGGGATAGTCGGTGATAAAGGTAGGCTGGATGTAGTTTCCTTCGCACTTTTCGCCGAATATTTCGTCAATCATCTTGCCCTTACCCATGGTGTCGTTGGCTTCGATACCCAGTTGTTTGCACACGTCGCGCAACTGCTCTTCGTTCATGCCGTTGATGTCGATGCCTGTATGTTCTTTGATGGCGTCGATCATGGTGATGCGTTTAAACGGACGTTTGAAGCTGATGGTTTTGTCACCCACCTTGACTTCGTCAGTGCCATTCACATCCAGACAGATTTTTTCAATCATCGCTTCGGTCGTATCCATCATCCAGTTGTAATCCTTATAGGAAACGTAAATTTCCATACAGGTAAACTCAGGATTGTGTGTGCGGTCCATCCCTTCGTTACGGAAGTTGCGCGAGAATTCGTATACCCCTTCAAAGCCGCCTACGATAAGGCGTTTGAGGTATAATTCGTTGGCAATACGCAGGTACAACGGAATATCCAGCGCGTTGTGGTGCGTGGTGAACGGACGCGCCGAAGCGCCGCCGGGAATAGGTTGTAGTACCGGAGTGTCCACTTCGACGTAGCCCTGTTCGTTGAAGAAGTTACGCATGGAGTTGAATACCTTGGTACGTTTGAGGAAAATATCTTTCACGCCGTCGTTTACCACGAGGTCGACATAGCGTTGACGGTAGCGTTGCTCGGGATCCTCGAAAGCATCGTAAGCCACGCCGTCTTTGTATTTAACGATAGGAAGCGGACGCAGTGATTTGCTCAGCACGGTGAGTTCCTGTGCATGAACCGAAATCTCGCCCATCTGTGTACGGAAAACATACCCTTTGATGCCGATAAAGTCGCCGATGTCGAGCAGTTTTTTGAAAACGACGTTGTACATGGTTTTCTCTTCGTCGGTGCTGATGTCGTCGCGGGTGATGTAGATCTGGATGCGGCCTGCCGAGTCCAGAAGCTCTACAAAGGAAGCTTTTCCCATAATGCGGCGGCTCATAATACGGCCGGCAATGGTTACTTCATGTTGAGGTGCATCATCCTGAAAGGTAGATTTGATGTTATCCGAAAGAGCCGTAACTTCATAAGCAGCGGCAGGGTAGGGTTCTATTCCCAGAGCTCTGAGTCCGTTTAAGCTTTCACGGCGCAGCTGCTCTTGTTCGCTAAGTTCCATAGGTTTATAAGTCAGTCAATATTAGTTGCGCAAAGATACGATTTTTTGGGCAAAAGCGGATGGAATCGGGGCACAATGTGCCAATATGCTAATATGCCAATTGAATCTGAATTTGATCGGGAGATGGCAGCGATGGTATGTGCTCCAGCATCATCTGCGGGTAAGAAACGGCGTTAGCCGTTTACCGTGAATAACGCCCCGATTGATCGGGGTGCTAGAGAGCCGAAACAATGAGCAAAAATGCTGTCTGGTGTTTTCTTTGTGTTTACGGGTAACGCCGCTGGCGCGCTTTTGCAAAGCGTGCCCGTACCATACATAACTCTTTTTGTCGTTTGATTTTTAATCAATAACTAAGATATCCAATAACCCTGTTCCTCCTGCATAGTCATATGCACTGCTATATCGATAATCTTCCGCACGAAAAACAATACCTTCTTCGACCGGATTTTGATGTATATAGTTCAACTTTTGGGTAATCACTGTATTACTCCACAATTCAATGGGTTTGTTGTCTCCCCGCCAAAAATTCCAGCCATCATTTGTCTTAAATTGACTGATTAACCAGTCTTTCCTACTTTCCCTTTCATTCTCTTGTATGGCTTTTATAATTGCTTTACTTGTAAATTTTTTCAAGTCTCTTATAATATCCTGAAGAATATGCCCTTTTTCTGCCCGTATCATCAGATGGACATGATTGGTCATGATACACCAAGCAAATATTTCGAGACCTTTATGCTTTGTACAATAGGCCAAACTATCTATCAAAATGTCCTTGTACTCATTTCGTGTAAATACATCTACCCAACCTTCTACGGCAAAGCTTACAAAGTAAATACCATCCGGATTATGAAATTTATATTTACGACTCATATTCAGATCTGTTTTTGCTTCTTTTTGTTGGTTGTATTGCGTAGCTCTACTACGTATGGTTCGGCACCACTGCTGGCGCACTTTTGCAAAGTGTGCCCATACCAAATATAGCTCGCTTCTACTGTCTGGTAGTTTTTAAATTAGTTTGTACGGCTCGGGCACGCTTTGCAAAAGCGCGCCAGCGATGGCTCTGTTCACTAAAAACACGTAGGGCTCAGGTTCGCATTGCAAAAGCGTGCCTGCGATGTGTCAGTAATGTGCTATTGATTGCTTTTTCCTTTAATTTCATTTATCATACTGTCAATTCTTTTAGATAGATTATTTTTAGCAGTAACAGCATCAGTTTCTCTCATATCTACTACATAGTTTGTAAGATGTTTTGGCAAATTACTTTGAGTGTACTTTACTTTTTCATTAATTGTTGTCATTTCAAATTGAAGTATAAATCTTAGAAAGCTATGAATGTCTTCCATTATTGTAAAGAAATCACGGCTCATTTTCATAACTTTCCTTCTGTCAAATTGAAGAACAGTTTCGTAGTAAGAATTGAAATTTACGCTTATGTGTCCTGAAACATTATTTCTTATTCGACTAATTTCACTTGAATACTTGTATTCTTGTTTGAAATATTTTAGTTTCTCTGTGATAGATTCATATTTTGCTTTTACGCTCTCGTCTCGTTGTTTAACGTATTCATTCAAGAATTTGCCGTATTTATTATATGTAATCAAAACCTCATAAATTGTCAGATAGATGCTTTTTACGAAAAAGATTTCCTCCCAACGATACTTTGGCGATTCTATCTGTTTCATTGCGACAATCAAGTCTAATTCAGAGATTGCAAATAAAGAACTTATTTTGAGAAAGTTTTTTATGTCTTCAAGTGATATTGAAGTATAAATAGTTATCCTCCATTGATTATCATCAAGGTGTTTTTTAAGTTCCTCTAGAAATTCAAATAATGAGACTAACCTTTGATTGGTAACTGTTATATTTATTTTTTCTTCCATTTTCTAATCTTAAACTCGGTTATGTCTAGTTTGTTAGTTGAGTCTTGATATGGGCGCACTTTTGATAGTACACTCATATCAAGCTTGTTTATTTTTCCCGGAGACAGCTTTCGCCGTCTCCTGTGGGGATTGTTTATTTTGCCGTGTTGTCGGCAGGTTTCTTGTCGGGAGTAGAGGCAAGGGCGTTGTATCGGGTGCGCAGTTGCTCCATGGTGTTGAAGAGGGTGTTTACTGTATCGTTGGGGGCGTAGCTCACAGCCTGTTCGATGGTGGTACAAAAGTCGTTGTAGCTCTTGGTGGCAGCGGGGCGGAAACTGCTGGCCGTTCCGTCGGCTACCTTGTTGCCCAACTCGCTGGTGCGGCTCTTATAGGCGGCAGCAAAGGCGTTGTTTTTCGTCTCCAAAGCGGTCATTTTGGTATCGATACCAATCAGCGCGGCATCGGCTTGCATCGTTTTGTCGGCCTTGTATTTGGCCATCAGGGTGTCGATAGACTTCGTTTCGGTGTTGAGCGATTCGCGCGTGATGTCCCAGTAGGGAGTAAAAATTATTTTCAGTCTGTCGGCAGCAGCTTTTTTGGCGGCATCCGAACTTTTTGCAAAGTAGGTGATGTCGCGTTTAATCTCATTCTGCTGGTTGTCCCGGTCATTATCCAGTTGGGAAATTTCGGCGGTGGACGCACTTTTTTGTGCCAGTTTCAGCGGTGTTCCCATCGCGGTGGTGTCCGCAACAAGGCGGGTGTAGATCGATTTGGCCATTTCGCCGATTGTGTTTTGTACCGGCTCTGCCACTTCTACTGTTTCGCGGAACAGGGCATACGCATCGCTGACTCCGAGATTGCTCAAATGAACGGTCGAAAATTGTCTGTTTTCCATGTTCTGTTGTTTTTAATGGTTACTAATAAAGTCGATATACGCACAAACCGATGGTCGGTTGTGTTTTGCTCGTTTGCTTCTCCACTGCAAAATGGCTCGCGCGAGCTTGCAGGAAGCATTCTGTGGCGCAGAATGAGCCGCGCAAGCTTGCAGGAACGTTTCTGCGCCCGAGAATCGTCCGCGCAAACCTGCGCGAAGGTTTCTCCGCCGGAGAATGGCCCGCGCAAACCCGCGCGGAGCATTTTTCGTTGGAGAATGAGCCGCGCTACTACGCGCGAAGCGTTCTCTGTTGGAGAATGGGTTGCGCAGCTCCGCTTTGTCCCTTTTACTATCGGCGATAGCCTCTTTTAGGTTCGCTTAAGGTTTTGTTAGGTTGCTATTGCCATGTTGTCCAGTACCTTTGCGCGAACTTGTTTTTGCAAATATAGTTTATTTGTGAAGATAAAAATAGAATTATGTAAAAAAAAGTATCAACAGATAATGAGTAGCGTTAGTTGACTTCCATCCCTTCACTTATACCTTTTACCTTATCCCTATCTAACTATTTATGTTTTCTTGTAGCTCTTTTTTTGGACGCGGTAGCTCTATTGTGGTATATTTGTATCTCTCTTTTGTGCTCCAGTTTCCATAACTAATAAAAACAATGAAAGCATGAAAGCACTGTTATTTTTATTTACGTTTATGCTACAATCTTCGATTATGCCGCAAAATAATTTGACTCCCGAAGAACAATACGTTGTTCTTCAGAAGGGAACGGAACACCCGTTTACGGGTAAATTGTTACATGTAAAAGCAAAAGGAACCTACGTTTGCACGCAGTGCGGCGCGCCGCTCTACCGTTCGGAGAGTAAGTTCGACGGACATTGCGGATGGCCGAGCTTCGACGATGAAATTGCCGGGGCTGTTCTCCGCACACCGGATGCCGACGGCCAACGTACCGAGATTAGCTGTGCCAAATGCGGCGGACACCTGGGGCACGTTTTCTTAGGCGAAGGGTTTACGGCAAAGAATACCCGTCACTGTGTCAATTCCATCTCCATGAAGTTTGTGCCCGACGAACCGGCGGCGTTTCAGAAAGCGTGGTTTGCTTCGGGCTGTTTCTGGGGGACGGAATACCATTTCAACAAGGCTAAAGGGGTGATTGAGACAACGGTTGGATTTATGGGCGGGCACCTCGACAATCCCAGCTACCGGTTGGTCTGCACCGGCGAAACGGGGCATCTGGAGACCACCGAAGTGGTGTTCGATCCGCAACAAACCAGTTACGAGGAGTTGGTGAAGCTTTTTTTCGAAACGCACGACTTTACGCAGCTCGACGGTCAGGGCCCGGACATCGGATCGCAATACCTCTCGGCTATCTTCTATGCCAACGACGAGCAGAAGGCTATTGCCGAAAAATATATCGGGATACTAACCGAGAAAGGTTACCATGTGGCAACGACGTTGCGCCCTGTCTCCACCTTCTGGCCGGCAGAAAATTATCATCAGGATTACTACGACCATAAAGGCACAACGCCTTATTGCCACGTCTACCGCCGGATTTTTTGAGCGGTAGCGCCGGGGTTATTTCGCAGGTTTCGGTTTGATAATGTCGGAGTAGGGGGCTAACCGTACACCATCCAGACATTGGCAAATGCCTTTCACCTTCGACTGCTTCAGGTCGCTGATGGTTTTAATGATTCCTACGGTAGTGCTTGTCAGATCGAGTGCTGATTTGAGGGTAGGAAGAAGCTCTATCCCTTTATCCATCGATTTGTTGTCCCATACGTTGGATGCGGAACGCAGCGTGGTAAGGTAGCGTTGTACCAATGTATCATCTGCTTTCCCAGAGTTGAAGTCATCGCTTTTCATCGCCTTATCTATCGTTTTATACCGGCTGATGCTATTGGCGGCAATCATGTCGGCTTCCAGTTGCGAAATCAGGGCATTGACAAGCGTATAGGCTGTCATGTACTTTTGCAGCACCACAGCCGAATCGGAACGGTGTATCGATTCGGCCAGCTTCAGTTCGCTTTCACATTTGATTTGCATCAAATCGGAGATCAACCCTAAGTGTTGACTTTTCGTTTGCGCCGATGCCGGAATCGCAGAGATCAGCATCCAGCATCCCAATAAAATCAAAGCTCTCATTTTCATAGCGGTGGTTTTAAATGCAACGATTGAACGGATTAAGAGTCTTGCGTACAAAATCACTATCGGTCAGGGATGAAAAACGAAACCAGTGCTAACTTTCATCGTTGCCGATACGCAAGGATGAAAGTTCCGATAGCGATTTTATTTTGCCAAAAACGATTTCGATTTCACGGTCGCTGTTCCTTCCAACTGCGGCACCTGCGAATAGCGGTGTTTTTTTAACGCTCCGCATACGTTGGCCACAAGGGTCGAAAGCGGTTCGTTAAGCCCGTTTTCCGATTGTAGCTCCTTCAGCAGGAAGTAGGTTAACGCGCCGTTGTATTTATTATCGAAACAGGCGTCGGCTGATGTTTGATTCGATTTGCAGCCCGAGATCAGGGCAAGATTCAGCTCTGATGCCATCATTTTCAATCCACGAATTTTGATATTTTTTTCAATAGCCGTATGCAATCGCCAGTTTATATCAGCCGGAGGAATAATGGTTTTGATGTTAAAAGTAGGTTGAACCATCTCTCTCCATAAATCGCCCGAATGGCACGAGTCGGATATCCAAACACATTCCACGCCATTGGGTAACAGCGAAAATATCTTATTGAACTCCTTGTCGCGAATCAGATGGGCATCCGACCAGTCGAAATCGACAGGACAGATGACTTCATCCAGTCCGTCCACTTCTCCTTCCGGATTGCGGGTAGGCAATTGCGCTCCGTGTCCGCTATAATGAAACAGAATACGATCGCCCTCTTTTAATCCGGTAACCAACCAGTTTAGTCTGTCCACAATAGCATCTTTCGTGGCTCTCTCGTCTACCAGCAGACGAATATCGTCCATGGCAAATCCGCAACGTGATACTAGAAAGTTGGCCATGTCCTGTACATCGTTTACACAACCGTTAAGTGGCTGACCGGGATATTTGTTGATTCCTACCAATAATGCTCTGTTCATCGGTTTGAAGGTTGTTTATGGGTGGTTTTTGTCTGTCGGGTGCCGGTTGTAGCCCGTTTTGTGGTAGTCGTTTTGGCTGCACCGATTCGCTTTACTCCGGTGGTTCCTTTGTTTAGCGTTTTACCACTATATTTTCTGGTTGTGGCCCGTGGTGTGATCCTTTTTTTGGGGCTCACAGCGGGTTTCTTTACTACAGGAGCTTCTACAACCTGCACCTCAGCCGGAATCTGCACTGCGCTTGGGTTTATTGAAGGAACTATGCTTTTAATAACTACCGGTGCCGTAACGATCGGATCGACCTGCATGATAACCGGCGTCTCCACAATAACAGCGGCGGGTTTAACAGTATCGATGGTGTTTACCGGAGGCATATACATCTTCTTTGGTTTTGCTTTTTTGTCACGTCCGATAGCAATTACCAGCCCTACCTCTGCATTGACATATTTTGTACGATAAGGAATTCCATCGCGTGTAAACTTGGCCGGAGCATAATCGGTTGCCGCATAGAGGTTGAATGGACCTCCAATAAGGTTTATTCCCAGTCCGAATGTACCTGAATTTCCATTAATAAGGCCGTAGCTAAATGTAGTATTGAAGAAATAGAACGGACGGAAGTTGACCGATCCGGTGACTTCCGAATAGCGGTAGCTGCCGCCTACCGTATTTTCCCACAGTGCACCCAGGGTAATCTTGTTTTTTACAAGGTTATATTCCCCTCCAACCCGTAGTTTGGCTGTCAGCCAAGTTGTGTATCCGGCACCGTTGCGCGAGTAGGTAAAAGCATTTTTGACCGAATCGCCTATTTGGTTGGCGTAATCATTGTTGTCGTCTTTGTCGTTAATTTTGAAATTGATGCCGGTAAATGAAGCTTTTGTGGTCATGTCGGCTTTCCAGCTATCCTTTTTCCAGTGGATAAAACCCAAATCGGTGATGGATGCCGAGAGCGTAAGGTTTTTAAATAGTTTATAGGTTGCTCCCAGATCGGCTCCGGCTCCCCATCCCATAGGCTCTTGCAGGCTCCCGTCGGTATCGATATCTTTGGGTGTCCCATCCGTATTTTGCGTTATTTCGTAGGGCGCTGTAATGCGTGCGGTACCACTACCCGACAGGATAGCCGCTTGTGGACTGATGTCCAGATTCAACTTACTGAAATTTGCATCGGCATGAGCTTCACCAATCAATAACTTTAGCTTTGCACCGATGGTGAGTCGGTTATTTACCGGACGGGCAAATCCAAGTGCCGCTTCCATATAGGCTGTTACGTCGGTTTGTAACGATGAGAGGTTGAATCTGTTTGTATTTATTGAGTCGGAAGCTCCTTTTAGTAGTAAACGCATCAAGTCCTTGGGCAGAGCAATGGAACTCTCTATGCGTTGCCTGAGACCAAAGGTGTAATAATTCTTCTTTACTCTGAATCCAAATCCTAAAATCTCGTGTTGATAATTAAAATTGACATAGGAAGTAGGTTGAAGGATGTTAAGGAACGCATCTCTGTCGGCATCAGGGTGAAGCGGAGTGATCAATTTTCCGTTCTGTTTAAAGAAAATGTCGGCTGCAGAAACAGCGCTGTTGCCCGACCAAATGCTGATGTTGGACAAGAGCGGAATATCCAGATAATAGGATTGTGTAGGAATAAATGCCGGGTTCAGATTGTTTCGAAATGGAACATTTTCCATAAAGTATAAGGTGTTGACCTGTGCCCTGGCAGCGGGTGTGGCTGACAACAAAATAATAAACAGAACAATAGCCGTTAATCCGGATTGTTTTTTTAGGAAGTTGTATGTGATTTTCATCGGAGTAATCAGTTTAGTTTGGCATTGCCTTTTACATACACACTCAGTTTCGCCTTTATAAAGTCAGATGATTTGAGAGTGAGTGACTTTTGGGCATCTTTTCCGGCAAGTGCATAACTAAGTTTGACGTATTGCGTTTTCTTAATATCGTTCGTTGTAAATGCCAGACTGCATAACTGATCTTTGGTTGTCGGCGTTTGAGTTGCCAGTCCGGTAGTAGCATCCACGTCAAGTGTGGCATCCACATTGATCTGTTGCTTTGAAACAAACTGATAGTTTGCATCGAGCAGTGTCAACTCGATGGTCATTTTTGCCGAAGTGTAGTTGTTGACAGTCAGCCACAATTTGACATTGTCGAGATTGTTTTTATCGGTAAAGTCAGTAAACGAACTTCCTAACGATAACGTGTCGAAAAATTGTATGTTGACATTGGGATTGAAGGCAAAAGGAATGTTTATGACCGGTTCAATTTTAAAGGTGTTTGAATTCAGAATGTACTGTTTGGCATTCGACGTCGTGGATATTTGAGCCCCCAACGAATAGGCAATGGCATTAATACCGGGCAAGGTAAATAAATTATCGATATTTCCATTGGCTTTGTTGAATACCAACGAATCGGTGACGGTCTTACCTGGTTGGGTAGGAGTCGTCGGAAACGATTGAGTGGTGCTTACTCCACCAAAGGCATATTTGGCGTTGGAAGGGGCTGCGTTGTTATAACTTTTTATATAATCGATATTCAACTCAATTGGCAGACCGGCATTGGACGTGCGCATAATTTTGATAGTAGGATCTTTGAATGGTAGATAGCTGGTGTTGCTTATTGCATCGTTCAGAAAACCCAGGTCGACAGTACCTGTCTGAGGGGCTAACGTATAGTTGAATTTTCCGTAGATATACTGAAAATTAATATTATCGAACGATACATGTGCATCCAAAGCCGGAGATGCTGGAATGGTAATCGGATTTGTTGCTGTTGCCTCTAGTACAACAGCTAAAGTAAGTATTGAATTGTTGGTATTGATATGACGTCTGTTAATGGGAATGTGACATATCGAACCGTTTTTCACATTAATAAAAGGGTAAGTAGGTAGTCCTGGGAAGCAGATAGGGTTCGGTATTATGGTCAACCTTATATTACTGTTCGTAAAGTCTATATTTGTTTTTAATGCTAAATTTATAGACGCATCGTTGATGAAAATGCTATCGAGTTGAGAAACATTCGCAGATATTTTACTCAAATCGATCTGCACTGGTATTGGATGTGATGTGCCAAAGATGTTATTGAACATATCTTTTGAGATCATTCCTGCAGGTACGGCGGATAAAGAAGAGCCCAGATTAATATTAGCAGAGACACTTAATGGAGTAATGTTCAGGTCAAAATTGTTGTTGATGCTCGGCTTGTAGCTTACGGTCAAAATATTGTCTTTGTTAGTTGTGATATTTGCAAGCTTCAACTTATCTATAAAATCATTGAGCGTTACGGTCGATTGTGCTAATGGAAATACGGCGGCTCCATTTACCGACAACGTATTGTCAACATCATTTAGGTCAATGTCATTGGTACATGCGGATAGCAATGTTGCAAAAGAAACGGCAGCTATCAAAGACCTGAAAACTTTTTTGTAGTTCATATACATATGTTTATTGTGTGGACACGATTATAATTGGACACATTGCTATCTCAAACAATAGAGGAATTATCTGATTGTTATACGAGTAATTAACGCTTAAATGATTGTGTAGTAACTGTATACTATTCCGTGCTTCAAATAGTAAATAGTCGTTAATAATGTAGACAAAAGTATGAAAATTTTTCTTCTTTTTTTTCGTTTCAATAAAAAAGACACATTTTAGGGGAGCGTTTTTCTGTTTGCTCAGTTTTTTTGTGAATTTTAAGGCGTGATTAGCCTGTTCCGTGTGCTTAAACTGCATCAAAGACAAAGGTTGAACCGCGTGTTCAACCTTCAGTTTGTTCTCTTTGGTGATTCTTGAAGAATGGGTGTTATCAGAATGCATGCTGCAATGCCGTGATCGTAGAAGAACGAATATTTGCTAGTTAAGCAGACGTACTTGTGAAAAACAGAGCGACAATTTGGTTGTTGTGAATTATTAGCCAGTACCATTTTATGGCGCCCGGTCTTTCCCGATAGCTCGGAGTGAGCTATCAGGGGACCAAGCCGACATCACGTCGTCATTAGCGCTACTAACCAAATCTTTTTTTTTGAGAAAGTTTTTTGTGACTTTCAAACTGTACCAGAGAATATTGTGGATGAAAGAGAAATTCAAGACAACTGACTAAATAGAGTTGTTTTAGATAGCTAAGTATGTGCTTGAATTACGCAGCAAAATTAGGGCTATTGCATTTGGTATACAATAGTAAATTTTATGGATTTTTCTATGGTAAAATTTTACCATAGAAAAATCCATAAAATTTAAGAAAAGACCTCTTTGAAAGGGGATAGATTTGAATATACTGTTTAGTTATTCAGGTAGTTATATTTCGATTATTCTGTTTTTGATGCAGTAAACAACGATTTCGATAACAGTGGATAGTTTGAATTTTGACTTGATGTGTTCTTTGTGCGATTCTACCGTAGAAGAGTCAATGCAGAGCTGATCGGCAACTTCCCGGGAAGTATATCCCCTGGAGAGCAGTTTGACAACCTCTTTTTCACGTTCCGATAGACGAATGGTCTTCTTATGCGGTGGTTCGATGCTGTTTTTTAAACATTGGCTCAAGATTTCATGCGAAATGGTTTCGCCCAGGTAGAGTCCTTTTCCTTTCATGACGGAACGAATGGTTTTGACCAAAAAATCGATAGAGGTGTCTTTGGCCAAATAGGCCACAGCTCCCGAACGGATGGACTGAATGATTGAATTTTGGTCTTTATTGTGCGAAAGCATGATAACTTTGGTGAGCGGAAATGTCGATGAAATGTAGGCCGCAAGCTCGATACCATCGTTTTCTTCTTCAAGACAGATATCAAGCAATACCACATTGGGCTGCAACAAGGGCATCAAATTACGGACTTCCTTTTTATCGTGTGCTTCGCCAGCAACATGCAATCTGGGGTAAGCACGTAGCATGATTTTTAATCCTTCTAAATGAATTTGAGAGTCATCAACAAGCAGTATTTCAATGGGCTTCATTTTTAAATATAGTTTTAAGGCTTAAGACTCGGGCAGAGGAGCAGAATTATCTTCTTGCGTGTTGACATTTTCTATTACAATACTAAAAATAGAGCCTTCGCCCTCTTTTGTTGTAACGTTGATAGTTCCTCCTTGCCGTGTAATTAATTCGTAGCACAATATTAATCCCAGTCCGGCTCCCGGTTCATTGTTAGTGCCTTTTCGTTGTAACTTGGTATCCAGGCGAAAGAGTTTTTGCCGTGTAGTTTCGCTCATGCCCATGCCCTGATCGGCAATTGAGATTTCTATTTTTCCATCCGGCAGGTCGCGCGACGAAAGAGTAATGAGTCCGTTGGTATACGAAAACTTAATGGCATTACTGATCAGATTTCCGATCACGGTTTGCATTATATTCGGATCGGCCATGATAAATGTCTCTTCTTTAATGAGATTCTGGATCGTAATTTGTTTTTCTTTGGCTGCCAACGAGTGCAGATCGGTACACTGCTGCGCCAACAGGTTTAAGTCGATATGTTTAGGTCGATATGAGATGTTGTCTTTTTGTTGTAATGCCCACATTAGCAGGTTTTCGAGCAATTTTGATACATTACCTGCCGCAAGATTTATCTGTTTGATGGCATTTAATCTATCACTATCTGTTAGCTCGTTATACTGTTCGAGGAGTGATCCTGATGTCAGATGTACCGCATGAACAGGGTTGCGTAAGTCGTGCGAGATAATGGAGAAAAACTTATCTTTAATAGCAATCGTCTGACGGAGTTTCTCTTTCAATATGGCCAGTCGTTTTTTGCTGCGTCGTTCCAGTACGAAGAAGAACATAATAGCCATACATAAAGCTAACAGCAGGATAACCCCGATAATATAACGTTGGTTGTGAATTGTTAACTGTTTGTTTTCGTTATCGATGCGCTGGAAATTATACTTCTTCTCAATAGCGGAAAAGCTTTCGTTACCAGTTGCCTGGTTGACGGAGTCTCTGGCGGTGGAATACAATTCGGCATAGCGCAAGGCTTCTTTGTAGTTCTGTTTTTTTGTTTCTACTTCTTTCAAAATTGCGTAACAATCGGTCTTGTCATTCCCGGTGTTGATGCAGCGTTGGGCATAATGGATGGCAGAATCCAGTTGATTCATTTGTAAAAAGACTCTTGCGGCAAGCGAATGTTTGTTGTAGTCCATGAAATCGGGAGTCTTCATCGATTTGCGAATGTAGAATAATGCTTTGTCGTAACTCTTTGTTTTGGTATACACGCCGCAATACAAACGGTAGATAGTGGATAAGAGTACTGTTTGTTGCGCTATTTTCGCTTCCACTTCAGCCAGCCGGATATATTTCAAAGCATCGTTGTACTGGTTCATCTGATAATGGCTGTTCCCAATGTAAATCAGACTAAGTATGACATTATAATTATCGGCGATTTTTTTGTAGTAATGCAATGACAACTTGTGGTAGTACAGCATGCTGTCGCGCTGAAGCTGACGATACTCCGACTGATGTGTCTCGTCGAACTGATTCCATTGTTTTTGCTCGAAAAAAGTGGCTTTTTCGGCACAAACGAGTCCAAGTAATTTGTCTGATTGGCTTTTTGTTGCGTAGTTCATTGCCATTAGCAAGTAGCGTGCTTGCCCGTTGACATCACCAATGTTGCGTTCTACACGAGATAAAAAGATATAAGCATATCCGGCCTGCTCCGGGTCATCGTGGTGGGAATAATAATCGACGGCAACGCGAATAATCGAATCGGAACAAATGAATTCTCCTTTTCCATCCAATATCCTGCTTAAAACCATGGAGTATTTGGCTTTATCTTCCGATGAAAGGAGAGAAACCTGTTTGATTTTTTGCAATTGTACGTAAGCGCGGTCTTCACTGATTGCACATAAACTATCGGCTTTCGACAGATAGATTTTGTCCTGTAGCGGCGTATGCCGACATGCCGAAAGCATACAGCAAAACAATCCCAAAAACAGAATTCTTGGAAGCATTTTCAGTTTGGTTAGTTGATCAAATATTCTCTTAGTAGTATGATGCTGTTTTACAATAAATAGACAGCATCACGGTACAGTAAAATTCAAAGCAAACATACGAAAAAACTCTGATATATAAATATGCGTAACAAAAGAATCGATTCTTTTATTTATCGTATCTTTGTGAAAAACCGAAAGTGAATTGTACTACCTGTGGCAAGTAATGCGCGGTATATTAAAAGCCATTCGGTATAATTGAATTTTAATTGCAAATTATCACAATGGAACTCTCAGAATATTTAATACAGAATCGATCGCGTATTTTTGACGAACTTTTTTCGCTGATCTCTATTCCGTCCGTGAGTGCTCAAACCGAGCATAAAACCGATATGGTGCATTGTGCTCAACGTTGGCAGGAGCTGTTATTGCAACTGGGGATGGACAAGGCCGATGTGATGCCAACCGATGGCAATTCGGTAGTTTTTGCGGAGAAGAGAGTCGGGAATAACCTTCCTACGGTATTAATTTACGGACATTACGATGTGATGCCGGTAGAGCCATTGGAATTATGGCATAGCAACCCATTTGAGCCCGTGATTAAGGATGGAAAAATATGGGCTCGTGGGGCTGATGACGATAAGGGGCAGTCGTTTATGCATGCCAAAGCGGTGGAGTATCTACTGAGCGAAGGGAATTTGCCCTGCAATGTGAAATTTATTTTGGAGGGTGAGGAGGAGATCGGTTCCGGTAGCCTCGAAGCTTTTTGTCAGGCGAACAAAGAGCTGCTGAAGGCCGATGTGATTCTGGTATCCGATACGAGTATGCTGGGCGAAGATTTGCCGAGCATCACGACCGGATTGCGCGGGCTGGCATACTGGCAGGTCGAAGTAACGGGGCCGTGTCGTGATCTGCATTCGGGTATTTTCGGTGGCGCGGTGGCGAATCCTATCAATGAGTTATGCAAGTTGATAGCAACCCTCACCGATGGTCAGGGGCGAATAACAGTACCCGGTTTTTACAGTGATGTGGAAGATGTGTCGGAAGCAGAGAGGAATGCTATGCAGCGGATTCCTTTCGATGAAGAGGCATATAAAGCATCTTTACAGGTAAAGCAAGTGCAGGGAGAAATCGGTTATTCGACTCTTGAACGGACAGGGATTCGTCCTACATTCGACGTGTGTGGCATTTGGGGCGGATATACCGGTGAAGGAGCCAAAACGGTTTTGCCGTCGAAGGCGTATGCCAAGCTCTCGTGCCGGTTGGTGCCACACCAGGATCATACAAAAATCGGATTACTGATGAAAAATTATCTGGAGAGTATAGCTCCGGAGTCTGTTACCATTGATGTGAACCCTATTCACGGTGGCGATAGTTATGTTTGTCCGGTAGATATGTTCTGGTATAAGGCCGCCGAAGTTGGTTATACCAAAGCTTTTGGTAAAAAGCCTCTGCCGGTAAGGCGTGGCGGAAGCATCCCTGTGATTGCTACTTTTGAGAAAGTATTGGGCATTAAAACGGTTCTGATGGGATTTGGCCTTGAGTCGAATGCCATTCACTCTCCGAATGAAAATTTTCCGGTCGACATGTTTTTTAATGGAGTTACCGCGATTGTGGAGTTCTACAATCAGGTTGCCATAGCAAAAAACTAAAGCATGTTTATTGAGTCGTTATGTTTTTAATCATCAGATTGTCGGAGTAACAGGTAATAGCTTCTGTTACTTGTTTTATATTTTTGAGCGTACTCATCGATAGATCGACGAGAATCGATTCGTAAGGGGGCTGGCAATGCAGAGTCAGAATAGCACTTTTAGATATGCTTTCGAATGAATAATTATTTATCTCCGACCATCGAATAAGGCCATGTTTAGCAGTCCATGCTCCATGCTGATCGATGCGTAGCAGTGTTTTGGTATGAAATGCTTTGTAAATCATGATGATTCCCACGCATGCAAGCAAAGTGCCTATCAGCGTCACGACAGAGAGAAATCGTGGGGTAAATAGCAGTAGAAAAAGGGCAACTGCGGATGCTCCGCACCCGAGGATAAGAAATTTAGAGCACGATTCCTTTACCTCCAAACAGTTTGCTGGTGTTACGTCTGATAAGTGATTGTTCATACAGGAAAATTGAACGACAAAGTTACGGCATTTTTTTCGATTCCTTTTTTGTTGTACTTTTGCACCACTTTCAAAATGCGATCTCGTTTTTTACGGTGTAATTTATAAACTTGTTTTCCAAAAGTGTCATAGCGGCACATTCATTACATGCTGAATATCTTTAAAAAATCATATCCGTTTAATGATGATCTGAGTTACAACAGCAAGATTGTCTTTTTTATAAGTATTGTCGTGCTTGGTTTCTTGTGGCTCTTTCAGCCCTTCAATATCAGCCTATTGCCGGCAAGGTCGAAGCTCTATCTGATTGCAGGATTGTCTATTGTAACCTTTTTGTCGTTGAGTTTTCATCTGTTATTGTTGCCGTCGTTCTTCCCAAAATTCTTCGCATCGTCGAAGTGGAACATCCGCAAGGAGATTTTGTGGGATGTCTGGATTCTGTTTACAATTCTGGTCTCTTATTTTTTGCTCAATAATACACTGGGACTACTCAAGTTTGAATTTGATCTGGTGGTAAAGTTGATATTAGTTGCTGTTATTCCGATTACTCTGGTCATTGTGTTGAATCATAATAAGATGTTACGCTCTCACTTGAAAGTGGCCGACGAACTAAGTAAAAAACTGAAGGATCATAAACTTCTTCAGGATAAGGTGATCTATTTTAATTCGGACTATCAGAAGGACAGTCTTGCGGTAAAAGTGAGCCTTTTGTTGTTTATTCGTTCAGCAAACAACTACATTGAAGTTTATTGGAAAGAGGGAGAGAATATTAAGAGTCAAATGATTCGTTGTAGTTTATTATATGCCGAAAACCTTTTGAAAGAATATAAATTTATGGTCAAGTGCCATCGTTCCTATTTGGTCAATATTAATTTTCTGGATCGTATCGAAGGTAATTCCCAAGGCTATAAAATCTTTATTGAAAACATCACTTTCCCTATTCCGGTTTCTAAACCATCGGTGGTAAAACTACAGGAGTTGATTTGATTTTTGGTGCTATTTTTAGCGCGTCGGATGCATCATTACCTCATCAAAATTCACCCCTGAAAAAGATGAATTCGTCCCTAAAAAGTCAATTAACCCCTATTAAACGCCGATTGCCCCTATTTTTTCAGACGGATCTATTTTGCCCCTATTTTTGTGCTAAATTTTCAAAATCAGTTATGAGACCATTAAGAATAGGGGATATTGAGGCACGTTTGCCCATCGTACAAGGAGGAATGGGAGTGGCCATTTCGATGTCAGGTTTAGCATCAGCAGTTGCCAATGCAGGTGGCATTGGAGTTATTTCGGCTGCGGCTATCGGTATGACCGAGCCTGATTATATGCGCAACTATCGTGCAGCCAATAAAAGAGCATTGCAGCGGGAAATCAGAAAAGCACGAAGTCTTACGGACGGCATAATCGGAGTCAATATTATGATGGCGCTTACCGATCACGAAGCGTTGATTCAGTTGGCCATTGAAGAGAAAGTCGATCTTGTAATCATGGGAGCCGGGCTGCCTCTGCGTATTCCCGGAATGCTCACCGAAGCCGGATTGACCAACTTTCATACCAAACTGGCGGTTAAAGTCTCGTCGGGCAAAGCTGCTAAGCTCATTTTTCAATACTGGGCCAATAAATATAACCGGATTCCCGATGCTGTGGTTGTAGAGGGTCCGTTGGCCGGTGGCCACCTCGGCTTTAAAGCCGACCAAGTGGTGGGGGATGTGGTTCCTTTACGTCAGTTGATAGAAGAAACTGTGGCTGAAGTGAAACTTTTCGAGGAAAAATTCGGCAAAGAGGTTCCCGTGATCGCTGCCGGAGGCGTTTATACCGGAAAGGATATGTACGATATTATGCAGGCCGGTGCCAAAGGAGTTAAATTCGGTACCCGTTTCGTTACAACACACGAATGTGATGCGGCTTTGGCATTTAAGGAGACCTTCCTGACCTGTAAGCAAGAGGATATTACCATTATCAAAAGTCCTGTGGGATTGCCTGGTAGGGTAGTGCGTAACGCATTTGTAGACGAAATTTTGAAAGGGAATACCAAGCCGTTTAAGTGTGTATGGAATTGCCTGAGTTCGTGTGATTACAAAAAAGCACCCTACTGCATAGCGTTGGCACTTTATAATGCGTCACAGGGACGAATGCACGAGGGATTCGCATTTACTGGATCGAATGGCTACCGTGCAACCAAAATTGTAGCTGTGCAAGAAGTTGTGGATGAGATTATAAATGAATATAACGAAGAGCAATCGAAAGCAACAGTCGACAAAAAAATGATTGTTGATGCGGTAGCGTGATTCAAAAACCTCCGATTTGTATTTATATTTGTAATCCGATTGGATAGAGTATCTGTTCTTTTCGGATAATAATAATCTAAAAAAGGAGGTGGTTATGTCACTTATTAAGAAAAATGATCAGGTTCCCTCTTGGTCGAACCTGTTTGATGATTTTTTGAATCATAATTGGTCTGACTGGACGAACCGTCACTATTCGGATACGAATACGACGTTGCCGTCTGTGAACATTAAGGAGAGTGCTCATGATTTTGAAGTTGAAGTAGCTGCTCCCGGGATGGAAAAGGAGGATTTCAGGATTGAGGTAACGAACGGATATCTGACCATTTCATCGGAGATGAAAAGCGAATCGAAAACGGAGGATAAAAAAAGGCGTTACACGAAACAGGAATTTTGCTATGAATCTTTCAGTCGTTCGTTTTCGTTACCCAGTAGTGCAGATACCGATAAGATTGCTGCAAAATACGACAAAGGCATTCTAACAATCTCCATTCCTAAAAAAGAAGAAGCGAAACCGAAACCTGTCAAGCAGATTTCGATCGAATAAATAATAGAAACAAGCAAAAGGCTGTCACAAAATTAAATTTTGGACAGCCTTTTTTTGTTTCTAAATAACGCTGTTTTTGATAAATGAAATATTTTTAAATGCTATTTTGTTGTTCATGTTATTGGTTAATAGTGTTTTGTAAATGTGTTAATTGTTTGTAATGTGCAGCTTTTTTTATCTGTAGTGTAAATATTTAATCATATTTAAACATAACTTCATGCTGTGAAATTTGTGAAAATATAAATGATTTAAACTTGAATATTCCAAGAGGTTTGACAACTGCTTTATTCTTTTGTGGAAATATTCGGCTGAATGATTTTTTTTAGATGAGCTCGCTAATACTTTTGGAATAGCCGCTGACCTAACAATTGAAGCTAGTGGTATTAACCGTAACTCTATAAACTATGAAATCAACAATCTGCATTCTATTATTAGTAGTTAGTATTGTAACTGAAATCTCGGCCAAAAGGAGTGTAATTACCCTGCATAGTCTCTCTGCAGGAGCTGTCAGAATAAAAAAGCCGATCAATGCCAATTTCAACTTTAATTTTGTGACAGACAAAGTGGAATTAAAGGCAAACCAATATCTTCATTACGACTTGGAGGTGGATGATTTTTGTAGTGTGCAGTGTGAGTTCTCAAACGGAAATATTTGTTTCTTTTCATTATTGGAGGGTGATAGTATTCAAATAAACAATGTCGGCGATAGAGTTTATGTGAAAGGAGATAATGCAGCCGGAACTCAATATGTAATTGATAATTATTGGGTGTCCGGACTTTTTCTCCCTTTAGAAAAGACAACACGTATATTTAGACGCCATATTACGAATGGGATCGATTTTAACGGTTTTGACAAAGAGTACGGAGATTCTATACAATCTACATACACCAAAGATATAGAACAGATGAAACAAACCGGTAAAATTTCCAATCGGTTTGCCGAAGTGATGGCGCAGAATCTGCAAAATGCATATAGTTCAGTGCTGATTACGATGTATAAGAAGGTGCTTGGAGGGAAGACGTTCAGCTATCAACCGTCTGTCGCCGATTCGTTGGCAATAATGGAACGGATGGATGATCTGTACCGGCAGAATTTGACACTCTCCAGACCATTTGCTTATTATTATACATTTCCGCATGATTCTTATTTGGAGCTTAAGTATAAATCCTTAAGCACAGGAGAAAAAGAAAAATTATTGGCATCGTACGATAAAGATGCCTTTGGCTATTATTCATACTATTTGTTGGCTCCAGAACGTATGCAGCTACCATTATTTGGAAACATATGCATCGAACAGCTACAAAATCGCTACAACAACGTCAATGCCGGAAAACTTTTAGCCTATCTCAAACAGAAGTTCCCGAACAGTGAATATGAGAAAATTATAACAGATATAATGCAAGCCCAACGAAAACAGGATCAAGCGAAGGCCGTTCAGAAAACCGTTCTGGAAAGCAATAAAATCAATTCGCTTCGTGATCTTGCCCAGGTGCCCGGTTTGAAAGGAAATTACATCTTCGTTGATCTATGGGCTACCTGGTGTATGCCCTGTATTCGCGAATTTCAATACAAGGACGAATTACATGGGTTGTTTGTAAAATACGGCAATATTATTCCGATATACATATCAGTTGACGAAGAGAATAAAACTGAACTTTGGAAAAAGAGTATTGAAAACTTTCAGTTGAAGGGATACCACTTGAGAGCGTCGGAAACTTTGCTGAAAGAAATCGAAGACAAGATATTTGCAGGGAAAGGCATGCCGATTCCCCGTTTCATATTGTTAAGCCCGGAGGGTGCAATCGTAGATGGAAATCTTCCCCGTCCCAGTCGGCTGAATATGTTGGAAGAGTCACTGAGCCACTATTTGAAAAAATAAGCAAGGATCGAATATCACTTGGAATGATATTGCTTATAACCCATCTATAGAAAGGTGTCAGTATAAGGTCTGAAGAAAAGACGGCCAATTATCATATAATTAACTACTTATTCATGAAACAGTCATTTCTCATGGTTGCGTTCCTTCTTATGGTCGTAACATCGGGAGCGCAAGGCAGTAGTACAATAACGTTTAGGGTGCTTGGTAAATCGAATTCCACGTATCGCATTCTTGTAGCCGAGCCTCTTGACGGAGCTTATAATAGCAAGGCTGGTACTTTCAATCAAACGGTTACAGATAGCAGTGAAGTGAAATTTACTCCAAAGCAAAAATATCCGGCAATCATATCGGTAGAAATTGCCGGACGTTCTATCAAATTGATTGTCGTTCCAAATAATTCTATTCAGGTAGATGTGTATCCACAAGATCAAAGTTCTGATGGAGTGGTGTTTCGTGGCGATAATGCAGCAGGTCAAAAATGGATAAACAGCTATTTGCCTGTTCAGACACTGGTAGACATCCAGAAAATATTTAAAGACAACAGAAAAAATTATCTGGCCATATATACAGGAATTTGCAATTATGTTGATGCTTCTCTTCGGCAAATAGATTCGTTGAAAATAGTGTCCAATTTATCTGATGCATTTTCGGCAGTACTCCGAAAGAATAAATTAGCAGAACTTTATTTTGTTGCTATCAATGAATATAATGGAACTCTCTTTGGTATGAAAGACAGTGACTTTACAGTGCAGGATAGCATTGCCATTCGGGAAAGTCAGAATAAGATTTTCGAGAAATTTCCACCGCTATCTCCCGACATCCTTACGTATACCTTCGGAGGTCTATACATAAGCAATTATTTCGTCACTGTTGAAGATAAAAATGCATCTCATCAAGGCTATTTGTCTGTGTTTGGTCCGTGGGGTCAGTATGGGATTCTACCGGAAGTGCTACGAAAGCCTCAATTGGGAGAGGCGATACTGTATCAATATGCCTATTCCGAGAATCAGTTTGATAAAGAGAAGGCAACTGCCTATTTCAGAAAAGAATATCCCGATAGTGAGTATTTACCGCAAATAGATAGGCTTGCAGCGAAGGCAAAACAAGCTCAATCTGCTGCGGCAGCTACGAACAATGTGCGTGTAGAGAGTGCTTCGGTTGCTAAAAGTCCTAATTCAGATGAGAATAACGGGAGGATTATTCCGTTTGACAAAGCTGTCCACATCGATACGTCGGCTGTTGTCAAAAATCTCAAATCGCTTCGTGAATTTCACGAAACCTATTTTAAAGGAAGAAAGATCTTTATTGATCTTTGGGCTACATGGTGTCGACCCTGTAGAGAAGAGTTTAATTATAAAGAGAGAACAGATTCTTTATTGGAATTACATCATATTTTGCCTGTGTTTTTGTCGATCGATGTGGCCAATCTGAAGCAGCGATGGATTTATAATGTGACAACGCTTAAGTTGAGTGGCTATCATTTTATGGTTAATGATACGTTGTTGGAAGATATCCGGAAGATTATATATGATGGCAAGCCGCTAATAGATATTCCTCGATATATTTATATGGATGAAGAAGGGAATATTATCAGTAAAGATGCACCGCGCCCGAGCAATATAAAAGAGTTGAGAAAACTGTTTGTGCAGAATAAGTAGATGGAAATAGCTGTATTTACTTTCATTTACTTATGTCTCAATTCTCGGAAAACGTAGAATACGAATCTCTTATTCCGTATAATCTTCTTCCACCACCAAATTTTCGATAATAAACTCCTGGCGTTCGGAGGTGTTGTTGCCCATGTAAAATTCGAGCAGGTTGGCTACCGAGTCTTCTTTTTTCAGGGTTACCGGATCTAAGCGAATATCTTTGCCGATAAAATGGCGGAACTCGTCGGGCGAAATCTCTCCCAATCCTTTGAATCGGGTCATTTCGGGATTGGGTCCCAGCTTTTTGATCGCGTTTTGCTTTTCTTCGTCGGAGTAGCAGTAGATGGTCTCTTTCTTGTTTCGTACCCTGAAAAGCGGTGTTTGCAGGATATATACGTGTCCTTTTTTGACTAAGTCGGGAAAGAATTGCAGAAAGAATGTGATAAGCAACAGGCGAATGTGCATTCCGTCCACATCGGCATCGGTTGCCACAATTATTTTGTTGTATCGCAACCCTTCGAGCCCGTCTTCAATATTCAGCGCGGCTTGCAGTAGATTGAACTCTTCGTTTTCGTAAACAATCTTTTTGGTTAGTCCGTAGCTGTTTAACGGCTTTCCACGCAGACTGAAGACCGCTTGCGTGGTTACATCTCGGCTTTTGGTGATGGAACCACTTGCAGAGTCCCCCTCGGTAATGAATATACTTGAATTTTCGCGTTGATCACCTTTCGTGTCGGTGTAGTGACAACGGCAATCGCGCAGTTTACGATTGTGCAGGCTCACCTTTTTGGCTCGTTCGCGAGCCAGCTTGGTAACCCCGGCAATGGCTTTACGCTCTTTTTCCGAATCCTGAATCTTTTTCAACAGTATATCGGAAGTCTCTAAGTTTTTATGCAGAAAATTGTCGACCTCTTTTTTGACGAAATCGCCGATGAACTTGCTGACCGAAGGCCCATCGGGTCCCACATCTTTTGAACCGAGTTTAATTTTCGTTTGCGATTCAAATACCGGTTCTTCTACGCTGATTGCCACCGCCGCTACCAACCCGTTGCGGATGTCGGTAATCTCCATGTTTTTGTTGTAATACTCTTTAATGGTGCGGGCAATGGCTTCGCGGAAAGCACCCTGGTGTGTTCCGCCCTGAGTAGTATGTTGACCATTTACAAACGAGTAGTACTCTTCTCCGTATTGGTCGGTATGGGTAAAAGCAATTTCAATATCTTCTCCCTTGAGGTGAATAATAGGGTATAAGCCCTCGGAGGTGATATTTTCATTCAACAAGTCGAGCAGCCCGTTTCTTGAAAAAAATCGTTTGCCATTGAAAACAATTGCCAATCCTGTATTGAGATAGGCATAGTTCCGCAACATCGTTTCAATATAATCTTCGCGGTATTTGTAATTGGTGAAGATGGTGTTGTCGGGAACGAATTCGACCATGGTACCGTTAGCTTCGGTTGTCTTCTGAAGGGGCGACTCGGAGGTAATTTTACCTTTCGAGAATTCGGCGTGCTTCATTTCGCCTTCGCGGTAACTTTCGACCATGAAAAACGACGAAAGTGCATTGACTGCCTTGGTACCCACACCATTCAACCCAACCGATTTTTTGAAAGCCTTGGAGTCGTACTTTCCACCGGTATTCATCACAGAAACGGCATCGACCATCTTTCCGAGAGGAATTCCACGTCCGAAGTCGCGTATGCGAACCGTACCGTCTTTTACCGTAACCTGAATGGTGTTTCCATTGCCCATGCGAAACTCATCGATAGAGTTATCGAATACTTCTTTGAGCAATACATACACGCCATCGTCGGGATAGGTACCATCGCCCAATTTTCCGATATACATACCGGGACGGCGACGTACGTGTTCCAATCCCTCAAGCGTGATAATATTGTCGTCGGTGTAGCTACTTGATTGTGAACTGATTTTTATTTCGTCCATGATTTTCGTGTTCTTTGAAGCAAAGATAACAAAAAAACAGCAGCCCGGGAATCGGACCGCTGTTAGAAATTTTATTTGTTTTTACAACCTTTATTTACGCGCCCAAGGCATCGTAAATAAGTGGAGACAATTTCTTTTTAGAGATAATGTACTCTTCACAGAATCTGTCTATTACTTTGTTTACATCATTAATGAAACTGCTTCTCAGACCGAAAAGTCCGAATTTGGTTTCGTTCTCAATAATGTCGATGTCGATATAGCCCTGACTGCTCTTCAGAATAACCAGGTTTGCTTCCTGGCTATTATGCTTTGAAATCTGTGATTCGTTTGAAAGCACGGCCATTTCATCTCTGTAATCTGTGTAACTGAACTTCATGTTGAAATTCAGATAGTCTACGACACAATTTAAATCGGTCGTGACCAATTTTAATGTGGAAACTTTCATCGTTCCTCTTTAGATAATGGATTTTGGTATAAAAAAAATGCTGTTTCAAATGTAGCATAATATTTTATCTTTTCATAATATTTTTGACACAAAAATGAGTATAACGCGCATTTTTTATTTTATATAATCTTAATGCGTTTGTAGAAAGGTGTTTATGTTTAAATGAGAAGCCTGCGTCTGTTTTGTAAATTAAGGAGAGAAAAACAGAGTTAAAATTGTAAATTTGCCCGACGATGAGGTTCGGTGTATTCCTTAAAACGGAGCAGATGCAATCGGTTCTCTCTTCATTAGATAACTAACAAGTAATTCTCTATGTCATTCAAATTGAAACTATTTTCGTGCTCTCTGATATTGTTTCTTTGTGCAGTTCAACTATTTGCTGCCAAGCCAGTCTACGATGTTCGTAAATTTTGTGCGGTAGGCGATGGCAAGACCAACGACAGGGAGGCCATTCAGCGAGCGATCGACCGGTGTGCCGGAAGTGGTGGAACTGTTTTGATGCGTAACGGAGTATTCCTGACCGGAGAGTTGAAATTAGGCAGTGATATGACTCTTTCGATCGACTCTTCGGCAACGATTATTGGCATTATGTCCGATAGCGAAGCCGACTACCCGCACCACATGATTGAAACAGTGTATCCCAACCGCATGAAGGAGGATTGCCAGCGACGGTTGATTTACGGAAATCGTCTGCGCAACGTAACGGTGACCGGTGGTGGAATCATTGACGGACAGGGAGATTATACTCCCTGGATGCATGTGAAAGAGATCGGAACGGAAAAAGACAGACCTTCTATTTTTGCATTTGTGGGTTGTCACAACGTCGAGGTAAGTAATCTGTCGTTGCAAAAACCGGCTTGCTGGACGCAGGTCTATATTGAATCGGACAGTGTTACCATCCGGGGATTGAAGGTAAATACCGGAAGGTTGACGCCCAATCGTGACGGAATCGACATTGTGGACTGTCACAAGGTATTGATTGAAGATTGCTCCATTCAGTCGGAAGACGATGGGATTTGCTTCAAAAGCGGTAGCGAATATGGTTGCAAAGATGTGGTGGTAAGGCGATGCCGCATCGACAAACTGAATGTCCCGGCAGGCAATTGTTTTAAACTGGGAACCGACGGTCTGGGATCTTTTGTGAATTTTGACGTGTCGGATCTTACTCTGAAAAATGCAGCACAGAATACGGGTCTGTGTATCGAATCGATGGATGGTGCATTGATCGATAACCTAAACTTCAGGAATTGTGATATAACCAATTGCGGGCAAGCTGTTTTTGTGATGCTAGCCGATCGCAAGCGTACTGTTCCCGGACGGCAGAAGCGTATTGGTGCTGTTTCGAATATTAGCTTCAAAAATATAACTGCCAGTAACTTTACCCATCAATATCCCTCCATTATTACCGGTATGAAGGGGCACAACGTGCAGAATGTCAGTTTTGAAGATTGTCACTTTGTGATGAAAGGAGGCGTTCGGGAAACCAATCAAACCGTTATGGAATACGACGGCAAGTACCCCGAAGGTAGTTATTTTGGCAATACCGGCGCTTACGCATTCTTTCTCCGTCATGTCGACAGCGTATCGTTTGTCAATTGCAAAATCGCTTCCGAACAACCCGATGCCCGTCCCTGGAAGGTGGAGGATGATGTAAAGAGTGTGGAGGTTAAGTAGAGCCGATGCCGATGGTCACCTCTTTTGTGCAGGTGGTCAAAAGAATTTGAGAGCTTCGGGTGCAGATGGTAGTTTTGCAGCAAAAAAGTATGAAGAAATCTATTTCATTTCTTGCGGCATTGCTATTCGGTTGCTCTTCGCTTGCATGGGGGACGGACAAAACTAGTCAAGATAAAGACTCCGTTGCTATGCACAAATCTATCTCCGAAGTGGTTGTCTATGCAGAGCGATCTACGGTTCAGGTAATGCCCGAAAAAAGGGTGATTCATATTGGATCGTCGCCCATTGCCTCTTCCGGCAGCGCCTATTCGGTGTTGAAAAACCTTCCGGGTATCATTGTCAATAGCGACGGTTCTGTTTTTATTAACGGGAAAGCGGGCGTGAAGGTGTTGATCGATGGGAAGAGTTCCTACCTGGAAGGAACAGAACTGGTTAATTACCTGATGTCGCTACCGGCCTCTTTGCTCGACAAGGTTGAACTGGTGACCCGCCCCTCGGCCAAATACGAGGCAAGCGGCAATGCGGGGATCATTGATATTTGTACCAAAAGGAACAATCAAACCGGCCTTAGTCTGAATGTGCATGGAAACTACGAACAGGGAAAGTACGGACGCACCAACGACAACCTCTCGTTTAGTTATCGTCGCAACAAGTTGAATCTTTCCGGCATGTACGGTTACTACCGGGGGCGTGACTTCAACGACCTGACTATTGCCCGTCATTATTCCGCAACCGCAACGGAGCAGGCGATGGTGTTCGATCAGGATTCGTACCGTCGGCGTGCCGACCACTCGCACTCTGTTAATTTCGGAATGGATTATTATGTCACCCCTAAAACCATCTTCGGCATTGCATTGAAAGGAAACGTATCCGACCGCACCGAAAACGGTTCTCTTCACTCCGCTTTTCATGCTTCTACAGCGCCCAGCGACTCTACCATTCGTTCGCTGACTGACAATGGCGAAAAGCGTAAAAATTTCACTTCGAGCCTTACCTTTCAACATAACATTGACTCCCTTGGTAAAGCGGTTTCCGCCTCTGTCGACGGGCTCTATTACTCGGTAAAGGAGGATCAGTGGCACAATGATATTGTAACGATACCGTCGGTGAAAAAGGCAGAATCGACCTCTAAGGCGCTTAAAGACGGAACTATCAAGATGATTTCGGGACGAACGGATCTGACGTGGCCGGTTTCCGACAAAGTGCGGTTCGAGGCAGGAGCCAAGAGTGATTTCGTGCGCATCGACAACAGATCCGACTATGCCAATTTAGCCGGTTCGCAATGGGTGGCCGACAAGTCATTGAGTAGTACCTTCTACTATCGGGAAAATATCAATGCCCTGTATGCGACGGCCAAAATGCAAAAGGGAGCCTTTGTTGCCGAAGCGGGAGTGCGTGCCGAGAATACCAACCTCAAACTAACTTCCACCTCGCAATCGTACACCGACCTCTTTCCAAACCTCAGTTTGAACTGGCAACTGCCGCATAACAATGTACTCAATTTTACCTACGGCAAACGAGTCGATCGGCCCAATTACCGTTACCTCAATCCGTTTGTTTATATTTTCGATACCTATACCTACGAGCAGGGGAATACGAATCTCAAACCACAGTTTACCGACCGGTTCGACGTGGCTTACCTTATTCGAAGAAACTACCGTTTCGGCCTGTTTTATACCGATACCCGGCAGGCCATTATCAAATCGTACAATGTACAGCCCGGTTCACGAAGGGTATATGTGATGCCGACTAACATGGCTTCCTACCGTTCGTATGGTTTGCAGGGCGATATCGGACAGATTTCCGTTGCCCGTTGGTTTCAGTCGGGAATGCACCTGGAGCTGACACAAAACAACTACAAATGGGAGGAGAACGAAATCTTTCTCCGAAACCGCAAGCTTACCTTCCAGATCGGAATCCAGAATAAAATCCGTTTGCCCTGGGGCTGCACGGCCGAAGTCAGCGGATTTTACAATAGCGAGATGGCTTACGGGCAGGTAATGGTTTTGCCTGTATGGCAACTGTCGGGGGGGATACAAAAGAACCTGTGCAAGGGAAATGCCACTCTTAGTATCTTCTCCAACGACTGGTTCAATTCTAACAGAACCCGGGTAAAGGGCAATTTCAGCGGTACGTATGCCACCACCGACGAGTTTCAGGATCGTTGTATTGTAGGCATCTCTTTTACTTACCGATTCAAAAAAGGGGAGGGGGCGAAAGAAAGTCAAAGTGGTAAGAGCTTTTATGATTCAAAAAGAATAAATTTGTAACCGAAAGCAACGATCATGAACAAACAAAAGATCTGGTTTTGGATATCGCCGTCTATTTTCGGCATATTGGTGCTGACGGTGATCCGCCTGGTGAGCGATGTGCCTTCGGAGGCGAAATTCTGGCACCGTCCGGTTGCACTGAATTTGATAGAGGTGGCGTCGTCGATAGTGATTGCCTATCTTTTTCAGTTTGGCATGGTGCTGTACGTTCGGAAGCGGGCTCCCCGCACCGGAGAGCTCACCCCAAAGAAGTTGTTGCTGGAATACCTGGTGATGCTGGTGATAGGGCTTGTCATTATGTATCCCTGTGTGGCGATCATCCATTTTTTCACCAAAGATCCGTTGGGTCTCGACGATATTGTAATTGCCGGCATCTCGTTCTCGTTGTTACTGGTCATTGCCTATGCCATACTCAGGGGCAACCAGCTGTTGCAGGCCTATGTCGACCAGAAGACCAAAACGCAACAGATCACCAATATCCAGATGGAGACGGAGCTGAAGTTTCTGAAAGCACAGTTTCATCCGCATTTTTTGTTCAATGCGCTCAATACCATCTATTTTCAGATTGATGAGGCGAATGAGGCGCCACGCAAGTCCATCGAGCAACTTTCAGAGTTGTTGCGTTATCAACTCTACGATGTCAATCAGCGGGTAAAGATTGAGCAGGAACTCCATTTCATTCTTACGTATGTCGATTTTCAGAAAGTACGCATGAATGAGTCGTTGCAGCTCTATATTCATTTCGATCCTTCGCTCAACGGACAGAAGATACACCCGTTACTGCTTTTTCCTCTTGTGGAGAATGCCTGTAAGTATATCGGCGGAAATTATCGGATGAAATTGGAGGCCTATCAGGAGAACAATGCATTATGTTTCAGGGTAGAAAATTCCGTTCCGCCCGATATAAAACCGGTTTCGCGCTTCGGGGGTGTCGGACTTGAGAATCTTCGCCGGAGGCTCGACCTGCTTTATACCGGTAGGTATCGGTTGGAGTTGAACCGGACGGAACAGTCATATACAGCTAATTTGACAATAGAATGGTAAAATTGCGATGTGTCATTACCGATGACGAACCGATGGCCCGTAAAGGGTTGCAGGGGTATGTGGAGAAGCTCGACTTCCTGGAGTTGGTAGCGGTGTGCGAAGATGCCGTTCAATTGAGCAACGTGTTGAAGCAGCAGCCGGTCGATCTGCTGTTTCTCGACATCGAGATGCCCTACATGTCGGGCGTGGAACTGCTCACGGGGCTTACCGATCCGCCGAAGGTGATTATTGTGAGTGCCTACGAACAGTATGCCCTCAAAGGATACGAACTGGATGTGACGGACTATCTGCTCAAGCCGGTGTCGTTCGAACGGTTTCTGAAAGCGGTCAACAAGGTGTACGATCAGGTGACGAAATCGGCGGCTGCTTGTGCCGAACCGCAATTTATCTTTGTGAAAACCACTCAAAAGATGGAGAAGGTATTCTTTCGCGATATTCTCTTTGTCGAAGGCATGGAAAACTACGTCTCCATTCAAACCTCATCGGGCAAGGTGGTTACCCATACCACCCTCAGCCTCTTTCTGCGCATGCTTCCCGCCACTCACTTCATGCAATGCCACAAATCGTTTGTGGTCAATCTTGACAAGGTTTTTGCCCTGGAGGGTAATCTGCTGCACATCGATGCCTATAAAATCCCTATCTCACGTACTTACAAAAATGACGTATTGGCGGTGTTGCTGCCTGATAACGAGGTAAAAGGGTAATGGTACACGGGAAATTGGTCTGAGTAGAGGGGGCTGGTATGTTTGGTTGTTTTCCGCTGTCAATTTCAATAGCAATCGGACGGGAGTACCCGAATCAACGGTCAAATACTGATAGGGATATCAGAGAATAGAATATGATAAGCCGGACGGTAATTAAAACAAACGTTACTTACGGCTATTTATCAACACAAACTCATTTAATTCCAAATATACCTCGTGGCTACAGCACTATGCCAACCTGTATTCCGCCGCTCAGTAAGGATACCTTATCACATAAAGAGATGGCCGGATGGTAAGCGGCCGGATAAGAAGCTAATCCCATATTTTCCAGTGTGAAGATGGATGATAATCCGTATGCCCCATAAAGGTTGAGGCGCATTTTGAATTGTTTAATCGGTATCACGACTCCTGCCGATGTAAAGAGCGACAGCGCTGTGCTGGAACTGAGTTTTCCTGAGAAATCCGGATTGATTATTGTTTGAAAGCCATGATCGGCCAAATCTGCTATCTCAACTCCGTATGTTTCATATTCACCTGTGGTAGTAATTGTCCCTCCTGTGTACCGGTATGACGAAGAGACGGGGATCGAAACTTTGATACCCGCTTTTGCCTCAAGGTAAACAGTAGAACAGGGATGACGAAAGACTAAAAACAGAGGAACTTCCAACGCGGATAATTTCTCTTTTTCAGATACTCCCGTAGCATTTACCTTATATTTTAGTTGATCACCATCTTCATCGGTGACGGCAGTAGAAGATTGATAACTGTTCAGTTTTGTTGTGCCTGTGTAACCTGCATATCCGATGCCGATGCCTGCTCCAAAGTAACGATTAAAGAAATAGCTTCCTTCTACCATAAATTGAGGGTTGGTGCCAGGGCTAAGAGTTCCATTTGATAGTGTCCCCGTCAGGCCGGAGAATCCATAGAATGCATTGATGCTTAACTCCGTACTTTTTAGCTTTATTTGCTGAGCACAAAGGGGAAATGATGCGATATACCACAATACAATCAGAATATAAAGTGTCTTTTTCATTCGGATTAGTAGATTATAAGTTTTTCACTGAAAGAATTTCCATTTGCCAGTTGGATGTGTACAATGTAACTTCCCGGCCTTAATGGCGGTAGTGACATGTCGGTTGAGATTGTCCTGTTCTGGTAAACCAGTGGCCCGGCCAGCATATTTATCGTGAGTTGAGAACCTGCCAGATCGGTAGTAGATAGATCGATGAATAAACGGGGCTGCTGGCCCTGATTGACAGGGTTAGGGTAGAGCCTCATGGTTTTTGATAAGGAAGAACTGGTATATATGTTGGATTGTCCCTCCTTGTTATCGGTAGTGATTACTTTCACGTAGTAACTGCCGGATAATACCCCGCTTTCTTCAAAATATTGTCTGTTGGCACCCGAGATGGGAGTCTCGTTTTTGTACCATTGATAGGAGCTGAATTGTTTTTTGCTATTGTTGCAAATCAATACATTGTTCCATTTTTTTGTAATGGTGGCTAACAGATAGGGTTCCTGTAGAATAGTAACGCTTTGCGGCGAACAGTCAGGCACAGCTACTGTTATCGTGGCAGTTCGGGATGTTTCCGATAAGTTTTTCGTTGCCATAAATGTAAGTGTTCCGTTGCCGCTACCCGATGCTGTGGAAAGCGTTAGCCATGTATCGCTGGAGGTTGCAGCCCATGTGGTATTGGAACTAACAGTAACCGACCCGGAACTATTCTCTTTTCCTTTGAGAGTTGCCGTATTATCCGAAAGTGAGAGCGTGGAATGTCCGGGGGCCTGCGTTACGATTATACTTTTCAGGGTAATGCCATTGGCACTGAAAGTCAGCGTTGCAGTGCGTGACTGTACGGTTGGGTTTGGTGTGGATGCAAGTGTGAGGGTGGCATTTTCCGTGCCCGTTGCCGGCGAAACAGTCAGCCAGTTCATACTTGATGTTACCGTCCATGCCGAGTTGGAAATAATATTCAGGGATGTCGTTTGGCTATCCGTGCCTGAAACAGAATCTGGCTGATTAATAATGGAGACAATGGGTTCTCCGGCTGCCTGTGTGATCTTTATGTATTGTTGTATTGTTCCATTTATGTATAAAGAGACAGTAGCTGTACGCGATTGTACGGTCGGATTAGGCAACACGGTCAGCGTAAGTAGCGTGTCTCCATTTCCTGCATCTGGAGAAATTGTTAACCATGATTGATCTGAGGTTGCTGTCCAGGCTGGTTTGGTATATAGATGGTTGGTTTTGCTTTCTCCTTTTCCTGCAAATGTCATAGCATAAGAATCAAGCCAAAGGATCGACACATCTCCTTCTACAATGTGCGAAAAGCTCTTCCATTGATCGGCTTGTTGATAAGCCAATAATGAACCTTTGGGTACATACAGAGTACAGTTACCGGTATTTAATCCTGAAAATATAGCCATAGACGTACTCGGAACAACCGGTACGCCTGGGTGAGCCGTCAGTGATTTCAATGCGGAACAGTTTGGAAATACCGAGTTGCCAATGTATGTCATTGTTGCCGGTAAAGAGACAGAATCTAAGGAATAACAGTTGATGAAAACCGAATTGCCAATGTATGTCGTTCCGGCAGGAATATCCATTGTGGTTAATGAATAACAATCGGCAAAAGCATAGTCGCCTATTTTTTGTAGTGATGAGGGTAGCGTAAGCGAAGTAAATGCCGTAAATCCGAATGCCTGATTTTCAATGGTGGTTACCGACTGAGGAATGTTTATTGAAAACAGACGATTGCATTGGTAAAAGGTACTGTATTTGATTGTGGTAATTGCAGATGGAAAATCATTAACTGTCATTAAGCGCTCGCAACGATAAAAGGCTGCCGATCCTATATAATTGACAGATGGAGAAAAGTTGATGCTTAACAGGCCTAAGCAGTTGAAAATGCCTGCTCTCCGATATACTTCAACGTTGATGGGCAGTCTAAAGAACCACTTAGCGAGGTACAACGGGAAAATGCGCCATTACCGATAGAGTCAATGGATTGAGGTAAAGTGAAATTACCTTCCAATCCCTGACAACCAAAGAAGGCTTGGTTGCCAATTCCTTTTATGTAGGGAGGTAGGCTTATTGAGGCTAATCCGGTTTTGGAGACATATGTTTTAGGGTTGTAGAATGCATAGTTGGGTATCGTATTGGCTGGATAAGTAGTGATGCTATTGCCCGCAGTTCCTGCTGTTCCAGTATAGGCTTCTATGGTACTGTTCTTAATGTCTAGTACAGCCAAATTGGGCATGCTGTCGCGAAGTATCATAAAGTCGTATGCATTTATACTGCCGGAGATGGTCAGTTTGTTGATGTTCGCCAGTTCCGTTGTCGTTAAAGCCGATGCCAGGCCTCCGGCAGTAATTGTAACCGATTTGGTTGCTCCGGTTATAGGATCAGGATAGGTCTGAGTAGTATCGGTAGCTACCGAATCTTTGATCTCCTGCTCAATGATATTGGCAAAATCTTTCCATTGATCGGTTGCTTTATAGCTTGTTTTAGCCCCAATTGGCACATATAATTTACAGGTGGAGACCGGCACCGCATAAAATCCGGTCCGACCTACAGGAGGGGCAATCGGGTTTGCTGATGTTAATGACGATAAAGAGGTGCAATTGCCCAGTGCAATCGCACCGACAGACATCACCGATTTTGGCAGAGAGAGCGTTGTCAGGCTGGTACAGTCGTAAAATGCATAACTTTCGATAATCTTTACAGTGGAAGGAATATAGATGGAGGTGAGATTGCTACATCCGTAAAATAGTCCATTTGGTATATTTTCTAGCGAGACCGGTAGCTTGACGTTTGTCAATGAAGTACAGCCATGAAAGGCAGCTTCTCCGATGGTTGTAACCGAATTCGGAATGTCCAGGGTTTTAATCTTTGAACACCCGTAAAAAGAAAATGTGTTGATACGCGATACGCATTTACTAAAGTTGACCGTTGTGAGTCCGCTTAAATCCATAAAGGCGGAGCGTAAAGAACTGTCTGTATTGTTTTTATTTAGAGTAAGAGTCGTCACATTCGTACATCCACTAAACGCATACATTCCTATACTCAGGGATAAGCCGGGCGAAGAGGCATCGCCGATAGTCAGTGAGTTTAGATTGGAGCATTTAGAGAAAGCATAGTCTCCTATGGTTCGTAACGTACTTGGTATGGCCAAAGATACTAACCCTTTACAGTTTTCAAAAGCATGTTCCCCAAGAGAGGTAACGGCGGGTGGAAACTGAATGGCCGACAATGCACTACATCCGGAAAAAGCGTACGTACCGATGCTCTTTAGCTGATTGGGTAGTGTAATGGAAGGTAAAGCCGAACATTCGCTAAAAGCATACGTGGCGATGCTTTGCAATGTATTGGGCAGATTGATGGATGTAAGTTTGCCGCATTTGTAAAAAGCATTGTAATTAATTTGGGTGATAGAATCACCCAAATTAACCGTAGTCAATGAGCTGCATCCTTCAAATAAACCGGATTCAATTTTTTAATGGCTCGCGGAATGGTGACCGAAGGTAAGGAGGAACAGCCATAAAAAGCCTGATTCCTCAATTCTGTAGCACCGGGGAAGGAGGCTGATTGTAATTTGGCACAACCACTGAAGGCCGAACTGCCGATTTGTTTTACAGAAGAAGGGAGGTTGGCAGAGGATAAGTTCGTACAAGACCAAAAACTTCCGTCATCAATGGCTGTGACTCCGTGTCCTACAGATAGACTTGTAATAGTTTTGAAGGGCGAATACATGCCGGTTACATCCATATTTCGGTTCAACTCGAGTGAGGCCAGGTTGGCACACTCGGAAAAGGTATATTCCGAGATGGTGATGGTGTCAGGTTTCGTGTAATCAGGTTGTCCCAGTCGAACCGTTTGCAATCCGCTACATCCGAAGAATGTATCATCTGTCAGAGAAGCTACTCCATTCCCCACAAGAAGTGTCGTTAGTGAGGTCATGTTTCTAAACGGAGAACTGTACGTTGAAAAAGAAAATGCTTTGTTTAATGAGAGCCGTGCAATAGCCTTACATCCGTTGAATGCATTGGCAGCTATGTTTATTTTAACTGTCGAAATGCTATCGGCATTTCCGATGGTGAGCTCGTTCAATCCGGTACAATTGGTAAATGCTGCGGACTGGATAGTAGTGATGGCTTGTGGAATCACTACGGATGGTAATCCGTTGCAAGCGTAAAAAGCGTTTGTTGCAATTCTGTTTACCGTTGAAGGAATGGTGTAGGATCCGGTGCGTCCTGCAGGATAGAATAAGAAGGTGCGTTGATCTTTCGAGAGCAATACACCGTCTATGCTTGAGAATGTGGTATTGGTATTATCCACATTCAGGCTTAATAAAGCACTGCATTCTGTAAATGCGTCCGACCCGATTTTGGCAACTGAACTACCAATGGATACACTCTTCAGAGAGGTACAACCGTTGAATGCTGAGGCTCCGATCGATTTGATGGCACGGGGTAGGGTTACGTTGCTTAATTTGGTGCATCCTTTAAAAGAACAGGCTGCAATTGAATCGACTTTTTCTCCGATAGAAAGTGTTGATATGGTAGAAAACAGAGAAATGTCCCCTGAATAAGCATTTCCCGTTTGTAAATTGCAATTTAAATTGAGCGTGGTTAAACCTGGACAGTTTTTAAAAGTACCGGAATTGATAGTTATGTAGGCAGGGGTTATACCGGCGATACCTAATGTTACTTGATTTAAATTGGGGAGATTGGTAAATGCATTGTATTCAACAGTGGTGACGGAATTTCCAATAGTGAGTGAGGTCAGTGAGGTTAAGTATCGGAAAGGATAAAAATAGGTTGTGACGGGTATGTATAACGACAGTTTTGTGACACCTGTGCATCCTGAAAATGTATTGCTTTGTATAAGAATACTGTTTTTGGCGCCGGTATTAGTGGAATCGCCGATGATAATCTCGGATAGGTTGGCGCATCCGGAAAATGCTAACTTTCCGATAGCGCTTGTTGAATTGGGGATGGTTACCGATGTGATATTCGTGTTGTTGGAAAACACCGAATCTTTGATGCTGGTTACCGATGCAGGAATAATGATTCTGCCCGATGCATCTGTCCATGCGGTTAACATTCCGTTTGTTATAACCGGATTGGCCGATATGGATACAATGCATGCAAAGAAAAGAAGAATAGCGTAGAGTCTTTTCATACGTATTAGTGTTGTTGGTTGACCATAAGATGGATGTGCGTCCATCTTATGGTAATAGGGTGTTTCGGAACAGAAACATCCTATCGTTTTTTTTAAGGTTACTGCAAAGATATTGTTTTTTTTATATATAAATTTAAAAAATGCAATTTAAGGGTGTAATTTACCTAGAGTAATCTGGTATTTTCTTGGAAATGGAGCATTGATATTGTACCGGTCTATATTTTGAATATTTATATAAGTTGCCATTTCAATGAATGTTAATAAAGTCAGTCAACTCTGTTATTGGCTATTTGTTTTCTTTCTATTGAAATTATTAGTGTTAATGTATTCTTGTAACATAAATGCCAATTTGTGTGTATCCGATTTATATTTGCGAAATGTTTAACTTTAAAATCGGTTTTGTATACACGTATTGCTACCTGTAGAGTGCGAAGAGTGTGAGACTGTCCGGTTGTTTGTGGAGGAGACGTCTCTCTGGTTGTGGGGATGAAGGTTGGTAGTCGAGAGGTATATCTAAGCTTGCAACCGAGGGCGATTATGTTTATTCTCAATCTTTCTGTGTGCATCGTCATTGTGCTTCTTCTGTTCTCGGGCATCCTGTTACTGAAAAAATCACCCCTACAGAGGATCTACCGCTACCTTGCCGTCGCCGGTTTGCTTGTGGTTGTGCATCATCTTACCAGCATCCATCAGCTCTCGTGTCATAGTCATTGCAACTGTACCCTAATGGCCGGCTATTTTCCGCTGCACCTCTTCTCGGCCATGCCGGTGGCTCCGGCGCTCTACTGCTTTCTGCTTGCCTTTCTGGGACATTCCAACTGTTGCTGTCGTCACATAGTCTGCACTTTGGCTGCCATGCTGCCGGTGGCCGGTTACCTTATCTGGTTTCTGTTACTTTCGCCGATAGAAAAGAGCTCCTTGTATTCCGGTCAGGCAATGTCGGTTGTCCGGTGGATAATAGGGTTGCACCTCTATTTTTATATTCAGTCGGGTATCTATTATCTGCTTTGCTTTTTGCTTCTCTACCGGCAACGGCGCTTTGGCTATCTGTGGGAGATCAACCGCAGTCGTTACAACATTCGTTGGGTGCAGGTGTTTGTGTCGTTTTGCATTGGCGGATTCGTTGCCTATATCCTCTATTCCATTGTTTCTCATTTCGATCGCAGTTGCCGCGAATTCGGTCTTTGGGTTATCGACATGCAGGTTGTCGGGTTGCTGGTGTATCTCTTTCTGAACGGTAAGGTGACGATGCGCGAAGCTGTCGATAAACCGGAGACAGCCTTATCGACCGGATCGTTGCAGGTGGAGCCTGCATTGCAACAACTGCAACAGATGCTCGACTCTACTTCTCTCTATCTTTCGCCCGATTGCACCCTACAAACGGTAGCCGAAAGGTGTAACTTGTCGCAACATCACCTGTCGTATCTGCTCAATACCCATCTCCAAACAAACTTTACCGACTATATCAACCGTTACCGCATCGCTTATGCCTGCCGGTTATTGAACGACGAGGCTACCTGCAAACGGATGACCTTCGACGCCATCAGTTGTGCGTGCGGCTTTGGCAGCAGGGCCAGTTTCTACCGTGCCTTCAAAAAACATACTGACACCACGCCCTGCGAATACCGCAGACGGTAAATCGTCCAAGGTAAAAGGTGCAAGGTATAAGGTAAAAGGTGTGGAGTGAGTGGGCGGAGGGGAATCGGCACCTTCTTTGCCAACGGAAACCGCTTTTTCCGAAAAATGCGCGCCTTCCGTTCTTTAGGAAACCGCTTTGCATCGAAAAAGCGCGGCTTCTTCTCTTTTTCAAACCGCAGCGCACTAAAAAAGCGCGCCTTCTTTTATTTTCAAAACCGGTTCTCATTTAAAATGCGCGCCTTCCTTTTCCGAAAAAGAAACGGTCGGCAAAAAATGCGCGGCTGCTTCTCTTTCAAAAACCGCTTCGCACCGAAAAAGCGCGCCTGCTTTCTGTTTCAAAACCGGTTCCCGACAAAAATGCGCGCCTTCTTCTTGCGAAGAAGAGTCAGTCGGAAAAAAATAAGCACCTTCGCATTGTAAATACGCGGCTTTTGGGTGTCGACCGAAAAGGCTCCAAAAACCGCCGGACAGAGGGCTTTTTTGCCTGCGAGAAGAGCCTTTGGCCGGATAAGAGGTGCAAAGAACTGCGGAAGAGGCGCGCTACAAATTTGTCTCATATTATAATTTGAGACAAACCGGAGCCCCGAAAATTTGGTGTAGCGCCAGTCGGTAGCCTATGTTTGTGGTGAATAATGTAATTTCCTAAAATTGTTTTATTATGAAAGAATTTACCGCAGTATTGCATCTCAAGAGCAAAGTTCCACAGAAAGTGGCGTCCCTGTCTGCAAAAGTAGAGAGCAGTCTGACTGCTAATGCAAAGATTTTTTCCGAAAGCGATCCTACACTGGTCGCCTTTTCGGCCGAAGTAACTAAACTCGACACCGCCATCAGCGCCAAAGACGGCAGTAAAGTAAAGAATCAGGAGATCATCGATCAGACCGAAGTAGTGTATGGTATGCTGAAATCGTTGGTTGTCTACGTGAATAAGGTAGCAAAGGGCGATAAAGCGATCATCTTGTTGTCGGGATTCGATTGCAGCAATGAACCGACGTATCACGACATTCCCGGTAAGGCAATGATACGCAGGGTAGAGGATGGCAGTACGATTCAGAGCGTGAAGCTGTATGTAGAGTCGCTCGAGTATGCCGATCGCTACAAGGTGGAGGTGGCAACCAATCAGAACGGCCCCTGGACTACGACACTCGATTTTGCTTCGCTCAATCGCTTAGAGTTTACGGGCGAACGGGGCAAGGAAATTCTGATTCGGGTAAGCGGTGGCAACTGCTACGGATGGGGCATTCCCAGCGATGCCGCATCGTTTATTCCCCGGTAACGGCGACGTAACCCCACTGCCATTCTTTGGATGGTAGCGCATCTGCCCGGCCTGTGATAAGGCCGGGCTTTTTGTTTTGAGTAATTACAAAGAAAATTAACCTAATTGTTTGTTTATTAAAAGGCTTTTTGTAGATTTGAGGCGTAAAATAGAAATCTGGTTTGCCCCGATGGGAGACGATGATAGATGGTTTAGTACCGAAATAATTTTGCTGATTGTTGGTTATTACCCCTAATTAGCTTCACTGATCTTCGATTCCCCTAGCGGGGACTTTAGAGCAGTGAATACAGGAAGATTAGCCAACAAAAGGCAGATTGAAGCCCCTTGAGGGTTTTTGGGATAGAAAAGTCCCTGTTTGGTCATGGGCATCAGTTAAGCTGTTGCTAAACTTGCGACAAATAGGAAAATATAATTGATAGACTTAAAAATTGCTATTGTTGAAGTTTGCTAATTATAAATTAATTAGGAGTATTCAATATACCGAATTAAAAGCATAAGTATGTGGTCCGATAACGAAACAACGGAAGATTATTTGGGTTTTAAAGTCCATGCAGACTTATTGCTCAAAGTTATTAATGATGAATCTCTTTTACCTATAACAATTGGGGTATTTGGAGATTGGGGAAGTGGTAAATCAAGTATTCTTCAAATGATAAAACAGAAATTTGAAGAAAAAGATGAAATTTCGGGAGAATATTTAGACAAAGACACATTATGTATTTATTTTAATGGATGGACATTTGAAGGATATGACGATGCAAAAGCTGCATTACTGAACGCTATACTGAAAGAAATTGAAGAAAACACTAAATTAACATCTGAAATACAAAAAATTGTTGTTGATAAAGCTAAGAAACTTTGGGAATCAATAGACTGGATGAGAGGGGCTGGTATGATCATGAAGAATATTGCTTTATCTGCAGTAACAGCCTATTTTACAGGGGGACTTAGTTTAATTCCTTTTGCGACACAAAAGATAAAAGAATGGGGTGTTGATACTCCAGAAAAACTAATTGATAAATTAAAATCTGAAGAAGGCTCAGAGTTTTTTAAATCACTTCAAAAAGAAGAAAATACAAAACCGAATCGATCTAATAATGTAGTCTCTGATTTTAGGAGAAATTTTGAGGACCTTCTGACTACGACTGGATTTAAAAAATTAGTGGTTATTATTGATGATTTAGACAGATGTACACCAGATAGAATAATTGAGAATTTAGAAGCAGTCAAACTTTTTCTAAATGTTCCAAAAACGGCTTATATCATTGGTGCAGATCCTAGAATAGTAAGACATGCCATCGAATTAAAGTATAAAACAGACAGTATTTCACTTTCTACAGATGATAAGATAAAGAATGATAGAATTGTTAGTGATTATCTTGAAAAATTAATTCAAATACCATATAACCTTCCAAAATTATCAGATAATGAAGTTGAGACATATTTAACGTTGTTACTATGTAAAAAATCTTTTCCTGATAATTTTCCTCACATTTTAAACGCATATCAAAAACACATTGAATATGATAGACATAGTGTTTTTGGTTTCGGTAATATTCAAGAAGCTCTACCAAATTTAGAAATATCTGAAATGGGAAGAAATATTTCTATTTTAGCCTCATCGTCAAAAATAATTACTAATGGATTAAAAGGAAATCCTAGACAAATAAAGAGATTTTTAAATACTTATATTTTAAGAGAACGCTTAATAGCTACAGCAAACTTTAAACACATTAAAATGGATATACTTGCAAAAATAATGGTACTAGAGTATGCTAATATAGATCTTTTTAGAGAGTTATACGAATGGCAAGCAAAAGGAGAAAAATTAGGTGAGCCTAAGCAAATAATTGAGTTAGAAAACTGGGCCCTCGAAATGCAAACTGAGCAAATAAAAGATAAGTATTCAATAAATTGGTCTCAAGTAGGTATTCTGAATTGGTTAAATGCAGAACCTAAATTATCGGGAGTAGATTTGAGAGACTATTTTTGGGTTTCAAGAGATCAGCTGTCTGATAGTGTCTCTGCATCTTCAATGATATCAAAGACTATTAGAGATTTGCATAATGCAATTATATCATTCTCAGCTGACAAAAATCTAACGAACCTAGTGAAAGAGAAAGTTGTGCCATTAAATGAAGCAGACTTGAAAACTTTATTAGGCTTGTTTGAAAATGAGGTATTAAAAAATCCAAGTGATGAAAAAATGAATCTCATATTCATAGAGCTAATGAAACAGAAAGTTCTATTTACTGCCGATCTTTATTTGAAAATAATTAGAAAGATAGATCAAAAGTTACTGCCAGGTCATTTAAGCAGCAAACTTAAAATCGCCAAAAAAGAAAATTCGGAAATAAATAAAATCATTGATGAATTAATAAAAGCTGATACTAAAATAGCAAAATCACTAAAGAACTAAGTTATGGGTACAACTCAAAGAATTGGCAGTGGTGTTAAGAACGAACCTAATTGGGGAAATCTAACAATTTCAGTAACAAGCGCAGCAAAGGCTGAAGAGGAACTTGAAAGCATTGAAGATATTAATACACAAGACATCAAGGTTAGTCGGAGAATAAATACTCTTGAAAAAAGAAAAGAGAACCACATAAAAGCAAGTATTAATAGACTTGTAAGAGTCGGTGGAGGCAGCCGAAACATAAGTACTGGCGGTTCGAAATCCTTTGGCCGTGCTGGATTAAAATCTTCAAGTAACTTGATTTCATTTTTTAATTCGGTCAATACATCTGGCATAAAAGAAGCATTAGGACAAATAGGATTTGGTTCTATCGAAGGAAAAAAAACTCAGGATGTCATAGATTTTTTATTATCCTACTGTAATTGTTCATCTGTTGGTATGGATGAAGCTGCTGCTAATTCAGCTATGTACGAAACACTTAAAGCGATTGAAAATGAAGTTGACAGTAATATTGATAGCTTGGAACAATTGATGCAGTCATATATTGACAAAGATAAACTATCAAGTATACTTTGTTCGTTCTTTGGAAAATACATTTATGAATATCTTTGGGAAAGATTTGAAGAAAGAATTAGGCAAACTAGAGGAAAAGATGTGTCAAATTCGACTTTTGATTCAATTAAGAAAGAAATTCAAGGAAGAGTTGAATTTTTAAACACAAATAGACCTCTCCAAAATATTAATTGGAATGGTACAGAAGGCAGCAGAGAGATTGAACAAATATTTGAATCAATACTTAAAATTGAAGAAATCTGATGGAAACAAAAATAAGAATTGAATCCCCTGTATTTAATTGCGGGTATGGTGAAATTACTGCAATGATTATTAATCAATCAATTGACGCTAGTGCAAAAGTTAGGATTAGATTTGCAGAATTTTTTCAATTTGCTTCTAACTCAGATAAGAGTGCAATTGACTTCTTTTTTATTTCTAGTTTTGTTTATGGAGTAGATCGATTCGTTGAAAGACATCCATTTTCTACAGATGGTTGGTCAAGATTATTGAATGTAACTTTGCCTGTCTACGAAGTGGAAAAATGGAATGAAAATAAAAATGATTTAGAAGAAGTTCTTTCTTTTCTAACAGGTGATTACTGGGAATTGTCTTTTATTGAGAATTGTTTTGAAATAAAATCAGAACCGCTTTCAGATGAATACGTAACAACAAAATTCAAACAAGTTAATTTATTCTCCGGAGGTCTGGATTCATTAATTGGTGCTATAGATTTTTTATCAGACATGCAAAATAAAGATGAAAATGTATTACTTGTTTCTCATTCTGACTCAGCAATGAAGAATAAAGGAGAGCAAAATGCAGTTTATGATTCATTTCCAATAGAATATAAAAAACGAGCAAAACGAGTTGCTTTAGTAGAAGTTGTTTTATGTGAATCGACTTTAAATAAACGAGAAAAAACATTCCGTAGTCGTTCTCTATTATTTTTAGGCATTGCAGTTCTTGTTGCTGATTTAAATAAATTGCCTATAGTTGTCCCAGAGAATGGTTCTGTTTCTCTCAATTATCCTTTAAGTGCTTCAAGAAGAGGTGCTTGTAGTACAAGGACAACCCACCCTACATTTTTGTTAATGGTTTCGAAACTGTTAGGTAAATTATCACTAACAAGTAAAATTGAGAATCCATATGAATATAAAACTAAAGGCGAAATGGTTCGTGATTGCGGTAATCATGGTTTTTTGGAGTCTATAGTACATTTATCAAATTCATGTGGTAAAAAAGGTCATGTTATAAATAGAACCTTTAGAGAATCTACAACTCACTGTGGAGTATGTATGCCTTGTACTTATCGTAAAGCCTCTTTGATAAATATTGTTGATAAAACAAAATATGGGGATGATTTAAATAAGGAGAAATCAGGTTGGAGGAGAAAAAGGCCGTTCTTATTATCAGATCAAGGACAAGATATAAATGCAATGTTAGACTTTCTTGGCAGGGACATAAATAGAGAAGAGATAAAAAAAGAATTAATTCTTAATGGAATAAGAGACTTGTTTAAAATTGAAAAATATATTGATTTAGTTGAAAAGACTAGAGATGAATTAAAAGTTTTAGTCGATAAAACATGTACTGTTAACGAAAGAAGAAAAAAAGCTGGTTTATAAATGATAGACGTACATTGCCATTTTGATATGGCTGAGAATCCGATTAAATATATATCGGATAATGAGAAAATGAAGATTATTACTATTGGAATGACAAATTTACCAAGTCATTTTAAATTAGGAATTCAACATGTTTATGAATACAAGTATATAAGATTAGCATTAGGTTTACACCCCCTAAGAGCTTCTGATCATAAAATGGAATATCCTACTTTCAAACAATATGTAGATAAGACCTCATATATTGGTGAAGTCGGGTTGGATTTTTCACCTGAAGGCTTTTCTACAAAAGAAATACAAATTAAAAGTTTTGAATTTGTTCTTGAATGCATTCAGGGTAAGAAAAAGATAATAAGTTTACATTCAAGACGTGCAGAAAGAGAAGTTTTAGAAATGATACTAAATCATCATGTTGATGCAGCAATATTTCATTGGTATTCAGGGTCTATGGGCGTTTTGAACAAGATTATTAGCAGCGGTTTTTTTCTATCTATAAATACGGCTATGTTAGGCTCTGAAAATGGCAGAAAAATTATTGCTAGGATTCCTCCAGAACTAATTCTTACTGAAACTGACTATCCATTTATTGAAAAACCAGATATTAAACTGGTATTTGATTATTTATCGAAGTTATGGGCAATTACAGATACAGAAGTAGAAGCTATAATTTACAATAATTTCATAAGACTATTGTCTAAAATAAAGCCAGTAACAAATGCACCTTCTTAGGTTAGGTTTGTGAAAGAATGAGAATTTGTAAAGAGAGATCTATTTTTTGTCCAATTGGATTTAGCTATTGCTGATTGTTAATTGAAATCCGACGACGGTAAAGAGTCAGAGAATCTGAAATCCGAAAGAATAACATAGCTGTGCCTGAACAGGAAGCCAAATTGATAAACCGGATAGGAAACGACATTTGGTTTTTGTAGAGACGCGGCATGCCACGTCTTTACGGCTGCAACACGTGGATCTTGGTCAGTGCAAACAGGGAGCTTTGCAAAACGAGGTTGGCAAACAATAGGCAGATTGAAGCCCCCTTGCTGGCGCATATTACCTGATCTGTGACCGAAACCCATTTATAAACCAGATAGAAAACGGCATCTGGTTTTTGTAGAGACGCGGCAATGCCACGTCTCTACGGTTGCAATACGAGGATCTTGGTCCGTGCAAACAGAAAGCTTTGCAAAACGAGATCGGCAAACAACATACAGATTGAAGCCCTTGCTGGCGCAGAACTCCAGATCTTTGGCCGAAACCAAATTAATAAACCGGATAGAAAACGGCATTTGGGTTTTTGTAGAGACGCGGCAAGGTCCCATCTCTACGGTTTGTAACGCAGCGCGTCTCCAAGGTTCGTTTGAATGGTATAATTCCAAATAGGGAGGAATCATGGGTCGAAATGATTCATTGAACGAGAAACAGTGCAGGGTTCTTGGGTTTTTCCCTAATTTTGCGGGAGTTTCTGCACTAACGCAAGACAACTTCATTCTATAAAACAGATAAGAATATGGTTTTCTATTTTTCCGGTACAGGCAATTCCCGATGGGTCGCCACACAACTATCAGAGCACTTTTCGGATACCCTTTATTCGATTGGTGAATACGAACGCAAAGAGAGTCCGCTTGCGCCATCATTTGAAGTGAAACCCGACGAGAAGATCGGATTCGTTTTTCCGGTTTATTCGTGGGGAGTGCCGCCCGTTGTCACCCGATTTATTGCCGATATGCAATTGGAAGGATATCATCATCAGTCGGTCTATTGCATTATGACTTGTGGCGATGAGTGTGGCTATACCAACCGGATGTTTACCCGGGCGATTAAAGCCAAAGGACTTGAAACCAAACATGTTTACTCGATCATTATGCCAAACTCATACATTTGTATGAAAGGTTTTGATGTGGATAGCAAAGAGGTGCAGGCTCGGAAAATAGAGATGGCAAAGATTGAGCTGCCAAGAGTGATATCGGCTATTGAAAACGATCAGCCTATTGATTTTTATACCAAAGGCAAACGGTTTTTGAGAATCAAATCGGGGCTTATTTATAACCTATTTGCCAAGCATGGGCTTTCCGATAAACCGTACCGTTGTGGTGACGCATGTACTTCGTGCGGCAAATGTGTAAAAATATGTCCGGTAAACAATATCGGGTTGGTCGCCGGAAAACCTGTATGGAAAGGTAATTGTACACAATGTTTGGCGTGCATTCATGTATGTCCGACTCGCGCTATTGAGTATGGTAAAAGCACACAAAATAAAGGACGCTATTTTTTCAATCAATAGAAGTGATAAGATGATCTTCAAAATAACATATTTTATTCTCAATTTTGTCCACTGACCCCTCCTAACCTCCCCCAAGGGGAGGAATTTGGTTACTAAATTTAGGAGATTTTATTCGTATCACAATGTTACAGCCCTCCTTTGGAGGGTTGGGAGGTCAAAAAATGAAAAGTCAAGATGACTGCTATGATTGAGACAAGGCGTAAGAAAGTATAACTGTTTTTAGCCCCTTGCTGTGCCGAAACAGAACGGTGAAAGAATGAGACAAGCAGAATGGTTAATTGAATGAATCATATTTATAACTCCGGTTTATTGTGAGCGAATTTGGTGGTGGCGCGATGCCGGGGTTTTATATCGACAATCTTACGCACTGGTGCGAAAAATATCAGCCGTATTCAAGAAATAGAGAAACGAAACAGTATGAAGAACCGAATAACGACCATTGCTTTTGACGCGGACGATACGTTGTGGGTGAACGAACCCTACTTTCAGGACGCCGAAAAGCAGTTTTGCCGCTTACTCGAAAACTATGCTCCTCAACAAGCAATTTCGCAGGAGCTTTTTAAGACGGAGATGCGAAATCTGTCTCTCTACGGATATGGCATCAAAGGTTTTGTGTTGTGCATGATTGAAACGGCAACGATCGTTTCCAATAAAACCGTGTCGCCCGATGTGATTGATAAAATCCTTGCGATTGGACACGAATTGTTGCAAAAACCAATTGAGCTTTTACCCGGTGTGCTCGATACATTGGAGCAGTTAAAGGAGAGTCATCAACTTATTGTGGCAACCAAAGGCGATTTGTTGGATCAGGAACGAAAGCTGAAAAAATCGGGTTTGGAGCGCTATTTCGATCATATAGAGATAATGAGCGACAAGAAGGTAGACGATTATCAAAGATTACTAAACCATTTGGGCTGCCAACCGGAAAACTTTCTGATGTTGGGAAATTCCATTCAGTCGGATATTCTGCCGGTATTGGATTTAGGGGCTCATGGCGCTCACATTCCCTATACTGTTACGTGGACACACGAGCAATCGCAGCACGAGGTAAAAAGCAACAATTTTATTCAGCTGCAACGAATTGATGAAGTGTTGAGTTTTCTTACATAGAGACAAAGAGATGATTTTGCGATCATCAGAAAAGCGCGTAAAAATGTAATTGTGCGACAATCAACTCCATTTCGGATAAAAATGTGATGTATTCGTATGGAAACGGTGTTTGTGGCAAAACCGGAATCGTTTTACTCCCAATTAGCTTCACTGATTGTTACCCCTAAATCCCCTAAAGGGGACTTTGGGACAGTGCAAACAGGAAAAGTTGCGAAACAAGATCGGCAACACTATGCAGACTAAAGCCCCTTGAGGGGTTTGGGGTAGAACAGATAACCTTTAACTATAAGAATGCCACTTTGCTATCAGCTGATTTAATAACCCCCAATAGATGAAAAAAGTTTTATTATTATTACCCGAAGGCTTTGAGATATTCGAGGCCAGTGCATTTATCGATGTGATTGGATGGAATCTTGTAGATGGAGACCACTCCACGGAGTTGTTTACGTGCGGACTTAAAAAGGAGATTAAAAGTACCTTCAATCAACGATTCATTGTCGATTATTTGGTAAGCGAAATCGATGTGAATGCGTTTGATGCCCTGGCACTCCCAGGTGGATTTGAGGAGTATGACTTTTATAAAGAAGCCTATGATGAGAGATGCCTGGATTTGATTCGGCAGTTTAAGGCAGCGAATAAGATCATCGCTTCCATTTGTGTCGGAGCATTGGTTTTGGGCAAGAGTGGCGTGCTGTTGGGCAAAAACGGGACGACATATAATAAGAAACCGATCCGGCACGAGACATTAAGAGGATTTGGCGTAAATGTGTTGAATGAACCGATCGTTATAGATGACAATATAATCACATCCTGGAACCCATCTACGGCGATAGATGTTGCATTATTACTGCTCGAGATGTTGACCTCTAAGCAGAATGCCGATTACATTCGCTGGATGATGGGATTTGAGAAAAAGTAATCGATCACAATTCATTCGTTTAGGCAATTCGGTTTTATACAGATACATCGCTACATCTCAATAGACAAATACGAGAATCGATAGTACGAGATAACCAGTAAATTAAAGCCTCCGTGAAGGTTTGGAATAGGAAAAATAAAACAGATAGAATACAAATTGGAGGAGATATAATGAAAGTAGCTACGTTCAAATCAAAGTGCCATAATTCTACCTGTCAATTAGATATCTATGTTCCGGTACTTTCTGATTTTAGCTATGGAGAATTTATATATGGCTCGATTGATGGGAAATTGATAAAGTATTATTGTGGACTTGGTTGCAAAACGTGGGAATTTGTAGATACTGTTGTCAGCGAAATCTGTAAAGATAAAAATCGGAGAGAACAAGGAGCTGTTATTCAAAAAATCATCGGATTGATTGCAGATAGAGACGATAAGGATATATATTTTACCCGGAACATTTATTGCCCCAAATGTCAAACCCAGATTAAGTCGATAAACTTCGATATGAAAACTGGCTTGCAGGAATATCCGGATTTGACTTTTACTGATTTCGAGAGAATGAATCAACTGGATAAGAAAAATCGAATTCATGAGTTGTTAAGACAGTAAAACGAAACCCACGAAGCGTGCGGAAAATATGGTTTTGACAAGTTGGAATTTCAGGCAAGTAAATAACTTCAGAAATAAATAGGGTATGCCCACAGTAAAAGTAGAACTATTAGCCGGTAGAGATCGATCGGAGCTACTAAAAATAAGAGATCTTGTAATGGATTCGGTCGTTGAAATATTGCAGCTGCCTGCCGACGATAGAAACATCCGGTTGATTGAATACCAACCGGATTTGTTTCAGATGAAATCTCCGTATGAAGTTTTGATCGAAATTGCGTTGTTTACCGGGAGGACAAAAGAAACGAAAAAGAACTTATTTCAAACAATTGTCGACCGTCTTGATGCGAATGGACTCATTGAAAAGAAAAAGGTTTTTATTGTTTTGAACGAACAACCTGCTGAAAATTGGGGTATTCGTGGTGGCATTCCGGCCGATGAGATTGAGTTGGGATTTCGGGTACAAATATAGCGCTAAGGACTAATTGATAAACTGGGAATCAGTAAACCAAAAACAACCGAGAATGAAAATTTTAATGAATGTCTTTAAGGTACTAACCTTTTTGTTGTGCGGGATAGTCCTGTTTTTTATGCTGAATTTAGCTTACTCGAATAAAGAGGAGTTGAAAACAGAAAAGAATTACACGACCGGGAATGCAACCGTAAAAGACCGGCAAGCTATCTTGAATGTCCTCACTTTTCTGCAACAGGGATATAGCAAAAGAGATCTATCAAAAATTGATTATTATATTGATCAAACCATCGATACGACATCTATCGTTGTTTTGGGAACGAATCCCAATGAAATATTCAGCGGTAAAAAGGGGATTCAAAAGCTTTTTTATGGCGATTGGAAATTTTGGGGCGATGTAAGATTGAACGTGGAAAAGGCGCACATTACTCAGGTAGACAATATGGCTTATATTGCCACTACCGGCTCAATAAAGATTGATGTGTGGAGAATCACTTTTCCACTCAGAGTGACGGGAGTGCTGATACATAAAAACTCGAAATGGTTGATTAATAAGCTCCAGTTTCAATATGATTTGAATACGAACTTTATTATATTCGGTATGATAGCATCTGTGCTTGCCACGGTGAGTGTAATCATTCTTATGCTTATATTATCGATATCCTTTGTAAAAAAGAGAATTCAATAGATATTGATTGGAACAGATACATGCTGGCTCCTGAGTGTGAATAATTTTGGTATTCATAACTATGGAGTGTAATTTTGCATGACCTTTTTTGAATAGTAATCAGTTGAAGATACAAACACAATTTTCCTATAAAAACAAATACTAATGAAACGCACATTTCTTTTTTTATTGATTTTGGCAATGCCGAAGCTGCTTTCGGCGCAAAGTGCTCCGGTAACTTTCACCGCCGAACAGGATCATGCCAACATGATGCAGCAACTGGGTATCAAAAGTCTGCGCCCCGGTCCGAGTGGCGACGAGAAGGCTCCCAATCATGCCAACTACGACGAATCGACAGCCAACCCTTGTCCGCAACTCCCCGATGTACTTACCCTGAAAAACGGCAAGAAGGTAACGTCGCCCGATATGTGGTGGAAGCTTCGTCGTCCCGAGATTGTCGAAGATTTTGAACGGGAGGTATATGGTCGTCTGCCCAAGAATATTCCGTCCGTAAAGTGGGAAGTAAAGGTTACCGACCGGGAGTTTGTGGGGCGTACTCCGGTAATTGCAAAACAGCTGATTGGGCATGTGGACAATAGTCAATGTCCGTCGATCAACGTAGATATCAATATGATGCTGGTTGTGCCTACTAACGTAAAAGGGCCGGTGCCGGTATTGATGATGTTCGGTCGTCCCTCTTTCCCTTCGCCCGCGCAACCGTCGAACGAAGATCTGGAGAGCATCAATGTGGCTTTCAAAGAGATGATGATTAAAAACAATCCCGGAATGAAGGCTGTCTTCGATAAGTATCCGGCCTATCAACCCATCACCAAACTGGCTGGTTCTGGTTTCTTTGCCCCGGCTGTCGATGGCAATTCGGCGCCTACCGAACAGCTGTTGGCCGCAGGGTGGGGATATGTTACCATTGATCCGTCCTCAATTCAGGCCGATAATGGAGCCGGATTGACCCGCGGAATTATCGGGTTGGTAAACAAAGGCCAACCGCGTAGTCCCGAAGAGTGGGGAGCCTTGCGTGCCTGGGCTTGGGGCGCCGCCCGTGGACTCGATTATCTGGAAACCGATCCATTGGTAGATGCCAAAAAGGTGGGTATTGAAGGTGTTTCGCGTTACGGAAAAGCTGCATTGGTTACCCTCGCATTCGAGCCTCGTTTTGCCGTGGGATTGATCGGTTCGTCGGGTAAAGGTGGTGCCGCATTGCACCGTCGTATTTTCGGTGAGGCAGTCGAAAGCCTTGGCAATAGTGGCGAGTATCACTGGATGGCGGGTAATTACATCAAATATTCGGCTTCCGAAGCACGCTTTGGCAGTAAAACGGGTTGCGATTTGCCGGTCGACTCTCACGAATTGATTGCATTGTGTGCTCCACGCCTTACCTTTATCAGTTACGGTATTCCCGAAAAGGGAGATGCCCGTTGGCTCGATCAACAGGGAAGTTATATGTCAACGATTGCTGCCGGCACTGTTTTCAAATTGCTGGGTGTGCGTGATCTGGGTGTCTCTAATGATTACACGAAAGAACATATGCCCCCGGTATTGCATGGCTTACTGGATGGAGAATTGTCATGGCGGCAACACGACGGTGGCCACACCGATGCTCCTAATTTTCAGATATTCGTTCCCTGGGCCAGTAAAATGTTGAAGTATACCAAGGTTTCCGGTAGATAAACAAAACGGTCAAGGGTGAATGGTGAACGGTGAATGGGAATCTGCCGTCTTGACGAGAAAAGAAAGCCATAGCAGGTTTCTATAAAATAACCCGTGGTGTATTTAGGAATGAATGAGGTTGTTTCGAATTAAATTACCGTAAAACATTATAATGTGTTGTTTTAATAGCAATTTAACTTATCAAACCCTACCCCCTGTCGGGTACTCCCTCCCGATAGCTATCGGGACTCAAGGGGAGATGAATCTGCCATTTTGGTAATAAATTGCAAAATGGAACTGAAACTCCGCAGTCAGTGGTGTCCCCTTTTGTGACCTCATCCGCCCTTCGGGCACCTTCTCCCAAGGAGAAGGCTAATCTGTTAATTGGAGCGATCTGCACCCTCTCTTTTGGAGAGGGTTGGGGAGAGGTCGGGACGAGTGAAACGGAGGGGTTAGATAAGATTAAGATACAAATCCAAATAATTTAGTATACAGCGCTTTATAAGACTTCCTCCAAATGCAGCACAGGTTAAATTATTCAATATCTCTATCGACAAGTTCCGTTTTCATAGACTTGTAGATAGAGCATAACTCCTAAATTCGTTGGTTTTGACGAAACATTGGAATTGCGACAAAAGTTAAGATGACTTCTAACTAAAAAATTATTACTTTTGCCTGAAATTTTTATATGATGAACAAAATTATTTCTTATCCTCTCTCCATAGTAACTTACAGCTTTTTCTTTGTAGTTCTTTGCGTGTTTCATCCGGCTCAATACCTGTGTTTTAACTTGCTTGGATATAAGGCGCATAAACGATGTGTCGATCTGCTCAATCTTTGCCTTTTGCGCGTCTTGTGGATTACGTTTTCGACGGCAAAAGTAGAGATGAAAACCGACTTGCCCGAGGATAGACCGCTTATATTTGTGCCAAATCATCAGGGTTTGTACGATATTATTGGTATCGCGTGGTTTTTGCGTAAGTTTCATCCGAAGTTTGTGAGCAAAGTGGAGCTGGGAAAGGGAATCCCCAGTGTTTCTTACAACCTGAATCATGGCGGCTCGGTTTTAATCGACCGTAAAGATCCGAAGCAGGCTTTACCGGCATTGAAAAAGATGGCCGAATATATCGAAGCCAATCACCGTTCGACGGTTATCTTTCCCGAAGGTACCCGGTCGAAGAATGGAAAACCGCGTAATTTTGCTTCGAATGGGGTGAAAATCCTGTGCAAATATGCACCCAATGCGCTGGTGGTTCCCATCTCGATTAATGAATCGTGGAAAGTATTCCGGTATGGAACTTTTCCGTTGGGAATCGGCAATCACCTCACATTTACCGTTCATCCTCCCATCGAGGTGAAGGGATCTGACTTTACCACTCTTTTTGAACAGACCGAAAAAGCGATAGTAGAGGGTATTCGACTTGGGTAGTGCGTTGCCTTGTTTGTCTTGCGTCGGATTGATTGTATTAAATAAAGAATCGGATGAAAAGATACATTTCTTTTGTGTGTTTCTTGTTTGTGGCCGTTCTGTTGCCTGCGCAATTAGTCAACCGGTTTACGATCGATTTGACCAAAAGCAAGAAGAACAGGCTTTCGATAAAGTGTGAAGTGCCGGCATATCAAAAAGATGTGCTGGTGTATCAGATTCCGAAAGCGGTGCCCGGTTCCTATTCGATCAAGAACTTCGGCGATTATGTCGACAATTTCAAAGCGTATGACCGAATTGGTAAGAAGCTGAAGGTAACCTACAATAAGCCGGACAATACTTTTACCATCGAGAATGCACAGTCGTTGGCATGCATCGGGTACGATGTGCATGACACGTGGACCGATACCCACAATCCGAATTATGTCTTCGCACCGGGAGGTACCTATTTTGAGCCCGGAGCTCTTTTTTGTCTCAACACATTTGCTTTGTGCGGTTATTTCGATGGATTTGAGCATACTCCGAGCGAGATTCATATCACAAAAGAGAGTGGCTTGTATTGCTCCACTTCGGCTGATTGTAAAGCCTTGAGTCCGACCGAAGATTTGATTCGCGTTCCCGATTACGATTCGTTGCAGGATAATCCGTTGGTTTATATGGCTCCCGATACGGTTTCGTTGGCGGTAAACAATTGTAGGTTTCACATTGCTGTTTTTTCGCGCAATCATAAGATCACCTCCCGGCAAATACTTGCGTCTATCCGTCCGATCCTTACCAAAGTATTTCCCTCTTTCTTTCCGAAGTTCCCGACGAACAGTTACACCTTTACCTTTATTTTTCCGGGCTGGCAGGATGAAAACCTGATGAAGAGCGGTGGCGTGGGGGCAATGGAACACCGGAATAGCTCGGTCTACTTTTATCCGGAAACCGGTAACAGTGCTATTCTAAATTCGTTTCTGACGCATGTGGTGGTACATGAATTCCTACATGTGCTCACACCTCTTTCATTAAAATCGGAACAGATCTTCCGGTTCAATTACCGCAACCCCGAGGCATCTCAACATCTGTGGTTGTATGAGGGTGGAGTAGAATACCTCGCGAATCAGTATCTGTTGCGTGACTCTATTTTTTCTGAAAATGACTATCTGGAGTCGGTACGCCAGAAGCTGCTTTACAGCGATCGCTACAAACAGATCTCCATGACGGAATTCGGGCGCAAGATATTTGAGAATAGCGATCAGGGTTATTATGCGAATGTTTACAGCCGGGGTGCTCTGGTTGCCTTTTTGCTTGATGTGCGTATCAACGAACTGACCGATGGCAAGATGAACCTGCGGGAATTGTTGTTTCAGCTTGACGAAAAATACAAGGGGCGTTTTTTTCAGGACGATACGTTATTCGATGAGATAGTAAGCCGTACCCATCCGGACATTCGTTCTTTGATAGATAAGTACATTATCGGAACCGAAGAGTTGCCGGTGAAGGCTTACCTGCATAAAATAGGATACAGGCTAAGCATTACAAAGCCCGATAGTATTTATACGTTCGGGCGGGTGAGTGTGGAGTACGACAGCCGGGCAAACCGGTGCGTAGTGCGTGATGCCGCTCCCAGTTACAACGCCTTCAATCTCGATAAAGGTGATCTGATTTTGGCTGTGAACGATACGGACCTGAATGAAGCGAATTATTATCAATACCTCGGGTTGATCGGAAATCCCGATTCGGAAAAGGAGGTGAAGGTTCGGTTTTCCCGCAAGGGTAAAACGATGGAAGTCCAAAATCCACCGATCAGAATAAAGGTAACGCAGTTGAATTATATCGAACCCGAACGCGATCTTACTCCGGATCAACAGCGTTTGCGCAAGCTTGTTTTGGGAAGATAGAAATAAGAGCAATCAACGATTGAAGAAGTGCTGCAAACCGGCCTGGGCATCCTCCAACTTGTCTTCCCAGTGTTTTACCGAGTTTTCGCCAATTTTGTCTGTGATGTATTTTACCGAGACGAATGGAATCCGGCGGCGCTTACACAGTGCAGCAACGGCAAAATTCTCCATGTCGAAGGCATCGGCTTCGTCGATAACGCGGGTGACAAACGAATCGCCCGTGTTGCAGATGTTATTCGTGTTCCACTCTCTGATAATGGCAATCGACTTGAGCTCTTCTTTGAAATCGAGATGGTAGGCCACCCCGAAATCTTTGCATTTCTTCATATCCCTATCGACAAACGTATCGCAAATGACAATCGAATCGATCTCTCTGTCTACAGAACCAGCCGTCCCGATGTTAAGAATCAGATCGGGCTTTTGGTCAGCAATGGCATCGATCACGGAGAGTGCCGCGTTTACTTTGCCTATGCCGGTTTCGCAATAGGTGATGTTGCATCCCGGGAAGGATACCGCTACGCGCTCTTGAGGAATAGCATACGTTACCAGAATATTCATGAGTTTTTGAGTTCTTTTTCCATCAGGAGAGCGTTGTCGGCTTCAAAGCAGACAAACAGTACTTTCTCGATGGAGGAATGTGATGTAAGAAATTGTTTTACAGTTTGTACTGCGATTTGAGCAGCCAGTTCTTTTGGGAAACGATAGACTCCGGTACTGATATTGGGAAAGGCAACCGTGTGGCAATCGTTTTCCACCGCCAGTGTTAATGAGTTGCGGTAACAGTCGGCAAGCTTTTGTGCCTCGTTCCGGTCGCCTCCGCGCCACACCGGACCTACGGTATGAATCACATACTTTGCCGGAAGATTACCGCCAGTGGTAATGACGGCTTCTCCTGCGGAGCACACTCCTTGCTGGGCAACAATAGCCTTGCACGCGTCGAGAATGGCCGATCCTCCGGCACGATGGATCGCTCCGTCGACTCCGCCGCCACCCATCAGCGAAGAGTTGGCTGCATTGACAATCGCATCCGTTTTTACACGGGTAATGTCGCCTTGCATTATTTCTATTCGGTCTGTGGAAAAGTGCATATCCAACTGCTATGCTTATTTTGACAACGCTTTTTGTACCAATGGTTCCATTATCTGATATCCTTCGAGGTTCGGGTGAACTCCATCGGAGGTCAATTCTGCTTTCAAACCATGGCGTTCATCGGCCATTGCACTGAAATAATCGACGTAGGTGATTTCCTTTTTTGCGCAATAATCTTTGATCCATGTATTTAATGCTATAATTTTTTCGGCCGGTTGTAATCCTTTTTTCCAGGGATAGTCGTATACCGGTAATACTGAACATAGAACAACTTTAATATTGTTCGCCATAGCAATTTCGGTCATAGACGCAAGATTATCTGCTATCATTTCGATGGTAGACGGACCTGTATTGCCTGCAATATCGTTAGTACCTCCCAGAATTACTACCACCTTAGGATTTAGTTTAACCACATCGGCACGAAAACGAACCAACATTTGAGGCGTAGTCTGTCCGCTGATACCTCTGTTGGTATACGGATTTAGCACAAAGAATTCAGGATGCTTTTTACTCCAAACCTCGGTGATTGAATTTCCCATAAATACCACCCGGTTTTCTTTGGCAGATAGAGCTGGTAATGCGGCATTATCTTTGGCATAGCGCGACAAGCTGGCCCAGTCTTGCGCATGGGTCAGGTAACACGGAAATGAGAGCAGAAAAACGGTTAGGAATAAAAAGTTCTTCATGGGTAAAAGTGTCTTTTAACGACCTGTTTTCGCCAGTAACAAATAGTCGAGCAGCGTCATCGCCGTCATCGCTTCCACAATGGGTACGGCACGGGGCAGTACGCAGGCATCGTGACGTCCGCGGGCTTTAAGTGTGGTTTCGTTTCCTTCCACATCGACTGTGTTTTGCTCCATCAAGATGGTTGCTACCGGTTTGAATACAACCCGGAAATAGATATCCTGACCGTTGGAGATGCCTCCCTGAATTCCTCCCGAGCGGTTGGTGGTTGTAGTAATTTTACCATTTTCGTTGATAAAGACATCGTTGGATTCGGAGCCTCTGAATGGAACACCCTCGAATCCGCTACCGTAATCGAATCCTTTTACGGCATTAATCGAAAGCATGGCGCTGCCAAGAGCCGCATGCAATTTTCCGAATACCGGTTCGCCCAAACCGACCGGAACATTTTTTGCCACACAGGTGATAATGCCTCCGATCGTATCGCCGTTCTTGCGGACTTCGCGAATCAACTCCTCCATTTTATCCGAGGTCGCCGGATCGGGACAACGTACGATGCTCTCTTCGGTTTGGCTTAAATCGTAGTCGGTATAGCGGCCGGGTAGGGCAACAGTTCCGACTTGCGAGGTAAAAGCATTGATTTGAATCCCGCTGGAACGTAAAGCTAATTTGGCAACCGCTCCAGCAACTACACGGGCAATGGTTTCACGCGCGGAGCTACGGCCTCCGCCTCGGTGATCGCGAATGCCGTATTTGGTCTGATAGGTGAAGTCGGCGTGCGAAGGACGGAATGTTTCGCGCAGGTTGTCGTAATCGGACGAATGTTGATTGGTATTGCGAATGATGAAACCGATAGGAACGCCGGTTGTTTTACCTTCGAAAATGCCGGATAGAAATTCCACTTCGTCGGGCTCCTTACGGGGAGTAACAATATTCGACTGACCCGGGCGGCGGCGGTTCAACTCTTGCTGGATAAATTCCATGTCAATTTCTACCCCGGCAGGGCATCCGTCAATGACTCCGCCAACGGCAGCACCGTGCGATTCGCCGAAAGAGGTCAGCGTATATATATTTCCGAAAGTATTGGACATAATGGGTAAATCTCTTGTTAATTATCTGTAGAATGCTGTAAAAAAACAGAGGTGAGAAGTGAAACGGTTCCTCTATCGGATTTTTCACCTCTCACCTTGTGTAAGATCGTATGTTGAAATGGCTTATTTGCAGTCGCAATCGCTGCCACAGCCGCAACCTTCCGCGTCATCTTCGCCGCAGCCGCCACCACAACCGGAGCATCCTCCGCTGCAACCGCCACCGGTAAAGGAGTCGAGTTCTTGTTCTGTTGCATCACGTACTTCGAGTACCGATCCTTTGAAGTGCAGTGTTTCGCCAGCAAGAGGGTGGTTGAAATCCACTTTAATGGTTTCGGCTCCGACTTCAACGATTTGCGCGTTGATGCGTGTGCCATCAGAATCCATCAAGGGAACTACGTTGCCTACGAATACCATCTTTTCGTCCAATTTGCCCTCTACTTCAAAAATGTTACGGGGCAGATCGACTACATTCTCGTCATCATATTCACCGTAGGCATCTTTGCTGTCAATTTTGAAATCGAAAGTATCTGAAACTTTAAGTCCGTGTAAGTTCTTTTCAAATTCAGCAAGCATCATACCGATACCAAAGCAAAAGGTAAGCGGATTTTGCGCAGTTGCTTGTTCCATTAATTCGGGTTCCTCGTTTTCGCCTCCAACATACAAATCGTAGCTAACGGAAACCATTTTGTTGTTTTGAATACTCATATCAATCAGTAATTTGGTTGTTTTGCTTGTTCTAATAAAAACGATGCAAAGATAGCGCATAAAAGGCGAAATTCAATGTGTAACAGGTTTTTTTAGAAAGTGAGAACTAAAGTTGTGAATCGGGTTGGGATAGGCTGTTCCGTGCCGGAGTTACGTTGTGCATGAGCGATTGAAGCAAAGCAATGGTTTGTTGGATTGTTGTGTTTCAAAAAGAAACGTTTTAAGATAATTTTATTGATGATCGTAACTTTTAATGACCTTACACTTAAAGATTTCAAGATATTTTCTTTACCTTGCACAACCTATTAATTAATAAAAAATCTAATACTTTTAACTCTAATGAACTCATTATCAGAAAAGTCGAGTACCGTTAAATTCTATAGCGGAGAAAATATTCCTCTTGAACTACACAAAGTACGTATCGTACAAAAACTTCATTTAGTTCCTATTGAAAGACGTTTGGAAGCCCTGCGCGAGGGTGGATATAATACATTCCAGCTGAATACGACCGATGTATTTCTCGATATGTTGACCGATAGTGGTACCAATGCAATGAGCGACAAACAGTTGTCAGCCATGATGATTGCCGACGATGCATATGCCGGTTCTCAGAGCTTTATTCGTCTGCAAAAAGCGGTTGAAGATGTTTTAGGCAAAAAATACCTGCTTCCAGCACATCAGGGGCGTGCTGCCGAACATATTTTGGGTGTGGCCTATGTTAAAAAGGGAAGTATGGTTCCGATGAACTATCACTTTACCACTGCGCTGGCTCACATTACTGGGCGTGGCGGTCAGATCGCCGAATTGCTTTATCCGGAAGCCTACAAAATAGATTCGGATCACCCTTTCAAGGGTAATATGAATATTGAAGCGCTCGAAGAGTGTATTCAAAAACATGGCAAAGAGAACATACCGTACATTCGGATGGAAGCTTCAACCAATCTGATCGGCGGACAACCATTCTCGGTGCAAAACATGCGCGATGTACGTGCAATTGCCAATAAATACGGCATTCGTTTGGTTTTGGATGCTAGTTTGCTGGGCGAAAATGCCTACCTCGTAAAACAACGCGAAGAGGAGTTTAAAGAGAAATCGATGGCCGAAATTTTGTTGACCTTTACCGGTATGGCAGATATTATCTATTTCTCAGCTCGTAAGTTAAGTTCGTCTAGAGGTGGAGGTATTTGTACGAATGATCTTTCGATCTACAAAGAGATGGAGGCGCTTATTCCTCTTTATGAAGGGTTCCTGACTTATGGCGGTATTTCTATTCGCGAAGTAGAGGCGATGGCCGTCGGTCTGTATGAAACTTTGGACGAAACAATGATTTCGCAAAGTCCTTCGTTTATCAAATATTTAGTAGAAGAGGCTAAAAAACTGGGTATTCCGATGATTACCCCTCCGGGCGTATTGGGTGCTCACGTGGACGCGATGTCGTTTTGTAGTCATATTCCGCAAACGCAATATCCGGCAGGCTCACTGGCCGCTGCATTCTTCCTTATCTCAGGTGTTCGTGGGATGGAACGTGGTTCTGTGTCGAATCAGCGCGATGAAAATGGAAACGAAACCTATGCCGATATGGAGTTGCTCCGATTGGCTGTTCCTCGTCGCGTGTTTACGCTCTCTCAAATTAAGTATGTGATCGATCGTTTGAAATGGTTGTACGATAACCGCGACCTGATTGGCGGTCTGAAATTTTACTACGAACCTCCGGTGTTGCGCTTCTTTATGGGTAAACTGGAGCCAACCTCCGACTGGCCTCAAAAGCTGGTAGCAAAATTCCGTGCCGATTTCGGTGATAGCCTTTAAAATAATTTGATAATTAATAGTTTGTAATTTATAATTATCAGGTATTCTGAAAATTTCTCAATCCCGCAGAGCTGGTGGCTCTACGGGATTTTTGTTATTGTCGGCGAAAATTACTACCATTGTATTTGTAAATTTGGAGCGTAAACGAAAATATATCTATTTGGTAATTATTGGATTACTGCATATGTTACTTCTTCGTTTCTACACAATATTACCGGATGTATTCCGCTACTTTTGCTGATAGTCGGTATGATGCGCCACCTGAACAGTTCAAGATTCGTGTAAGCTGATTGTAAAAAAACGAGTTGTGTCTGCCCGGTGTATTTCGATGAAGTGCGTCCGAAAGAGATGAATTGTATGTAAAACGGTAAATAATAGTATTTTGATATGAATCCTTTTCTGATGGCCGGTTCTGCGATTGTGGTCGTTGCGCTGGTTTTTTATTCTATTGGGGTGATCACCGAACAGCGGAAGCGGTTGGTAACCAATTTTGTGCTGACTTTTATCTCTCTTGGATTGTTTTGTGACTTGACAGGAACTATTTGCATGATTATCGGGGCGCAAAAAATAATTACGCTGCATGGCCTGATCGGCTATTCGGCGTTAATCGGTATGTTGGTGGACATTGTATTGCTTTATCGCTTCAAAAAGAGCCGCCTGCAAACCCCATCGCGTGCGCTGCATCTCTATACCCGTGTTGCTTATCTGTGGTGGGTGGTTGCCTTCGTTTCGGGTTGTGCTTTGGCAATGATGCACTAAGCCGATGTTCCGATTTATAATAGTTTTTTTGTTGTTGTGCACTCTGTGTGGAGCCTGTTTTGCGCAGCAATCGAACTTTTCCGCTTTGGTGAAAGAGGGCGACATCGTTTTTCAGCATCTTGACGGGGGTGAGTTGGGTCGTGCCATCGATAGAGTGACAGAAGGATTCCGGGGGCGTGATTATAACCACTGTGGCATGGTGGTGCGGGTAGGGGACTCGTTGAAAGTGGTGGAAGCTATCGGTAGCGATGTTCATCTTTCTTCTCTTGCCGATTTTGAAAAGCGTTGTTCTTTCACCGATTTGTTGATCGGACGGTTGCGTTCGGCTTATCGTTATTTGCGTTCGGGTGCTCAAAAAGCGGCTCTCTCTCTGCTGGGCGTTCCGTATGATGATTATTTTGAGATGGATAATGGGCGATTGTATTGTAGTGAACTGGTCTATGAAGCGTTTCGACAGGCGAATCATGGAAAATTGTTTTTTGCGCTCAAGCCCATGACTTTCAAAGATCCGGATACGAAGCAATTGTTTCCCTCCTGGGTGGCATATTACGCCAGACTTCAGCATCATATTCCTCAGAATAAGCCAGGCATCAACCCTGGGTTGTTGTCTCGTTCCTCCAAACTGATTATTATTCCTGTTACGCAGCTTTCAACTCGTTGAGATTGGGTAAAACCGTGCAATTGTTCTCTTCGGTCAGTTGATGTGATTTCAATCTTGAGATCAGGCTGCGCTCATTTTGGCTAAATTTTGACTGGAAAATTCGGAATCTTACGATGAAAGGGATCTCCGACCGCATGCTGTTTGTGAGGCGAATAGTGCTTTTTATCATCTCCGCTTTCCAATTTGATGAAGATGTGGTTTGAAAGAAGAGTTGATTCTCTTGTAGTTATCCGTTCTGCTGAATTTATTGAAAAAAAAGTGTGTCTGCTATTTTGAAATTAACGAAATTGTTGTACTTTTGCACTGCGAAACGGCGATTTAGCTCAGCCGGTTAGAGCGCATGATTCATAATCATGAGGTCCGGGGTTCAAGTCCCCGAGTCGCTACTAAAGGCGTTTGTTGAGTCCCTTCAACAAACGCCTTTTGCTCTTATGTTAACCTTCCTCCTCTATCTCTCTCGTTGATTAATAGATTGTGTTTTAGTATATTGTGTTGTGTGTAAGTTTTAACCATTTAATTATTCCCTTATTATGACTACCATTTGTAATATTCCTCCTGCCAAAGACAAGAAACGTGTTGTGATTATTGGCGGCGGTTTTGGAGGTTTAAAAGTAGCCACATCGCTGGATTCTCGTTATTTCCAGATTGTCTTGCTCGACAAGCGTAATTATCATCAATTTCAGCCACTGTTTTATCAGGTGGCCACTTCGGGATTGGAACCGAGTACCATCTCGTTTCCCTTTCGGAAAATTCTGCAAAAAAAGAAAGATCTCCATTTTCGCTTGTGTACGGCATTGTCTGTCGATACGGAATTGAACTGTGTAGAGACAACGATTGGACGTGTGCGTTACGACTATCTGGTGGTAGCTACCGGATGTGATACAAATTTCTTCGGTAATCAAAAGTTGAAAGAGTCGAGTCTTGTGTTGAAATCGACTACCGAAGCGATTAATATGCGTAATGAAATTATTTACTCATTGGAGTGTGCTACGAGTACCGCAGATGTGGAAGAACGCGAGAAACTCCTCAACTTTGTAATCGTGGGTGGTGGTGCAACCGGTGTGGAACTGGCTGGAGCTCTTGCCGAGATGCGTAAATTTGTCTTGCCGAAAGACTATCCCGATTTCAAGGTACAACGCATGCGCATTTTCCTGGTAGACGGGTTGAACCGTTTGTTGAGCGCTTTTTCAGAGAAAGCATCGAAAGAGGCTTTGGAACATCTTACCAAGCTCCATGTTGAAGTTGTTTTGGGGGCAACCGTCAATTCGTATGAAAACGATGAAGTGCAACTGAGCAACGGAGAGGTTATTAAAACTAAAAACCTGATTTGGGTTGCGGGGGTAAAAGCCAACAGTATAGATGGTTTTGAAAAAGAACTATACGGAAGAGGCAACCGTATTGTTGTAAACGAATACAATCAGGTAAACGGGTTTAAAAACGTGTTTACTATTGGCGATACGGCTCTTGTTGTAACGCCTAACACGCCCAATGGACATCCGCAGGTCGCACAACCGGCAATTCAGCAGGGTGTGAATGTTGCCAATAACCTGAATAAATTTGAAGCCGACGGTTCTTCGTTCAAACCGTTCAAATATGTCGATAAAGGTTCGTTGGCCACTATCGGACGCAATTCAGCAGTGGCAGAACTTCCTTATGCTCAATTCCGGGGATTTCTGGCTTGGGTGTTATGGTTGTTTGTTCACATCATGACCATTGTGGGTGTCAAAAACCGACTGATGGTGTTTATTAACTGGATGTGGAGTTACATTACCTATGACCAATCGCTTCGTTTGTTGTTGAAAGACGAAGTACCCGAAAGCGAAGGAAAACAATGTCGACACCACAAAGCATAAAACCGAATTTGCTGGCACCCTTTCTGCTGGCAGACCGTAACGAAGCAGGATGCGATGAGGCCGGGCGTGGATGCCTGGCCGGTCCTGTTTTCGCGGCGGCGGTTATTTTGCCTCCCGATTATACTAATCCTGTTTTAAATGACTCGAAGCAGTTGTCGGAAAAAATACGGTACCGCTTGCGGCCGGAGATAGAGCGTGATGCGCTTGCGTGGGCTGTAGGTATTGTTACTGCTGAAGAAATAGATCAAATCAATATCCTGAACGCTTCTATTCTGGCCATGCACCGGGCAATCGATCAACTGAAACTGCGCCCCGAACATCTTATCATTGACGGCAATCGCTTCAAACCCTACCGTGACACTCCTCATCAGTGCATTGTAAAAGGCGACGGTAAATACCTCTCCATTGCGGCAGCATCGATTCTTGCTAAAACGTATCGCGATGATTATATGAATACCATCCACGCGGACTATCCGATGTATAACTGGTTAGCAAATAAGGGATATCCTACGGTTCGGCATCGGGATGCCATTCGCGAATTTGGCATCACACCTCACCATCGAAAGAGTTTCCGTTTGCTCGAAGACCAGACAGAACTTCAATTTTAATCTCCACACGGGTTCAACTAAAGAGGGCTTCGGGGAATATCGAAAGTAAATAATCAGTACCTTTGCAGAGCTTAAATAAAAATGTTATTGATTATGCTTCGATTTTCTTTCTTGTTTGCGCTTATCTTTTTGTCTGTCACATCTTCTTTTTCTCAAAACGTTTCCGGCGACTCCTTTCTGCGTCAGGTGGTGAATGGTCACTTCCGCATCACACCGATTCAGGAGCTTCGTTCCACACGCAATGGTGAATTTTATACCCAACTCATGGACTCGGGTAAACTGGTTGTTAAGTTCAGTTACAAAACCGGCCGTCCTGTTGATACTCTATTCAATATCAAACGGGTAATTAATTGTCCGATCAAACATATCGAAGGGTACGAGCTCGATTCTGCCGAAGTGAAAATGTTGGTTTACCTGAATTCAAAGAAAACCTATCGCAGAGCCTTTGCAGCCGATTATTATGTGTACGACATTAAGCGCCGTAACATGAAACCGGTGTCGGAGGGTGGCCCACAGCAAGCAGCAACATTCTCTCCAAACGGACGAATGGTTGCATTTGCCCGCAATAACAATCTTTATCTCAACAAACTGGACTACGGTACCGAGATTGCAATGACCACGGATGGTGAAGAAAATAAGATCATCAACGGTATGCCCGACTGGTTGTACGAGGAGGAGTTTGATTGTACCAAACTTTTTGCCTGGTCGCCCGATAGCAAACAGGTGGCTTTTGTTAAGCTCGATTTGAGCAATGTGCAGAGCTATAGTTATATTCGTTACAAAGGGGCTAATCCCGAATTTGCCAATGCCGAAGAGTATCCCGAAGTGGTAACCTTTAAATACTCCAAAGCGGGAACTCCAATCCCTCAGGCAAGTATACGGGTATACGATACCTACTATAAAACCATCAAAAAGATGGATCTTGGGAGCGATCTGGATGCCTATTATCCCAAACTGTTGTGGGGAAATAAGGTAGAGGAGCTTACTATTCCAAAATTTGACCGGGATCAGACTACACTGGAGTTGTTTTATGCCAATCCACGATCGACGGTTTCAAAATTGCTTTTGACGGATAAAAGCAAGACGTATGTCGATTACCGCAATTTGGATTATATGTGTTTTTTGCCGGGCGGAAACCATTTTACTTTTGTCAGCGAAAGAGACGGATACCGCCATGCTTACCTTTATAACACGAATGGTGTTTTGGTACAGCAGCTTACAAAAGGAAAATTCGATATAACCGATTTTTACGGATATGACGAAGCCAAGCGCACAAGTTATTTTCAGGCAGCCCAAACGTCTTCGATTGGAAGAGATATCTATTCGGTGGATGCAAAAGGGGTGATGAAAAGACTAACCAACGGTAAAGGTTCGCATGTTGCTACCTTTAGCAATAACTTCGACTATTTTATCGATCAATGCTCGTCTTGGAATACGCCCGATATGTTTGTTTTGTGTAATCAGCAGGGGCTGGCTATCAGAACGCTTGAAAGCAATGCCTGGTTGAAAAAAGAGTTTGATGCACTTAATTTGCCCCAAAAGGAGTCGTTTGCCTGTAATGGTGCCGATGGTACGTCGTTGCACGGTTGGATGGTGAAACCGACGAATGCCGGAACCAAAACCAAACTGCCGGTTGTGCTGGTTCAGTATAGCGGTCCCGATTCGCAGGAGGCAACCGATAAGTGGAAAGTCGATTGGGAGTATTATCTTGCGGCCAACGGATATATGGTTGTCTGTGTCGATGGCCGTGGTACGGCTGCCCGTGGTGAAGCTTTCAGAAAATGTACTTATGAACAGCTGGGTAATGTAGAGGCTCAGGATCAGGTGGCAGTCGCAAACTATTTGGGCACTTTGCCTTATGTCGATAAATCGCGAATCGGTATCTGGGGGTGGAGTTACGGTGGTTTTATGACGTTGATGTGTATGACCAAAAGCAATACTTTTAAAGCAGGTATCGCGGTTGCTCCGGTTACCGATTGGCGTTTTTACGATGCAGCATACACCGAGCGCTATATGAAAACTCCGCAAGAGAATGAAGCCGGATATGCTAAAAATTCGCCGCTGAATAATGCGGCAAACCTTCAGGGAAATCTACTAATTGTATGTGGTCTTGCCGATGATAATGTGCATCCGCAAAACACGTTTGAATTTGTCGAAAAATTGGTTCAGGCCGACAAACAGTTTGAAATGCAAACATACACCAATCGCAACCATAGCATTTACGGAGGGAATACTCGCTTCCATCTTTATAAGAGAATGACCGAATTTCTGAAGAAAAATCTCTAAGATCGGACGTGTACAGCGTATCCGAACGATGGACGTTTGCGAAGAGTGTGTCCGGTGAATATTTTTTGAGTCCGGAAGGATGTTCGATGCATATTTAATCTAAAAACCTCGGCAAATAAATTGGGGCTTCCAATATTTTGACTGTCAAGTAGCTATCATACAGTGAGAACGGAAAGAATATCGGGTTCGTTTCTATTTTCTCGAAATATTATTGTACCTTTGAACATCCGTTAAAAAAACGATTATTTTGGTGTAGTTGTCTGATTTTTAGCGATTCCGTTGTTGCGGAAAAGCAAAAAATACTTGAAGTATCCATAATTCATTCAATATTGTTTCTCGCATCAAACGAGTTCCTATTGGGACAAAATGAGTTTCCTGCGATCTTTAAAAAACAAATTATTTTCGTATGAAAAAACACAATTTTAACGCGGGGCCTTCTGTCTTGCCTCAGTTTACGATTGAAAATACAGCAAAAGCTGTGCTCGACTTTAATGGTATCGGACTTTCAATCATGGAAATCAGCCACCGTTCAAAAGATTTTCAACCGGTTGTTGATGAAGCTGTCGCTTTAGTAAAAGAACTGTTGTCGATTCCGGAAGGTTATTCGGTACTTTTCTTAGGAGGCGGTGCGAGTCTTCAATTTTGCATGATTCCGTTCAACTTGTTGGAAAAGAAAGCTGCATACCTGAATACAGGTACATGGGCGAGCAAAGCAGAAAAAGAGGCAAAATTGTTTGGTGAAGTTGTTGAAGTTGCATCTTCGAAAGAGGCAAATTTCTCCTATATTCCTAAAGACTTTACAATTCCTGCCGATGCGGATTATTTTCACATTACTACAAATAATACCATTTTCGGAACTGAAATCCATACGGATCTCGATTCTCCGGTTACTCTGGTTGCCGATATGTCATCCGATATTTTGTCTCGTCCAATTGACGTATCCAAATATGGTCTTATCTATGCCGGAGCGCAGAAGAATCTCGGCCCTGCTGGTGTTACTATCGTTATTGTGAAAGACGAATTGCTGGGTAAAGTGAGCCGTCCTATTCCTACAATGCTCGATTACCGCACTCACATTAAGGAAGGTTCTATGTTCAACACTCCTCCTGTAGTTCCTATTTATGCCTCTTTGCAGACTTTGAAATGGTTGAAAGAGCTGGGTGGTGTGAAGGTGATGGAAAAAATGAACATTGAGAAAGCTACCTTGTTGTACGATGAAATCGATCGCAACAAATTGTTCGTTGGTACAGCTGCAACCGAAGATCGTTCGTACATGAACATCTGCTTCGTTATGAAGGAAGAGTACAAAGATCTGGAAGAAGAGTTCGGTAAGTTTGCTGCTGCCAAAGGAATGATTGGTATCAAAGGTCACCGTTCGGTCGGTGGTTTCCGTGCCTCTACCTACAATGCGCTTCCGAAAGAGAGCGTGGTAGCGTTGGTAGACGCAATGAAAGAGTTCGAAAAATTGCACTAAATAATATTCGATTGAATATGAAACCCTCCGACAATCATTGATATGATAGAGTGGAGGGTTTCGTCATTCTTACAACTAAATATTTTACTACTATGAAGATTCTTGTAGCAACCGACAAACCGTTTGCTAAAGCAGCAACGGATGGGATCAGAAAAATTACTGAAGAAGCTGGTTATGAACTTGCCTTATTGGAAAAATATGGCGATGTCGCTAACTTGTATGCAGCTGTGGCCGATGCCGATGCGTTGATCGTTCGTTCTGACAAAGTTACGCAAGAGGTGATTGATGCGGCCAAACAGTTGAAAATTGTTGTGCGTGCAGGAGCCGGTTATGACAACCTGGATCTTGCTGCTTGTACAGCTCGGGGAATTGTGGCAATGAATACTCCGGGTCAGAACTCGAATGCCGTTGCTGAACTGGCATTGGGTTTGATGGTTTATATGGCTCGTAACAGTTTTCAATCGGGTACCGGAAGCGAACTGAAAGGAAAGAAACTGGGGATTCATGCTTACGGAAATGTAGGTAAGCTGGTGGCTCATATCGCCAAAGGTTTTGGTATGGAAATCTATGCTTTCGATCCTTTTGTTCCGGCCGAAGTTATCGAAAAAGACGGAGCAAAAGCGGTAGCCTCTATCGAAGAGTTGTACAGTACCTGTAACTATATTTCGCTCCATATTCCGGCTACAGCGGAGACCAAAAAATCAATCGGCTATGATTTGTTGTCGAAGATGCCGAAAGGCGGTTGTCTGGTAAACACAGCCCGCAAAGAGGTGATTGACGAAGAGGGTCTTGCCAAAATTTTGGAAGAACGCGCCGATTTGAAATATGTAACCGATATTATGCCCGATTCTCATGCCGCTTTGGCTGAAAAATTCGGAACACGCTATTTCTCCACTCCGAAAAAAATGGGAGCCGAAACAGCTGAAGCCAATATCAATGCAGGTTTGGCTGCCGCTAACCAAATTGTTTCTTTCTTAAAGACCGGAGATAAGAAGTTTCAGGTTAATAAATAATTTGCGATGAAACGTATTATTTCAACCCCCAATGCTCCGGCAGCTATTGGCCCCTACAGTCAGGCTGTGGAGTCCAATGGAACCTTGTATGTCTCGGGACAGATACCTCTCGATCCGGCCACAGGAAAGCTGGTAGAAGGTGATGTTACGGTACAGGCACAACAGGTTTTCCGAAACATAAAAGCCATTCTGGATGAAGCCGGTTACTCTTTTCCCGATGTGGTAAAGTCGACGGTTTATCTGTCCGATATGTCCTATTTTTCCGATGTGAATGCGGTATATAAAGAGTATTACCAGACCGAGTGTCCGGCACGAGCTGCGTTTGCGGTGAAAGGACTGCCTCTTGGATCGCTTGTGGAAATTGAAACAATCGCCGTAAAATAACTTTTTTCTATACATAAAAAGCCGCAAATGATCGTTGAGAGATTGTTCGCGGCTTTTTTTATTTCTTATTATCAGTTTGTTAGATTTGTGGTAAGAAAATAATCAACAAAAACTGTGAGCGAGGTTTGTTAATTTGAAAAATATAGCTACCTTTGCAACCGCAAAAGCCCAGATGGCGGAATTGGTAGACGCGCTGGTCTCAAACACCAGTGGATTCACTTCCATGCCGGTTCGATCCCGGCTCTGGGTACTTTCCCAAAAACAACCCTAATTGATATAGCATCGGTTAGGGTTGTTTGCTTTTAAACTTTCCTGTACTTTTCCGATTGATCCATGGTATGCCGAAGCCGGAAACGATCAATTAATAAATAATTAATCCCGAATGAGGATAATTTTCGTTAAACATATCTATATTTGCAATCTATAACTTTTGTTTGACAGCAAAACAAGAAGTCTTTTCTAAACCAAAACTACTGAGGAAATCAGAAACACAACCACTGTGTTCCTAGTTCCCATACAGTTTTGTATCCCCTCAAGACTTCATTATCATCCGTAATTCATTTCAGAACGGGAAAAATCTACCTTTTTCTGATGTTTCATCCCGAATTATTATGTAATCGTGCTTTTTGTTTCGTAATGCACATGTTGCATTACCTAATGAACTCACGGCAATTCTTTGATCGGGGACAGATATGAATCATTACTTCTCTTGGTTTTTGGTTTATTGTCTGGAATTATTGTATTAATGACCACTTTTTTTGAGTATAAGATTTAGAACAGCAACCGAGCCATAAGCAGCTTAAGCATCTGCTTTTCTAAGGTCAAAGTAACCTCGTCAGTAATAAACTATTTATTAAGGAATTCAATTGCCGTTTCTCTTATACAAAATGCAATTCAACGAAAATAATCTGTTGCATGGCACTAAAACAAATACCTATATGTATGAACAACAGTTTTGTATATATAGATGTTAGCCACAAGTTTAGAAAAAAATGCATGAGAAGTATATTGACAACTTTACTTTTGTCTACTTTTTTACTAGTTCATAGACAAACAAAAAAGACACACTCAACTATAATAAAAAGGCATTAGGAATTAAAGCTGAAGAAGAAGATCGGAGCTTTCTTTAATACCAGTGTAATTAATTTCAGTCGGCGTCTAGTTCAAGTCTGAGCTTAGCGGGTATTTGGACTAGAAAGTGCTATTTGCACAAAAAAGATGATAATATAATAAGCTACAATGGGATAATCTGATAACTAACTAATCATTAAATATTTATCACTATGAAACGTTCAGCTTACGGAAGAATCAATGGAGCAGACATTCTGAATGCTCTGTATCATGCTGTACTTGCATCATTAGGAGCGATCACCGTTTTTCTAAGTAAAGGAAAACTCCCAGAAGCAAAAGAAGACTGGTATGTAGTACTGGGTGTATTTATTGCCGCTATTATTGGAGATATATCTAAACGCACGGCGACAAATTCAAAAGGGGAAACATTGAGACGCGAGTCATGACAACAAAATCCAATCTGAAGAAAATCACTCTTGAACAACTAAAGTAGATCATGTCACAGGCAAGGACACAATTGCTGGAGCATTTCTTCGGTGAGTTTAATCTGCAATTACCCTTTGAGATTGATCAACCGTTGCGACTTGCAGTTTTTATTGCTTAGGGTGCACATGAAAGCTGTGAATTACGAGAGCTGGTTGAAAATATGTACTATTCCACACCGGAACGCCTGATGGCGGTATGGCCATCCAGATTTAAACAGTAGCAGCAGCGCTTCCCTACACCGAAAATCCGGAGAAACTGGGTAACTCGGTCTATGCTAATCGAATGGGCAACGGAGATCCCTCTACAGAAGATGGCTGTCGCTATTGAGGGAGAGGTTGGTTTAATGGAACAGGAAAAGAGTTCTATCTGAAGATGACTACTGTTAGCAGACATGACTTTATAAAACAACCTGATGATATGGTCGATCCTCATTTCGCTGTCCTTTCTGCCTGTGAGGAATGGAAAGCAAATAATCTGAATGAATTGGCAGATACCGGCAACTACAAGAAGAAGCAAAACAATAAATGGGGGCTATATCGGATTAGATTCGAGGCAGGTCTATTATGCCAAGGCAAAAAAAGCTTTCGGAATAGTTTGATTGAAGGTTTATCGACTAATCTAAAGAACGGATTCTTATATTAACTTTAATGCCACCCCCTAATGAACACACAAATCCTCACTTTCCAATTCCTTGTTTTTTGCATTATCCCTGCATTTGCTCAAATCATTGTGGACAAAAGCATTTACAAAGCAAACTTCAGCAATACACTCTATGTCCCCCGGTATGTAAGTTACTATCTGTATAAGGGAGGCGGCAAATGCGATCGAAAAAAGGAGAATTTCTCTTTTAATAATGATATGCCAGAGCTGCAATGCGCAAAAAATGCCGATTATTCAAACAACACCAACCAATATCAAAAAGGACATTTAGCAAATGCCGAAGACTTTGCGTATGACTGTAAATTAGAAGAACTGACTTTCAGGTATTACAATTGTCTTCCACAAACAGAAAATCTGAGCAAAGGAATCTGTGAAACCAAAGAGGCTCAAATCCGCGAATGGTCTAAAAAAAGAAAAGTTGTACATTATATGTGGTGGGTATTTCAAAGGAATGAAAATGGGACCAATAGCGGTACCGTCCTATTGTTGGAAAGTAGTACAATCGGTCAAGACTAAAAAAGTACTCTTCTGCAGATTGTTTAGTAATACCAATACTGCAACACTTGATACTTTAACAGTGGAGAAATTGGGGCATCGGTCGAAATCTAAAATCGTATTGTTGAAGTAAAGCTAAATTCCCTACTTGCCATAAAAATGAGAGTATTAATTAAAAACATTACGGCTATGAAAACAAGACTTATTACAACGGCAATCTTATTGATGGGAATAAATCTGTTATATGCACAAAACAGTCCAAAGCAAGGGAAAAATGAGCAACAGCAGTTGCCCTCTAAGGCAGATACAACAAAAAAGAAATGCGCCCTTACTGTCATAAATTATAATTTTAAGACCAAAATGCCTTGCAAAATTCCCTATTGCAAATCAAACCAACCTGTCTGCTATCGGATTAACAATATAAACCGACTCCTTTATGATGTAAAAATCTCAACAAGTCAAACTGAGTATCACTCGGAACCACCAGCTGGTGTTGCGCAGATGTTTAATACGGCAAAAACAGAAACCTCATCTAAAGAAACCGACCAATCACAAGTAACTAAAGATGCTTTATCTGCAATTAAAGCTGGAGCAAGTATCAGTAATGAAACAGATATGTTTGCCGATGAGTATGAAACTCAAAGCTATAATCTAGAAAAGCTCAAATCCGTAGGAGCAACCAATGATTCCATAAAAAATATCAATGATAGCATCCAAAAAATATCAAATAAAATTTCATTACAATTACCTCGTGTAAAATTATACTTGCAAATAAAATCAAGCTTGAGTAAAACTTACCGGTATTTTAATCAACTTGAAAGATTAATACAAATCAATAACGATCTCGTAGCATTTTCCTTACGGGACATTGATTATTCATCTGCATCAAAAAAGGTCGATCATATACAGGAAGTCTTTCCCTACACAAAAAGGCCTGAACAATTGCTTTCTAATTTTCTCAATTCATACAATGATTTTAAAAAGAAAACTGTACAATATATCGAATACTTGAATACAGATAAATCCCTTCGTACTTCTGATAAAATATTAATAAATAACAACCTAAAATCATTATCCGACGAAGTAGAGCAATTGAAGACAACTGTTGATAATGAAAAGTATAACGAAGTAATTGCAAGCCTCAATTGCGTATTGTTTGAACTTAAAAAGGAAAGTAACTTCTTTGTTGTTTCAGACCCGGTACAAGCCGAAAAGGATGTGGTTAATTTCGAAATCAATATTACCCCACGAAACAATGCAGGTTCGTCATCCAACTTAGATAATCGAAAATTCACTGCATCAGTTCCGGTTGTTGGAGGATTCAAATTCGATTTCAGTACCGGATTATTTCTTACGTCAGGCCTTTATGATAGACAGTATAACACAACAGTCTCTTCTGACTCATCAATAATTACAAGAAACAAGAATCATAATATCGCCAATATCTCGTTAGGTGCTCTTCTGCATATATCCAAACGAAGCAAATGTGATTATAAACTTGGAGGTTCGATTGGTGTCGGATTAAGCTCAAATGATCTGTCTAAATTGAATGTTTTCATTGGTCCTTGTTGTATTATCGGGAAAAAAGAGCAATTAATAGTATCGCTAGGCATGGCCTTCGCACAAGTAGACTATTTAAAAGGTAAATATTCCGTAGGCACAAAATACAAAACATCGGAATTAGACCAGACCCTAACAGAGAAAGTAACCAGAATAGGCGGCTTCATAAGCTTTACTTATAATTTTACCAGTCAAAAGAAAGAGTAAACTCCGGTTGGGTCGAGTTTGAAATATGTACCAGAACCGGTTGTTGAAGCCATAGAAATTAATTTGGAATGCAAAATAAGAATGGTTTAGACACTGGTTATGCTATCGCTAAATCTGCCCCAGCCGGGGCTAATCAGTTACAAACTGATTCTATTTCCAGTCCAAGATACCGCTTCGCTCAATCTTGAACTAGTCAATCTGCCATGCTTGCACCAAGGGGGGCAAACGAAACAGGAGCTTATTTTGCTATTTCATGGCCTGATTTTAGTTGCTCATGCTTTTTAAACGCGTGGGGTCTGTATTTTTTACCTACTTTTGAAGGTTATTTATAATTCACAGTGTGCTGTTGATTGGCTACGACAGACAACACATTGTATTGGTTTATTTTCTAATTTGATTGGTATAATGGCAAATAAAACAGCAGTCTTTCCTCGTAAGGAGGATAAGACGATGGCATATCTTAAAAATATTGTAAAGAGTCCGTTTATCGAAGTCGGCGATTATTCGTTTTATCACGATTTTGAGAATCCGCTCGACTTTGAACGTAAATGTGTGTTGTATCATTATCCGTATGTGAATAATGATCGTCTGAAGATCGGAAAGTTTTGTTCGATAGCAAATGGTGCGAAGTTTTTGTTTAACGGCGCAAATCATACGCTCGGTTCGTTGTCAACCTATCCGTTTCCGGTGTTGGCCGGAGAGTGGGAGTTGGATGTGCCCGTAACCAATGCCTGGGACAATAAAGGAGATATTGTGGTCGGTAACGATGTTTGGATTGGATTTGAGGCTGTGATACTGGCGGGTGTTACTATCGGCGACGGGGCTATCATTGGTTCGCGTGCGGTGGTGACCAAAGATGTGGAGCCCTATTCCATTGTTGGTGGAGTACCTGCAAAGGTAATCCGAAAACGGTTCCCGGACGAAAAAATAGAGGAACTGCAACGCATGGCATGGTGGGATTGGAGCGAAGAGCAAATTAAATGCAATTTGAATAAGATAATGGGTTTGGAGTAATTCATGCTTGGATATTTGTCATTATGGGAGAATCGGATTGCTCCATATACTCCGCAACAACTCCATCGGCATGTTGCATAGTCAGATTAAAACCGGTTGGTACTTGCTGCACATCGCTGCCAATCCAGCATCATTTTGAAACGATATAAATTTTTCTAATCAATTGTTCTAAACGGCACATAAAGAGCGTATCTTTGTGGTGCTAAAATCATTGGATGTTTAAATTAATTACGGACATTGTAAAGTAAATAACTACCGGCATCTTGTTAGTAGTTATTCTTCCTGTTTTTCCGGACAAGTTCTTGTTCGGGAGATTTCCTGTATTCTTTAATTCAAAAATAAACCGACAGACGGGTGATGACAGGGTATGTCATTCCCGACTCAATGTCAGTCATTTCTAAAATTTAAACATCATGAGTAACGATCATACATCAGTTCACGATTTCGATTTTAATTTAATCTGCGAGTATTTTTCGAGCGTAGAGCGTCAGGGGCCAGGTAGCCCCGAAGTAACCCTGAAGGCGCTGAGTTTCATTGATAACCTGACGGACAATTCGCATATTGCCGATATCGGTTGCGGAACCGGAGGCCAGACAATTGTAATGGCTCAACAGGTTCCCGGGCAAATTACCGGTATCGACCTCTTTCCCCATTTTATCGACCAGTTTAATGCCAGAGCAGCTTTACTCGCTTTACAGTATCGAATGAATGGCGTTGTGGGGTCGATGGATAACCTGCCTTTTCGGGATGAGGAGTTCGACCTGATATGGTCAGAAGGTGCTATTTACAACATCGGCTTTAAGCGGGGTATAAACGAATGGCGACGGTTTCTGAAAACCGGAGGATATCTGGCTGTAACGGAAGCTTCGTGGTTTACCGACGAACGCCCGGACGAGATCGATGCTTTCTGGCGGGATGCCTATCCGGAGATCGACACGATTCCGGTAAAGACGGCTCAGTTGCAAAAGGCAGGATATATACCTGTAGCAACGTTTATTTTGCCCGAAAACTGCTGGCTCGATCATTTTTATACGCCTCAGGCTGCCGTACAGGACGAATTTCTGAAAAAACATGCCGGTAATGCTACTGCCGAAGGGTTGATAGCCTGCCAGCGGCACGAGTCAGAGCTGTATCGTAAATACAAGGCCTATTACGGTTATGTGTTCTATATCGGTCGAAAGATCTGATGCAAAAAAAAGGATTGCTTCCTCGTCGAGGCAATCCTTTCTTTTTATATTGAAATGACACCGTCTGTCAATAGGCTTTTTTGAGAGCCTGGGCGATGTCGGCAATAATGTCGTCTGCGTTTTCGATGCCTACCGAGAAGCGGATCAGGTCGGGAGCTACGCCCGCGGCAATCAATTGCTCGTCGCTGAGCTGACGATGGGTATGACTGGCCGGATGAAGTACCGACGTACGGGCATCGGCCACGTGTGTTACGATCGCTGCCAGTTCCAGACTGTCCATAAAGCGGATGGAGTTTTCGCGACCGCCTTTCAGTCCGAAGGTAAGTACGCCGCACGAACCGTTGGGTAGGTATTTTTGTCCCAGTTCGTAGTATGGATCGCCTTTCAGGCCGCAATAGTGAACCCAGGCTACGCGTTCGTCCTTGCTCAGGTATTCGGCTACCTTTTGTGCATTTTCGCAGTGACGTGGCATCCGCAGGTGCAACGACTCCAGTCCAAGGTTGATAAGGAATGCATTGTTGGGCGCCTGAATAGAACCCAAGTCACGCATCAGTTGCACAGTGGCTTTGGTGATGTAGGCCATTTTTCCGAAACTTTGTGTGTAAATCAGTCCGTGGTACGAATCGTCGGGAGCAGTCAGCCCGGGGAATTTTTCTGCATAAGCATCCCAGTCGAAATTGCCGCTGTCGACTACCACGCCGCCTACTGTGCTGGCATGTCCGTCCATGTATTTGGTAGTAGAGTGGGTGACGATGTCGGCGCCCCATTCAAACGGACGGCAGTTGATTGGTGTAGCAAAGGTGTTATCCACAATTAATGGTACTCCCTGGCTATGGGCTATTTTTGCCATTTTTTCAATATCGAGCACTGCCAGTCCCGGATTAGCAATGGTTTCGGCAAACAGGACTTTGGTATTGGGACGGAATGCGGCCTTAATCTCCTCTTCGGGAGCATCCTGATCGACAAAGGTTACTTCGATGCCCAATTTCTTCATAGTGACGGCAAACAAGTTGAAGGTACCTCCATAGATGGCGGTGGTGCTTACCAAATGGTCGCCGGCCGAGCAGATGTTGAAGATGGCATAAAAGTTGGCGGCTTGTCCCGATGCGGTAAGCATGGCGCCCACGCCACCCTCGAGTGCTGCAATTTTAGCGGCTACGGCGTCGTTGGTGGGGTTTTGCAGGCGGGTATAGAAATAGCCGCTCTCTTCCAGGTCAAACAGTTTTCCCATCTGTTCGCTGGTATCGTATTTGAAAGTGGTACTCTGGTAGATAGGCAGGACGCGCGGTTCTCCTTTTTTCGGTTGCCATCCGCCCTGTATGCAAATGGTCTCTAAGCTTTGTTTTGTTTTCATGATTTGTTTCTATATCAATAACGTTATGGTCTATTTTCGAGAAGCATACGTTTTGTATGCCCGTCGGGTCAGCGAATGCGACCGGGAGTGAAAAATGAACATCGGCAAGGTGGCTCCGATGGCCAGCAAAAAAATGACTGTAAAGGTAACGATTCCGTTTGAGAAAAAGAGCTCCATATACTTGACCTTTAAGTCGGGTTGGTTCATGTTTTGCAGAAACATGATTTGCGCAAAAATAGTGTTGTAGGCATATTTTCCCGGAATCATGGGCAACAGCGCCGGAATGAAGATAACAGTGGTGGGGCAGTAGATCGGTTTGCCCACCCAGAGACTGCCGAAGCCGATAATGAGTCCGCTGACAAAAGAGGCCGAAGCAATATCGACATTGAGATAAGTCATCAGGCAAAAGCGGCAGGCATGACCGATTGCGCCCAGCAAAGCGATAAACTTGAAGGCCCGTTTGGGGGGATTGGAGATGGCGCCGAAACCGATGGCGGCAATGGCACCGAATAATCCGTCGGAGAGTATATCGAATAATATCATACTAAGCTATTTGTAAAGAGAAACAGAGTAAAGGAAAGGCCGATGGCGATACAGGTAATCAGTAGAAAGGCATTCGTAAGGCGGCTGATTCCGGTCAGGGTATGTCCTTCTATAATATCGATTACACCGTTGATGAGCGGAACCCCCGGAATAAGGTAGAGAACACTAGTAGCCAGTGCAATTTCCGATGTGGTGTCGAACAACAAAGCCACGGATGAAATCATAGAGGCGATAAAGGCCGAAACGATAAAGATGATGTAGTGGTTGATCTTCCGTGCTTGCATAAACATTCGGGCGTAGAAACCGGCAAAGGTAGCGATGCTCACAATCAGCATCGAGAGCCAGTCGCCACCGAACAGACGGCAGAAAGAGGCGTTGGCAAGGCCAACGAGTAGTAAAACCAGCCATCGGTTCATGCGCGGAGCCGAAACGATTCGCTCAAATTTTTCTTTAATCTCCTCGAAGGTGAGCTTTCGGTCAACCGCTTCCCAACTCAAGCCACTGAGTTCGGAGTTGTGCTCAAAACTGATGGGTAGCGCCGGAATTTCCACTACTTCGCTGAAGATCTGTTGGGTTTCATTCTTTTGTATGGTCAGAATGATACTTTTCTGAAATACACTGATATTTACATCGAAATTCAGTGCATCGCCCAACCGTTTGGTATTGCGGATTACCCGGGAGGTATGTATGCCGCAGCCCATCAGATGGGCGGCATACTCGGCAACGAATTTTACCTGGTCCATTAACTAATCTATTAGCGCAGTGCCTCTGAAATCGCATCAGCAGACATTGCGGATTTTGAAACTACACTTTATTATCGCACACACACTATTTTTGCTCTCTTTTATGCCGGTATTTCCCCTTGGGGATGAAGGGGTGTTAAACCCCGGGATGACACTCTGGCGCGAAACTGTACAAAAAGGTTGCCGCAGCGCCACCGTCAGAAATCGGAATTGGATTGTTTTGTAACTGTTTACGAAGTAAAACCTTGCCATCCTATTCGACTGCAAAAGTAGTAACTATTTTCGGAATTTGAAAGCTGATGGGGTCATTTTCAGGAGGTAAAGCGGTTTTTGTTGTGATAGAGTTCGCTCTCTTTTGTGGGCCGAAAAAAGAAAATGGAGCTTAATGCCGATTTTTTTCCGAAAAGCTGTAATATTGCAACCGATTATGCGACTAACAGAACAAAGCAGTAGAGTTAGCGTGCATGCAACCGCACCGGTTTTGAAGCAGGGCCCGCTTGAACCCAACGGATCTACTCTTTATTATGAACAATTATTTACTTGAATGGAAGATCAACAACATTTTGTATCACTGATTGAACAAAACAAATCGCTGATATACAAGTTTTGCTACATGTACGCCAACGAAGCCGATACTCCGCAGGATCTTTTTCAGGAGGTAGTGCTTAATATGTGGAAAGGTTATCCCTCTTTCAGAGGCGACAGTAGCATTCAGACGTGGATGTACCGGATTGCGCTGAATACCTGCGTGACCTTTTTGCGTAAATCGGGTGCGAGACCTAAAATAACCTCTCTGTCGGAGGATCTGATTGTGTACGACGATGCAACCGATACGTTGCAAATTAAGGAGCTCTACACGCTGATTAATCGCTTGAATGAGATAGAAAAAGCCATTGTATTGCTTTATCTCGAAGAACGTTCGTATGACGAAATTGCTCAGATCGTAGGGATTACCCGTAACAATGTTGGCGTGCGTATCAACCGTATCAAGGAAAAATTGTCACACATGTCGAATTATTAACGAACAACAATTATGGAACTTGATGAAATAAAAAACAGATGGAATGATTTGAACAGCCGCCTCGAAAGAACCGAGGTGCTGAATAAAAGAGTAATTTTGGAATTATTGAACTCGCGTCAGCAATCGGCAAAGGATAAACTGATGCGTTACGAAGTGGTCTTTCTTATCCTTTGTATTGCCTTTGCCGGCTTTACGGTGGCGCTCTCTTTTGCCGGTTTTTATGCCTTATCTACCATTGTCATCCTATCGTCGATATTTGTATTGTGCGGATTGTGGCAGGTCTATAAAATTATTTTGCTGAACCGGATGCACATCGACACTTGTTCTACTTCACAGTTATTACAACAGGCCATCCGTTTTAAGGTAATTACGCGAATGCGAACCTTAGTGGGGCTGATACTGATCGTGCCGCTGTTTGTGGCGCTGGTGTCGCTCGATAAAAACCTGAATAACACTGCGGCAATCACAGGTGTCATTGTCGGGGGATTTGTTGGGCTGGGTATCGGATTGAGCCTCTTTTTCAAAAACCTGAAAGATATCGATTCGCTGGTGAAGAGCTACAAGGCATTGAAAGAGTTTGATAACCAATAACCGGTTTGCTACAAGAAAAAAGCCCGTCGGCCATTCGTATCGGTGGCCGACGGGCTTTTTCATTTCATTTCGAATGGCAGAGTGTTATTTGTCTTTTTATTAGATAATTATTGTGTGCGAAGTGCATGTAATACGTTTACGTCTACATGATCTTCGCCGAATTGCGTTTTGTATCTTTCGATATGGACAGGCTAACTGCATATACCATGTTTGTGGGATGTAAAATACTCCATGTGTGGGATTGTTTCGGGTACGACGTGGAGTTATTTTTGTATTGTCAATAATACTTCAATTATTACCAATATGAGAACCAATGCAATTTGCCCCATCAATAACAAAAAGGTAGACGAACACGTAGCTCGTGTCAATGCGGCTGTAACCGTACTGCTTTTAATACTGTTTTTCGTAAGTGCTTATCCTCCGATTGTGCTGTTTCTTTTAGCCGACTTTCTGTTGCGTGGTTTTGACCTGGCTGCTTACAGTCCCATTGCTATCCTATCGCGCAAATTGGTCGTCGGTTTGTCGTTGAAACCGAAAGTAATCAATGCCGGACCTAAATTCTTTGCGGCCAAAGTGGGGGCTTTCTTTAGTCTGATGGTGCTAGTTTTTGCTTTACTGGGAGAGACTCAACTGGCCTTTGCGTTTGGTGCAATTTTTGCCATATGCGCCTTTTTAGAAGCGGCTTTCGGTTTTTGTCTGGCTTGCAAAATATATCCGTATACATATAAGTTGACTCATTTGTTCACCTAGAGAACCCGATTGGACCACAGTTCTGTTTTCTTTAGATACGATACAAGAGCAAGGGCGATTTAATCTCAATTCCTTTTCTATCGAAATAAAAGCTTGTTAGCCGATAATCCCATTGGCGTGATAGCTTAATAGAAAATCTCGGGAGCTTTCGGTGTTTGAAACAAAGCATTGAGTCGGATGGCTGCTTTTTTGACGTCACTCTCTTTTATTGTCCGCGCATTTTCCGGGCAATGTTTTATACAGGCACAACAAGTGATGCATTTTTCGATGTTAATGATACGGGTATCCCTGAAGTGAATAGCCCCGGTAGGGCATACCTCAGCACAAATGCCTTGTTGTGTACACTTTTCGCTGATAGCAATAAAATCGACACTCCACAATTCAGTAATGCCTCCATAAGGATAGCTTCCCGGAATTTTTACTTCGGGGAGGTCATCCACGGAATCGACGGCAAGAAGTTTCTTTTTCAACTCTTTTCCAAAGGTTTTGGCAAATTCCAAATCAACGGAATTCGGTCGTGATGAAGCGATCGGAAATTCATTGCTGGAAAACGAATGTTCTCCGATAAAAGCCCCTCCTGCAATTGGAGTGCAACCGATTGCGGTAAGTATGTCTTTGAGCTCCAGCAAGGCATTGCCATAGGTTCGATTGCCGTAGACGACAATCCCAACAGCAGGTGTTTGGAGAGCCTTGAGGTTATTCAGGTAGCTGCTTATGAGAGCCGGAACTCTCTCCATATAGACCGGGACAGCAATAATGAGCAGCTCATTCTTGTTGATTTCACTGCTTTTTTTTCTCGCTTTCGGTTTGGTTATGTCGCAAATGTTTACCTGCTCTATGTCCAATCCGTTTGCGATGCTTTGCGCTATTTTTTTTGTTGTGCCGGTGGGCGAAAAGCAGATGAGCTTGATTGATTGTATCTCCATAGTTCTAAAAGTCTCTAATTTTTTGAAGGCAAAATTAGAAAACTGATGCAGCGCAAAATAGTATGAACACGACAACTAACTCAATTTTCCGATTTGCAAGATGGAGTTTTGCTGCCTGATAAAGCTCTTGGGGGTGTCGCCGGTATAGCGTTTAAATTCGTTGATAAAATGCGTTTGATCAAAATAGTCATTATCAAATGCGATGTCCGATAGTTTATTGTGCTCGGCACGGAGTAATTGGTTGAGGGCGCAATGAATCCGATTGAGAGAGGTATAGCTGCTGTGTGGTAACCCGATGTATTTCGTGTAGAGCCGTTCTATTTGGCGGATATGAATGTTGTTTCGCTGGCTAAAGTCGTTCAACTGTAGCGGTTTTTCTGTTTCCAGTACCTTGAATATGGGCTGAAACTTGTCAAGACTTTGCATTGAATCATCCATGACGGATAGCAACTCTTCTTCGAGTATTGCCAACCGACATGCGGTGCCTGAAATTGCTTGCAAACGTTCTCTTACTCTTGGAGCTATTTTAAAACCAACCTCATCCGCTCCATATAGTTGGTTGCTAAACTCAGAAACCGGCATTTTCAGAAAAGGAAACATGCCGTAGGGTCTAAAGCATATCCCCATAACATCAACGCGACCATTTAGCTTTAGCTGTGCGTTTGTGTTTTTATTCTGCAATCCCAAAAAGTAAACATCCTCAAGAAGTTTTTCATCGTTACCCCGACAAACAGAATGAGGAGTATCGCTGAGATTAATCCTCATGTTGATATTTCGTTGAGGAATAAGTCGGTGGTTTAGCTCAATATGGTCAATATGAAGCTCCCAAAAGAATTTGATATACTTTTGTAGTAATGGATGCTGTACCTGGTGTTTTTTTATTCTGTTTTGCATCAATCTGTTAATTGATTAGGGGAGTGGTTGAATCTCCGCCCCGTCGGGTTTAGTTAGTTAAACTCCGTCAGGAGTTTGCCGGAAATAACCGTATAATGCGTTATATCAGACTGATTTTGTAAATACAGCTGGCATCTCCCCGGTGAATGGAAGAGATGACGCTGGCCTTTACCGGATGACCGGCCACTTTGGAGAACATGAGCTCTGCAAATCCTTCCGAACAATAACAGAGGATGGAAGATTTAACGCCTTTCTGCTGATTGACCATCGGACAAACACATGTTTTCTTGTTCTCATTGGCTATAATAATCCCTTCTTGTTTTTGGTAGCTCACTTTCCAACCCCATTCCTTCTCAATGAAACGGTTGAACTTTTCGATGTCGCCAACATACGGAAGAAGCAGTTCATCCATGTTCAACTGCTCGTAATGGCTGATAGCACACTTTTTCATTATGTTGCGACACTCCTCCTTATTGACATGCTCGTCGATGCTGAGCAATAGGGTAGAGATCCACTCTCGCATCAGCCCTTTTTCCTTGTCAGTGCTCGAAGAGCCGTTTGATGTTGTATCGGCAGCTTGCAGCAGCGAAGGGAAGCCGCATAAACAGGCACCTGCTAAGCAGGCTTTCTTAATAAAGATTCGTCTGTTATCCATAATCTATTTTGAAGAAGAAAAATTTGTTTCATCGGATTGCAATTAGCTTCGCTGATCTTCGATTTTGCTGGGATGGGGTCGGTGGCTATTCTCTTATTCTTAAAGTCTTATGCCAAATTTTTCATAGGTAAATGTTCCACTTCCGTGTTTTAATTTTCCGCTTTTGTATAAGTCAGTAAAAGCCTTGTCCATATCTTTTATAATCGACAATGGGACATTTAAATCGTGATGTGCTGGCAGAATTCTTTTTACGGTCAATGGCACTAATTTTTTTATTGAATTCATATAGGCAATTGGGTCTGTTGATGGATAATATGCGAACAATTCGCCAATATAAATTAAATCGCCTGTGTATAAATATCCTTTATCTTTTTCATAGAAACACATAGAGCCCGGAGAATGTCCGGGAGTATGTAGTATTTGAATTGTACGTTTTCCTAATTCAATCGTATCACCATCTTTTAGTACTCTTGTTGGAACCCCCTTAAACAAGTGATACTTATTGACATCGAAATCTTTTGGAAAATCGCACGGTTCTTCCGTTAAAAAATCCCGAACCTGTTCTATTGTCAAAGGGAATCCTCCATTTATCCATTCAGTTTCTGCTTCGTGAACATAAAAGTCCGGGAAATATTTATGCCCTCCAAAATGGTCGTAATGTACGTGTGTCGTAACTACAGTAACTGGTTTATTTGTCAGTTTTTGTACTTGTTCCCAGATATTTTCAACCCCAAGTCCAGTGTCAATCAATAAAGATCTTTCTGTCCCATTCAGTATGTAGCAATGCGTTTCTTCCCAATGTTTATATTCACTTATTACAGATGTATTATCGTCTATCTGTTCAATCGTAAACCACTCTTTTCTGTTGTTATTAGTCATTTTTATTTATTTTGAAAACCGGCTTGCGCCATCGGGGGCGGTTACCTTTTGCTATTATAATGAACCGGCATGATGTAAGGCGCATTGACCCACTTGTGTCGGAATACATCGAACTGACGTTGCATACCGGTTATCACGCCCCAGTTGTCCGATAACTTTATTTCGACGTAGCCTCCGTAATAACTTTGAGGATAGAGCGTCATCATCTCGGGACGAATGGGCCGGTTTTGATTGCTGTTGTATTGTCCGGCGAAATTGAGACTGATACGATCGTTAATTTGCAGCTTGAATCCCCCTTTCAATCCAGCCGTCAACGATTGGTAGTTGTCGATATTATAACGGGAGGTATAGATGCCGCCCGATAGTGTCAGGAAGGGGGTTATCTGACGATTGTAATGCACACCGAGTACGGTAGATCCTCCCATACCGATATAACCGGTATAGTTGCGGTAGGCATTGACTTGCGTCTGTTTGTCGGGAATAAACTCCGACGAAAGATTCGTTGTCGGATCGAGCGCATCCATGCTTCGACGGGAGAGTTGCGAAGGAGGTGGGGTAACCGTTCTTCCGATTGTATCGGTCGTTTGCAGGTTGGCCTTGAAATCGGGAGCCGGAGTCTGCACGCCCTGTTGCAAAGTTTGTATGGAGGGACTGTTCCCGATCTCCCTGTTTTGATTTTGCGGTGTCTTAACCGATGACTTCGCATCCTTGGTAGTGGTTTGCGCCGACAACAACGTACAAACGGATAACATCAGCACAAGTGCACTGTTTCTTATTTTCATCATCGTTTTTTCTTTATAACGATCCTATATCCTTTGGTTGCTATTACATCATTCAGTATCCCTTAGCTATCGCTGATCTTTGATTCCGACGACACAGAGAGCGGAAAAATCGAACGCAAATTACGCAAGTACTCGCAAATTAGACCACATTGACTATTCACAAAGGTAGCAATTGTAACAAATTATTTGCGGTAATTTGTGTTATTCGCGTCATTTGCGTTCAAAAAGACTTTTTGTTTTATATCCGGAACAGGCAGAGCCATCCGCCGAACTAGGAACAGAAGGCATAACCACACGATACGCTGCGCTAATCGTGCAGAATTAGAGTCTATATACTTGTTTTTCCGTCGATTAGTTGCTCTGTTATACTAATGTGTTGTGAGGTCAAATCATACAATTCAGTTATTTTATCCCCTGTTTTTAATTCTGTCTTTGCAATGAGATTCATTAGCTCAATTATTGCATTTTTAGATTCTTCTTGTCTTTTGTCTACATATTTTATAAATACGTCATAGAATATGTTGAAAATAAATATGAATGAAATCGTAGAGAAAGAGACAACAAATACTTTATCAATGACATCTGTCTTAAAATAAATATAAACTAAAGCAATAAATGGAATGATAAATCTTAAGAATAGTAAAGAAATGAAAATCGTACGTAATTTCATTTTTTTTATGTCAGGCTTGTATTCAGCTAAAATTTTGTTGAATAAAGACTTGCTAAATGCAGATACAATAGCAACAGGGATAGCCATGGCGATTGTTATAATTTGCTCGTTTGTCATCGCTAAAAATATTTATGGAGTTTATAATCTTTATTTTTTTGAATATGAAAATAATAAAAGGTCAGTTGGTTGTATGATCAACTGAACCAAAGTGTATAGAATGCAAGTCGATTCAAACATCTACAAGTTTAAAGACAAGATTATTCAAGTTAATATGCAGCTATATGAAATTAGGAATATATAAGTTTCTATTTCGATAGAGCTTTACGAATCTTTACCATAAGTTCTGGGCTGAACCCTGAAGCCGAAAGATTAGAATTCTTTCCGTTTAAAGCGTCTCCTAAATTGATAATCATTTTCCCGCCTTCTTTTTCCATTTCTGAATGAAGGTGTTTTAGCTTTGTTTCAATTCTCTTTTGCAGCATTTCAATTATACCATTCTGAATTGCATCAGAGAAAGCATTGCTTAAGTCGTCATATTCTTTCCCATTATGACTGATTGTGATTTTTATCATACTATTCGTTGTAATTGGTTGTTTTTATTATTTTATAATACTTGTCTTCATTGATGATTATCAAAACTATCGCTTAATTCTTTTCTAAAACGTTCAGGTATTGAATTCTTACAAATCTTTGAATATTTTGTCTTGTAAAAATTCATTTCATTACTATCTGTTTCACAAAATTCTGCTTTTATTTTTCTTTCCAGAAGACCAAAAAAACTATTTCTATATAGCTCTAAAGAAGATAATATTTCACCGCTTCCAATATATGACACATGAGAGTCTCTTGTCAAGTTGTATGTATTTAAAGATGTTGGATTACTAATAAAAAATTCGTCACAAAGGGTTTCACAAAATCCATTATTCTTTTCCTCTACATTTACTACAGGAATTACTATGTTATTAAACAATTCATAATCTCTATAAACAGTCGATTCATTATTTATATGTGTGGATCTATAAATTATCCCATGAATTCCTCTATTCCCAATTTCCATTTCTCCTTGATTATACTTCACTAAACTATGTAAAATTGATTGTGGAATTATATACTCAGGTTTAAAAGGATCATTGGGGTTTTGAACTTTTATTGAACAAGCAATTGCAAAAGCAGTTCTCAAAATATCATCTTCAGTTTCTATTTTAAGTGGAATTCTGAAATCCAAAAGTTTCAACGTTTTCGTGTTTTTTATTCCAACAATATTTGAGGTGCTAATTGGAGGTCGATGCAATTCTTCCCAAGAACCATAAATTGAACTTCCAAGATATAAACACGGATAACCAGAAATGCTAAAACGTTGATTTCCTGTTTTCTGTCTTAGTTCGAACGGAATGTGAAACATTTCTTCTTTGGTAAACAAGTAATCCTTTTTAGATTCTCTCAAACGGAAAAAAAACGTATTTGCAGATATGGAATGTTCAAGTAGGAATTTATTATTATTGTCTTCAAAAAGTAGTTTATATATTGATGTATAAGCGTCTACTATAAATCCTCTATTAAAACTTTTCACAGCTGAACTCATTACCGTATAAATATTCGACACCTTCTTTTTGACCGAATTTGAAGATATTCCTATTTTTTCATATTCCTTTTTAGGAATTTCTTCTAGATAAACAGCAAATGTAAGTAATGGAAATAATGGGTGTACAAATCCACCCTGTTTGTTTTGCATAGATAAAATCTTCTCAACTTCCTCCATAATATTTTCGATTGTATTCATCTACATAATTGTTTTAAGAGTATTACTCCAAAATGAGTCAACCCTGTCCCGTCGGATTTAGCTATCGCTGATTGTTAATTGCAATCCGACGACGGTAAAGAGTATTAGAATTTGTAATCCGTCTTATAGAATCGGAGATCAGCGAAGCTAATTGCACTCGTTGCCGGATCGCAGATCTGCCGATACAACTATTCATTGTATATCTTAGCAGTCTGCCTTTCTGTCTTTTTCTCTGCGTTCTCCTGTTCTCTGCGTTAATCGCGGTTAAGACTGTTTTGCCGTTAACCCGCTACCAGCCACCGCTTTCTTTGCCTGTAATTCGGTTTCAAAACTACAAAAAACAATTCATAAAATAGCTTTTTAGTTAATTTTATTTGCGAAAGAAGAAAAAAAAGTGTTTGTGGCCGGTTAGTAGCCTTCGGAGAGAGGGTAGAGGGTGTGAACGAGAGGGTTGCAGGGGCCGGTTTCGGTATTTTTGCAGCAGAAGGTTGAAACGCGAAGCCTCTCTGTTAACCGAATAGTGTTGCGGGATGGAAAAAGAATTAACAACGAAGCATTTGAGGTGTGCATCGTTAACGCGGTGTTGCCTAACGGAGAAGCTACGGTATACAACGTTAACTCCCCACTGTATATTTTTAAAGCTACAAGGAACAACGATAAACCTTGCATGTACATTTTTAAAGCTTCAATGCATAACGATGAACCTTGAATGCACATTCAGGAACCTTGCATGTATCTCCAAGAAGCTTGAATGCACATCCGGGAAGTGTGCATGTACATTCAAGAAACTCCAATGTACAACGTAGGACTATCTATAGATCCACGGACAACAAAAAGGGAGCACGGAGAGATGCTGATGAATCCTGAAGACACAATACGGGTATATGTCGTTTTAAAAAGACTCCCCATTGGATGGATGTCTGTTACGCGGGCTGTATCTCTAATGCTATTGAGTGTTTCTGCTCCCGCGTGCATTTTTCGCGTGGGCAAGCCAAGCGGTAGCAATGAGCTATAAAACGAAGCAGAAGTTGAAAGCGAAGTGCCCTGCAATTGACAAAGGATCCAAGTGCAGGGCTAACGTGGTCAACCGTCAGCATTCACCCTGTAAGAGTTACCGGTGGTTGCATTCTAGATCAATCCCGTAGTGGGTTGATGCGCTTTTTTTGCTTTTTGTCGTGCGTTACAAGCACGGCTATTTACCGTAACCCTCTATCGGAGTTTGAACATCGCTTCAGATAGTTATATCGGATAAAATCAAGGTTATGGCTACGAAGAGATGATAGCTTACTCCGAACGGGAGTGAAGCGGTTGGAACTGTCAGCTCCTGTCTAAAGGAACTATGCGAATTGGAATTCGCACGACCCATGGGTGCGGCGACCTCCGGGTCGCCGGGCAATCCGTACTCTGGATCCGGTGTGTTAGCGGTCCGAGCCAACAGGGGAGGGCTGGATCTACATACCGGATTTATGAAATACCCAGGTTTGATCGGTCAGCTGTCCGTTATCGATGCGGTAAAAGCGCTGGTTGGTGGTAGGCGATTGCAGTCCGCCCAGCTGCTCTACGTAGGGGCCGAGCTTCAGGTAGTCGAAACTGCTGAGCGCGCAGCTGTCGGGAAAGTGGCTTTTGCCCGAATACCAGGCCGTTTTCATTTTTCCGTGGCTCATGGCGTGCACATAACGTGCCAGCCGGTCTACTTCGTGCGGATCGGCATCGCCGCCCATAAAGCAGATGCAGGTAACGGCTCCGCCGTATGCTTCGAGCAAGGTATCGAGGGCACTTTCGGTGAGCCATTCGCCCGTGTCCTGCTGCAAATGGGGGCTGTGGCACCCTTTGCAGCCATTCGGACAGTTGGCGAGATTGATGGCCAGTGTTACCTCGTTGGGCACCTCCTGAAATACGATGTCATAACTCTGAAACCGCAGCATAATGACGTTTGGCGGCCTCCTTTTGCCGGCTTTCCGAAAAGTTACTGACGCGTTTCATATATCCGATAATGCGGGTGAGGTAGTCCAGATCGTGGCTTTTGCATACGGGGCACTCCTTCAGGTTGTGCTTGTCGATATGTCTGCAACTGTTGCACACCGTGTTAGGAATGTTGAAGGTGAAATAGTTGCAACCCTCCTTGATGGCTACCCGCAACAGCTGTTGGTACTGCGCTTTGCTCAGGTGTTCGTCCAGATTCATGTGCAGCGCCGAACCGCCGGTGAGATGTTCGATATAGTTGCGGCCGTGCAGGCGGAACTTGTCGATAATGTTGGTCGCCTCGTCTTCCACTACATAGAAATAGCTGTTGTAGCAGTCGCGTTTCACCGTGTAGCCATCCTGTTTATCCCATTTGGCATGTTTTACCCCCACGTTCTCGGCCGGTATCATTTCGCAGTTAAACATCAACTCTTTGGTGCGGTACTTTTTGTTGTAGGCTTCGATCAGTCCCAATACCTGCTGCACGAATTCGGTGTAGCTGGGGTTGTCGGTGATGGCGATGCCCAGAAACTCGGCAGCTTCCACCAGTCCGTTTACACCGATGGTGAGGTACTGGCGGCTCATGTTGATATATCCGGCATCGAACAGCGGCAACATCCCTTTGTCGAGCATATATTTTAGGTTTTCGTTGTAGGCAATCTGCACTTTGTGCACCAAATCGACCACCTCTTCGAGGAAGAAGAGATAGTGCTGTCCTTTGCGTGCTGAATCCTGAATGCAGCGGTTCAGGTTGATGGTCAATACGCTTTTGGAACCGGTGGATACCCCTCCGGCTCCCAGCGTGTAACTGAAACCGTTGTCGGTAATCTCGTTGCGCAGGCGGCAGCAGCTACTCAGCGAATCGGCATTGTCGCTCATGTAGGTAAAGAACGAATGTCCTTCGGCATACATTTCGGCGGTGAAATCGCCGTATTCCTTATCTTTTACTTCGCCGTTTTCGCTCAGCAAAGCCATCGTTTCGACGGGGAATGTGAGGATGGTTTTGGTGCGTTCTTGGTTAAACCACTTCATAAAACGTTTCTGTAGCCAGCTTACTGATTCCCAGTGCGGTTTGCTTCCATTTGGGAATACGAAGTGCTCGAACAGACTTCCGAAATAATAGTGATCGTAGTAAGAGATGTTCCAAAATACCGCCTGAAAGTTGCGGGCTCCGGTGGGCTGGTTGATGGAGTAAACAATCTGTTCGAAGTAGTCGGTAATCACCTTGTCGAGTGTCCGCTGTTTCTTCGACAGGTCGACCACTTTGTCGGCATCGAGGTAGTAATCCTCGCCATATTCCAGTCCGATAAAGTAGTTCATGTACATCAGGAACTCGGGGGTGGCACAGGCACCGCTCAGCATACTCGATACGATGAAAACCATATTGATAAAGCCGCCACAAAACGATTTGAGGTTGGTAGGGGCTTTGGAGTTGCCGCCAACGGAGTTGGTGCCTCCGATCAGCCACGGATACATGGTGATACTGGCACAGTAATTGGAGAGGCTGGTCTCGTCGTTTTTATAGATAAAATGGTTGTTCAGCAGGTCGACATACCGGTCGGAAATCTCTTTGCCGTACATCTCTTTCATCCGGTCGGTGAGCATTCTACGATTCAAACGGATAAAGTTCGATTTGGGTAGTTCGCCTATCAACGTGGCCATGTTTTTATTTTCCACGTTGGCATTCGAGTCGTATTTACTTCCCGAAGCGGCATTTTGCGCGTCGCAGTAGTCCATCAGAAATGCCAGCTTGTCGCGTACTTCACGATCTTCGAGGTGTTTTTGCCGGTAGAGCATAAATGATTTTGCCACGGCGTAGTAACGTTCGGCCATAAGGGCAACTTCCACCTGATTTTGAACCTCTTCCACGGTAACCCCGTCGGTAATGTTTACCCGACACAGAATGTTGGTTACGATGTCGTCGGTAGCAAAGCTCCCGACCGATAAAAATGCTTTGCGGATAGCATTTTTGATTTTGTCTAACGAAAACGCCTCCCGTTTTCCGTCGCGTTTGATGATAAAAGTTTCCATATCGATATATAAAGTAAATGCGCGATGATAGGAGATGTCGGAAAAGAAGATACAAAGAGAGGCTGTGATGCTGCTAACGAAGCAGAAGAACCTGTCCTGTTGCCTTTCACCCGAAAGCCCGGATCGATGTGCATGTGGCAGGTCTTCTGACTTACTCCCGCTATCGAACGCCTTCCCGTTTTCAGTTATCAGTTGCCAGCTATCAGTTATCAGTTTTCAGTTATTTCTAACTGTTTTACTGTTCACTGTTCACTGTTGACTGTACACTGTTTCACAGTGGCAAAGAATGTTCGTGGCGTTTCGGAGCTTACAGCTACGGGTATAGTTCCCGACTTACACGGGATTCCCTTTTCATCTGTTTTGTCGAATGACAAACAGAACCGAATGCACAGCAAAAGTACAATTTATTTTTTGAAATGGGATGGCTGAAAATTACATTTTGGAAATTGTTTTTCGGTTGTTCTGGTTGAAAGTTTTCCATTTGTATGAGTTAAAATGCATACAAACAGACTTTTTATTATTTTATAAGTGTTGAAAAGTTTTCCAAAATAAATTTTCTTTGCTGTTTGTGAGAACGGAGAAGACAATTCGGTTTGCCGGTGCGAAAGTGCCATTGGCGAGGAGTTAGCATCTTTTAGAGCTATTTTTTTTACTCTCTGAAAGGTTGTTCAAATTAGTATAACTCCGTCCTTTAGGGCGGAGTGAAAAATAAACTTCTGTTAGGCTTTAGCTTTGATTATAAGCAGATCGTTTTGAGAACATGGTTGCCTGTCATGGCTAAAGCCGATTGCAATTTCCCTTTTATTCTCCGCCCTAAAGGGCGGCGTTAATAAGTATTCGGTATTTTATAAGTGCTGTGATAAAGAGTGGAATGAGTCGTGTATTGGGCATTGATAACTACAGGGTATGATCCTCTCTTGTCTCAATTTTTTTTACACCCTGCTTGCAGTTCTGAAACCTTTCCGTAACTTTGTCGCCGCATTTGGTGATTGTTTCCTGTGCGGGAGACAATCCAAAAGGGAATCCGGTGCGTTTGTCACTGACAAACTATTCCGGAGCTGTACCCGCAGCTGTAAATCCTATCAAAACGTATTTGAAATACCATTGCCACTGTTTCCGGTAAACAGTAAGCAGTAAGCAGTACGCAGTGTTAACACTCGTTACTTATTACTTATTACTTATTACTAAAAATGGGAAGGCTTCAAATACGGGGATGAGCCAGAAGACCTGCCACATGCTTTTATTTACCGGAACTTCGGGATAAAGGTTCTACGGGCGTCTTCAAATTTTTCCTTTGTCGTCTCCTTGTGTTATTCCGAAACGAATTCCGCGTATGCTATCGGTATGCTTGTATGGGTTTATTGCAGGCTAACCTGAAACTTAGGCTCGATTAATTCGGAATAGACATGCAAAAACGAATTTTCTTTTTATCATTGTTGTTGGTAGTGGTGTCGCTGGTGTCGGTGGCCTCTGCCAAACGCATCATCTCGCTCTCTCCGGCGTTGACCCGTAATCTGCTCTATCTGGGCGAAGAGAACGAATTGGTGGGATATACCAGTTATTGTCACACAACCCGCAAGGTAAACGTGGTGGCTACGGCCGTCAAGGTCAATGTGGAAAAGGTGGTGTCGCTCAGACCCGACTTGGTAGTAGCCTCTTCGATGACCACCTCCGAAACGGTTGCCCAATTGAAAAAGTTCGGCATTCAGGTAGTGATGTTTCCCATGCCGAAGTCGTATGCCGAAATCTGTTCGCAGTTCCGGCAAATGAGCCGGTTGGTGGGGCGCGAAGCTGTTGCCAACAAGGTTTTGCAGTCGGTACAACAGCGCATCGACCGGGTGAAAGCCCGCAAAGTCGATGGCAGTAAAATCTTTATACAGCTGGGTGTCGAACCTCTTTTTGCTGTTATTCCCAATACTTTTCTGAACGATTATATCACGCTGGCCGGTGGCCGGAACATTGCCGAAGGAATGACTACGGGTTCCATCACTCGCGAAGCCGTGTTGTTGAAGAATCCATCGGTAATTTTTATTGTCACTATGGGCAATATCGACAGGGAGGAGAAGCAGCGATGGGAGAAGTTTTCCAATCTGGAGGCTGTGCGCAGGAAGAAGGTGATTGTGATCGATTCCAATATGGCTTGTGTGCCTACTCCCGTCACCTTTGCAGAAACGCTCGAGGTGATGATGAAGGCGTTGAAATGACAGAAAGTAAACAGTCAACAGTACTCAGTACTCAGTACGCAGATGGACCAATCGTAAATCGTAAATGATAAAATTGTAAATGAAACGTAACGGTTTGATACATATCTACACCGGCGATGGCAAGGGGAAAACCACTTCGGCTATCGGACTGGCGACCCGCGCGTTGGGCCACGGACAGAAGGTGTGCTACTGCTCTTTTCACAAAGACCCGGAGAAATACGGTTACAACGAGATGCAGAGCCTGCGCAAACTGGGTGCCGAGGTGTTCAATTTTGCCAAGGGGCATCCGCATTTGAATCGTTCGCTTGACGAGAATGTGATTCGGCAGGAGACGCACGATGCGGTAGAAAAGATCAAAACCGAGTTCTTTGCCGCCGGTTACGACCTAATGATTCTCGACGAACTGAATATTTCGGTGCGTGACAATTATCTGGAAGAGGAGTTGTTGCTCGATCTGATCAAATCGAAGCCGGTAACGCTGGAACTGGTCATTACCGGTCGGGGAGCTACCGAAGCTGTGATAGAGCTGGCCGATTACGTAAGTGAAATTAAAAAGATAAAACATCCCTACGATCAGAATATTCGTAGCCGGGAGGGAATAGAGTTTTAAATGTATTAGGTGTTATAATTGATTTGCCGATTTCAATAGCAGACCTCTCCCCAACCCCTCTCCCGAGAGAGAGGGGCTATGTGTCTGTAAAATGAGCTTTGTCATATAGTATCACTGTCGTGTTCCTCCTCGCCTTCGGAGAGGAGGTTAGGAGGAGAGGTCAGAACTAAAAAAATATTGCGGAACCATCAATAATGAAAATATTCAAACTATATCGCGTCGGATTTTTGGTGTTACTACTGGTGTTGCTGGTAGTAGCATCGGTCTGGTCGCTGCTTTCGGGCGACATCAACATCTCGTGGAAGCACCTGCCATACGTGTTGCAACATGCCGACAGCATGGAGTATTCCGTATTGATGAACCTGCGCGTTCCGCGTCTGTTGCTGGCGTTTGCCGTGGGAGCATCGTTGAGTTTGTCGGGCGTTATTTTGCAGGGTATTTACCGCAATCCGCTGGTTGAACCTTTTACGCTTGGAATATCGGGAGGAGCTTCGCTCGGAGTCGCATTTATGATTGTGCTGGGGACGGCTTTCTCACTGGGAGTAATGCTTCTTCCGGTGGCCGGTTTTGTTGGTGCTTTCGTTACCATCTTTCTGGTGTATGTGCTGGGAATGGGCAAGAGTGCGGCTAATATCAACCGGATGTTGCTCACGGGCGTAATGATCAGTTTTGTCTGCTCGTCGTTGCTGATGTTTTTGCTGTCGATATCTACCACCGAAGATATGCACAATATTATCTTCTGGACGATGGGATCGTTGGAACAACCCGACGGACGACTCATTCGCCTGATGTTGTTCGGTAGCATCGGCGTGTTTCTGGTGACGCACCTGTTTGCGCATGCGCTGAATGCCTTGCGTTTGGGCGAAGACGAAGCAACTCATTTGGGTGTCAACGTAAAACTGACGATACGGATACTGTTTGTACTGGCATCGTTGCTGACAGGCTTGTGCGTCTCCATTGCCGGTATTATAGGTTTTGTGGGCCTGGTCATTCCGCACCTGATGCGGCGTGCCGTAGGATCGGACTTCCGCATACTGCTTTCGGCCAGCTTTCTTGGTGGAGGGCTGTTTCTGATCGTCTGCGACGTGCTGGCCCGCACACTGATTGCGCCCAACGAATTACCGGTGGGCGTGCTGACGGGTATTACCGGAGGCGTGTTGTTTATCATTCTTTTAAGCAGAAAGGGTTCGGCATGGAAGAAATAAAGAATCCTTTATTGCAGATAGACGCCTTGTGTGGCGGATATAAAAGCTTCAACTTGAAACAGATCGGCTTCACTCTGGAAAAAGGTGATTTTGCCTGCATTATCGGGCCGAACGGATCGGGGAAGAGTACGCTTGTCAAAATGCTGCTTGGCGACCTTAAACGATCGTCGGGGAAGATGTTGCTCGAAGGAAAAGAGTTGAGTGCAATGCCAGTACGACAGAAAGCGCAAACTATTGCCGTAGTGACGCAGCATATCGAAGATACGTCGATGTCGGTATTGGAATATGTATTGCTGGGGCGTTTGCCTTACCGCGAACTGTTTCAGTTTTTTGAAAAGAGAGAAGATGTGGCGAAAGCCGAAAAATATATGGAGCTCACGGGTATTCTGAAGTACCGCGATCAGCCGCTCTCGTCGCTTAGTGGTGGCGAACGGCAACTGGCGGCGATGGCTCGGGCGTTAACTCAGGAGCCGAAATTATTACTGCTTGATGAGCCTACCTCGCAACTCGACATCTGCCATCAGGTGCAGGTGCTCGATCTGGTGCGGGAACTCAATTGCGAACTGGGGTTGACAGTCTTGATGATTATTCATGACCTGAATCTGGCCAGCTCTTATTGCAATAAATTGTTGTTGTTGAATGGAGGAAAGCTTCATACACAGGGTGCACCCGACGAGGTGTTGCAGTTCTCTATCATCGAGGAGGTATACAAAACCGTAGTCGTAACCCGTCCGAATCCCGTTACGGGACGACCGACTGTTTTTCTGGTGCCGCGTCATCAGATAGAGAAATTGAAAAAAGAAAGAGAGTAATAAACGAAATAGATTTCTAACCTTTTCTAAAGTTTAGAACTTTAGAAAAGTTGGAAATAATCGAATTAAACGATAACCCGTTCCAACCAGCCGATTCCGGATAGTGCTGCGAGGAACCTATTCAATTCAACTAATTATTAAAAACAAATGAGAAAACTGTTACTATCGGTTGCGGTTTTGATGGCAGGGACTTCGGTTCTTGCTGCAGGACTTAAACCTCAGGACGGCGATTCCATTCGCTCATATCAAATGAATGAAGTGGTTGTAAACGCTTCACGTTCCGGAACTTTACTGAAGAGTATTCCACAAAAAGTGGAAGTTATCTCGGGTAGTACACTCAAAGCACTTCCCAACGATAATTTGGCCGAAGTATTGAAACGAGCTACCAATCTGGATATTATCCAATATCCGGGGTTGTCGGCTCAGGTGGCTATGCGTGGCTTTTCGCCCAGCGCCCACAACCGTAGTGTAGTGCTCGTGCTTATCAATGGCGAATCGGCAGGAACAACCAATCTGGCGACTATTGCTGTCGATAATGTGGAACGCATCGAGGTGATAAAAGGGCCGTATGCCGTATTGTACGGTTCGGATGCCATGGGTGGTGTAATCAACATCATCACGAAAAAAGCCGGTAAGAAATCACAGGGTAGCGCCTCTGTCGAAGCCGGTAGTTTCGGATACAGCAAGCTGGGGGCTAACTTTAGCGGTGTAGCGAACGATAAATTTAGTTACGGTTTGGGTTACAGCCACCAACAACAGAATAAAGATTACCGAATCGGTCAGCACAATTTTTTGAAAATGACCGAAGTTGATAAGCTGATACTTGACAAGGCTTCGTACGGCGATGCAATGGACAATACGCAGTATGAATTGAATGTCGCCAATGCTTTTGCCGACTATAAGATTAATTCGCAGTGGAAAGCCCGTGCCGAAGGTAGTTATACCTATGCCTACGATGTGGGGACTGCCGGTAATTACTGGGGTTCCTACGGACAGAGCAAGAAAGACGTAAACCGTCTGAATCTCTATGCGTCGTTGGAACAGCAAAACACATTGAATCGTTTCCGTTTTGCCCCTTACTACACCAACGAGAAGGATCCGAACTACTCGGACAATACCGAAAGCGGATTTATCAATTTTACCAGTTCCACCAAAGAGTATGGTTATCAGTTGCAGGACGGCTATAAATTTGGTAACCTCAACTTCACGGTAGGTCAGGATATTAAGGTGTACGATTACACATCCAATAACTATTTGGCCAAAGGCGTTGAAACAGCTCCCTATAAACCCGATAACCGTTTTACAAACATTGCTTTGTTCGGGCAGGCCGTTTATAACCTGAATGGGTTAAACATGAATGCCGGCTTGCGTTACGATCGGTTCAATTACCATATCGATGCCAACGCTGCGTTGAATGCACCGGATGCCGATGCACATTACAATACCGTCAATCCGTCGGTAGGTGCGCAATATGCTTTTGCTGATTTCAAGGCTCATGCTTCGTACGGCACCGCTTTTTATGTGCCCGATGCCTATCAGATGGCGGGTAAGTACACAATGAAATATACCTATGGTGGAGTGACCTATGCGACCGATTATATTGGCAATCCCGATCTGAAACCGGAGAAATCGCGTACTACCGATTTCGGAGTGAGTTATACCTCTGCGGCTGCCGGTCTGAAAATGGATGTTACCTATTTCCATACGTTGTACGACAACAAGATTGTGAACCAATACGTTGCTGCCGGTACTACCTATACGAATGCCAACCAATCGACGATGAACGGCCTTGAACTGGTTTCGGCATTTAACTTTGGAAAATTTATCAATCCGAAGTTGTTGCTCGAAGCGTATGCCAACTTTACCTGGATGCTGAAAAATGACTTTACACAAACGGTAGGCGGTGTAGTAAAAACCTATGATATGCAGTTTGCCCGCAAAACCAACGGTAACTTCGGGTTCAACTATCAGTACGGCAAAGTCAATATGCGCCTGAACGGGCGTTTGATCGGCACCCGTCTCGAAAAGGACAATTTTAGCTATCTTCGTCCGGGCATCAAATCATCCGATTATTATACTCAGGGCGGATATGCTGCTTCTGACAAAATGTTGCAGATGCCGGCTTATATGATTTTCGACTATTCGATCGGGTATGCCTATTCGCAGAAGGTCAATTTCGGAATTACCGCTTCCAACCTGTTGGATGAAAACTATACCGAAAAAGACGGATACAATATGCCGGGCCGTAGTATTGTGGCAAAACTGTCATATGCGTTTTAAGAGAGTAAAGAACAAAGAATAAAGAGCAAAGACAATCGGGATTGCCAGCAGGATTTCCATGATTGAATTTTATTGTATTCTATAGATATGTAGGAATCAGGAGCCTCTGAATCAAAATAGCTTGATTCTTGGCTCTTGGTTCTGTAATCTTTTAAATATGGGGAACCTAATATTTATCACCGGTGGTGCCCGATCGGGCAAAAGCCGCTTTGCACAGGAGTTGGCCGAACAGCGTAGTGAGCATCCCGTTTACCTGGCTACGGCTCGTGTGTGGGATGACGATTTCCGCAAACGGATCGAACGTCATCAGAACGATCGCGGTCCGCACTGGATCAATATCGAAGAGGAGAAGCAACTCTCGTCTACACCCGTCGATGGTAAAACCGTGTTGCTCGATTGTATCACCCTCTGGCTGACGAATATCTTTTTTGATAATGGTTTCGATATGGAAAAGTCGCTGACGGAGGCTAAAGCGGAGTGGGGGCATTTTGTTACCAAAGAGATGGATCTGATTGTGGTGAGCAACGAATTGGGCATGGGTGTACATCCGGCAGAGGAGTCGGCGCGTAAGTTTGCCGATTTGCAGGGTTGGATCAATCAACACATCGCTTCCATGGCCGACGATGTTTACCTGATGGTGTCAGGCATTCCGGTAAACATTAAAAAGAAATAATAAACACAAAGACGCAAAGTCACGAAGAGACAATCAATATTTTTAGTGTCTTGGTGACTTCGTGTTTGAAATAAATCATAAAAATGACTTTACAGGAACAACTTCAGCATAAAATAGATCTTAAAACCAAACCGCAAGGCTCATTGGGTACGCTCGAACAGCTTGCGTTGCAAATAGGGACGATTCAAAATACCTTAACCCCGTCGCTATCCCGACCGACAATTCTCGTTTTTGCGGCCGATCACGGATTGTCTGACGAAGGTGTAAGTCCCTATCCGAAAGATGTTACCTGGCAAATGGTGATGAATTTTGTAGCCGGAGGTGCCGCTATCAATGTCTTTTGCCGTCAGAACGATATTTATCTGAAGGTGGTGGATGCAGGCGTCGATTATGATTTTCCGGCAGATGTTTCTGTTGTTGATGCAAAAATAGCTAGGGGAAGTCGCAATATGCGCCGCGAACCGGCCATGACTGCGGAAGAGTGTCGTGCGGCACTTCAGAAAGGACGCGAACTGGTTCGACTGGAGGCCGGGAAAGGATGCAATATTATCGGCTTTGGCGAAATGGGTATCGGCAATACGTCGGCATCCTCATTGTTGATGCACCGGTTTCTTCATCTTCCCATCGAAACGTGTGTGGGTGCCGGAACCGGTTCGCAGGGAGAGCATTTTGCAAAGAAAACAGCGATTTTGAAAGAGATGTCGGAAAAATATGATCCGCAGACGGCCCAAGATACGTTGGCTACTTTCGGCGGACTGGAAATTGCCATGATGGCCGGTGCCATGCTCGAAGCAGCCGAACGGAAGATGATTGTGTTGGTGGATGGCTTTATTGCTTCGGCCGCAGCACTGTCGGCTCTTCGGATGCAGCCGGAGGTGCGTAATGCCATGATTTTTTGCCACTCTTCCGATGAACGCGGTCACAAACAGATGTTGAAGGAGTTGCGGGTAGATCCGGTATTGAGTCTCGGTCTCCGTCTGGGGGAAGGAACCGGAGCAGCACTCGCTTATCCCTTGGTACAGGCTGCGGTCAGTTTCCTGAACGAAATGGCCAGTTTTGAGGATGCAGGGGTATCCAATAAAGAATAAATTATCTGCAGATTGCGTTACCAGTAAAATAAATAATTTATTTAGATAAACTATATAAAACTAATTATAAGAACAGGATGCATATTGAATCTTTATTCTTTGCTCTTTGTTCTTTGTCCCGATCTGATGAAAAAACAACTATCCATATTTCTCAATGCGATTCTCTATTTTACCCGCATTCCGGTGCCGGTAAAAGTGGAGTATTCTGAGGAGATTCTGAACCGCTCGATGCGCTATTTTCCTTTTGTGGGGTGGGTGATGGGAGCGGTCGGTGCCGGTGTTTACTGGGGATTGAGCTTTGTCGTGCCCGGGGCGTTGGCGCTTGTGTTGAGTATGCTGGCCACTATTTTCGTATCGGGTGCTTTTCACGAAGATGGGTTTGCCGATTTTTGCGATGGTTTCGGAGGTGGTTACACCAAAGAGAAGATCCTCGATATTATGAAGGACAGCCGGATCGGAACCTACGGCAGTATCGGTTTGATGGGCATGTTGGCGACTAAGTTTACTTCGCTCTTCTCTTTACACGATTTATCTATTCCTTTGGTATTGCTGTCCGGTCATTCGCTGAGTCGTCTGATGCCGGTGTTGCTGATCTACACCTCGGTGTATGCGCGCAAGGATGATTCGAGCAAATCGCGGGCAATAGCCCACAAAGGACGGTATTATGACTTTCTGATGGCGCTCTTTTTCGGGCTGGCCTTGCAAGTGTTGATGCCGTTGACTTTTGTGGTCTGTATTGTTCCGGTGCTGTTGGCAATTACTTTTGTTTTTCGGGCGTATACCAACAAAAGACTCGGTGGTTATACTGGCGATTGTCTGGGCGCATTGCAACAAATTTCAGAAATAGGATTTTATATCGGATTGGTTATTTACCAGACAATAATAAAATAAGAGGGGGTCATTTTAGCCTTATTCCACTCTGTTGCGGAATACCCCATTGGTCTTGCTGTTTATAATAGACCCATTTGCTTTTTACACACTAAACAAATATTGGATCGAGCGAGATTTTTTGTGTTAGCCCTTCTCTCAATGATAGGGCTCAACTAAAGAGAAATGTCGTTTGATGCTTAGAACAAATTATTAATTGATGAAACTAACGGTTGTAAGACACACCAAAGTAGATGTTCCAAAGGGAATTTGCTATGGTGTGAGTGATGTTGATCTGGCTGCTACGGCACCCAATGAAATTGAACGAATTGTCAGGGAATTGCAGAATGAAATTTTTGATGTGGTATATACCAGTCCATTGAGTCGCTGTCGAGTGTTGGCGAAAGCCATCCGGCCGGAGCAGGAGCAAATCGCGGATGCCCGGTTATTGGAACTGAATTTCGGTGATTGGGAGATGGTTCCCTGGCAGCAGATTTACGAATCGGAGCAAGGAAAAGTATGGTTTAATGACTATCTCCATGAAAAATGTCCTAATGGACAATCGTATCTGGATATAGTGGCAGCAATGAAAGACTTTATTACTGAACTTCAGCAAAAAGAGTATGAGCATGTGCTGATTGTAGCCCATGCAGGTATTATTCGAACACTGATTAGTATAACAAAACAGCGGAATCCATTTGGCGTTTTGGAGCTTCCAATTGCTTTCGGCGATATTTTTACATTCGATATATAATAATGAACAATTCAATCAACATTCCTTTGCAGGATGAAACGTTGCGGGTGAAAATTCAGCATAAGCTCGACAACAAGGCCAAACCGGTCGGATCGCTCGGTCGGCTGGAATCGCTGGCCTTGCAGGTGGGAATGATTCAAAACACCCTGAAGCCGGTACTCTCCAAGCCGGTAATGCTCACTGTAGCTGCTGATCATGGCATAACCGCCGAAGGGGTAAGCCCCTGTCCGGTAGAGATTACATGGCAACAGGTGCATAATTTTTTAAGTGGCGGAGGTGGCATCGGGCTGCTTTCGCGTGTCTACGATATGGAGTTGTGGGTGGTCGATGCGGGGGTCAATTACCGTTTTGCGCCGCATCCGCGGCTGATCGATGCCAAGGTGGCGATGGGTTCGGAAAACTTTTTGCATCAACCCGCAATGAGTCGGGAGCAGTGTATGCAGGCGTTCAACAATGGGCGTGATATTGTGCGCCATTTTGCCCAAGAGGGTAGTAATGTGGTCGGTTTCGGCGAGATGGGAATCGGTAATACCACGCCTGCCTCGGCCTTAATGTCGATTATTTGCAATCTTCCCGTAGACGACTGTGTCGGTCCGGGTGCAGGACTTAACAGTGAAGGGGTTCGCCATAAAGCGGATGTGATTAAGGCTGCTATCGATCGGCATGGCGTGTCGGACGATATTTTCGAGAATCTGGCGCGTTTTGGAGGTTACGAGATTGTTACCATTGCCGGAGGTATGATCGAAGCAGCTGTCAATCGCATGGTGATTCTGGTCGATGGCTTCATTACAACGGCGGCCATGCTGGTGGCAAGCGAAATCGACAAGAAAGTGGTTGATTATGCCATTTTTGCCCACGAAGGCGAAGAGCAGGGACATCGCAAGATGTTGCGTCACATGAATGCCTCTGCAGTGCTTCAATTGGGCTTACGCTTGGGCGAAGGAACCGGTTCGGCTGTGGCCTACGGCGTGTTGAAAGGTGCTGTGGCAGTACTGTCGGAGATGACTTCGTTTGAAGAGGCACAGGTAATCAATACCAGCCATATCCGGATCAATTAGAAGCCTCTCCCCCGACCCCTCTCCCCAAGAGAGGGGAGTAATTGGCAAAGAGTGTATTTAATTGATTATGAATACTTATTTCTTCTATTCTTAAAAGTCATTTGACACAATAATAGGATAGAATGCGGGAGGAGAGGTCAAGTCATCATTCATAACTTATAATTCATCATTCATGAAGCTACGTCCCGTGATGTTTGTGGGTACCGGTTCGGATGTGGGCAAGAGCGTGATTAACGCCGCTTTTTGCCGCATCTTTTTGCAGGACGGTTATCTTCCCGCACCGTTCAAGGCACAGAATATGTCGCTCAATAGTTATGCTACGCCCGAAGGACTGGAGATCGGTCGGGCACAGGCGGTGCAGGCCGAAGCATGCGGCATTCCCTGTCGTGCTGATATGAATCCGGTACTTCTCAAGCCAACCAACTATACCTCTTCGCAGGTTGTGCTGAACGGGAAACCGATTGGAAATCAGTCGGCTTTTCACTATTTCAACAAAACCGACCGCATGGAGCTTTTCGACCAGGCAATGGCAGCCTGTAATCGGCTTTTGGCGGAGTATAATCCGCTGGTGATCGAGGGTGCGGGGAGTATTTCGGAGATGAATCTATGGGATCGCGACATTACCAACATGCGGGTTGCCGAAATGTTGGATGCGCCTACTTACCTGATTGCCGATATCGACCGGGGTGGGGTGTTTGCCAGTGTCTATGGCAGCATCAAGCTCTTGCCCGAAGCGCAGCGTAGGCTGATTAAAGGTGTTATCATCAATAAATTCAGGGGCGATATTGCTCTGTTTGAAGATGGACGAAAGATGCTGGACGAGATCAGTGGGGTGCCGGTGGTGGGTGTGATTCCCTGGTTCGAAGATATTTATATCGAACAGGAGGATTCGGTGGTGCTTGAACATCGCAAAGAGAAACAGGTCGGTGGCAAGGTGAACGTTGCCGTGGTTTTGCTGCGTCACATGTCCAATTTTACCGATTTCAACCGTTTGGAGTTGCATCCGGAGGTGAATCTCTTTTATGCGGCTCACCCCGATGAGTTGAAAGAGTCTGATATCGTGCTGTTGCCGGGTTCTAAAAACACCATCGACGATTTGCGTTACCTGCGTCGTTCGGGCATGGCAAAGGCTGTGTTGCAACATCACGAAGCCGGAAAAGCGGTGTATGGCATTTGCGGCGGTTACCAGATGATGGGACTTTCGGTGGAAGATCCGTTGGGCATGGAGGGTGACATTACAGCCGTGCCGGGACTTGGAATTTTGCCGGTGAATACGGTGTTAACCGAAGAAAAAAAGACTGAGGCGTGCTGTTTCTCGTTTCTGGGAAGCGAAGCCGATTGCGACGGTTACGAGATTCACATGGGCGAAACGAAGGCCGAAACATCCAGTCCGCTTTGCACGACCTACAAAGGAGCCCCTGACGGCTATTTCCTTTCGGAGAAGAGCTTCGGAACCTACCTGCACGGCTTTTTTGATAATGCCCGTACCATCGACTATATTCTTCGTCAGGTACCGGGATATGGGACGGAGGAAGCTGTCACAACCGATTATGCGGCGTTCAAAAACGAGCAGTACGACAAGCTGGCGGCACATGTGCGCAGTTGTGTCGATATGGAGTATATTTATAAAACAATGCGCGAATGATTGAGGGACACGGTAATGATTTGTATCGTTATGGCGATCAGATAAAGAGCGATTTCAGTTCGAATGTCGCGGCGCGTCGGGTGCCGGAGGCTCTGCTTGCGTTTCTGGCAACACAGTTGGAGGCGATCGCGACCTATCCCGAACCCGATTCGGAAACTTTACGAAATGCTTTAGGTAACCGGCTTCAGGTGGATGCTAGTCAGGTGTTTGTGACGAACGGTTCGGTGGAGGCATTTTACACAATTGCTGCCGCATTTCGTCAGAGCCGATCGCTGGTGCAGGTTCCCTCTTTTGCCGAGTATGAGGATGCCTGCCGGATGCACGACCATACGATTTTCTACAAAAGCAATGAACTGTTGCGCGAAGCAGGCAATGTCCGTCCGCATTTGGTTTGGCTGGGTAATCCCAATAATCCCGATGGCCGTTTGTATGCCGCGAAAGAGATAGAAGAGCAGTTGCAGCAAAACCCCGATACTGTTTTTGTGGTGGATGAAGCTTACGGCGAACTCTGCTCCGGCTTTGAGTCGGTGGTGGGTTTGGTGAATCGCTTTGACAACCTGATTGTGGTCCATTCGATGACCAAGCAGTACGTTTTGCCCGGTTTGCGACTGGGATATATGGTGACGAGCCGTTCGCTAGCTACCCGTTTACGCTCTTTCTCTGTTCCATGGACGGTAAATACACTGGCTCAGAAAGTTGGTGTGCATTTGATCGGTTGCGAAGATTTGCATTTTCAAAACAAAGAAGATATTCTTCGCAGATCAATTGAACTGCAAAAACGGTTTTCTGCGCTTCCGGGGATAACCGTTACACCTTCGCCTTGTAACTTCTTTCTGATACGTACGTACGGATTGGAAGCTGCGGTAGTAAAGGAAAAATTGATGAATGATTTTGGGCTGTTGATACGCGATGCCTCTAATTTCCGCGGTCTGGACAATCATGCTGTCCGCATCTCGGTGCAAACGGAAGAAGAAAACGAACAGTTATTTCAGGCAATTTCGAAGATTTTAGAATCAAGAACCAAGACAAATCATTGACCATTGACCGTTAACCATTATCCTTCGATGTTTCCTCCTCTCTTACCCGCTTTTTTGCTCGATGCCCTACTGGGTGATCCGCGACGGTTGCCGCATCCTATTCGTTTGTTTGGAAACACCATTGCCTTTTTTGAGACACGCTGGAATCGAGGCCTGTATCGCTTTCAGAAAGGAGCTTTGTTGACTATTTTATTGGTCTGTGGCGTGTGGGCAATCTTTTATGTGGCCGAACAATTGTTGCAACCTTATCCGGTAGTGGCTTATCTCTTTGCCGTCGTTTTTATCTTTTACGGATTGGCCAACCGTAGTCTGATCGGTGAAGCGCTGGAGGTGGAAAAGGTGCTGAGTAACGAAGGTCTCGAAGCCGGTCGCAAACGGTTGAGCTGGATCGTAGGGCGGGAAACCTCCCAACTCAATGCCACACAGATTCGTACCGCCGTGCTCGAAACACTGGCCGAAAACCTGAGTGATGGAGTAGTTGCGCCCCTTTTTTATTATGCAATCGGAGGGTTGCCGTTGATGTTCGCCTATAAAATGGTGAATACCCTCGATTCGATGATCGGGTACAAGAGCGAGCGTTACCGGCAGTTTGGCTGCTTTGCCGCCCGTACCGACGACGTGTTCAACTTTATTCCGGCGCGCATCACCGCCTTGTTGCTATTGTTGGTTACCTTCCGGTGGAATGTAGTGCCCTTTGTGCTGAAGTACGGGCCGAAACACGCCAGCCCCAATTCGGGTTATCCCGAATCGGCCATGGCGGGGATTCTGAAGTGCCGTTTCGGCGGACCGAACGTGTATCACGGCGTGTTAGTGGAAAAGCCTTTTATTGGGGGAAACCAGCGCGAAATTACCGCGAAAGATATCCGCAAGGCCTGTGCTGTCAACTTTGCCGTGGCAACGGTGGTCGTGGTGGCGATTGTCTTGTTACGGGGCTACGGAGCGTAATACCTCTTTACCGAATGCCATACATTCGCTGCGTTTCAGGTTGTCGTACTCATCCATATTAAAAGCCTGTAACTGTTTGCGTGCATCGGGCTCCATCAATCCCCAGGTGATGCGCCCGAGAAATACCTTGGATGCTACATTGCTCACGCCGGTCAGCTTGGCAAAATAGTTATCAATCAGTTGCTGATACTGAACCTGAGTTACCGGCTGCTTCATATTGCCGCATATGGCAAACAATCCTTTTATTTTGCCTTTCAGTTGGTCATTATGCGCGGTCAGGTATTGCTGGAGTTCGGGGGTTGTTTTCCCTGCGCGTATCGATCCACCCACAATCACGTATTTGTAACCGGACAAGTCGGGGTTTTCTCTCACATCGAATACTTTTGCAATGCCATTCATCCCTTCCGAAATCCAGGCGGCGGCATCACGTGACGAACCGCACCATGTACCGTAAAGAACGGCCCATTCGGCTTTTGAAGTTGTGGGGTAAAAGTCCATTGCCCATATCTTACGGGGCAGTAACAAGGCACCCATCGTTAGCAGGCCGCCTTTTAAAAAATCGCGTTTTTTCATGTGGTAAAGGTTTTATATCAATATATTATTTCAGAATCATATTTATAACTCCGTCCTTCAGGGCGGAGACAAGGGTAGAAAGCGTTCAATCGGCTTTAGCCTTGATAATAAAAATACTCAGGGCTAAAGCCCATTCATCAACTCCTGTTGGTTACTCCGCCCTGAAGGACGGAGTTATTAGAATAATAGTCCTTTGGAATGTATGTAATGTTTTATTATTAAGGTAGATGCACGACTGGATTAATCTTGTTTGTCTTTTGTCTACCCGTGGCTCCCGAACCGCCGATTACTATTGCGTTCATAAGGAATGTATGGATTATTGGAGGCGTGCATCTTTGTAATTGTCGACACAAATTTACATTTTCTTTTTTAATTTGCAGTCAGACAAACAAAAAACCCGGGCATTTTTTCCCGGGTCTGTTTAGCATATCTGTTGAACTCGATTAACCATCCAGTCCTAACGCCTCTTTTTCGTAGTTGCGTTTTTTTGTATGGTGCATTACATCGGATGCGCCTTTAATAATCCGTTGGACAATATACCCCAATAGAATGGCCACCGGAGCATAAGCCACCGATTTCCATAGTGGAGTGAGATCGGTACTGGGATGAGCCTGATGTGAAAATGTAATCAACATGATTCCCCAACTAATAACGGAAAAGGTGATGCAGATTATATTTCTCCCCCAATAGGTTCGTTTGAAGGCATTCCATTGTGTATGAAGCTTGTGTCGGCGCGCTTTGAACAGCGCTCTTTTCGACAACACTCTGTGTGATTTTACCGAAGAGATCATAGTGTTTTCAATTTAGAAGGTTCTTGACAATAGCTCAAATTTAAATGAAAAAGTCACGAAACAGGGAATCGAACCATTACAATAATAACCGCATTTGGTCACTCTTTTTGTCTCTTCCCGAAAGATCACAAAACGATTTTTATCGGTTTACATCTTCAAATATACAGCAGTTTTGAAGAAAATGTTCGGCTCTCCTCCAATTTTGAAACGAATAGCCAGCAAAATAAATTCGGCAATATCAGATTAAAGCGTTATGTGGCTGATGTGTTGCATGTAGGCTGCGACATCGAACTTGCTTTTGCAACCCGAATAGCTCATGTAGCGTATTTTGCCGAATACCGGGCGGAAAAACCATGCACGGTCGTGCACTCCGCCGATGCTCCAGGCTATTCCTGCATATCCGTTGGGATCGCGGCCGTCGAGCGAATATGTGTCATTGAGATAGATGGCATACTCCATCGCCGTTTCAACCGACGGTGTCCACTCCAGAATCTTCTTTGCCCAATACATCCGCATGTAGCCGTGCATTTTTCCGGTACGAACCATCTCCGTTTGCGCCGCATTCCAGAGCGGATCGTGCGTTGTTGCTGCTTCCAGCTCATCTCGCGTATAGAGATATTCCCGTTCGTCTTTCCGATGCAGATCAATGTCTTTTCGTGCCCATTCGGGAAAACCTTCGGGTGAGTCGTAATGCGGATTGTAGAAGCAAAAGTTATCGGCCAGTTCGCGACGCACGATCAGTTCTTCGAGCAGGGCATCTTTATCGGGAGAGTCGGGTCGAAGAGAGACTTCCCACGCGACCCGTTGAGCCGAGAGTTGTCCGAAATGGAGGTAAGGCGACAGCCCCGATTGTCCGTCGATACAGGGATTGTTGCGGTTTATGGCATAGCCCGCCAGTTTGTGCGGGATGAAATGATGCAGCGCATTCAGGGCTGCCTCTTCGCCCGGGACAATGTTTTTGATAGCTGTCACCGACGAATCGAAGGTAGCTAACGCATACGCTTCCCGAACGGACGGATAGGTTCCTGTTATTTGAGGGGTATTCTGTTGTGGCTTCAGTTCCGGAAAACCGGTCAGAAATTCGGACAAAAGGCGTTTAATTTTTGGCCTCAGGGTATAGGCTCCGAACTCGGCTTTGGGCGATGCCTTGCGGCAGGGCACGATGTTGTGGGTATCTACCTCGTAGTGCGCCACTCCTTCGATGGTATTGATGTCGGCGATCCATTCTTGTTTGTGCCGTAGCGGATCGAAGTCGGAGACAACCACCGTAACGTTATTTTGTTTGATAAATTCTTTCAGGGCAACCGAAACATCGTTGTTGAGAAGCAGACAAAACGGGATGTTGAGTGCTTGTAGCTTTTGTTCTACGGTTTCGAGTCCGCGCAGCATAAAGTCGAAGTGGCGCAGGTTGGCTCCGGGGTAGGAGGGCATGAGCGTAAACACCACAGCTAAGCTCCGGCCGGTCGACTCTGCCAGTTCTCGGGCAAACAGCAGCGCCCAGTTATCGCCGACCCGTTGATCGCGGCTCATGCGGTAGATAACCGTGCCACCGGATTGCGTTTCCGGTTTGTGTATTTTGACTCTGTCGGGGTGAACCATAGCTGTCGACGGTTTTTAGAATTGCATCATGATGCCAATAGAAGGCACCATCGATCCGTTTTCAATATCGATTGTTTTCATCAGGTAGCGGCTGTTATCGGACGGATCGGTTACACCGGTACTGTTCAATACCGGAGCCTGCCTGTTTTTGCTGTTTGTCGCATTCTGTATGTCGAAATAGAAGCCAAGCATCCACCCTTTGAAATAGTATGCTTTGTCGATTCGGATGTCTAATTGATAAAAAGTGGCGTTGCGTTCGGTATTGAACCGGGAATAGTCGTAGTAGGGACGGTTTTGCGCATCCCAGGCGGCTTTCAGTGACGATTTGTAGGCATCGTAAGGGGTGTAGGGAGCTCCGCCAATTACCCGGAGTTTGGTGCCGATGTCCCAGTTGCGGGGTAGTTTGTAGCTGCCTGTCAGGGTCAACAGGTGGCGGTTGTCCCACGACGACGGGATATATTTGCCGGTTGCCGGTTGCAAAAACTCACTTCGCACAAAGGTATAGGCCACAATCAGGTTCAGATTTTTGTATCCGAACCAGCGTGCCAGTGCTTCTGCTCCGTAGGCTCTTCCTTTGGCGGTGGAGGTTACCATTTCCGTACCGAACAACGTATAATCGTTTCCTTTGGAAGAGAGCGGAATGCCGTCGGAGGCCGAGAGCAGTCCGTCGGTGTATCGTTTGTAAAAGCCTTCGAGGGTCAGGCGGATGTAGTTGGCAGGGCGTTGCTCTAGACCGATAACCACTTGATCCGATCGTTGGTAACGGATATTATTGTCCTTATTGACCAACACTCCGTTATCGTTTTTATAGCCGAGTACGGTGTAGGAGGGCAGTTGGTAATAGCGTCCGGCATTTCCGTTGATATACCAGCCGTCGGCAATGCAATAGGCCAGTGAAATACGGGGCGAGAGTTGGCGCAGGGGATTCGACATGGAGCCTACAAAGGTATTGGCATCGGTGCGCAGACCGGCCGAAACCGTTATTTTTCCGTCGCCGCTGTCATAGTTTAACGAGGTGTAGACTCCCCATTTGAAGAACGAAATGTCGGTGTTGTAGGTGAGGTTTACTGCATTCCCGTTCGTGAAAATGGATTGGCGGGTGTCGTTGAAATAGCGTGCCAGTTCGGTATTCGCGCCGGTCATGAGGCGGAAATGGTTCAGCTGGCTGCTATTCTCGAAGCGAAACTTGATTTCCCGTTCGAACGAGGAGTAATCGAGTATTTTGTTGGCTTCCGAACTGTCGTCGTTGTTGCGGTATTTGTGTTGTTTGTTGTCGAGGTTGTTTATGCTCAATACATAACTCTGAACCGTATTGCCTGCAAAATGCTTCCACACGCCTCCCAGCGTGTAGGTCGTTTGCCGGATCACCGGAATGGTGGTCAGAATATATTTGTTTCCCTCCGTTTGCCCGGCTGTATCGGTATTCAGCGACATATTGTCGATGGCACCCAGACCGAGCAGAGTCAGTTCGTTCTTTTTATCGAATTTGATCTTGATTTTGAACTGGCTGTCGGTATAAGCCGGCAAAAACGGTAGTTTTAATGCCTTGAAGAGAAATTGCAGGTACGACTGGCGCGCAGAGAAGAGGTAGGTCGTATTTTTGCCAATGTACCCGTCGGTGGTGAAAGCCGCTTCGGACGAACCGAGCGCAACATTGTAATTGCGGGTGGTGCCGCTTTCCTCTTTGAGGCGGAAATCGAGGATGGAGCTGAGCGCGTTGCCTTTGCCTGCCGGAAAGGCCCCGGAATAGAAGTCCGTCTCGCGTATCAACTCGGCATTGATGATGCCGATAGGGCCACCGGAAGCGCCTTGTGTGGAGAAATGGTTGATGTTGGGTATTTCCACACCATCGATGTAGTATTTGTTTTCCGACGGACCTCCACCGCGCACAATCAGGTCGTTGCGATAGCCGGACGGAGCCGAGGCTACACCCGGAAACGATTGAATAACGCGTGAAATATCGCGGTTGGCTCCTGCGCTTTTCTCAATTTCGGAAAAACCGATCACACGGAGCGAGACAGGGCTTTCGGCAGGTTTTCGGTAAGGACCCGCCACCACTTTTACCTCTTTCAGGGTTTCGCTGTTCTCCTCCAGTTCAATGTTGAACTCCACATCTTTATTGACCACCATAAATTCCGGTGAAATGTAGGTTTTATAACCCACTGCCGTTGCTTGTAAACGGTATGTGCCGCTTCTCATGTTTTTGATAAGGTAGTTGCCCGTACTGTCGGTGGTGGCACCTTTGGTGGTCTCCCAAATCACCACGTTGATAAAGGAAAGATTTTCGCGGGTTGTTTTGTCCAGCACATTGCCCCGGATGGCATGTGTTTGTTGCTGCGCTTGTAGCGGAGAGATAATCAGCAATGACAGAAAATTAAGCAGTGTGTATGTCAGGATCGGTGTAAGCTTCATGTTTTCAGTAGTATAGGTTGTTTGCTGCTTACAAATATACATGCGTTGCGACCTTTTTGCAATAAAAATGCTATTTAATATATCAATGGAGCTATTGATGCAATTTATAAAACCAGACTATTGATCTTTGAACAATCAAGATTTACATTTGAGATTTGTATGGGACAACGCTATATTAACCGGATAATTGACGATATGTTGTTTGTAATCACTGTATAGCTGCATTGCAATGCGGCTATACCAAAAACGCCCGGATTATTCCGGGCGTTTCATTAATATAATCATTTATAATTCATCCTTGTTACAGGACTCCTTGTGCCATCATCGCTCTGGCAACTTTCATGAATCCGGCAATATTGGCGCCTTTTACGTAATTGACATAGCCATCGGGCTCGGTGCCGTATTTTACGCATGATTCGTGAATGTTCTCCATTATTTCACGGAGTCTTCCGTCTACTTCATTTTTCGACCAAGAAAGTTTCATGGAGTTTTGGCTCATTTCGAGTCCTGATACGGAAACGCCACCTGCATTAGCAGCTTTACCTGGAGCATAAAGGATTTTGTTTTTCAAAAATACTTCAATCGCTTCGGGGGTAGAAGGCATATTGGCTCCTTCCGATACGGCAAAGCAACCATTTTTCACCAAAGCTTCAGCGTCTTCTCTGGTAATTTCGTTTTGCGTTGCGGATGGCAATGCAATGGTGCATTTTTCATTCCAAGGACTTCCATTCGCTACATATTTGCATCCATACTTGTCGGCATACTCTTTGATACGTCCACGGAACACATTTTTCAGTTCGAAGATATAATCGAGTTTTTCTTTATCGATGCCATCAGGATCGTAGATGTAACCGTTGCTATCGGACATGGTAATTACTTTTCCGCCCAGTTCGATCACTTTTTCAGCTGTGTAGGTAGCTACATTTCCCGAACCCGAAATAGCAACTACTTGTCCTTTGAGGTCGCTGATGCCTTTGCGTTTGAGCATATTCATCAGGAAGTAGATGTTGCCGTAGCCTGTTGCTTCGGGACGAATCAATGAACCGCCGAATTCTAATCCTTTGCCGGTAAAAGTACCCGTGTTTTCACGAGCCAGTTTCTTGTACATGCCATACATGTAGGCAACTTCACGGCCACCAACTCCGATGTCGCCCGCAGGTACGTCGGTCTCTGGCCCGATGTGGCGCCACAACTCAGTCATAAATGCCTGACAGAAGCGCATGATTTCGCCATCCGATTTTCCTTTGGAGCTGAAATCGGAACCCCCTTTTGCACCACCCATCGGAAGAGTAGTCAATGCATTTTTGAAGGTCTGTTCAAAAGCTAAAAATTTGAGGATAGAGGGACAAACGGAAGAGTGAAAGCGCATTCCGCCTTTGTATGGCCCGATAGCATTGTTGTGCTGAATACGGTATGCCATGTTTGTGCGTACATTGCCTTTGTCGTCAACCCAACTTACGCGGAATGTAAAGATGCGGTCAGGAATGCAAATGCGTTCGATAATGTTTTGACTCTCAAATTCTGGATAGGCATTATATACTTCCTCGATGGAAAGTAATACCTCTTCTACTGCCTGATGATACTCAGGTTCGTTAGGAAACTTGCTTTTTAAGTTGTTAAGAACTTCTACTACTTTCATTGTAATTTTAATTGATCTTTAAGGTTAAAAAAATTCAATGTCAAAGGTATCGATTTTGGATGAAAAAAACAGGTGTAATATCTTTTTGTCTATTGAAATGGAGTAAAATGCCGTATAATTAATGTTAATTGAAATGTTTTCGGCCAATTATGGCCTATTTTGATAGATTTTTGATATAATCCAAGTATTAGCCGTGAAATTAGTGAGATCAAATTTTCACTAATATAATCATTATGGAAGATTGACTTTCGGTCGAAATCTGAGTGTCTTTTTTTTTACGAACCGTCGCTTCTTGTGCAACCGGACAGGATTGTAAGCTAGAAAGAGAAGTACAATGCTGATAGAAGTGAAATGGATGGTTTTACCGATTCAATGTAAAGATGTAATTTTGCACAATTTATTGGTCGTACATACATAGATGAGCAAATTTTCCCTGCAGTTCAGAGTTCTTCTTCTGAAAATTATCCCTTTTCGCCACAATATTCTGTTTTTCGGACTGTCTGTTGTCGCTCTTTACTTCAATTTCTGGTTGTTTCTGGATGTTGTAGAGCAACCGATCAGCACCGATCTTCCTTCGTCGGTGTTTCTTCATATTGCCACGGCGCTGATTCTTTCGTTGCCCTACTTTTTGGTGCGCAAGCGGAAGGAAATTTTAGTGGGTGTGCTGTTTTTGATCAACTTTTACTGTGTCAGTAATTTGTTGTATTACCGTACCTATTTTACCCTTCTACCTTTCGATTCATTTGTAATGGTGGGTAATCTGAACGGGTTGAGCGATAGTATTCTCGGATCTTTCAGAGCAGTAGACTGGCTTTTCTCGATCCCATCGGTCGCGCTTTTGTTGAGCTATCTTTTCTTTTTTCGCAAAACAATCAAGCCCGAATCTATACGTCTGAGGGTGATAAGTGGTTCTGTTATTTTGGCTGCAATTGTGATTACTATCGGCTACAACCTTTTTACGGATCGGAACAAGGTAAGTAAACTCCTATCCGAAGAAAATGAATTTCGGTACGATTTGGTGGAGGGTGCTTCAACCTATGGCTTTTTTCATTGCTGGGTATATCAGGCTGAAGGTTTGCTACACGGGCAAGCTGAGATGACGGCAGCCGAAAAGCGCATTGTGGAAAATTGGCTGAACGCAAACCGGCAGGATTTAACTCCGGTGACCCTGCATGAAGCCGGAAGTAAGAATGTTATCTTCCTGATTGTCGAATCGCTCGAATCGTTTCCTATCGGTAATTCGGTAAATGGTACCGAAATTACGCCCAATCTGAACCAATTGTTGCAAGAGGAACCGTGCCTCTATGCCCCTCACGTAGTACCTCAGGTAAACGGGGGCCACTCCAGTGATGCGCAGCTGATTTTCAATGCGGGAATGTTGCCGCCACGCACGGGAGCAGCTTGTTTTCGCTATGCGCGCAATACCTACTTTACATTGGCAAAAGCGCTGAAAGCGAAAGGGTATAATACTCATACAATGCTGGGCGGTAATGCTTCGTTCTGGAATCAGGGAGTACTTACCAAGCAGTTGGGTTACGATGATTTGGTTGCCGTCGATCAGTATAACTGCGACGAATATTACGAGATGGGGCTCTCCGACAGTACTTTTTTAGCCCAGTCGGTAGAGAAACTGAAAGCGTTTAAACAGCCGTTTATGGCGCAGCTGATTACGCTTAGTTCGCACGATCCGTATAAATTGCCCGACGACCGTATTTATCTGAAAGTGCCGGCTGATTGTCCTCCCGACATGGTCGCTTACCTCAATGCTATTCACTATGTAGATCAATGTATAGGGAAGTTTGTGCAGGAATTGAGAAAGAACGGACTTTTATCCAGATCGGTACTGATTATTACCGGCGACCACGATTGTACCAAACGTCAACCAGCTCAATGGCGGGTGTACGCAAACCGGTGGCATGTCGAAACCTCCGTTACGCCGTTTATTGTGGTGAATGGAGGATTTCGGCAAAACTACGTGCCGGTGATGGGGCAAATCGATATCTATCCATCATTGCTTTCTATTCTTGGATTACAAAATTACCAGTGGCATGGCTTGGGTCGAACTATTTTTACTCCCGGTAAAACGCCCTTTGCCGTCAATGCCCGTATGTATGAGTTTGGTGGCAATCAGGCCATTTCTTCTGTTGTTCGGAATCATATCAAAGCGGCCTGGGATGTCTCCGACCTGATGGTTACCCGCGATTATTTCGGCAAACAGTAGCTCGATGAACGGGTATTCCCATTCATTTGTATTTGTAAAACAAGGTTTTGCGAAACAGTTTACCTGTTTTGAAATATTTGTCGACAAATGCTTTTTGCTCGTTCATTCCGGCGGTAGTCCGATCGATCGATTGGGAGAGCTGCCCGATGGAAGTTGCCGTTTGCGCATCCGGCTTTTCGATTGCCGCAATCTGTTTTCGTGCCATAGAGAGTTCTATAGCTACAGTATCTACCATCCGGCGAATGTCTGTCTCCTCTTTCGTGGGATTGAACTGCTTGTTGCGGTAGTCTATAAACTGGTTCAACAGCGTAATGCCATTGTTGTAATGTTTTACGGCTTCGTTAAACTGCGTTACAACCGAGGTGTTGTGCAGATAGTCTATCTGTTGGCGGGTGTGTTGCAGTTGCTCGAAAATCAGTCCGTTCTTTACTCCGTTGGCTTCGATCCGACGTGCCGAAGCCATCAGTTGGTCACTCTCCGGTAAACAGAGGTGATGGAAGATAGAATCTTTATAAATGAACAGTTTGCGGTTGGATGGACCGGTCTTTCCATCATAAAACTCCTGATTGGTTACCGTGTAGCCGAGCATTTGCCACAATGGATCGAAAGGCGTGTGCGAAAGGATATATTGTTGCGGATTGGCGTTGAAATAGTTGTGTTCGATGTGCCGTACAAATTTACCGTTTTGTATATATCCGGCTCCCCAGGTGGCATCTATCAGGTGCCACTCCGTGCCAATCTGAACGGCATTCCACGCATGAGGTACTATATCAACTTTGTTGTTTTGCTTGGTATAGCCGTGTACGGCATACGATTTTAACCCTGTTTTTCCGGCAATTTCGTTGAACAGTTCGGTGTATGACATGCAAATGCCTTTTCGGGTTTGTAATACACGTTTCACAATATCGTTTTTATTCTGGTAGAAGTCGACATTGTACATGTTTTCCACGTCGTAGGCAATGGTGTGCGTAATCCAGCAGAAAATGGCTCTGGCTTTCTCGTCCTGCTTTTCAAAATGGCTGTTGATGTAACCGGCAATCCCATCCGTTGTTTTGCTTTCGACATCGGGGAGCTGCAGTGCAATTTTGTCAATAGTCACATAATTGTTTTGGCCATGAATGTACAAGGACAAAATAAGGCACAAGAGGAGAATGTGGAGACGCATAAATAGGAATTAGAGCTGTTTTTGAAATGCTGTTTTGGTTTTTGTGTCGTAGATCAGGATTCCTTCGTTTTGTCCATCGAGCTGTGCGGCCAGCGTTCCATCCGGATACCATACCGAGCTTTTTCCGGCACAGGCATATCCGCCCGATTCGCCAACATAATTGGCCATAAATGTAGTCATGTTATAGTTGCGGGCAATATCCGCAAGCCTCTTCAAGTCATTGTCTACACCGCTTACCGAATTCAATACACTGGCAAAGTAGACAGAAGCGCCGTTGGTATGTGCATTCTCGGAGTGTTGCGGTACAGATAATTCGTAGCAGATAGCCGGTGCAATAATCATATCGTCATCCAAGTGGAGGTAAACGGGTCTGGTGCCGGGCGAGAAATAATCGACCTCGGTGGGGTAGAGGTATTGCTTGGAGTAAGTCAGCCGTTCTTTATTGGGTTGAAAAATAATCATGCTGATGAGAAGTTGTTGTTCCAATCGGGTGGGTAGCCCAACGCATATAGTGATCCGATGGTTGTTGGAGAGCTTCTGAAAACAGTCGAGCCGGTCGTCAGTTGCTGTTGTGGCCAGTTCGGCTGCCAACGTGGGTTCGTAGCCGGTTATCGAAAGTTCGGGAAATGCAATCATATCCGCGCCATTGGTAACGGCAAGTTCTATAAACTGAAGGTGTTTGGTGATGTTTCCGGAAATATCACCTTTTAACGCGCTGGTTTGAACAATGCAAATTTTCATTTTATGTATGTTGATTTTGTGTGCAAAGTTAAGAAAAGCCATCGCCTTCCAAAATAGGAATAAAAGGAAAAGTCCGTAAGTAAACAAGATTACTTACGGACTTTTCGTTGAATGTTAGAATCACATCATTGGCATACCACCGGGTCTGCCACCACCGGGAGGCATACCACCGGGCATACCGCCATTTTGAAACATCTGCTGTCTTTGGCGATTTTGGTTCTGTTGTTGCTGTTGGTATTTTTGTCCGCTGAAATTACGTAAATCGTATGTAAAGCTCAACATTACGAATGGTTTCAGTACATTCGATGTAGCGTCTTCGTAGTAATTATCGTAAACATTGCGGGTCAATGATTTGTTCTGGCGTAGAATGTCATAAGCCTGTATCTTGATCTCTCCTCTGTCGCCTTGCAAGATTTTTTTACCCACACTGGCAGTCCACATGAAGTAGTTTTGAGTAAAACCAGAGGAAAGTGCATTTGACATACTGCGGTAGTTTTGATAGGCCATTGAATTCTGGAATGTTAATCCTTTCCAGAATATCCAGTCGAGTTTGAAACTTACCGTTTGATTCAGATAGGTATTGTTTGCTACCGAGGATACATTGTTACGGGCAATGTTATAGGCTGCACCGTATGAAAGGGTAAAGTCGAGTTTATCACTGATATTACTGCCGAGGATTGCCTTAGGAGCAATGGTATAGTTTTTTGTCATCTGTTTTACTCCATTGTAAAGAGAGGGAATCTGATTGAATCCGAAGTTACTCGAGATATTCAGGTTGCTCTTGAGAAAATCGACCGGGAATCCGAATGTCAACATTGAATTCATATTCCAGCTACCGGATAAGTTGACCGGAGAGCTATATTGAGCGCCGTTTCGAAGAATGATGCCTTTTTGCAATACACTATCTTTGGCGGCCAAAATGGTTGAATTTCCGATATAGTGCAGCGTGTTTCCTGCGCTGAACATCACAATCAAAGTTTGACCCGATTTTGGGGTGAAAGTGTATCGGAACATCGCATTGTTTGATATTTGCTGATTCAGACTCGGGTTACCTCCGGTGATAGCGGCGGGGTTTGAGTTGTCGATTACATTTTGCAACTGTTGAATTGACGGAGCAGATGTTGAAGAACGTAAAAATACGCGTATCGTATTGTACGTGTTGAAGCGGTAATTCAACATCATGTTTGGTAATATACTATTGTACGACTTATCGGTATTGACCATTAATGGATAGGTTTGATCTCCCTGGAGGGCTGCATGTTGAAAATCGATATTGGCCATCAACATTAATCCTTTGCTGCTTAGGCGATATCCCAAGCCACCCGATTGTGTCAGATAGTCGCTGTTGTATAAGTTAGACAGAGCGGTATCCAATACCATAGTCATCTTATCTCTTGTTTGTTTGTCGATGTCGCGGTGGTTGTAATTGACGCGGTAGGTGGCTTGCAATTGTGATGTCTTACTCAATGGCTCGGTATAGATGGCATTGGCACCCATGCTATAACCGTTTGAGTTGTTCAGAATCGTTTGATAGTCATCTTCCGTTAAGACATTATTTAGAAAATGTTTTTCAGTATAACCGTCGTTGTTGTTTTGGTTGGAGCTTCCATTCAGGGTAAGTGAAATGGTACGTCCCGATTTGCTGAACCGGTGACGGTACAACAACATACCCGATAGGTTGTTGGCGGTTACATCTCTGGTCGTAGCCGTGTTGGTTTTAGTCGATGAGGTTCCGTTCAGATAGGTATTGTAGAGCATCGAACTGTTTCCGGTATTGGACTGAAAACTTAAGTTCGGCATAAATGTCAACGAGTTGTTTGCGTCAATCTGATAGTCTAATTTCAGATTGAATCGGTGATTGATATTTCTTGTTTTGGAAAAATCGTTTTCATCCGAGGTTTGAAAACGACCCAATGCATCCGGTTTGAAATAGGTGTCATTCTTCGATTGTATCAAAGTATTGTTCGTCATGTTGAAAAAATAACCCCCGGTAACGTCAATTTTCTTTCCCCATTTATCGGTATAGTTCAACCCACCGGCATTGGTTTTGGTTATGCCGCCACCGCCAGAAACAAGTGTAGAACCGCCACCACCTCGGCCACCTCTTCCCATTCCCATTCCACCGCCCATTATGCCGGCTAAATCGTCCTGAGAGAAGTTTTGTTGATTGATATTGTTCGACATTCCTAGTAAGGTTATGCGTCGGTCGCCTTTGAAGATATTCATGGAGAGAGAACCTTGGTAATCGGTTTTGTTGTCTTCATCTATACCGATACCGGCATTCAACTTCCCGAAAACTCCGGTTTGCATACCTCTTCGGGTGATTACATTGATCGTTTTGACCGAGTTTCCATCTTCAAATCCGGTAAATTCAGCCTGCTCGCTTTTTTTATCAAATACTTGGATATTCTGTACAACTTCTGCCGGTAAATTTTTCAAAGCCAGGTTCGGGTCACCATCAAAAAACGGCTTGCCGTCTACCAGTACTTTCTGTACCGTTTCTCCCTGAGCCTGTATTTTGCCTGATCCGTCAACTACAATACCCGGCATTTTGGAAATAAGGGTACTTGCATCGGCACCTTGAATGGTTTTAAAGGCATCGGCATTGTATTTAATAGTGTCTTCTGTTTGTTGTGCCCGTGTGGCTCGTCCTACGGCAGTTACCTCTTTAAGGTCGATCGACTCATCCTTGAGAGTAAAACTACCTAAACGTTGATTGTTTTGTTTAACCTCAATGTTTTTGGTCAAAGTAGAAAACCCTACAAATGAAATTTGTAAAGTATAGGTACCAAGCGACAGTCCTTTGACTGTAAAAGATCCGTTTGCATTCGCCACGTCTCCCTGCTTGTGGTTCGGGTTGGCTTTGCTAACGAGAGTTGCCGTAGCGCCAATGAGTGGTTGATGTTTCGAGTCAAAAATAGATCCGGTTACCGTTATATTTTGAGCCGAAATAGTCGCCGCAAGAAATAAAAATAGCGCGAGAAAAAAGTTTTTCATTTGGTCTAAAATTTAGCGTTTAATTTACGAAAAAGAAGCATTTCTAAACAATAATCACTAATAAGATATCGCAAACGCTAAAAAGTTTAATACAGGTGCAATGATTTAAATTATTTTTGCAAAATAAGGTGGTTCTTGGCTTGTATGCGATAGTACATGGTGCCCGATACGGCACTGCAGACATTTTTTCGTGTCGCAATAGTTTTTTTTGAGATGGATCAATGCCTGGCTGTCAAATGCAGACGAAACAGGTACGTTGTGGAGCCTCCAGTTGGCGATAATGCTGTTCTGCTCCGCGGTTATTTGTTCCAGTAAAGCGAAAGCTCGTTCCTGCATGCGCGCATCATCCTTGTATTTGCCATAGCAAAATAAAAAAGGAACAACCGTATTTATGAGGAATATTTTAATGGTTGATTTGCCGATAGTCTTGTTTTTGGATATCGATAGTTTGTTGAAGGTATAATGCGTTTGCCAGTAATCCGAGGTGTTGCACTGAAAAAAAAGCTCCATCTCATTTATCGATTTTGCATGGATTATTTTTGAAAATAATTTTGTTGACTGATAGGTCAATGAGGCAAATTGTGCGATTCTGACATGAGGAAAGTTTTGCGGGCGAAGACGCAACAATTTCCAGAGGTGTGCATCGATGGGTTGTAGCCGATACTTGTGCTTCAAAAATTCGTACTCTCCTTTCATCGAATTGGTGTAGTCGTCATTTGGAGCCTCGGTCAATAATCCCGATTGTCCGAATAGCAATGCTTCTATTTGGAGCAGATTATCTTTGTGCTTTGCCAGATACACTTGAGGCAGACTTTTGGCTAAAAGTTCGAACGGGATGGCGTTGATGCCGGTTCCGAAGTTACGCGCAAGTGTAATGTAGAATGCTTCCTCCCAATCGTTTTGCAAATTGGTCAGTAACGTTTCAATGTCGTTTGTTTTTTGCTCCAGTCTTTCGGTCAACAGTGCGTTTTTCCATCCCGACATGAGGATGCGGGGAACTGTTTCTAACAGGTTGGCACACGAAACAAACCTGTTTTCTTGTAGTAAGGCATTATATCGTTGCTCCAGATCTGGATAATAGGGTAGAATCAGTTGCTCTATCTCGTCTCCGTTAGTTCGGTGTATGGTTTTGTCGCAATTGGCCACCACGTGCAGAATAATATTGTTGTAGGCGCTGTCCCCGGAGTGGCGATGGTTATCCCAGTCGGAAGAGTGTACATGTACTTCTACATTTCCGACCCACAATGTATCTCCGATTTTTATTTTTGCATTGAAAAAGTCAGGTCCGGAGTCAGTGTTGAGGAGCCCGGGATCGATTACTTCCACTTCGTTGCCGTTTACCGTTGCTAAATTGCTATTGTAGAATAGTTTGTGCAGCCAGGCATATTGGAGTAAGTCTTCTTTCATAGTTCCGATAAATAGAATAGTTTTAGTGTCTCTCTGATTATTTATAAGCTCAAAAATAATGCTTTTACTTTAAAATGGTTTCGGTAAACGGTGTTGGTATAGAATTCTATCTCACACTCTTTGAAATAAAGGGCAGAATTGCAGAGCTCTTTTTGTATCTTTGCGCAACGTGAAACGTATTATTTATAATTAGTATGGCGATAAAAATGATGTTTTGTCGTTCATTCAGATGAAATTATTGAAAAATGAAATATATTGTAATCTTGGGCGATGGGATGGCTGACGAACCTATCGCCAAATTGGGAAATAAAACTCCGTTGCAGGTTGCATGCAAACCGAATATTGACAAGTTGGCTTCTTTGGGCTCAATGGGGATGCTAAAAACTATTCCAGAGGGTTTTGCTCCTGGTAGTGAAATCGCTAATCTTGCCGTTTTGGGCTATGATGTGCCTGCTGTTTTTGAGGGTAGAGGATCGCTCGAAGCTGCAAGCATGGGAATTTCGCTCGAAGAAGGAGAAATGGCAATGCGATGCAACTTGATTTGCATCGAAGACGGAAAAATTAAAAATCATTCGGCAGGTCATATTTCGAATGAGGAGGCGGCCGAACTGGTGGAATTTCTCAACAGGGAATTGAGCAGTGATTCGGTTACGCTTTTTCCGGGTGTCTCATACCGGCATCTGTTGAAGATGAAAGGAGGAAATAAATTACTTAAGTGTACGCCACCCCACGATGTACCCGGCACTCCGTTTGCCGATGTAATGATTGAACCGTTGACCGAGGAGGCGGTAGAAACTGCCAATGTGCTGAATGAGTTGACACTGAAATCGCAAGAATTACTCGAAAATCATCCGGTAAATAAAAAACGACGGGCGTTGGGTAAGGATCCGGCTAACAGCATCTGGCTGTGGTCGCCGGGTTATCGGCCGCAAATGCAAACCATCAGCCAATTGTTTGGCGTGAAGAGCGGTTCTGTTATTTCTGCCGTCGATTTGATAAAAGGAATTGGAGTGTATGCAGGCCTGCGTCCTATTATGGTAGAAGGCGCTACCGGACTATACGATACCAACTACGAAGGTAAAGCGCAGGCAGCGATCGACGCGCTTAAACAGGACGATTTTGTCTATTTGCATATTGAAGCGAGCGATGAGGCCGGACACGAGGGCGATGTTGATCTCAAAGTAAAAACGATTGAATATCTCGATTCCCGGATTGTAAAGCCGATTTTTGAGGAGGTTTCTTCTTGGAACGAACCTGTGACGATTGCCATCTTGCCCGACCATCCAACACCGTGTAGCATCCGTACGCATACCGCCAATCCGGTTCCTTTTCTGATTTATCGTCCCGGTCAACAACCGGATGGTTTGCTTCGATACGACGAGTATGAAGCAGCAAAAGGTTCCTTCGGATCTCTTCAGAGTGAAGAGTTTATGAGGTTGCTTTTGCGCTGATAGATACAACTATCTTTATATTTGTGTTTAACCTGGGTCTGAATGAATGTAATCCCATTCGTGCGTTTTCTGTTCAGGTAGCATTGAAAGTTGGGTCGTAAAATATTTTGCTTAGAAGGGGAACCTGATTTTTGAACTGAATAAGCATTATTTCTTGCGGGAATAGACTGCGAATCGCTGGATTCATAGTATCTTTGTGCATTCTAATGATGGAGTTAATTACGAACGCATTAAATAAAATATGATGAAAAGACTCTTATTTATGATTGGAGTGGTTTTTGTTTTGTTTTCATGCGGAAACAATAAAGAGACTGCCCAGAAGTTGATTGACGAAGAGTTATCGCACACGTTGAGTGATTATAAAAGTTATCATCTGATTAGTTTCGGTAGCCTCGACTCGTTGTTCTCCTCGTATAAAAACGATTCGGGATATGTTGACCTTGCTCGTAAAGCCGAATATTATCATACCTTGTTCGTAACCGGAACGGGGAATGCGATTTTGGCTCCAACGTCAAAAGAGCAGGAGGCGATGCAGGAAAAGATCCAACAGTATGAAGATTCATCTGCCTTATTGAAGACGCAGGCTGATATTTATGCCAAATCGTTCAAAGGAAAATATGTTGGTTGGAAAATGTCGCATACCTTTAGTACTCCTTCTCAAGGAACTGTTACGTATCAATTTTTCTTCGATCCTCGTCTTACGAAGGTTGTGGGTTCAGAAAAAAAGTAATCATATTTTTGTTATTTATTTGGCAACAGATAAAATTGCAATGAGGGTACCAATATTGTTTTGGATACCCTCATTATCTTTGAGTACAGTTCTTAACTAGTTGTTCTTGGGTCGCTTTGTTAGATTATTTTTCATCATTATTGCACATCTTTAGTGTCGTTGTGTTTCTGTATACGGTTTCGGATGAAAAGAGTTCAAACCTGATGTAGGTTTGATCGTAGTTCGATTTCGGTCATTCAAAAAGAAATTCTTGGATATGGAACAACTAAATAGATATCTTTAATGTGCATGAACCAATAAAATATTAGTTTTCAATCATTCAGACACCAGATAGTAACCAAATGATGCATAAAAACTGTGAGGAGGAGAGTAGCTTATACAAAAACTTGATCGATAATTCGATCGATGCTGTGGTATTGGTTCAGGATCGTCAAATTCTTTTGGCGAACAAGGCTTTTTGTAAATTATTTGGTTATACCAAAAAAGAGGTTCTGAACTCGGATCTTTCTCAATTACTCGACCCTCAGGATCGTGAACGGGTCGTGACACTCCATTATAAGCGGATGAATGGAGAGAAAAATACCGACTATTATACGGCTCGTTTTATTCATAAATCGGGGAGAAGTATCCTGATTGAACTCAATGCTTCTACGGTACAGGTAAATGGCAAAAATGCCTCTTTTGCATCCATTCGTGACATCACCCGGCGCGAGCAGATGGAGAAACGACTGAAGGAGAGTGAAGCCAAATATAAAGCGTTGGTCGAAAATTCACGGGATGGTATTTTGATTGTACACGATAACCGGACGCTTTTTGTCAATAGCACTTTTTGTCAAATGTTGGGGTACAAACGTCATGATGTGTACGAAATGGATGCTCGCGATATAGTACATCCTGATGATCTTTTTAAAATTCAGAAAGCTGAAGAACGGCGGCAAAATATGGATTTTTCGACCATTCAGCACAGAATACGCCTGATAGGCAAATCTGGTAAAGAATGTATCTGTGAAGTGTTTTCTTCGTATGTCGATTTCCAAGGTATCAAGGCCAGCTTTCTTACTATACATGATATTTCCGAGAATATTCGTGTGCAGCAGGCGTTACAACGAAGCGAGCTGAAATATCACGGATTGGCCGAGATGCTGCCAATGGCAGTTTATGAGCTTGATAATCATGGTTTTCCAATGTATATGAACCAGGCTGGGTTGCGGCTTTTGGGAGAGAAAAAGCACGATCCTCAAAAGAGATCGGCAGCCTCGTTTTTTTCGGAAAGTGATCGGCAGTTAATAGCCTCAAGGCTGTCCGACGAATCCAGGCTGGTGATCAGGCGTAACGGTAAACTCGAAGCGATTCCTCCAACCCCGAGCGAATATACAATATGTCGTCCCGATGGCACAAAAGTTCCCATTCTTCTTTACGGATCGGCTATTATTGAAAACAACCAGATTGTAGGCACTCGTGGTATTATGGTCGATATATCGGAGCGTAAAGCTATGGAAAATGCTTTGCGCGAAAGTGAACGTAAATATCGCGAGTTGGCCGATTTTATGCCACAGACGTTGTACGAGCTGGACGAACAATTGCATCTGGTTTACATAAATAAGTTAGGTAAAGAGACATTCGGCCTGACTGATGCGGATTATGGACAAGCGCCTTTTCGTTATTTTGTAGAAGCCGACCGATCGTTGATGATACATAATCTTCAGTCTTTGATGGAAGGCACACATCAACAGTTGATGTGTGAGTACACGGCAATAAATGTTCAAGGGAATCAGGTGCAGGTTGCTACCTATTCGATGCCGATTTACCGAGATGGAAAAATTGTTGGTGTGCGAGGTATGGGTATTGATATATCGGAGCGCAAGGCAAAGGAACAAGCGCTACGTGACAGCGAGCGAAAGTATCGTGAATTGACAGAAATGCTTCCTCAGATGGTGTATGAGATGGACATACAGGGAAATGTCAAATATCTGAATAAAGCAGGGCGGGATAGATTCGGTTCTGATTATGAAACTAAATCAGTTTCTGTTTTTTCGTATGTTGTAAATTCGGATCAGGCGAATCAGATTCGTCGCAATATGGGGAGTTTGTCGAACAGTATGCCTCCTGCAGAAAAACGTTTGTTTTTTACTTTTCGCCAAAAGGACGGTAAAATATTCGATGCCATGATTTCGGCGGCACCTCTGATTGTGAATGGAAACGTAATCGGATCGCGCGGAATCATGATTGATATGACGGAGCATAAGGCAATGCAAAAGGCATTGGCTGAAAGCGAAGAGAAATATCGTTTGTTGATTGAAAATGCAACCGATGGCATCGTAATCGTTCAGGATGGTTTGTTGAAATTTGCCAATCAGGCGATGTGTGATATGGTAGAGTATACGCTGGACGATTTGATAAATAAATCGTTTGGCGATTATATCGATAAAGAAGATCCCGAATTGTTTTTCAAATGTCCAGAACGCAATGCAAAAGGAGAGTTATCCAATAATATATTTCGCACCTATTTTATTCGGAAAGACACAAAACGAATTACCGTAGAACTGAATGCACGAACGTTGAATTTCGAGGGTCGGCCTGCCGAGTTTATTGTTATCCGAGATATTACTGAACGTTTGAAAATTGAGACCGAACTTCAGTTTGCAAAATCCGAATTAGAAAAATTGAACAGTCATCTGGAGAAACGTGTTAAAGAGAGTTCGAAACGACTGGCCGAAGCGCGCACACAGCTTATTAACTTGCAAAAGGAGAACCTGCAATCGCAATATGATGTATTGAAACAGCAAGTGAATCCTCATTTTTTGTTCAATAGTTTGAATGTGCTGACCTCGTTGATTAAAATAGAACCCGATTTGGCCGAACGGTTTTCGGAACAGTTGTCGAAAGTATATCGCTATGTGCTTGAAAACCGCGATAACGAACTGATAGATCTGCATACCGAGCTTACGTTTCTGAATGCCTATATTTTCCTTATCAATATCCGTTTTATGGATAAACTGATAGTACGGATGGATATACCCGAAGATAAACAATTCGACAAGATTATTCCGTTGGCGATGCAACTACTCATAGAAAACGCCATAAAGCACAATGTGATGTCAAAAAACAGACCGCTTGCCATCGATATTTTTGTAGATAAAGACAACTACCTCAATGTAATCAATTGCCTTCAGGCGCGTCCTTCGCAGGTTGTCTCTACCGGATTGGGACTGAGGAATATTATTAACCGGTATCAACTACTAAACCTAAAATTACCTGTGTTTGAAAAAACAGATAATCAATTTATTGCACGCATTCCGTTGGTGAAAAATTATAAATAAACGTACTATGAAGACAGTAATTATAGAAGATGAAGTCTATGCTGCACGCCGGCTTGAGAATATGATAAAAGAGATTGATCCGACGATAGAGATTGAGGCCAAACTCGAATCTGTCCAGGAGTCGGTCGTATGGTTCGGTTCACACGAACAACCCGATTTGATTTTTCTTGACATACAACTGGAGGATGATGTGAGTTTCGCCATCTTCGAGCAGGTTGCAGTTCATTCTAAAATTATTTTTACCACGGCGTTTGATGAGTATGCCATTAAAGCATTCAAACACAACAGCATTGATTATCTGTTGAAGCCGATTAATAAAGAAGAACTTGGTAAGGCGATCGAAAAATACCGTTCGTGGACGTCGGCGAAATCGCAAATAGTGGATGCCGCGCTGTTGCGTGATTTGCTCCGGCCTCAGCCTGCCTATAGAGATCGCTTTATGGTAGCGGTAGGCGATAAACTGAAATCGGTCAATGTATCCGATATTGCTTATTTTTACTCCGCTTCGGGTATCACGTTTGTGGTGATGCACTCCAATTCCCGTTTTGCTATCGATTATAGCCTCGATAACCTGAAAGAGATGCTCGATCCGAAAGCATTTTTCCGGGTTAATCGCCAGTTTCTGATTCATCTGACCGCCATCGATAAGGCATTTGTTTTTCCCAAAAGTAGACTGAAACTGGCGCTTATTCCTCCCTCTGATGCAGATGTGTTTGTAAGTATTGACAAAGCCCATGAATTTAAGTTGTGGATGGGCGGAGAAATTGGATGATTTTTATCTTCTATGACATTTTGCGTAGGAAAACTTCGCAAAAAAGGATGTTATATGGATTTTAACCGATGGATGCAACAGTCCAGATAATACTCTTTGGCAGGAACTTCTTTTTATTCACAATACAATCTGACTGTTTCAACGGTTTTTTATCCGCGTTCATCGAGAAAGGTTTTGTTTGAAGCAACACAGCAACTATTTTTGTGGCACATTTTAAAAGCGATAGTTATTTGATGACCGACTTTAACCAATATCTTCTCAGGCCATGGTTACACTCCGATGCAGCCAGTGCTGCAGAGTATGCGACATTCAATGTCTGTAAGTATATGTCTGATGCATTTCCCGGCGGAGATCAGTCGAAATGGGAGGAATTTATCGAATTTGCCAATAGTAATCCGTCGGCATTCTACAGAGCAATTGTCGTAAACGGATCGGCAGTTGGTGGAATCGGGGTCTTGATTCAGAGCGATATTATGCGTCTCAATGCCGAATTGGGCTATTGGATTGGAGAACCTTTTCGGGGTCGGGGTATAATGACAGAAGCAGTTAAAGAGATGGTGGCATTGGTGTTTGATACCTTTGAGGTAAATCGCATTTATGCCACTCCTTTTGAATGCAACTTTGCATCGCAACGTGTTCTCGAAAAAGCGGGTTTTTCGCTCGAAGCACTGCTCGAAAAGGTTGCGATTAAGAATGGAGTACTCATTGACGAATTGATATATGCTATCAGACGCAAAAATTCTTTGAAAGAGTAGGGGTATGCGATGAGATAGTTGTCATAGTAGTAGAAACATTGTATGCAACACAATCCATTCTTTTATCCTTATTAAATGTTTTTCTCTCTCATTTTGCTGAAATTCAATTTATATTCATTTTTTTTCTTTGGTTATGCAGTGATTGTGTGACCCGGAAATTCGCGAAACCGCATGAGATAAATGCGATATTTTTTTGTTTAATAGGAAAAGGAATGCGTGAATTGCATTCGATGTTAGTATTAGTTTTATTCATTAAACGGGTAATTTAAATTTTTATGATTTTAAGGCAATTGATTTTATCGTGCCTGTTATTGGTGACGATGATGGCATCTGCTGTCACTCCAATGGCGGAACGTATTAGTTTGAGTGGTAATGTAAAAGACGAAGCAAACGGAGAGGCTTTGATCGGAGTTACAGTGTACATCCGGGAGTTAAAAGTTGGTACCGTTAGTAATAATTACGGATTCTATTCGCTGAGTGTACCGAAGGGTAAATACACGATTGAATTTTCGTATATTGGCTATCGATCGCTGACGCGAGCGATGGATCTGAATACACCGATGAAGTCGGATGTGGCTCTGAAAGCAGCGGCAACCGAAATGAAAGAGGTGACAGTAACATCTCGTCGGAAAGATGCCAATGTTTCGGCCAATATGATGAGTGCTAGGCAAGTGTCGATTAATGTAATCCGCAAAATGCCGGCGTTGATGGGCGAAGTTGACCTGTTGAAAGCGGTTCAACTATTGCCGGGTGTAGTCTCGGCCGGAGAGGGTACTTCCAGTTTTAGTGTGCGGGGTGGAGGCATCGACCAGAACTTGATCGTGCTTGATGAAGCGACGGTTTATAACGCATCGCATATGATGGGTTTCTTCTCGGTATTCAACAACGATGCAATTAAGAACATGACTCTTTACAAGGGTGATATTCCGGCTACCTACGACGGACGTTTATCGTCGTTGCTTGAAGTACAGATGAAGGATGGAAATGCAAAGAAATTCTCCGGGAGTGGTGGAATTGGATTGATATCCAGCCGCTTGACACTGGAAGGTCCGATAGGTTCGGAGAATACTACCTATGTGGTTTCTGCCCGTCGTACATATGCCGACCTGTTTCTGAAACTCTCTTCCGATAAGGATATTAAAGACAATACGCTCTATTTCTACGACTTAAATGCCAAAATAAATCATCGTTTCGATGATAAAAACCGGCTCTTTCTGTCGGGATATCTGGGACAGGATGTTTTTAAAAACACAAATGCCGGGTTTAATTTCGGAAATTCTACCGTTACCGCGCGCTGGAACCACCTCTTTTCTCCAAAACTATTCAGCAACTTTTCGTTGAATTATAGCCATTATAATTATGGGTTGGAGTCGAATATTGCTAATGAATCGAATTTTGACTGGAAATACAGCATGCGCGATGCCGGGTTTAAAGCTGATTTTTCGTGGTTCATCGCACCTGAAAATACTTTGAAATTCGGGTACAATAGTGTATTGCATAATCTGAAACCGGGAACGGTAACGAGCAAAGGCGGAGAAACTAATTTTGAAGACTATATTTTGCCCGATATCAATGCTTTCGAACATGCACTTTATCTGATGGATGAATACCAGTTGAGTAAACGTCTTTCGGTGAAGGCAGGACTGCGCCTTACAGGATTCTCCAGCATTGGAAAGGGAACTGTTTACAACTTCGACGAAAATCATAATGCCATCGATTCGACGGTTTATGGAGCCGGAAAGATGATAAAGAGCTATTATCGTCTGTCGCCCCGCTTCGGAGTCAATTATAGGTTGAGTGAAAATTCGTCGGTTAAGGCAAGCTTTGCCCGCACCAATCAATTCTTGCAGATGGCATCCAATTCAACTGCCGGTACACCCCTCGATCTCTGGTTTACGGCGGGTAAAAATATCAAGCCGCAAACCTGCGATCAGTATGCGCTTGGTTACTTCCGCAATTTTCTTAACAATCAACTTGAAGCCTCTGTCGAGCTTTTTTATAAATCGATGGAGAATACGATCGATTTCAAGGATCATGCCGATTTGTTACTCAATCGCAAGTTGGAGGGTGAACTTCGGTTCGGACATTCGAGAGCTTATGGAGCTGAGTTTCAATTGCAGAAAAATGAAGGTAAACTCACCGGATGGATCAGTTATACCTATTCACGCTCGGAACGAACCATTAAAGGGATAAATGACGATCAGACATATCTGGCTCCTTTCGATAGACCGCATACCGTATATATTGTCGGTAATTACGATTTTTCCGATCATCTTTCTTTCGGCGCTAATTTTGTATACTCAACCGGCCAGCCGATTACCTATCCGGTTGCCCGTATGGAGGTTGGCAACGTAGTTCTTCCTATCTACTCCAAGCGCAACGAATACCGGATGCCCGACTATCACCGGTTGGATGTGTCGCTTACTTGGAAACCCAAGGCAAAAAAGAAAAAGCTTTGGACGGGAGAATGGAACTTCTCTGTCTATAATGTGTATGGACACAAAAATGCATGGGCAATCAACTTTATAAACGATCAGGATAATGCCTATGTGACTAAATCACAGATGACTTACCTGTTTACTTTTGTGCCTTCAATTACCTATAATTTCAAATTCTGACAAGATGAGACTTAACTATTATATTTCTGCAATTATAGCATCGCTGGTATTGGTTGCCTGCACTACCGATATAGATATCAAGCTCGATGGCGTGACTCCCAGTTTGGTGGTTGATGGATGCGTGACTACCGATACCGTAGCACACACGGTATACCTGAAAAAGACCTCCGATTATTTTTCTAATAAAGCCGCATCGTCCGTTTCGGGTGCTACGGTGACACTCAGCGATGGAAACACAACGATTACGCTGACCGAAGATCCATCGGTGAAGGGAGCCTATAAAACACCGTCCAATTATTATGGAGTGGTCAATCGGACTTACACGCTGACCATTACCAACGTGGACATTGATGGAGATGGGGTGAAAGAGGCTTATAAAGCCGATTGCCAAATCGCTAGCAGACCTTTACTCGAAAAAATCAGTGTGGAGAAAACACAGATTTTCAACAAAGATATGTGGGCTGTGAAGGTATGGGGACAGGATCATATCAACGAAAAAAACTATTATATGGGCAGGACCTATAAAAACAATGTATGTGTGTCGGACAGCATTCAGGAATGGGGAGTGACTAATGATGAGTTCGTTAAAGATATTTATCTGAATGGAACTACCTATATGTATTTTTCATCCGACAAGAAAGATGAAATTCTGCATAACAATGATCGGATTGGATTTGAATTTAGTGGCATTACTGAAGATTATAAGCGTTTTATTGATGAAGCCACGGCTGAATTCTGGGGTCGAAACCCACTCTTTGGTGGACAACCATCTAATATTCGTACCAATATCCGGTTGATTTCTCCATCGGGAGTGTCAACATCACCTCGTGGCTATTTTGCCGCTTATTCAATTGCGCGGGCATCGGTAGTGTACAAAGAGTAAATTGTGGGCTTTGAAGCTCTGATATTGTTCCTATTCACTGAGTTGGAGTGCGTGCCGATGTTCTGATCAAGTGTATAATTAATGTAGTTTAATCTTTATAAAAAATATAAAAACTTAATTAATGTGTTTTGTATGAAAATCAATTGTCTTTTTCTTACCGTTTTGTTTGTACTATTGGTCGGATGTAAACAAAATAGCACCAATATAGAAGAATATAATTTTTCTGAGTTGGGACTTGAAAAAATTGAGTGTGGTAATATCTCCATTTCTTTAGGTTCAAATGGACTACCTGATTCTAATACCGCGAATTATGATAGAGTCGGCGTGTGGAATGAAATATCATTCAGAAGATATGACCTGATTATCAAAACGGCCATTGTGGATGAAAAAGCAATTGTTGTGAAAAGTAAGTACAACGATATTTCGGTAGAGATTTCCAAGAAAGATGGTGCAGATTATTTTGTTGAAGTAACGCGGAAAGGGCGCCCTGAAAAAATTATTTATACGCTCAGTTTCCGAAATATTCCGAAACCGTAATCATTGTTGGATATTGGCAAAAATACGAGAGGCTGTTTCAAATAAAGTTGAGACAGCCTCTCTTTGTTTTTATCGGATGGATTTAGATCCAATACAAGCGATTATCAGTTCTTTCTCCGCTGAATGCCGTTGGCTATTAATAACGCGTCGATGGAGGGTTCCTGTCCTCGGAAGCGCTTGTACAAGATCATTGGTTTTTCGGAACCTCCCTTGGATAATATGTTTTGGCGGAAAGACGCAGCTGTTTTCGGGTCAAAAATACCATTCGACTGAAATGCTGCAAACGAATCGGCAGCCAACACTTCGGCCCATTTGTAGCTGTAGTACCCGGCGGCATACCCACCTGAAAAAATGTGTCCGAAAGAGGTGCTGGCACAGGCGTTGTCGATTGATGGCAAGAGGAGTGTCAGCTTTTCTATCTCTTTTTCAAAAGTAATAACATCTTTTTTTAGGGGACGCTCTACGGTGTGCCATGCCATGTCGATAAATCCAAAATTGAGCTGCCGTAGGCACTGAGCCCCTATATTGTAATTATCAGCCTCTTTTAGCCGTTCAATCATCTCTACAGGTATCCTTTCTCCGGTTTGATAATGGAATGCAAAATTGTTGAGAAATTGGCTTTCGATGGCGTAGTTCTCCATGAACTGTGAGGGGCATTCTACAAAATCCCTGAAAACGGAAGTGCCTGAAACAGATGTGTAGGTAACATCGGAAAAAATACTGTGGAGAGCATGTCCAAATTCATGCAGAAAAGTTCTTACTTCGTCAAAGGTGAGCAGAGCCGGTTTGGTTGCGGTGGGGCGGGTGAAATTCATCACCAAACTCACGTGTGGACGATGGTTTCCGGAGGCATTGGCGTATTGCTCTTTAAATTCGGTCATCCATGCGCCGGAACGTTTGCCGGCGCGGGGAAAGAAATCGGTATAGAGCAGTGCCAGAACGCGTTCTTCAGCATCATATACCTCAAATACCTGCACTTCGGGATGGTAAACAGGTACCTGGGTTGTCTCCCTGAATGTAATTCCGTATAATTTTGTGGCAAGATCAAACACTCCTGTTATAACCTTAGAAAGCTCAAAATAGGGTCGGAGAATATCTTCGTTGAATGAATACCGCTCGTTTTTGAGTTTTTCGGCATAATACGACCAATCCCACGGTTGAAGTTGCTCCTGAAAACCTAAATTGGCGGCATATTGTTGCACTGTGTCAGTTTCACGAAGTGCAGCTGGTTTATATGCAGCCAACAGTTCGTTTAGGAGTTTGTACACGTTGGTACTGTTTTCTGCCATCCGATGCTTGAGCACGTAGTCGGCATAGGTTTTATACCCCAGCAAATTGGCAATGTCCAGTCTGCTATTTGCAATGGAACGTATCAGTTCTTTGTTGTCGTTGGCATCGGCATGCGTGCTTTTGGTGGCGTGAGCCATATACAACTGCTGACGTAATTCTCTGTTGTCCAAAAATTTCATGGCAGGCATATAGCTCGGAGCCGTTAAGTCTATGATCCAACCTGTCTTTTCTTTTTGAACGGCTTTAGAGGCTGCCATTTCAAGGTAATCGTCGGAAAGTCCACTGAGCTGTCTTCTGTCCGTGATGACCAAAAAATAGTCATTGATCTCTTTCAATATATTTTTGTCGAATGCTAAGGATGCAGTATCCAGTTGTTTGGAAAGCTGACGGAAAGTCTCCTTATCGGCCATGCTGAGGTTTGCCCCGTGGTCGACAAAACTGTCGTATGTTTTTTTGAGCAACGTATCTTGTTCGGGGGTAAGGTTCAGTTGTTCTTTTTGCAGGAACACCGCCTTGACCCGTTCAAAAAGAGAAGCATTCAATGATATATTGTTGGCGTGATCGGTCAGGAGCGGCGACAACTCTTCGGCCAGTTGTTGCATTTCGTCGCTTGTTTCCGCGCTATTCAGGTTGAAAAATGTGTTGGCAATCAATGAGAGTAGCTCTCCGGAATGTTCAAGAGCCTCTATTGTGTTTTGGAATGACGGCTGCTCCTGGTTGGTTACGATTTGTTCGATTTCAACGTCGTGTTTGCGGATCGCCTCCTGAAATGCGGGAAGGTAGTGCCCGAGCTGAATCTTGTCGAACGGAATCGCTCCAAAAGGGGTGTTGAACGGTTGTAAAAAGGGATTATCGGCTGATAGGTCGGATATCGTTGGTTGGTTTATATCGGTCATAATTAAAAATTGGTTTGTAAGGGGACTAAAAAGTAAGCAAAGTTACTTCTTTCTGATAAGATCGGAGCACAAAAAAGCACGTACACGAACCGAAAAATTCATGCACGTGCATTAAGAGTACAATCGATTAGTATTGAGGATTTTGCTTGTTGTCCAACTCTTTCAAACTCATCTGCTTTTTGTCCATCATACGCCATGCGTAGAAAATGTATGCCAACACAATGGGAATAAACAGAGAAACTACGCTCATTACCTTTAGTGTAAAGTAACTGGATGAACTGTTGCGGATAGTTAGTGAACTTTGCAAATCGGTTACCGAAGGATAGAATGCAGTGTTGTTGTACCCCAGAATGAGTAACAACGATAAGACGGCCAGTACGGTGCCAAGACCCGCAAACCAAATACCTTTGGTGCTTTTGGTACAGAAAATACCGATTCCCATGCCGTAAAGCAACGATACGACCCCGAGCAACATGGTGATACCGATTATCGGCATTGCAAGGAAATTATGCAGATATTTCGCATTTTGCATGTATACTTCGCCTGTTTCGGGATGTACGGCAAACCCTTTGGATGCCAGTGTCCAGATAAAGAAGGTGAGGAAGCAAACCAGAAAGCCAATGGCGTTGATTAGTAGCTGTTTGTGGGAACGTTTGTTTATATCGGCATGGTGAATGTTGTTGATAAAGTAGAGGCTGCCCAATACACGCGCCAGAAAAAAGATGGAAAATCCCAATAACAAATTCCGGATGTTGAATGCAGCTTCCAAACCGTGTAGCGGATTTTGCCATTGTGAAATAACCGGCATCATCGGGTGGTATATATTCTCCTTGTTTACAATAAATTCGCTACCGGTAAAAAAGGTGCCCACCGCGGTTCCGAAAAGTAGCAAGCCCACAAAGCCGTTGAGCAGAAGGAAAGCTTCGTATGTTTTATGTCCGAGAATATTTCCCTCTTTTTTTCGGAATTCGTAACTGACGGCCTGCAATACAAAGCAAATCAAAATAATCATCCACGGCCAGTAGGCTCCGCCGAAACTGGTAGAGTAGAATAGGGGAAATGAAGCAAAGAATGCTCCCCCGAAAGTGACCAGCGTGGTGAAGGTAAATTCCCATTTTTTACCGATGGAGTTTACCAGTAAGGTTCTCTCTTCATCGCTTTTTCCAATAGTGTAGAGCAACGATTGTCCCCCTTGTACGAAGAAGAGGAATACTAAAATTGCTCCAAGCAGTGATACTAAAAACCACCAATATTCTTGATAGAATGCGTAATCCATAATTATGTAGAATTAAATTTTGGAATCAAGTGATTGCTTTATTGAATATGTTCCGGCCCTTTACGGATCTCGTTTATCATTACGCTTACAATTGCCACGAAGAGGACGATGAAAATAATGGCAAAGATTGCAAAAGTGGTTTGTATCGACCCTACCGGAATATCCGATACGGCTGCAAATGTGGGTAGTATATCCTGAATTGCCCAGGGCTGACGTCCCACTTCGGCAACGATCCATCCCGAAAATGAGGTCAGGTAAGCCAACGGAATGGCCCATATTGCCACTATCTGAAGCCATTTCATGTTTTCAATTTTTCGTTTGATATACAAGATGAATAGGAAGTATAGCAAAAAGAAACCTCCGAAAATAACCATGAACCGGAAAGAGTAGAATGTTAACGGAACATTCGGAATAAGCTGTTTTTTCTCTTTTACATATCCGTATCCGTAGTATGGCGAGGTGGCCGTAAAGATAGCTTTGTTGACTGCCGCCAAAGAGTCATTGTGTGTTTTCTTTGCCATTTTGTATCCTTTCAACGCATTTTGTGCCATCCGGCCGAATACGATCTTTTCGTCGGTTGTAATTGGCTTGACTGCCGATTTGTCGGGCTTTGTTGCCAGATAATTGTTATCCAGCAGATCTTTTACACCGGGGACAAACGCGTTGAAATCGCGATAAGCCAGAAATGACAAAAGCTTCGGAAGTGTGATCTTCATTAGAAAAGGATTGGTAGCATCGTTGTACTCCTTTTTGGCAGGATTTAGGATGCCGACGGCAATCAATCCTTCACCGTTATGTCCCTGATAAAGACCCTCCATGGCAGCCAGCTTCATCGGTTGTTTTTGTGCCACCTGATAGGCCGATCCGTCACCACTGTACATGGCCAGAACGATGCCGAGCAGTCCGAAAGCGGCTGCAATTTTAATGCTTTTGTGGGCAAACTCGATGTTTCGCTTTTTCATCAAATACCATGCGCTGACCCCGATTACAAATGCAGCTCCCACTATCCACGACGAGGTTACAGTGTGGAAGAATTTGTTTATCGCTATCGGAGAGAATAAAACGGCCCAGAAATCGGTCATTTCGCTACGGACACTATCGATGTTGAAGGTCGTTCCTGTTGGGTATTGCATCCATGCGTTCGCTACCAATATCCACAAGGAGGAGAGTGTGGCACCAAACCAGGTTAACCATGTAGCTGCCAGGTGAAACCCTTTACTTACTTTATTCCAACCGAAGAACATGATGACAAAGAATGTCGATTCGAGGAAGAAGGCCATAATGCCTTCGATAGCCAACGGCGCTCCGAAGATATCACCGACCAACCAGCTGTAGTTCGACCAGTTGGTGCCAAACTGAAATTCAAGAATTAATCCTCCGGCTACACCTACGGCAAAGTTGATACCGAAAAGGCGCATCCAAAATTTGGTCATTATCTTCCACTCCGCTTTGCCGGTGCGATAATACATGGTCTCCATGATTGCCATGATAAAGCCAAGGCTTAACGTTAGCGGAACAAAAATCCAGTGATCCATAGCTGTCATCGCAAACTGAGCGCGTGACCAGTCTATTACAGATAAATCGAGTGTTCCCATAAGCAACAATTTGATTTTAAGTAAAATTCCACATCCAATAATCTGGACGAGTTTTATATTTGTGTTTTATTTGAAAAATTTAAGTCACAAATATACTGCCGGAAAAAGTGAAATCCAAGCTTTTGGTGATATTATAGTAAGTTGCTTGCTATTTCGGATAACGCGCTGCGCTCTCCCTTCATCAAATTGATATGGGCAAACAACTCCTGTCCCCTCATGCGATCGATCATGTAGACCAACCCATTTGAGTTCATGTCCAGATAGGGTTGATCTATCTGCTGGATATCACCTGTAAAGACGATTTTTGTCTCCTCACCGGCGCGTGTTATAATGGTCTTAATTTCGTGTGGTGTAAGGTTTTGTGCTTCGTCGACAATAAAGAATGTGTTGCTCAGGCTGCGCCCGCGAATATAGGCTAATGCCTCAATAACCAGTCTCTGTTCGCGCTGCATTTCCTCAATCTTGTACACCTCTTTTCCCTGGTAATTGAACTGATGTTTGATGACGTTCAGATTGTCGAACAAGGGTTGCATGTAGGGCGAAACTTTTCGTTTGTCGTCGCCGGGCAAGAATCCCAAATCTTTATTTCCCAAGGCAACGATGGGACGGGCTAATAAAATTTGCTGATAATTTTCCTGTTGTTCCAACGCAGCCGCAAGGGCAAGTAGCGTCTTGCCGGTTCCCGATTTCCCGGTGAGCGCTACCAGCTTGATATTGGGATCGAGCATGACATTCAGCGCAAATGCTTGTTCTGCATTACGTGGCTCAATGCCAAAAACTTTATTCTTCTCCACACGTTCCACTTTCTGCGTCGCCGAGTTGTAGCGAGCCAGAACGCTTGATTTTGTGCTTTTTATAACAAAACATTCATTGGGTTCAACGTCCGAACAAAAGCTGAACTGTTCAACCGGAATTCCATCTTTCGACTTATAGAGTTCGTCGATCAGATGCGCTTCGATGTGAGAAAAAGTGGCATGTTTTTTATCGAAAATATCGGTGCTGGTGACCTTATCCGAAATATAATCTTCAGCAATAATTCCCAGCGATTTGGCTTTCAGGCGAAGATTGATGTCTTTCGATATGAAGATGGTGTTTTTGTATTGTTTTTGTAGCTGGTAAGCCACCGCCAGTATGCGGTGGTCGGGTGTCTTCTCGGCAAAAGTTTGTTGCAGCGCTTCGGGATAATCGTATGAGGTGACTATAAATAATTTGCCTAATCTGTCGCCCAGCGTGACGCCTTTGGTAAAAATTGTATTGTCGGCCAGCAGATCAAGGTCTCGCGTAAATTCTCTGGCGTTAAAATTAATATCGTCATTCCCTTTCTTAAATTTATCCAGCTCTTCGAGAACTGTGATCGGAATGTAAATGTCATTCTCCTGAAAATTGTAAATGCATTTGTAGTCGTGCAGAATGACGTTCGTGTCGAGAATAAATTTTTTTACTGCCATAACGAAACGGTATTAATTGTGAAAGACTAATGCGTGGAAACAGCCATATATGTGTTGCCTCTAAAACGGCGGAACACAAATACCCGACTGTAAAGATAGCATTTTTTCCGATTTGGAAACGTTTATGCTTTTTTGTCGTGTATCTGTGTTCCGCTTATTGCTTTGCAGCTTTTTTACAAGAAATTACCTGTCGGATATGTTTACAAGAAATCGCGCCTGTTATTTACGGTTGTTGTAATATGGTGTTGATATCGGCAATTTCTTCATCGGTAAGCGCCGGATAATGTAGCGCATCGATGTTGTCCTGCAGTTGCTTTTGCGAGCTGGTACCAACAATTACAGAGGTTACTTGCGAGGCGCGCAGACACCATATCAGCGCCATTTGTGCCAGGCTTTGTCCTCTGCGCAGTGCAATGGCATTCAGGGCTGTTACCTTTTCCAGAATTTCGGGCGAAATTTGGTTTCGTTGCAAGAAGCCGGAAGGTTTAGCTGCCCGTGAATTTTCGGGAATACCGTGGAGATATTTATCGGATAGAATACCTTGATAAAGAGGAGAGAATCCAATAAAGCCGACACCATGTTCTTGGGCCGTAGTCAGTATTCCGTTCTCTACATTTCGGGACAACATGCTGTACCTGTCCTGATGGATTAGGCAGGGGGTGCCGTTTGCTGTCAACATTGCATAAGCTTCAATCGTCTTGTCGACCGGATATTTGGAGATGCCCACATACAATGCCTTCCCTTGCTTTACCATATCCGACAAGGCATTTATGGTCTCTTCCAACGGGGTGTTCGGGTCGTACCGATGTGAGTAGAAAATATCCACATAATCGAGCTTCAATCGCTTCAGGCTTTGATCCAAACTGGCCATAAGATATTTACGCGAACCTCCATCGCCATACGGTCCCGCCCACATACGGTGTCCGGCTTTGGTGGAGATGATCATTTCGTCGCGATAGTTCGGAAACTGTTTCTTCAGTATCTGGCCAAAAGTCTCTTCGGCCGAACCTTCCGGAGGCCCGTAGTTGTTTGCCAGATCAAAATGGGTGATTCCGTTGTCGAAAGCATACTGAATCATCTTTGTCGCCTCACTGAAGTCGTCGGCAGCTCCGAAGTTGTGCCATAGGCCGAGTGAAATCCGGGGCAGGATTAATCCGCTTTTGCCACACGAAACATAAGGCACTTTATTGTCGTAGCGGTTGGGTGAAGGGTGCGTTTCCATAACCTTTGATTGATTTGATTGGGTAATGTGATAGACAAAAATACGATAAAAATGGCGTGTCAGGACATGCTGGTAAAGAAAAACGGTACAAATTGAGCTGTGTCAAACTTGTACCGTTTGTATAAGGGTAAACCGGATTGTTATTTTCCGGCAATATCCATGGTGTCGGAAGCGATCATAAATTCTTCATCAGTTGGGACGACAATTACTTTTACTGCAGAATCGGGAGTGCTAATCACCTTTTCTTCACCATGAATGGTTGCATTCACAGTCGCGTCGATTTTGATTCCCAAAAATTCGAGGCCGGCGCACGACTGAAGTCTTGCGTTATCTCCGTTTTCGCCTACACCTCCTGTAAAGACAATAGCATCGGCACCACCTAAAGCCGCCATGTAGGCTCCGATATATTTTTTGATGCGATAGTGGTACATGTCAAGCGCCAGTTGAGCATGCTCATTGCCTTCTTTAACAGCTTTGTTGATGTCGCGCATGTCGGATGATACGCCCGATATACCAAGCAGGCCGCTGTGTTTGTTGAAGAGCGTCGATGCCGAATCGGTACCGAGCATCTCTTTGTCCATCAGGAAGGTAACCACGCCCAGATCGATGTCGCCGCAGCGAGTTCCCATCAACAAACCTTCAACGGGAGTAAAACCCATGGAAGTGTCGATCGATTTTCCGTTTTCAATAGCGGTAATTGAACCTCCGTTACCGATGTGGCAGGTGATTAGTTTCGAGTTATTAATGTCCAATCCCAATAGTTCGCAAGCACGTTGCGATACGTAGCGATGGCTCGTTCCGTGAAAACCGTAGCGACGGATGCCGTATTTGGTATAGAGCGAGTAGGGGATGCCATACATATAGGCGTGGGAAGGCATTGTCTGATGAAATGCCGTATCGAAAACACCTACCTGAGGAATCAGAGGCAACAATTCGCGGATGGCATTGATCCCGGCGAGGTTGGGCGGATTGTGAAGCGGAGCTATTTCGATGCACTCTTCTATTTTTGCAATCACTTCGTCGTCGATCAACACGCTTTTGTTGAATTTTTCACCGCCGTGTACCAGACGGTGACCAACTGCATCGATCTCGTCGAGTGATTTGATAGCACCATGCTTTTCGCTTAATAACACTCCCAGAATGTATTCTACAGCTCCTGAGTGAGTCAATATTTCACCTTCGAGCGTTACCTTTTGACCGTCGGGACGGGTATGCTTGAGAAACGATCCCTGCATTCCCAGTTTTTCAACGCCACCTTGTCCGAGAATGGTTTTTGATTCCATGTCGAACAATTTATATTTAACGGAAGAACTTCCGCAATTCAATACTAAAATCTTCATCTCTTTGATTTTAATTGTTATTGGACGATTTTTCCGTTGTCGTCATATTGATAGAATCCTTTTGCATTGCGAATGCCGTAGTGTTTGGCGCGGTAGAGGCGTAGCAAAAGGGGGGAAGCTTTGTACTTAATATTGCCATATTCGTGAAACAGGTTTTCCATCAGGGGTACGATTTTTTCGATGCCCAATTGATCGGCAGTGCGAAAAACGCCCTGACGGTGTCCAAAGCCAACGGTCAGTACTTTATCTACATCCGCTATGGTTGAGATACCTTCCATTACTATAGAGCAGGCTTCGTTCAGCATAATCAGAAACATGCGGAGGCTTACCAATCCTACCGATTCGGATACGGAGATAAAATCGTAGTTGAGCAGTTCGGCAAAGCGGCACACCTTTTCAAACGTGTTTTCCGAAGTGTATAAGCCGCGTACGATTTCCAGTACATGCGAATCGGGAACATTGGTGAGAAAGTGTACTCCTACGCAGCGTTCGGGATGTTGCAGTTCGTTCGACAGTTCGGTAACGACAATGGTAGAGACGTTGGAGGAGATAATGGCTTCGGTACTTAGTACCTGTTCCAGTTTTTTGAATACCTCTTTGCGGCGGTCGATGCTTCTAACTCCGGTGTGATCGTCGTAACGGATCGTTTCGATGACGAAATCACATCCTACAAAATCGGCATAGTCAACCGTGCCCCGGATGCGCGAAAGGATGGCTTTCTTTTCCGAGTTGGTCAGTCCCCAGTTGGTGACCCGGGCATCCAGTTTTTTCTCAATACGTGCATACGCATTGCTGATACCCTCTTTGGTTGGTTCCAGAAAAACAACTTCCATGCCACGGCTGGCGGCAATGGTTGCAATAATACTGCCATCCTTGCCGCATCCCACTACACCGATTGTTGAAAACAGGGTGCGTTTGCGGTCTTTTTGGCTGAGTCCGTAATTTTCAACGGGTTCGTTAGGTAAATCCGACATAATTATAATTTGAAAATATGCTAATTTGAGAATGCGCAAAAATGAACATTTTCAAATTGATATAGATTATTTTGCTTGTTTTAATCCAATGGCTTGATTGGCCGTGATGGCAATCATTTGTACAATATCGTTGATCGAACATCCGCGGGAGAGGTCGTTGATAGGAGCTCCCATTCCCTGAAGTACGGGACCTATTGCTTCGGCATTTCCAAGGCGTTGAACCAGCTTGTAACCGATGTTTCCGGCTTGCAGATCGGGGAAAACAAGAACATTGGCATGCCCGGCAACTTGGCTGCCCGGGGCTTTGCTTTCGCCTACCGAAGGGACTAACGCGGCATCGGCCTGAAGTTCTCCGTCGATTTGCATATCGGGGGCCATCTCCTGAGCCAGACGCGTGGCTTCTACCACTTTGTCTACCAACTCGTGTTTGGCGCTACCTTTGGTTGAAAAGCTGAGCATGGCAATTTTGGGTTCAAAACCACCGATTACGCGGGCAGTATGCCCCGAATTGACGGCAATTTCGGCCAGTTCTTTGGCAGTCGGATTTGGGGTAACGGCCAAATCGGCCATCAGTACCAGTCCGTTTTCGCCATACGGGCTGTTGGAAAATAAGAATAATGCTCCCGAAACTACCGAAGTGCCGGGTTTGGTTTTTACGATTTGAAGAGCAGGGCGCAATACGTTTCCTGTTGTGTTGCGAGCTCCGGCAACTTCACCGTCGGCATCTCCGCTTTTAATCATCAGGCTACCTATATACAAAGGATCTTTGGCTAGCTTTTGTGCCTGTTCCAGCGTCATGCCTTTGGCTTTTCGTAGTTCTACCAACAGATTGACATACTCGTCGTACTTGGCATAGTTTTCGGGATCGAGAATAGTTGCCTGTTCGATATTTTTCAATTGAAATTTTGCAGCTAAACTGTGGATTTCATCCGGATTACCGATCAGGGTGATTTTAGCCGCCTTTTTAGCCAGAATAATGTCTGCGGCTTGTATGGTACGTTCCTCGGTTCCTTCGGGCAACACAATGTGCTGAGCGTTTCCGATTGCCCGGTTCATGATTTCTTCCAACAATTTCATACGCTATTGATTTTTTAAATACGTATGAAACCCTCATTCATTTTTATGATTGAGGATTTCATGACTATTATTTTTATTATTAAGCATTTATAAAAACAAATGCTCTCATTTTTTCGCTTACAAAAGTACAATTAATCTTTTGGGTTGCAAAGTCTACATTGCAATTTTGTGATGAAAATATCAAATTGACATTGCAAAACATCAAAAATCTTGTTTTTCATTTTTATTGTTGGTTTTTCTTTAGCTTTAGGTAGTTTTTTAGTACCTTTGCAGGTCGAAAAGATACTAAATTTATTCTATCTCTACGTATTAATAATGGAACATAACAAACCGATGCAACTGGTGCTCGAGAACGGCACCATTTTTTACGGTAAGTCTTTCGGGTATGAGGAGCCACGGGCCGGCGAAGTCGTCTTCAGTACGGCAATGGTCGGCTATCCCGAGAGTTTAACCGATCCTTCGTATTCGGGACAGATTCTAACTGTCACTTATCCGCTCGTTGGTAATTACGGAGTCCCGCAGGGCATTATCGAAAACGGCTTATCAACATTTTACGAATCGGAAATAATTCATGTCAGTGGCTTGATTATTTCCGATTATTCGTTTCAATACAGCCATTGGAACGCCCAAAAGAGTCTCAGCGACTGGCTGAAGGAAAACAAAATTCCGGCAATCTACGGCATCGACACACGCGAGCTGACCAAAATCATTCGTGAATATGGTGCTATGAAGGGAAAACTTCTTTTCCCCGACAAAGAAGATGTGGAATTTATTGATACCGACAGCGAAAACCATGTTGCAAAAGTAAGCTGTAAAGAGGTAATTACCTACGGCAATGGTAAGAAAAAAATTGTATTGGTCGATTGCGGTGTCAAGCACAATATTCTTCGCTGCTTCCTGAAGCGCGACGTTACTTTAATTCGTGTTCCATGGGATTATGATTTCAATACGTTGGAATATGACGGACTGTTTATCTCTAACGGTCCGGGCAATCCGGCTTACTGCACGGTCACTGTCGAGAATATCCGCAAGGCGATGACAACAGGCAAACCGATCTTCGGTATTTGTATGGGCAACCAACTGCTTTCGATCGCTGGAGGCGCTAAAACCTACAAGCTGAAATATGGCCACCGCAGCCACAACCAACCGGTACGCATGGTTGGCACCAACCGATGCTTCGTCACCTCACAAAATCACGGTTATGCCGTAGATAACAACACGCTGGGAAGCGACTGGGAACCGTTTTTTATCAATCTGAACGATGGCACGAACGAAGGTATTCGTCATAAAACGAAACCCTATTTTTCGGCACAGTTTCATCCCGAAGCTTCGAGCGGACCAACCGATACCGAGTTTCTGTTTGATGAGTTCCTGAATTTAATTGACTAAGTGCAATTAATCTTCTGTGGAAAGTAAATGTGTATTTCTTAGCAAAAGTCAAAACGAATATAGCGACATGAATATAAAAGAAGACTTGTTGTCGACCGACAATTCACGATTGTCAATTAAAAAGGTTTTAATTCTCGGATCGGGAGCTTTGAAGATCGGAGAGGCCGGTGAGTTCGATTACTCCGGTTCTCAGGCATTGAAGGCATTGAAAGAGGAGGGAATTGAAACGGTGCTCATCAACCCGAATATTGCCACTGTGCAGACTTCGGAAGGTGTAGCCGATAAAATTTATTTTCTTCCGATAACGCCGTTCTTTGTTGAAAAGGTAATTAAAAAAGAGAATCCTGACGGACTTTTACTTGCGTTCGGCGGCCAGACTGCGTTGAACTGTGGTGTTCAACTGTTTCAGTCGGGTGTTCTCGAAAAATATAATCTGCGCGTGCTGGGAACTCCAGTACAGGCTATTATCGATACGGAAGACCGTGAGCTGTTCGTAAAGAAGCTCGATCAGATCGACGTAAAAACGATTAAAAGTTTTGCCGTAGAGAATATGGCGGATGCAAAAACATCTGCTGCTCAACTTGGTTATCCTATCATTGTCCGTGCTGCTTATGCACTGGGTGGTTTGGGTAGCGGCTTCTGTAATAATGAAAAGGAACTTGAAGCTTTGGCCGAAAAAGCATTCAACTACTCTTCGCAGCTTTTGGTGGAGAAGTCGTTGAAAGGCTGGAAAGAAATTGAATACGAAGTGGTTCGCGACCGTTACGATAACTGTATCACGGTGTGTAACATGGAAAACTTCGATCCGCTGGGTATTCATACCGGCGAAAGTATCGTGGTGGCTCCGTCGCAAACACTGACTAATAGCGAATACCACAAGTTGCGCGAAATCGCGATCCGCATTGTACGCCATATCGGCATTGTGGGTGAATGTAACGTACAGTATGCCTTCGATCCCGATTCGGAAGACTACCGCGTTATCGAAGTAAACGCCCGTTTGAGCCGTTCGTCGGCTCTTGCATCGAAAGCAACCGGTTATCCGCTTGCCTTCGTAGCTGCTAAGCTGGCTTTAGGTTATGGTTTGTTTGAACTGAAAAACTCGGTGACCAAAACCACTACGGCCTTCTTCGAACCGGCATTGGACTACGTCGTTTGTAAAATTCCCCGCTGGGATTTGGCCAAATTTCACGGCGTTTCTCGTGAGATCGGCAGTAGTATGAAGAGCGTGGGCGAGGTAATGGCTATCGGCCGTACCTTTGAAGAGGCCTTGCAGAAGGGGTTGCGTATGATTCAGCAAGGTATGCACGGTTTTGTGGCTAACAAAACTTTGTCGATTGCCGATATGAACAAAGCGCTCTCCGAACCGACCGACCGTCGTATTTTTTACTTGTCGCAAGCATTGCAGAGCGGATATACCATCGATCAGATTCACGATCTGACCAAAATTGACAAATGGTTTTTGCAAAAGTTGCAACATATTGTGGATATTGCCAAAGAGCTAAAAGTCACCGAATCGTTCAATGACTTGTCGGATGACTTGTTGCTGGGTGCAAAAAAAATGGGTTTCTCCGATTTTCAGATTGCCCGCCTGATGTTCGATATTCATGAAAACAAATCACATATCGGCGACGAAGTACGTGCCGAACGTAAACGTCGTGGTATTGTACCGGTGGTAAAACAGATTGATACGTTGGCTGCTGAATATCCGGCACAGACTAACTACCTATACATTACCTACAATGGTTCGGCCAACGATGTGAAATATCTGGGCGACCATCGTTCGGTGGTGGTGTTGGGTTCGGGTGCCTACCGCATCGGTAGCTCGGTAGAATTCGACTGGTGTAGCGTCAATGCACTGAATACCATTCGTAAACAGGGCTTCCGCTCGGTAATGATAAACTATAACCCCGAGACCGTATCGACCGACTACGATATGTGCGATCGCTTGTATTTCGACGAGTTGACCTACGAACGGGTAATGGATATTCTGGAACTCGAAAATCCGATGGGAACCATTGTTTCGGTAGGAGGACAGATTCCGAATAATTTGGCTGTGCGTATGGCGGATGTCGGAGTCAATATTCTTGGAACCAAAGCTCCATCAATTGATAATGCGGAAGACCGTCACAAGTTCTCCAGCATGTTGGATGATCTGAAGATCGACCAACCGCGTTGGCAGGAGTTGCGATCGTTGAGCGACATTTCGGAATTTGTACATAACGTAGGATTCCCCGTTTTGGTTCGTCCTTCGTATGTGCTTTCGGGGGCAGCCATGAATGTATGCTCCAATCAGGAAGAGCTGGAAGAGTTCCTCGAACTGGCAACCGAAGTTTCGCAAGAGCATCCGGTGGTGGTTTCTGAATTTATAGAAAACGCCAAAGAGATCGAAATTGATGCAGTGGCCAATAAGGGCGATATCGTGATTTATGCTATTTCGGAACACGTGGAGTTTGCCGGTGTTCACTCCGGTGATGCGACCATTCAGTTCCCTCCGCAAAAAATCTATGTGGAGACCGTACGTCGCATCAAACAAATTGCCCGCCAAATTGCCAAATCGCTCAATATTTCGGGACCGTTCAACATTCAGTTCCTTGCAAAAGATAATGATATTAAGGTGATCGAGTGTAACCTTCGCGCATCGAGAAGCTTTCCGTTTGTATCTAAAGTATTGAAGATCAATTTTATCGATCTGGCTACACAGGTAATGCTCGGTTTGAATCCAGCAAAACCCGAAAAATCAGCCTTCGATCTCGATTATGTGGGCATCAAAGCTTCGCAGTTCTCGTTTACCCGTTTGCAGAAAGCCGACCCGGTTCTGGGCGTCGACATGGCATCTACCGGTGAGGTGGGCTGTATCGGTCATCAGTTCGACGATGCTTTGCTTACTGCGATGTTGTCTGTGGGCTATCGCATTCCCGAAAAGACCATTATGGTTTCTTCGGGCGAATCGAAGTCGAAAGTGGCCATGCTGGATGCTTGTCTTTTACTGGCCAAGAACGGTTTCACCATCTATGCAACACACGGAACACAACAATTCCTGCAACAGAATGGCGTGGATGCGATCGACGTTAACTGGCCCGACGAAGATGGAGAACATAACGTGATGAAGATGATAGCCAATAAAGAATTCGATTTGGTTATCAATATCCCGAAGAATTTGACGAAAAGAGAGTTGTCGAACGGCTACAAAATCCGCCGGGGTGCTATCGACTTCAATATCCCATTGATTACCAATCCCCGTTTGGCAAGTGCTTTCATCAAAGCATTCTGCAAAATTACGGTCGATGACATCGACATTCGCAACTGGGCCGAATACAAATAAAGTTCCCCAATAATTATCATGCGAGGGCTGTTTCAATTTGTTTTTGAGACAGCCCTCGTTGTTTAGTATTGCCTGCCAATGCAAGTCTTGATAATCTGACAATAGCCGGAAGCTTTAGAGAGTTATTGTTCGTGATATGCTATATTATATGAGTTAAAGTCCCTGTCAGTATCACTCATATCCTGTCTGCCGTCGGAACGATTCTGACAGAGGAGCCATACGATAGTTTAGTGCCTTTTGCGAATAATTATTTTTTGGAGAACGCAAAAAAAATCCGGTTCGCAATAAACGAACCGGATTTTTTGTTTTTATCGGAGACTATTAAGAACCCTGACTTACCTTCGGGTGGTTTTTAGCCACTTTCTTGGTCGGTTCTCCGTATTTTTTCTTGGCTTTGTTTTCTCTCTCTTTCAAATATTCGCTGCACTTGTCATACTGGCGTTTGGTCAACACATCTTTCATGTTGTCGTTGAAACCAAACTCTTCGCCTTTGATTAAAGCGCTCAGCATTTTGATATTGTCTTTGATCTTCTGTAAATCTTCCTTAGCTTTCTGTAGATCGTCGATGTGCTTGTAATACTCTTTCAAATACTTAGTTACATCTGCTTTTTGGTTGTCTGTCAGCTTGGCAATCTGATCGATTTTATTTGTTTCTTCAGCTGTTGCACTTTCTGCATTGCCAGTGGTGTCGGTTTGCGCAAAGACAAACAGGCATTGAATAAAGAACAAGGAAACGAGTAAAATTTTTTTCATGAAACGTTTATTTTTGACTTGATGAATGATTAATTACTTACACGATAGAATGCTACAAAGATAGCATTTTTTTAGTAAAAAATCGGGATTTGAGGCGGGAAATTGTTTTTTTCATAGTCACAATCGAGATTCTTTATCTATTGCCACATCGGTGTCAATTTCTTGTCGTTTTCTTGTTTCATAAAAGCATTGATGCGCATTCAAAATTTTGAGGTTTGCTACTTATTGAGAAATACAGCACTACTGAAATGTTTAATTTTATGTTTGTATTACACAAAATTATGTGTGCAATTGAATCCGATAAGATGATAGCATAAATTCGGTTACGATTTTAGAATCAGCGTGCTGGGGATGTCTTTCAACCAGCGGCTCTCGCGTTCAATGGCCAGTTTCCAGCTGTTGACACTGATAAGCATCAGATCCTGATGGTGAATGGTCTCTTTGGTGATCTTCGATTCGTTTACCATTTGGATATGATTGGGTGCGATTTGTTCGATCTGACGGATTGTTTCTTTGATGAACGGTGAATGCCGGCTTGTTTGATGGCTGTCGACCACGGTTACCTGCGATTCGGAATTGGCAATCAGTTTCTGCGCATACTCAATCAGAAAAGCATCTTCGGGAGTAAGCAACACCACCATCACGCGGTCAGCACGCATAAAGTCTTTATCGATGAAAATTCCTACCGGCACTTCGCTTTTGGCTACAATCAGTCGGGTCTTTTCATCAAAAGGAGAGCTCTCGAATAGTTTTTCGCGACGTGTCACTTTATTGAGTAGTACATCGGGATTGATGATGCGGGCTGTAAAACCGAGGATTCTTCCCAGTATGCTGCCTTCAAAGATAGATTGCCCGATGCCTATCAGTAGCAGATCGTAGTTTCCTTTATTGGCCATTTGCGTTATTTCGGTTTCAATGTCATTTGAGGCTTTGAATAACGTTGTAATGTTTACCCTCAACTTTCCCGATTCGGCAACGATGGGAGCGAAACTCTCTTCTTCGTATTCGGCCGCATTGAACTGGTTCAAATCATTGTTGGGCGAAAGGTGCATAGCCGTAATCAGTGCATTGTCGCTTTGGCGGCGGGTAAGGCTGTAGGCCAGACGCAGCAGCGCAATACTGCGATTGGGATGCGCAAACGATACCAGAATCTTATATTTGCCAATCTGGCTGATGGTAGTCTGTACGACTTCTTTGCCGGGTTTGAAAAATTTATTGATCAGATCGAGTGCCGGCCCGGTAATGAAGGTGGTGACCAATGCCATTATGACCATCATAGCAAAGACCGAGGGCGATAGTACCCCCAGATCGTAGCCGATATTTAATACCACCAACTCCATTAGCCCGCGGGTATTCATCAGTGCTCCGATAGATAGACTGTTGCGCCAGTTTTGACCCACAAAACGGGCAGCAATGGTACTACCGGCAAATTTGCCGACAATAGCTACCGCGATAATGCCTCCGGTGACTTGCCACAGATAGACATCGTTGAGCAATCCGATCTGGGTACGGAGCCCGGTGAATACAAAATAGAGTGGGAGTAACAATACCAGAGCAATATCTTCTATTTTTTCGATAAAGATATTCCGGAATTTTTCGTTGTCGGGCATCATGGTTCCCGCCATAAAAGCGCCGAACAGTGCGTGAATACCGATCAGTTCGGTGGCATACGACGACAACAGTAATACCAGAAAGAAAATTGCTACAATGGGTTTACTCAGGTTTTCGCGCGAAGCGTGCAAATCGCCAACCCTTTTCAGAAAGGGACGCACTCCTTTTATCATGACGATAACATAGAGAATGGCCAAGGCAATAACATAGATGGAGCTGGCAAACGATCCGGCTTTGACAATGGCGATAACGGCCGCCAGCAGACACCATGCCGTAATGTCGTCGATGGCAGCGCAAGTGATAACAACCGATCCGAGAGGAGTTTTGTGCAGTCCTCTTTCCTGCACAACTCTTGCCAAAACCGGGAAGGCAGTAATGCTCATGGCAATGCCAATGAATAGACCGAAAGAGGTGAACGGTACTCCAGCGGGAGCAAATTGGGTATAGATGGCATAGGCAAGTCCCAGACCCAGCGCAAAAGGCACGATAATGCTCACCTGACTGATGACAAAGGCATCGCCCGCATTTTTCTTTACCACTTTCAGATCGAGCTCCATGCCGACCATGAACATAAAGAGAATTAATCCGATTTGGCTGATAAATTGCAGATTGCCCAGCGATGCTACCGGAAATAGGGTAGAGTAGACCTGCGGAAAGAAATGACCGATAACCGATGGACCCAGAACCACTCCGGCTATGATTTCACCGATTACCGTAGGCTGACCTATTTTGGTGCAGATCCAGCCAAATAGTTTGGCAACCAAAATGATGGTGACGATTTGTAATAAAAGGATGGCCAACGGGTGTCCGAAGTTCACTCCCAATGACTGGACAAAAGCATTCCAGATAGAACTGTCGCTCGTTTTGTTTACAATAAGCTGCCCGTGTTCAAGGCTTTTCCCGGCATGAAAAAACCACACCATCAAAGCCGCAAAGAGGGTCATCACTACAATATAAAATCCGGTATTCTTTAAGCGATGCATAGTTTCCTCCTTTTTTGTTTGCAAAGATTACTGAAAATAGCTGATAAAACAAACGTGTAGAAGCCTTGGTAGGGTTGTTTTGCAATGAAACGGAAAAATTCTGCAAGGAAACTGACGAAGCGGAATCGTTCTGTACAGTTTCTTCACACGGATAAATACGGAATTTGATATTTGCCAATGCCGATTAAGTCTTCCCTTTTGATAAAGGGAAGTGCCCGTAGGGCGAAGGGTTCGATAAGTGGTAAAGCAGGCTTATTCCCCGGTTTTTTGCAAGAATGCGGCACGATAAGCTTCACTCAGGTGGAGTGTTGCCGTGCGGCCGGACAGGTCGGCGGTTATTTCGTCGTGTGAAAAGAAACGGACAGCCGTCAAGGCAATAATTTCCTGCTTGTTGATTTGGCAAAACCAATCGGAAGGCAGCTGAGCTATGAGTTTATCGAACGAAATATTTTTGAGAATCGTAGTGGTGCCATCGGTTAACAGCGCCTCCTTATCACGGCTGTCGATTGGGGAGGTGGTGATATATACCAGGCGGTCGAAAAAAAGAAGTGCCCGTCCCTTGTCGGTGTTGAGCCGCATAAACGGTGACGATTGCCGGAGAGTCTCTATGGTTCGGCCTGCTTTTTCTACGGCTTGTTGTAGCCGTTCTTTCTTGATCGGTTTTACCAGATAATCCACCGCATCGATATCGAAAGCATCGGTAGCATATTGCTTGTAGGCCGTTGTAAATATAACCGGTTTGCCCTGCAGACTTCGCGCTACCGATAATCCATCGATGCCGGCCATCTCGATGTCGAGAATTGCCAGATCGAAGGCTGTATCGACTGCCTCTTGCAAAAAGAGAACGGGGTCGTTATAGGCTTTTACCACTTCCAATTCCGGCATTTGCCCGCACAACATCTTCAGATAAGCCAGTCCGGGCAGCTCATCGTCAAGAAGCAGACATCTCAGCGGCTTTTTCATTCAGGTCGATGGTTAGGTGGGCGGTATAGGTATCGTTGTCTATGTGCCGGTCGAGGGTGTAATGTCCCTTGTAGAGTATTTGCATGCGTTGTTCGAAGGTAGACGACCCGATGCCGCTTTTCTCTTTTTGCAAGGCCGAGCGCGACGATATTTTGTTGACTACAGTGAGGGAAAAGATCCCGTTTTTCAGTTCAAAAAGAATGGTGATAAATGAATCGTTCTTTTGCAGATCGGCGTGCTTGAAAGCATTCTCTATCAGATCGACCGAGAGTAGCGGCGCCATCACTTTTTTTCGGTAAACAGTATCGTCCTCGTCAATTTTCTGTTTGATAGTCAATGCAAAAAGCGGACTGATCTTTACCTTGTTTATTTCTATCAGATTAAGTGCAAAATCGATCTCCTCGTGCGGTGTTACCAATCCCTTGTTGCTCTCGTAAAGAATATAGTCGAGCACATCGGCCATTTTGTCGAGGGCGTAATAGGTCTGGAAGGCGTGCGATTGGATGGAGTTGAGTATGTTTTTGAACAGGTGCGGATTGAGTTTCGCTTCGATGGAAGGTAGCTCCATCGTTTCGCATTGTTGAGCGAGCTTCCGAGACTCCATCTCTATCCGCTGCTTCTCCGCCCGGGTACGGTTCAGCGTCTTTTGCAGGTAAAACAGCACGAGTCCCAGTACCAGAATTCCGCCGCTGCTTAAAATAATATATATGGTTGCAAAAGTCTGATCCATCTTGTTCGTATGACGTTGGTCAAAGATAAGTGATTTTTGTCAATTCAGAAAAAGAGACTAGAAAATGCAGAGTATGCAGTACATTAAATGACATTGCACTATCACCATATTTGGCTGTCAAATGTTTCATTTTTAAATGCCATCAGTGCTCTTCAATGATAGATAAATTTCTTTTTTGTTAAGAATAAAGTGTATGTTTGCAATATAAACATAACCTGACGCTAACACCCCGATACTGTAAAAATTAAAAGCTATGGCAACAGTGGATGAATTACTCAAACAAGCAGGCGAACTGCATACTAAGGATCAATACCAAGAGGTCGTCGATTTATTGACCGACGAGGTATTGGAGCAGCATAAAAACGCTCTGTTATATAATAAGCGAGGTATGGCATTGGATGATTTGAAAGAATATGACCGAGCTATAGAAGATTATACGAAAGCCATAGAATTGAACCCTGATGATGCTGATGTTTATTATAGACGAGGAAATACTTGGAGAGATAAAAAAGATTATGATAAAGCTATAATAGATTATAGTAAAGCCTTAGAACTTCGACCAGGTTATGCTCATTATTATCTTTTTAGAGGTATTGCGTGGCAATATCAAGGCAATAAAAATAATGCTTTAGCTGAGTACAATAAAGTTATTGAGCTAAATTCAGATTATGCTATTGCGTATTATTTTAGAGGCAATTTATATAAGTCATCTGGTCTATTTGACGAAGCTATTAAAGACTATACAAAGACGATAGAATTACAACCTGATGATAAATATGCTTATACTTCTAGAGGTGATATTTGGTATGATAATGGTAATTATGACAATGCTATTTCAGATTATACTAAAGCAATTGAACTAAAGTATAGCGATGCTTACTATAAGCGTGCTCATTCAATAAGAAAAATTGGAAAAAACTTAGAAGAAAGCATAAAAGACTTTGAAAAATATATTGACCTTACACCTGACAAAGATGATATTTGGGTAAAGCTTGCTAAAGATTATATTGAAGAATTGCGTGAAAAAATCAAGGATAAAGAGGTAGCGGCCATTGAAGAGTTGACTTCGAGAATTAAAAAGCTGTTGCTGACTACCGAAGGAGGTATTACCCATTATACCGGATTGTCAGTTCTTAGAAAATTGATTTTGGAAGAAAATAATCTATTCCGAATTTCGGAAGGCAGCTTTCTGAACGATACTTCCGAGGGTACCGAGCTTTTTAATTATTTGCAATATCAATCTTTTAACTGCAAACCGGATGGTTTGATTGCAGCACCATTTGCCCCAAAGCCTTTTATCGGTAGTTTTGTTGCGGAGAATAAACACGATGATCTGAACCTGTGGCGCTTTTATGGCAAGGAGAATGGTGTGGAGGCACAGGGTTGTGCCATCACCCTCAAAATGAAAGATTTTATCGAAGCAATCAATAAGTCCTTAACCAATGGAGAAGATGAGCCGGATAAGAAACTTGAAGATGATATCAATTTCTACCGGGTAGCCTATTGGGATCATAATAAAGAGAATCCGAATTTTCATATTCCGGGAGCAGAGAAGGCAATCGAATACGAATTGAATACCCTGATGCAAGAGATAAAAGAGAAGGTCAACCAATACAAGGGAGAAGACCGCTCGGTTCTGGAGAAATACCTGAACGGTATTGCCTTTCTCTTTAAAAGCGATGCCTACAAAAACGAGAATGAAATAAGGCTGGTCATAAAAGGAATAGGGTTCGATAAAAAATGCGATAGAGAGTCCAATCCTCCCAAGGTGTATATCGAACTGGTGAATATTCGCAAACTGGTAAAGCAAATCACCTTAGGGCCTAAGGTATCCAAGCCCGATGAATGGGCCTCCGCCATTTATTACAGCTATGACGCTGAACCCGAAAAACGTCCCGAAAAAATATTGATTTCACGTTTGCCCTATAAATAAGTGTTAGCATCCATAGGCATGAAATGCATTCTTAATAAAAAAACAAAGGCACTAAGAGAATAAACTCTTAATGCCTTAATGATAAAAAATTCCTGTTTGTTTACCGGGTCTTTATTCTGTAACAGCTTCCAGCTTTTTCAGCATGGCAAACATAAAGATCGCAGAAACCAGGCAGCAGAGTACCAATACACCCCATACCATCCACAATTCCATACCACCGCCCCACAGGTCGCCGATAACGCCTGTCAGTTTGTTGCCCAGCGCCGTAGCGCCGAACCAGCCGCCCATCATCAGACCTTTGTATTTTGGAGGAGCTACGCGCGAAACGAACGAGATACCCATCGGACTGAGAAACAGTTCAGCAAATGTGAGTACCAGATAGGTGCTGATCAGCCAGTCGGGCGAAACCAGCGTGGAACTTACCCCACCGGTGGCTTTCAGTTCGGCCGGAGAGAGCAAACCCAAAGAGCCGAATGCCAGCAGGGCAAAACCTGCGGCGGCAATCACCATTCCAATACTGATTTTACGCGGAGCCGAGGGTTCTTTCTTTCTTTTGGAGAGCCACGAGAAGATACCTATCGATAGCGGGGTGAGTACGATTACAAAGAAGGGATTGAACTGCTGAAATATCTGGGGAGTGATTTTCATTGAAGGCTCCATGTTGGCATACACTAACGCGATGGCTCCCAGCGAAGCGGCCAGAAAGAGTCCCGAAATAGCTTTGCCTTTTCCCGTTTTCGACTGAAAGATATTCACAATGCTATAAACGGACGCAATAAGCAATATCATTGTCACCAGTGAGAATCCGATGCGGTTAAGCCCCGAAACGGAACTTGCCGTGTAGTCGCGGGCAAAGAAAGTCATGGTCAGTCCGTTTTGGTGAAACGACATCCAGAAGAAAACCACCACGGCAAATACCAGCAACAGTGCAAAGATGCGTTGGCGGGTCTGTTTAGGAGTCAGTTCTTCCACATGCGAGGTAGCCGTTGGTTTGTTCGCATTGTAGTCGGCATGTTTATAGGTTTGCTTGAAGAATACGAAAATGGCGATGGAGATAACCAGCGAAATGCAGGCGATACCGAAACCGTAGTTGTAGGCGGCACTCAGTTTTTCAATATAGAGGCTCGAAAAATCGGTAAGCGACAGTTTCGTTCCTTGTTCTGCAGCCAACGAGGTGAGTTGTGCCAATCCATCCGACGAAATGGTACCGGCCAGTAGTTGATGTGCTAACGAGGGAATATGAGCATCGTAAACCAGATGGTATTGACTGAGGCTATAGTTGGTGATCCATTCGGCAGCCGAGGGAGCAAAAAAAGCGCCGATGTTGATGCACATGTAGAAGATACTGAAGGCCAGGTCGCGTTTATTGCTGTATTTCGGGTCGTCGTAGAGGTTTCCGACCAGTACTTGCAGGTTGCCTTTGAAGAGGCCGGTACCCAACGAAATCATTGCCAGAGCCGATACCATGGCGATAAGTGAGAAAGTGCGGTCGTTGTTGGGGATGGCCAGCAAGAGGTATCCGGCAAACATCACCACGATGCCGATCATGATGGTGCGTCCGTAACCCAGCCATTTGTCGGCCAGAAAACCACCCAAAAGCGGGGTCAGATAAACAGCGCCCAGAAACCAACTGAAATAAGAACTGGTTTGCGAAGTGTCAAAACCGAATTTAGCCTGAAGAAATAGCGTAAAGATAGCTAACATGGTGTAGTAACCGAAGCGCTCGCCGGTGTTTGCCAGAGCGAGTGCAAAAAGTCCCTTAGGATGTCCTTTAAACATAAATGAAATAAATTATAATTGGTTAGTATCAAATAAGCTGGTTCTATACCGGTTGTATCACAAACCGTTCGCACTCTTCTTTGCTGTTTGTCTATTAATTTGTCACGATTACTTTTGTCGTTTTTGCGCCGGCTTTGATTACCCACACACCTTGCGGCAAATCTATCGATGTACTGTAACTGTTGTTGGTGATTGATTTGAACAATCTTCCATCCGGGAAATAGACGTAGATTTTTGCGCCATTGTCGAGCCCCACGATTTGAGGTGCCATGATATGTCCGCTACTCTTGTCGTAATTGTAAATTGTTGGAGACAATGATGTAAAGTTTGCTACTAAGTCTCGATTGTCAACAACGGAGATCGTGTACTGCGCAGAGCGTGAGACGATCGACCCGTTTTCACTCCAATAGGCAAAGGTAGACCCGATGGAAGATACGGCTTTGAGGATACAGTTGGTTCCGTAATCATAGGTGCCTGTACCGGTGATAGTTCCTCCCGAAGTGGGGAATGATGTTGCCGAGACGGTATAGCGGTTGATGGTAAAGACAGCTGTTAGAGAATGTGCCGATCCTACGACAAAGGAGTAGCTGGGACTGGTGGAGACTACCACACCATTTTCTGTCCATTCGGTAAAGGTGTAACCGGTAGCTGGAGTTGCGGTAACGGTACAGTTTGAACCGTAGACGTATAGGCCGGCTCCTGTAACCGTTCCTCCGGCTATAGCACTGGGAGTGGCGGTAATTGAGTAACTGTTAAGCATAAAGTTTGCTGTCAGTGCAATATCTGAGTTTACTGTGAATGTATAGCTGGCATTACTAGAGACGATTACGCCGTAGTTAGTCCAGTTGATGAACGAATAGCCGGTATTGGCTGTTGCTTTTAACGTGCAGTTCGATCCTTTGGTATATACGCCTGCTCCGGATACAGAACCTCCGGTTGAAGGATTGGCTGTGGCAGATATGGTGAGTTGGTTGCTGTCGATAGCAAAATTTGCGATGAAATCGTGATTGCCATTTACCGTAATGGTATCTGTTGGCAATGTGTAGACTATGTTTCCGTTTTCGGTCCAATTTACAAAGAGATAGCCTTCGTTGGCTTTGGCTTTCAATATACAGGCAGAACCAGGAAGATAGTTGCCCGCTCCGCTTACGGTGCCTCGGGTCGCATTATTTGCCGTCGTTGTAACGGTGTAGCTGGTCGTGTAATTGATGCAGGTCGCAGGTCCTTCTATTCCGTTGTTGACGGTTTTAATACAATAGATACCGTGTGAGGCCGATGGAACGGAGTAGGCGAGGGTGTCCGATTTGCCAATCAATGCATTGTTGTAATATACATTGTAGCTGATCGGACTGTCGAGATTTATCATTCCGCGAACATTGAAGTTGTAGTCGAAGGCAGTATTGTTAAGCAATGCAAAGGAGGGCGAAGTGCCATAGAATGCCCCGCAGTTATAACCATTTGCCGTGCGTATCTGAGAACCTTGGTCTACCGAAAGGGTATATCCCAAAGGGGAGGTGAACTTTACTGCAACTCCGTAATTAACGCCGGATTGAATGGTGACAGGATTCGTGAACTTGAATTCGTTCCACGCATTGGCCGTTACTCCGCTAATCGATTGTGTTTGCAGTAGAGTTGCTGTCATGGTATTACCAGACACGGAAGCTACTTGGTATAATTCGATGGAGTAGTTGGATGCACTGGCATCGATCGGCAAAAATTTAATTCCGTTCCATTTTTTACCCACATATTGTTTCAATGAATCGGCGCTGTAAGTTTGTCCGCACGACCATGTTTCATTTGAATTGGCGATTAGTGCAGATTGTAAACTGCTTCTATCCCAATGTTGTTCTCTGATGGTGTCGGATATCACCGGAATATTCGTTGGCTTGTTCCACGACAACACAAGATTGGATGCATTAATTGTACCTGTAAGATTTAACGGGGCAGGAGCCACCGATTGATTCTTCATAAAACTGAAAGAGATCTTTCCGTTACTTTCTACAATGTCGGTGATAGGTTTCAAACAATTTGAGCCGTTCCATGCTTTGGCAGATGGTGTGGTGGTGTCAGTAAACGAAGTCTTGCCCGATGAGCCAGGGAAGGAACATCCGGATGAATTGATATTTCCGTATGAAGAGACGGTTGAAGATGGATTACCTGTTGCCGAAGCACAGACAGGATATACTTTCTGCGGCGCTGTTGTATTGAGGTTGTAAAATAAATCGTCGGCATATTTGGCAATGTGATAAATCATCAGGCCATGTCCGGGGAGTGAGCTGTCGTAGCCGCTTTGTTGCCGGTTTTCAAGTAGATAATATTCTCCCTGAGTGGGTGTGGTTATAATATACGCTTCACCTTTCGTCCCGTTAGCAACCATATTGCTGACTGTGGTGGGCAATGTCAGCGTAGTGGGCGTAATCCATCCGTAGCGATATTTTTGATAGAGGGTAAGGTTGGGAGGACAGGTGCCATAATAGTTGGATCCGATGGTATTCCAACTTCCGGTAGCCATTAAATCCCAGATGCCGTTGCCGATATAATCGCCGTCTCCTGTGTTGTCGTAATTGGTATCATAATAATCGGGAGCTCCAAGTACATGGTTTAGCTCGTGACAAAGTACCCCCATGGTACAGGTAATGCTGGTTGAATTGGCATAAAATTCAGGCGTGCACAAATAATGGGTAATCGGACAATAGCTTGGCGGCGTGAAATCGTTTTGATGCGACCAAATTGCATCTGAGGTTACTCCTGCGAATTCTTCTCCGTTACCTGCAAAAATAACGCTGATAGCGCTGTAGTCTGCAAAACTAAAAGAGGGATCGCTTGTATGAATGGCTTTGATGGCCTCTTTGACTAACGAATCGGGATCCTGGTCGTTACCTGTTGTTCCTCCGACATTCTTGCCATAGTATGAACGGTTGTTGGCGGCTACATACGGACCTTTTACATCGAATGTCATAGAGAATTTGCCGTAGGAATTGGCTTCAAAATACTCCTTTACCGAACTCTGGTTGTTGTTGGTGTTGTAGCCGGTTTGATTGAATAGGTTGTTGAAATCGGCTGTGGTTTTCGTGAAGGAAACATCTTTGAACGACATTAGAATAACCAGAATTTTAACCGTGCCACTGGGAACTGCTGCGCTATTCTGTTTTTGACCCAGCGAGGATGTTTTGCTGCGTAAAAGTGCGGAGTCGAGCTGTGCCTGACTGAAAAACACCTTACTTGTTTGAGCCGATAAAAAACTTTTCACTTTAGCCGGGCGAGTAGATGCATCCTGAGCAATAACGTCAGAAGCGACCATGTTACCCTGTGCATCTTTGGTCGCATAGGTGATGTATCCGTTACTGCTTCTCATCAACGTTACACCGTCAGTGGTTTCCAGCCAGTGAATACGCTCGTCTCCTTTTTGAACCACAGAGATAGTAGTTCCGTCGGGTTGCGTAATCTTAACCGAGCCTGGAAAAGCTGATACGGCAGCTACTTTAATGGTACATAAAAAGAAGAGAAGGAGAAGTAGTATATAATAGTTTTTCTTCACGAGTGGATATTTTACAATGTATTTCCGTCAAAATTATTACATTTAATGTTAATAACCAATAAAGTGGTATCGTTTTAGCATGTTTTGTGATTTGAAAACGATTACTTCATGCGTCAAATACTGAGATATTATATAATAAAACAGGGTGTTGGATTTTTTGAATGCAGCACAACCCTTTTTTGACATTAAAAACAAAGGTACTGGCTTTTTTCTAATTCAGCAACTCTCTTACTGGGGCTCCGATGCTTATTTCTTGCTAAAACAGAGACAATTCAGAATGTAAGTCAGATGTTTGGTCTGATTGTTGTAAAATCGATAAAATAACTTGATTTATTTGATAAATTAAAACTATTCACGGGTCGTATCTTTCACTCTTATCGTTGTCAATAAGTTAGATGGTTTTTCTTTTTAATTTTGATAAAAGTGATGTACCTTTGGATGCATAAATAAAAAAATAAAACAGTTTACAGACACTACATTATCAATAGTTTGTGAAATGTAACTTCTTTAATCTTTCTATCAGCAATGCAATCCGAACAATTTGTTGATCGTCATAACGGAATCACCCGCGACGACCTGCCGAAAATGCTGGCAACCATCGGCGTCGGCTCTTTAGATGAACTAATCGATCAAACAATCCCTGCCGACATCAGGTTGACAACACCGTTGGTATTGCCGACTACCCTTTCGGAGCAGGAATATGCCGATCATATTCACGATTTGGCACTGAAGAATCAACTCTTCACCAATTATATCGGGATGGGTTACTACAATACGGTGACTCCGGCTGTGATTTGGCGCAATGTATTCGAAAATCCGGTGTGGTATACCTCCTATACTCCTTACCAGGCAGAAATTTCGCAAGGCCGCTTGGAGGCTCTGCTCAATTTTCAGACGGTTGTCACCGAACTGACATCGCTGCCGCTGGCAAATGCATCGCTTCTCGACGAAGCAACCGCGGCTGCCGAAGCGATGACCCTGTTTCACAATACCCGTAGTCGCGATCAGCAGAAAGCGGATGTCAATACCTTGCTGGTAGATCAAACTGTCTGGCCACAAACCCTTTCTGTCTTAAAAACCCGTTCGGTGCCGCAAGGAATCAATCTATTGGTGGTCGATTTTGCCACTTTCGATTTTACGACTCCGGTGTTTGGTGCCATACTTCAATATCCTGATTCCAATGGCGAAATAAAAGAGTATGCGCAGTTTGTGGAAAAAGCGCATGCAAATGGTTGTCGGGTGGCAGTTGCCGCCGATTTGCTGGCGTTGACTTTATTGACACCTCCGGGCGAGTGGGGGGCTGATATTACTTTCGGTTCGACACAACGTTTCGGCATTCCGATGGGATACGGCGGTCCGTCGGCGGCTTACATGGCAACGCGCGATGAATTCAAGCGCGATATTCCGGGCCGCATCATCGGTATCTCGAAAGATGTGCATGGAAAAATAGCTTATCGTCTTGCCCTTCAAACCCGCGAACAACATATCAAACGCGAACGAGCCACCTCCAATATTTGTACGGCACAGGCTTTGCTGGCCACGATGGCTTCGTTTTACGCCGTCTACCATGGACCGGAAGGGTTGAAGAAGATTGCGGAACGAATTCATTCGTATGCGCTGCAACTTTCGACCTCTCTTGAAGAGTTGGGTTATAAAAACAATAACAGATACTTTTTCGATACATTAAAAATTACCCTGCCAGCAGGGATTGTCGTAAAGGTATTGAAAGAAAAAGCATTGCGGCAAAAAATCAACCTACGCTATTTTGCAACGGGCGAAGTGGGTATCAGTATTGATGAGACTACGACCGACCAAAAATTGCAGGCGCTGTTGACTGTTTTTGCCGAAGCGGCCGGTAAACCGGTATCGATAGAACTATCCGAAACAAAATCAGATGCGATACCGGATTCATTGAAGCGCGGTTCGACTTATCTGCAACAGGCAGTCTTTAGCCTTTATCGTTCCGAAACGGATTTGATGCGATACATCAAAAAACTGGAACGTCGGGATATTTCGCTGGCTCATTCCATGATCTCGCTTGGTTCGTGTACTATGAAATTAAATGCTGCTGCCGAGATGCTTCCATTGAGTAGCCCTCATTGGGGGTCTATGCATCCGTTTGCGCCAGCAGATCAGGCTCAAGGATATCATCTCTTATTTGACGCATTGAAAAAATATCTTGCTGAAATTACCGGGTTCGCAGCAGTTACACTACAACCGAATTCGGGTGCCGCCGGTGAATATACCGGATTGATAACTATTCGGAACTATTTTGCCGACAAGGGTGAAACGCAACGCAACGTCGTGCTGATTCCGGCTTCGGCGCACGGTACCAATCCGGCCAGTGCGGCACAGGCTGGCTTTAAGGTTGTCGTTACAGCATGTGACGACAACGGCAATGCGGATGTAGCCGATTTGAAAGCAAAGGCCGAACAATACAAAAATGAGTTGGCTGCTTTGATGATTACTTACCCGTCGACTCACGGTATTTTTGAAGTTGCTATTCGTGAAATTTGCGATGCTGTTCATGCGAACGGAGGGCAGGTGTACATGGATGGTGCCAACATGAATGCTCAGGTGGGGCTTACCTCCCCGGCTTTTATCGGAGCCGATGTGTGCCATTTGAATTTGCACAAAACGTTTGCTATCCCTCACGGTGGCGGTGGCCCGGGCGTTGGTCCTATTTGTGTAGCGGTTCATTTGGCGAAATACCTGCCACAGCATCCGGTTATCGATGGCGATGTGCAATACAACGCGGTAGCTGCATCTCCTTATGGAAGTGCCAGCGTGTTGCCGATTTCGTACGGTTACATTCGCATGTTGGGAGCCGAAGGCTTGACACAAGCCACCAAAATAGCGATTCTCAATGCCAATTATCTGGCTGAGAAACTCAAAGACACTTACGGTATCGTCTATACAGGTGCTACCGGTAGAGTAGGGCACGAAATGATTTTGGAATGTCGCCACTTCAAGGCAACGGCAGGTATTACCGAAGCCGACATTGCAAAGCGGCTGATGGATTTTGGATTTCATGCTCCTACGCTTTCATTTCCCGTACACGGCACGCTGATGGTAGAACCTACCGAAAGTGAGTCGTTGGCCGAGTTGGATCGTTTTGTAGAGGCAATGTCGGTCATTTACGACGAAATAAAAGAGATTGAAAACGGGGTTGCGGATAAGACTGATAATGTGTTGCTGAATGCGCCGCATTGCGAATACGAAGTGGCTGCCGATGAATGGTCGCACTCTTATTCACGTACCAAAGCTGCGTATCCGCTCGAATGGGTAAAAGAAAATAAATTCTGGTTGCAGGTGGGACGCATTGATAATGCCTATGGCGATCGTAATTTGATCTGTTCTTGTCAGTCCTGATTTTGTTGTTTCAGCTAAAAATAGTACTTTAGCAGTACGTAATTGCACCTTAGATACAACTATTCACCTTATTGAAATGGACATAACCCAATTGCATCTGCCCGAACCTGCGTTGCGACGTTTACCCTGGTATCTGTCGTATGCAAAATTAGCGTTGGAACGAGGCGAAACTACAATTTCATCTACGCAGATAGCCAAGGACATTGGTGTGGAAGCGTCGATGGTTGCAAAAGATTTGTCCTATATCAATATTACGGGCAAAACCCGCGTCGGATATAGTACATTTACGTTGATTGAAGTCATTGAGACGTTTCTCGGTTTTACCCAAACCCACAAAGCATTTTTGTTCGGTGTCGGGCGGTTGGGTGGTTCCCTCTTGCAGGATAACGGATTGCGTCAGTTTGGATTGGAAATTATTGCGGCGTTTGATGCCAAATATGAGTTGGCCGGTACAAACATCAACCATATTCCCATCCATCACATCGATCGAATGAACGAATTGAAACAGCAAACCGGTGTGGATATTGGCATACTTACGGTGCCCATTAATCAGGCTCAGGAGGTGGCCGACATGATGATTCAGGCCGATTTCAAAGCAATCTGGAATTTTACTCCGATTCGTATCCGGGTGCCAAACAACATCGTGGTACAAAATACTTCAATTTATGCTCATCTGGCGGTGATGTTCAACCGTTTGAGAATGAATCAGTAATAAAAATAGTTTCAGAAAGCCGTCACTCTCGGGGTGATGGCTTTGTTTTTAACTCATACGATAGTGAAAATATTTGCAATAGGCTGGAATTATTCGGATCACAACAAAGAACTTGATTTCAATAGTTTGCCCGAAGAACCGACTTTTTTTATGAAGTCCGAAACTGCTTTATTGCGGGAAAATAAGCCGTTTTTTTATCCCGACTTTTCAAAGCAGATTGAGTACGAAGTTGAAATGGTAATTCGTATCGACAAACTCGGAAAAGGAATTGAAGAACAGTTTGCAAACCGCTATTACAGCGAAATAGGGCTTGGTATCGATTTTACGGCACGCGATCTTCAACGCAAGCAGCGTGAGTCGGGTGGTCCGTGGGAAATATGTAAATCGTTCGATAATTCGGCTCCGGTGAGCCATTTTATTCCGGTCGATCGGTTTGAGAATATTCAGCATATCTCTTTCCGACTCGATTTGAATGGCAAAACCGTTCAACAGGGAAATACATCGGATATGATTTTTTCGGTAGACAAAATTATTTCATACCTTAGTCGTTACTTTTTATTGAAGATGGGCGACCTGATTTTTACCGGAACTCCTGTGGGAGTAGGTCCGGTGCAAATTGGAGACCGTTTACAGGGATATATCGAAGACGAATTGATGTTTGATTTTTTGGTAAAATAAGCCTTCGCAACACGCTACTTCGTGATAATCTTCGCATAACGCAAACGTGTGCATGATTTTAATTTGTTGGTTAAGAGGCGACAAGTGTTTGGTTGGAGAATAATGGCTACCTTGATCCGTGATGTTTATTTTGTTTCTTTTCCTAAATGAAGCAAATGTCAGGAAGATTTTGTTAACTTTGCGAACTAAAATGGTATCAGTTCCTCTTTTTTTTAAGTCATTTTCGGCAATGAATTTTTGGAAAATGATGGATGTACTGGGGTACTAATATATTTGACAAAAAAAGTACATAGGGAAACAATAAACCGAATATCAGATCGTTATTTAGCTATATTTACGATTAGATTTTATTTACTCAATAATAGCAGGCACATATTCTTGCGTGTGATTAATACGATTGAATAGTAGCCTAATATTTACTCTTGGTTATGGTAAAAAAAACGACAGCTATCCTTCTTTTATTTCTTTGTGGAGGAATGAGTGCTTTTGCACAGCTTGACAAAACACTGAATCCTCTCATTACAGGGGTACCTTCATTATCTATAGCTCCCGATGCCCGTGGTGGCGCGATGGGTGACCTTGGTGCAGCCACAACGCCGGATGTGAATTCTCAGTACTGGAATCCAGCCAAATATGCATTTATCGACGATCAGGCAGGCGTATCTCTTTCGTATACTCCCTGGTTGCGCAAACTGGTAAGCGATATTAATCTGGCTTATGTGGCCGGTTACTACAAAATAGGCGACAAGCAGTCGGTGAGCGGGTCTCTACGTTATTTTTCTTTGGGGCAGGTTGAGTTGCGCGATGTGAACGGGACTCTGCAGGGCGATACAAAACCTTCCGAATTTTCGTTGGACGTGGCTTATACCCGTAAACTCTCCGAATCCTTTTCGGCCGGGGTAACTCTTCGCTATGTGCATTCCGACTTGGGAGGTGGCATGATAAGTGACATGTGGCCTGCAAGTGCTTTTTCTGCCGATATATCTGCTTTTTATACCCGTCCCATTTCGTTAAGCGGAGCCTTGGATGGTAAATTTGCATTGGGTATGAATATCTCCAATATCGGATCGAAAGTGTCGTACGATAAGGGAACTACCAAGCAATTTTTGCCTACGAACTTTCGTGTGGGAACCTCCTATGAACATCCGATTGATCAGTTAAACACGATTTCGATTAACATGGATATTAGTAAGTTGCTGATTCCTGCCGATTCTGCAACTACAGTAGAAGGACATCAGGCGTATTCGGATATTTCGATGCTTTCGGGTATTTTCAAATCGTTTGGCGATAAAGATTTCCTGAAACGGATTCAACTGTCGGTTGGTGCTGAGTATATTTATAATAAACAGTTTGCGGTTCGTGCCGGTTATTTCTACGAATCGGAACTGAACGGAAACCGTAAATATTTCACTTTTGGTGCAGGCTTTAAAATGAATGTATTTAAGCTGGATGCAGCATATGTCGTTGCCACGTCGCAAACCAATCCGTTGGATCAGACATTGCGTTTTACACTCGGATTTGATCTGGATGGCATCAAAAAGATAATGGAATAAAAGTTACCGCATACGGTAAGCTGATTCCCCGCACTTCCGACCGGAAATGCGGGGTTTTTTATTAAAACTTCGCAGAGTGGAAAATTATGTCGTATTTTTGTTACTCGTATTTGTTTTTTATAATTTAGACGAACGATATGAAACGAACATGTTTTGCCAAACATCCAAGAAAATGATAATGTTGCAACATGGAGTTCCATACGCCATCTGTTTAAAAATTATTATCGTATGAAATTAAGAGTCGGAATGGGATATGACGTTCACCGCTTGGTGCAAGGTCGCGAACTGTGGTTGGGTGGTATTCTAATCGATCACGAAAAAGGATTGCTGGGGCACTCGGACGCCGATGTGTTGATTCATGCTATTTGTGATGCCTTGCTGGGTGCTGCCGATGCGCGCGATATTGGGTATCATTTTCCAGACAACGCAGGCGAATACAAAGATATCGACAGTAAAATTTTATTGTCGAAAACAGCAGATATTATCAGAGCGAAAGGATTTGAAATAAACAATATTGATGCTACTGTCTGTGCGCAACGTCCGAAACTGAAAGACCGGATACCCGAAATGAAAGAGGTATTGGCACGCTGTCTGCATATTGAAAGCGGCGACATTTCGATCAAGGCAACGACTACCGAGCAGCTCGGTTTTGTGGGTCAGGAAGAAGGAATGTCGGCTTATGCGGTAACATTGATTGTGAAAAAGTGAACCATGGCTAAATCAACACTATATTCATTAAAACAATACCCGGCATTTTCGCCTCAAATGAAAATGGCCGATTTGATTCATGCAAACTATAAGAATCTGGTCGTATTAAGTCGACTCGGTATTCCTCTCGGATTTGGCGAAAAAACAGTAGAAGAGGTCTGTAAACGTTACTCGGTGAATGTAACACTTTTGTTGCTTATATGTAATTTGTTGCTTGATAATGATATGGATCCGACCGACGAGCAAGTCGAGCAGTGTCCGGTCGAGCAGGTGGTGCATTATTTGCAGCAATCGCACCGACACTACTTGCAGGTAGCTTTACCCAATATCCAGATTCTGCTTGATCGTTTGGTGACTGCTTGTAGCGAAACGCACGGGAAAGCACTTAATCGTTTTTTTAACGAGTACCGTCAAGAGGTGGAGAGTCATCTGGCACATGAAGATGAAACTGTATTTCCGTATGTGATGCAATTATGCAGTGAAACGAAAAAGGGCAAATTTACCATTCGTCAGTACAAAGATCACCATGCGAATATTGAGACCAAGCTGACTGATCTCAAAAATATCATCATCAAATATATTCCGTATGATAATACCGATTATCTCAGGGACGAGTTGCTGATACAGCTTTTTAATTTTGAAGATGATTTGAACCGCCATACATTGATAGAAGAAAAGCTATTGGTACCGTCCGTCTTGCGTCTGGAAAAATCTATTTTATAAAGCTAAACGATTGGTCTATGCAAGTTGATGGTAAAAGTAAGAAGCGTATATTGCTGATAGAGCCTTCGCTGATGGTCGCAAAGGGTTTTACCTCTGTTCTTGATGATGTGATCGGTTATCAGTTGGTAGCTTCTGCACAAAATGCAAGCCGTCTTTCGGAGCAGCTTTTAAGCGCCCGACCCGATATGATTGTTTTCAATCCTCTGATAATGAGTTTTCAGCATCGGACATCGATACGTTCTTTTTTCAATATTCCAGCCGAGATTGCTTTGGTGGCTTTGGTATATACCTTTGTCGATGAGTGGATTCTTTCTCAGTTTGATGCGGTACTGACCGTGAACGACGATCAAACGCAGATTGCCCATAAGCTGAACGGAATAAAAAGATCGGCCGACACACCGGTTAAAAGTGAGAATGAAGAGCTGAGCGACCGCGAGAATGAGATACTGGAGTGTGTGGTGAAAGGAATGACTAACAAAGAGATTGCCGAAAAGCATTTTATATCGATACACACCGTAATCACTCACCGGAAAAATATTGTTCGGAAAACCGGCATTAAATCGGTATCCGGATTGACTGTGTATGCTTTGTTGAATAACATAATTACGTACGAAGAGATAGAATAACAGATTCAATTAATGCAAGTATTGTTATTTTGCTTGTACAACGGCGTTAAAATACTTGTAATTTGATAATTTGCCGGTTTTTGGCATGCTCTTTTATCTCAAAATGATTTTTTCTCATTTATAACTTCCTCTCAGCCTGCGGCACGCCTTACTTTTTGGCGCAAAAAGTAAGCAAAAACATTGACGGAAAGAACTCGTTCGCACGGCCAGGAACTATTTACTCATTAACAACCGTCTGTCATTGGCCTACTCACTCAAACAGCTTTCCGTCGGTTTGGTATCTCCTATTTGTCCCTCCGGGTCTGGTTTCACCAAAGATGATAAAGATAATTCTGTTCTATTTTTATGTATCCTGCTTATGCAGATTGGTGCGGCATTGACCGGTGAGCCAAAAAACAAGTGAGGCGGCGCAAAAATCGTCCTTGTTTGAAGTTGTCGACGAAAGGAGATAACGAGTTTGGACGATTTTCGTCGATGAACGCCAGTTTTTTGAGCGAAGCGGGCATAGCCTTGAATTTTTTGTTTACTTTTTGTTTCAAGACAAAAAGTAAAAGAAGGCATGGAGTTTAACTACATACAAAATAAACATATTATAGATAACTGATAATCATGTTATATGTTTTACTCAGTTCTCTATTGATAATATCTTCGTAGCCTGAGGAAGTAGAATAACTTCGCAAGCTATCATTAGAAAAGGGTAGGCGGAAGCCTCTATTATCCTTATTTATGGGGATGGTGGCGCCTTTGCGGTCGGTGTACTTTTGCAGTGTAAAAAAAAACGCTCAAAATGACAACTACAAAACTTATTCGTTACTCTACCGTTCTGTTCTTCTTTATCACAACCGGCAACTACAGTCGTATTGCTGCCCAAACGGAATCTTCCTTATCTTTTAATGCGTCCTATACCGGCGATTGGGTGGCAAATTTGCATGGAGGAATTAAAACGGGCTCTACCTATCTTGGCCTGGCAAACCTGAAAATCGGATTCGATACCGAAAAAGCCAATTGGTGGAAAGGCGGTTTGTTTTTTATCAACGCAGGCAATACTCATGGAGGCGAACCCTCTGCCCGGCTGGTGGGCGATTTTCAGGGAGTCTCCAATATCGAAGCCGGGAACCTCACTTTTATGTACGAACTCTGGTACAAACAACAGATTGGCCGAGTAGAGCTCACTGCCGGGCTTCAGGATCTGAATGTCAATTTTGCAGCTACTTCGTATGGATCCGTTTTCAATAACAGTTCATTTGGTGTTCAATCGAGCATTGCCGACAATATTCCTTCTCCTATTTTTCCACTTACCGCATTAGGCGTATCTTTGCAATGGAATATTTCATCATCCTTCTCCTGGAAAATAGCTCTTTTTGATGGCACTCCCGACGATTACCAGTCCAATCCGAATAATATTCACTGGGAATTAAGCAAAAACGACGGTTATCTGGCCATATCCGAATGGCAACTGGCCGCCAGTTTGTTTCGTGGCCTCAAAGGAAAATACAAATTTGGGATTTATGCCCACCGACACAATGACAGTACCCAGATTGCTTTGCACAATCACGGTATCTATCTTATAGCCGATCAGCAAATCATAAAAACACAAAATGGTGGTATCGGACTTTTCTCTCAACTGGGTCTTACGCCACGAAAAAACAGCAATAACTATTATTGCAGCTTGGGGGTAAACTGGCAGGCTCCGTTTGCGAATCGGCCGGATGATGAGTGTGGCATTGCTTTTGCTTATGCCGGTATGCACGATAATAACGGCATTGGTGGCGAACTGTCGATAGAGGCATTGTATAAGGCGCAACTGACAAAAAATGTCTATCTGAAGCCTGATATTCAGTATGTGGTCAATCCGGCCGGTACGGATGCGAAATTGCCCAACGCCCTGGTGGGTATGGTACGAGTCGGAATTCAATTCTGACAAACCGACCGACCTTATTTATTTTGATAAAAAGAACACAATATAATGACAACAACCATTAAAACTACTTCTTTAGCCGATCTCAAGACGGGTGAACGAGGCATTATCACCAAAGTACTTGGGCACGGAGCCTTTCGCAAACGCATCACCGAAATGGGATTTGTGAAAGGGAAAGAGGTAACTGTTATCAAAAATGCACCGTTGCAAGATCCTGTTGAATACGAAATTATGGGGTATAAAGTTTCGCTGCGGCGAAGTGAAGCCCGATTGGTGGAGATAGTGGCGGCCGAAGATGAAAGCGAGACTGTTGGTGCCGGTTTCTCGGGAACTATCGATGGCGAAGAGATCGTTCGTTCGGCACGAGAGAAGAGTACCACGATCAATGTAGCTTTAGTTGGCAATCCCAATTGTGGCAAGACTACCTTGTTCAATCATGCTTCAGGATCGCACGAGCGGGTGGGGAACTACAGCGGAGTGACGGTAGATGCCAAAGAGGCGACGATGAAACGCGATCCGTATACATTCCGGATTGTGGATCTTCCAGGAACTTATTCCATTACCGAATATTCACCCGAAGAACTTTACGTGCGGCGTCACATTACCGAGCAGATGCCTGATGTTGTTGTCAATGTGGTGGATGCTTCCAACCTGGAGCGGAACCTTTTTCTCACTACCCAGCTTATCGACATGAATGTGAAGGTGGTGATCGCCCTCAATATGTACGACGAACTCGAAAAAAAAGGTGTTTCGTTTGATTACAAAGCGCTGGGCAAAATGATCGGTATTCCTATTGTTCCTACCGTGGCCTCGAAAGGAACGGGAGTAGACGAACTGTTCGATACGGTAATAGAGGTGTACGAAGACCGGGAACCGGACGTGCGGCATATTCATATCAACTACGGTGAAGAAATCGAAAAGGCAATTCACGATATTCAGGACGAAGTGTGGAAATCGCCCGAAGTGACGGATAAATTGTCGTCGCGGTATGTGGCCATCAAATTGTTGGAAACCGACAAAACGATGTTGTCGCAACTGGAGACATACCCCAATTATACCCAAATCAAAAACAAGGCCGAAGAGGCTATCCAGTTGCTTGAAAAAGAGTACGGCGAATCGTCGGAAACCATTATTACCGATGCAAAATACGGTTTTATCGACGGTGCGTTGAAAGAGACTTTCCGGGAGGTGAAACGAAAAGACCGTCGCAAGAAAAAACGTGAACTGGACGACTTGTTGACCCATAAATTCTGGGGATTCCCTATCTTTTTCTTCTTTATGTGGCTGATGTTTCAGGCTACCTTTACGCTGGGCGGATATCCCATGGAGTGGATCGAGTCAGGTGTGTCGTGGTTGAGCGATACGGTGCAGAATGCCATGGCTGAAGGTCCTTTGCGCGATTTGTTAGTCAACGGTATTATCGGTGGAGTGGGTAGTGTGATCGTGTTCCTGCCGAACATTCTGATTCTCTTCTTCTTTATTTCGATGATGGAAGATACCGGGTATATGGCACGGGCTTCGTTTATCATGGACAAGCTGATGCACAAAATCGGCTTGCACGGTAAATCGTTTATTCCTTTGCTGATGGGTTTCGGATGCAACGTACCGGCTATTATGGCCACCCGCACGCTCGACAACAAAAAGGATCGCGTCCTCACAATGCTGATTATTCCATTTATGTCGTGTAGTGCCCGCCTGCCGGTCTACCTGTTGCTTATTTCTGCCTTCTTTCTTGGAAATCAGGCTTTAATTTTGTTTGCAATCTATATTATTGGTATTGTACTGGCTATATTGATGGCACTGGTTCTCAAACGATTTCTCTTCAACAAACAGGAGGTTCCTTTTGTAATGGAATTACCCCCTTACCGTACTCCGACAATAAAGAACACCTCGATACACATGTGGTTCAAGGCGCGTCAGTATCTGAAAAAGATGTCGAACGTTATTTTGTTGGCCTCTATCATTATCTGGGCATTGGGCTATTTTCCGCGCGATGTGCATTACAGTACCAACTACGATGCCAAGCGTCAGACGATTGAGGCAAATGCTGGTTTGACATCCGCTCAAAAAGAAGAGGGATTGAATAAAATAAAACTGGAACAGCAGTCCGAAAAACAGGAGAAATCGTATATAGGACAGTTGGGTCATGCCATCGAACCGGTTATTGCGCCGCTGGGTTATGACTGGAAAATGGGTGTAAGTCTGCTGACCGGACTGGCGGCCAAAGAGGTGGTTGTCAGCTCCATGGGGGTGCTCTATCAGGCCGACGACGAATCGGGAACGCTGAAAGATAAATTGATTGAACAACGTCATACTTCCGGTCCTGAAATCGGGCAAAAGGTGTTTACTCCATTGGTGGCATTCGGCTTCATGCTGTTTATTCTGATCTATTTCCCGTGTGTGGCAGCCGTGGCGGCTATTAAGAAGGAGGCCGGTTGGAAGTGGGCGGCATTTACTATTGTCTACACCACGGCGCTTGCCTGGCTGATTGCCTGCTTAACATACCAGATAGGCAGCCTGTTTGGATAATCCGCAAAATTATGAACGAACAAAAACTCTATAAATACGCTTTCGGGCTGGCGCTCTTTACTATTATCTACAATATACTGGAAGCTGTTTTTGCGCTCTATTTTGGAGCCGAAGACGAAAGCCTTTCGCTTTTCGGTTTTGGAATCGACAGCCTGATCGAAGTAATTTCGGGTCTGGGTATTGCTCATATGGTGATTCGCATACGGAGGAATCCTGATAGTAATCGCGATAGTTTTGAACGCACGGCGCTTCGTATCACGGGAGCCTCGTTCTATCTTTTTACGGTAGGCTTGGTATTGAGCGCTATCGTTACCTTTGTTGGAGGACATAAGCCGGAAACTACCTTCTGGGGAATTGTCATTTCGCTGATCTCCATTGCTTTTATGTGGGCGTTGATCTGGGGAAAGACCTATGTGGGTAAACGGTTGCATTCCGAAGCTATTCTGGCCGATGCGGCTTGCTCGCGCACCTGTGTCTACATGTCGCTGGTATTGCTGGCAAGCAGTGGTATCTATGCCCTCACGCAATGGCCGTTTGTGGATGGTATCGGTGCGCTGGGATTGGCTGTTTTCTCTTTTATGGAAGGAAAAGAGTGTTTTGAAAAAGCAAAGAGTAACCAACATTGCGAATGTGGCGGCTCTTGTAAAGATTAACGTATATGGTACAGGAAATAATTGTCTATGTCGTATTACTCGTTGTTGCGGTATTGTCTATTCGAGCTATTATCAAACGGTTCGGACATAAAAGCTCGCCCTGTGACGGATGCAGCGGGTGTGATCTGAAAAATTCAGTTCGTAAAGGGCAAAAGCCGCCGTGCGGATGTTCGTAGTCCCGAACGAAAGGTACAAGGAAAATCTGTCTTTTTTAGGACTTTGATTTTTAGCTCGTTTGGTAAAATGATCAACATTTCCTTTTTACGACAATTTTGAAATTTTACCGATCGTGTCACTCCTTTTAATGCCACTTATGATATCCTACGAGAAGCATGATAGTACCTTTGCACTCAATAACGACATAATGAGCAGACGCAATACACTACGGACACTAATAGCATCGTTCCTTTTGATGCTTGCCACCGGCACCTTGATGGTGAAGTCGGTGCACTGTGTGTTGATTCCTCACGACTATCAGAATATTGCGTCGACAAACGGACAGGCAAGTTTTACGGCTGGCAAGGCCGATAGCTGTCCCATTTGTTCGTTCGATTTCTTTCCGGTAGTTCTCCACTCGTTAAAGGTGTTACCCGATGTGGCGCCTTTCTTGTTTGCCAAACAGGCATTCAATCATACAGAAACTCCTGTGAAACAGGTCTCCTACCTGTATCTGCTTCGCGCACCTCCTGTGGTATAATTTTTTATTGTTTACGCCTTTTTTGAAAATAGGCCTCCTTACTGTTCTTGTCAGGACAGTAAAATGGGTGTATTGTATACTGGGATCATCCGTGTAAATGCCTGATCGGCGGTATATGATTGTATGACGACATATATTGTCATCAAAAGCAGCACCCGATCTTTTATCACCAATAAAACAACTAATTATGCCAAAGAAATTTCTTCTTATTTTACTCTATATTATTCCGGCATTTCTGTTTGCCGAACCGCTTCCTGCGGCACAATCATCATTGCAAGGAATAGTTACCGATAAATCGACCGGCGAACCGTTGATCGGAGTAGCAGTCTATTTTCCGGATTTGAAAAAAGGTGCTATTACCGATGACAAAGGCGCTTATCGCATTGATAATCTACCCAAAACGATATTGACGGTGCAGGTATCGTATATCGGACACCAATCTGTTATTCAGAGTGTTGATCTGCATGCGGATGTGGTGCGAAATTTTGTACTGTCCGAATCGTCGGCTAAAATAGATGAAGTGGTGGTGACCGCCACCGCCGGTTCCACGCAACTGATACGTACACCGACTCCTATCACCCTTGTGCCACACACCGATCTTCTGCGCGAAGCTTCGACCAATTTGATGGATGCGTTGGCAAATCAACCGGGTATCTCACAGATAACCACCGGAGGGGGTATTTCCAAACCGGTCATTCGTGGCCTCGGATACAACCGGGTAGTGGTGGTGAATGACGGTGTTCGTCAGGAGGGCCAGCAGTGGGGAGATGAGCATGGCATCGAAATTGATGAACAGGCGGTTAACAAAGCCGAAATATTGAAAGGCCCGGCAAGTCTTATGTTCGGATCGGATGCCATGGCCGGTGTTATCAACCTGTTTTCGGCGCCCACGCTTCCCGAAGGCAAAATAGCGGGTAATTTCTTTTCAAATTATCAGACCAATAACGGTTTGCTGGCCTATTCTCTCGATCTGGCCGGCAATAAAAAGGGGATTGTTTGGGATTTGCGGTTCAGCGATAAGAGGGCGCACGATTACCAGAACAAATACGATGGGTATGTGTACGATTCCCGCTTCAAAGAACAGTCCTTTACCGGATTGATCGGTATCAACAAAGAGTGGGGATACTCGCATCTTACCGTAAGCTCGTATCACTTAACACCCGGCATTGTGGAGGGAGCGCGTGATTCCCTGAGTGGTAAATTTATCAAACCCATTGCCTTAGATGGAGTGGAAGGCACCGCTCTGGCAACAAATTCCGACGGACGAAGTTACCAACATGCCATGCCGTACCAACAGGTAAAGCACTATAAAGCCGTTTGGAACAATGCGATTTTTATCGGAGACGGAAGTCTGAAAACCACGTTGGGATTCCAGCAGAACCGCCGTCAGGAGTTTGAAAATGTTTTGGATCCCAATCAGTATGGGCTCTATTTTTTGCTGAATACGGTGAACTACGACATCCATTACATGCTTGCGCAGAAAAACGGATGGTCGGCCTCTTTCGGAGTCAACGGGATGTACCAGCATTCGATGAACAAAGGAACGGAGTATCTGGTTCCGGCATATGCTCTGTTTGATGCAGGTGTGTTCGGCATTGCAAGCAAAACGGTAGGTCGGTTTGATATCAGCGGTGGTTTGCGGTTCGACAACCGACACGAACATACCGACGACTTGTATGTAAACGCCAACGATGAGAAAGTAACGGCTTCCGATCCTACTGCCTACCGCCGATTCACATCATTTACCAATAATTTCAGCGGTGTAACGGGAAGTATGGGAGTTGCCTGGCGAATTACGGATGATCTTCATGCAAAATTCAATCTGTCAAGAGGTTTCAGAGCACCAAATATTGGCGAATTAGCCTCCAATGGAACACATGACGGTACTGTTCGCTACGAAATAGGAGATAATAATCTGAAACCAGAAACCAGTTTACAGGCCGATTTTCAACTGGGTTATTCGTCGCGTTATGTCTCTGCGGAGGCCGACCTGTTTGTAAATAAAATCAACAATTATATCTTCTCACGCAAGCTGGAAAGCGTTGCAGGCGGCGATTCTATCACAAACGATAATGTGACGTACAAATTTGTATCGGGAAGCGCCCGCATCATGGGCGGAGAATTTATGCTGGACATTCATCCGTTCGATTGCCTGCATATTGAAAACAGTTTTTCGTATGTCAATGCCATCCAACAGAACCAACCCGATTCGACACGTTATCTGCCGATGACTCCAGCTTCGAAATGGAAAACCGATGTGCGTCTTGATCTGTTTCGTCACGGCAACGTGTTGAAAAACGGATATATCAACGTAGGAGTTGAAAGTTATTTTGCCCAGAACCATTTTTATTCGGCTTACGGAACAGAAACCCGTACGCCCGGATATTCCTTGTTGTATGCCGGAGTGGGAGGGGATGTGATGCACAAAGGGCACACGCTGTTCTCGCTATATGTGATGGGAAACAATCTGACGGATGTGGCCTATCAAAGCCATCTGAGCAGGCTTAAATACGAAGATGTGAATAATGTTACCGGCAGAACCGGAGTGTACAATATGGGACGAAACTTCAGCATTAAACTGTTGGTTCCGATCAACATGTAGAGAATATCTCCTGGAGATTAATTAGCCATTAAGAAAGTAAGAGCATTGAAGTATCACTTCCTGTTTCTTAACTTCTTAATGGTTTTTTGTTGGTTGATATTCTTTAAGTCAAAGCGTTACCTTCGTACCCGCTTTGCCGTCAATGGCATCGGCTTTGGTAATAATCACCTGACTGACACCGGCATCGATGGCCTGAAAAGCATTCTCTAATTTGGGAATCATGCCGCCCTGAATCACTCCATCGGCAACATATCGAGCAAACGCATCCTTATCGATTTCGGCAATCACACTGTCATCATCGTGCTCGTCGCGCAAAACGCCCTTCTTTTCAAAGCAATAGACCAATGTTACGTCGAAATAGTGAGCCAGCGCTTTGGCGGCTTCCCCTGCGATGGTATCGGCATTGGTATTGAGCAAATGCCCCTGTTTGTCGTGTGTAAGCGGAGCCAATACAGGAACGATTCCCTTGCCAATCAAATCGGCCAGCAAACCGGCATTCACCGATTTTACATCACCCACAAAGCCGTAATCCACTTCGCCCACCGGACGTTTGGCCGAAAGCATGTAGTTCATGTCGGCGCCGGTAAGTCCGAGCGCGTTGATCTCCATTGCCTGCAACTGTGCCACAATGTTTTTATTGACCAAACCGCCGTAGACCATGGTTACCACTTTCAACGTTTCGGCATCGGTCACACGCCGCCCATTGACCATTACGCTTTCAATGCCCAGTTTGGCCGCGATAGCCGTCGCTGAGCGTCCTCCGCCGTGCACCAACACTTTGTGCCCTTCTATGGCCGCAAAATCGCTTAAAAGCTGTTTTAGCGAGGCATCCTCTTCTACAATTTTACCTCCTACCTTTACGACCGTCAACCGGGGTTTTGCATTTAAAGTATCGCTTTGATTCATTATCTCTATTATTTATTATTTCAATGAATTATCATCGTGATTCGGCTGTTTATCTGATTTTCAAACCTATTTTGCAAAGGTATTGAAAAAATCGTTTCGGAAAGAGATGAAAATCGGTGAATTATGCGATAAAAACGAAAAATGCCGGTACTCAACGGATAAGAGCACCGGCATTTGTAGGGCATGAACGCCACAGAAAGATTTCGTATTGTGTTTAGTCGGTCATTCGTGTTCCGGTAAAGATTAAATTGGGTGATTCGGTTTGTGCTGCTGTCTGAGGGGCTGCCTGCATCCCTTTCGGCCGGTTTTGAGTCGGCGCAACGATCTCCATCCGTAACTTATCGCCGTCGAAGGCGAACCGGAAGGTTTCGGACGAACCAGCATTGAACATCGAAAAATAGTGGGCAGAAAGCAGACCGGTCGATGTCCATGAGCATGTTCCTGCGGTGCGTACGGGCGTAACATCCATCACGTTGGGATAGACGGTGCGGGCAACCGTGAGTGTACGATCGGTCATTCCCATCAACCATCTATCCAGTCCGAAGGGAATGTTGTGAATGGCACCGGCGGCCACAATCGTGAGGTGACAGTTGCCGGTGGCATCGAAACGAAACTGTACGCTATTGATGCCCAGGCTATTTTGGTGCATCCGGTACCGGCGGGTGGTCATCGTGACTTTGGAGTCGGAGTTGCCGCTAAACGGACGTTTGATCTCATATTTTGCCAGTTCAGCATTCAAATCGAGCGTGCGATCCTGTTTCATCTTTTTCTTGCTCATAGCGGGCAGCATATCGTAAATTAGCGTGTTAAACCCGGCTTCGTCTCCGATCTGACTATGACATACCACAATAAAATCATGATTGGGAATAATCATAATCAACTGGTTTTGACCTCCGATAGCCCTGTACGAGTGATGGCGTCCCATCCATATCTGGTATCCATAACCCTGCGAGCCGTCGTCAGTTGCTTTTTCATTCTCTTCCGGAGTACGTTCCGGGTGCTGAAAAATGTGCGGTGTGGTTGCAGAGACGATCCATTGCGAGTCGAGCAGTTGTTTCCCGTTCCATTTTCCTTTGTTGAGAAGAAAGAGCCCCATCTTGGCCATATCGGACGTTTTCATGTGAGAACCTCCATTGCCCATGTTGTATCCGTCGTTATCCATTTCCCAAATTACGTCGCGAATACCCAGCGGATCGAACAAACGCGGCTTGAGATATTCGTACAGCGAGAGATGAGTAACCCGCGTAAGGATGTGCGAAAGCATGTGTGATGCCGTAATGTCGTAGGCAAAAGCAGTTCCCGGTTCGTGAGCAAAAGAGGCCGCTAAAAACGAACGCACCTGACTGTCGCCGGAACCCGGATAGGAGGTGGTGCCATGACCTACCGACATTGTCAGCAGATGCTTCACCGTAAGTTTGGCCAATTCGGGCGATATTTGTTCGGGTAACAGGTCGGGAAAGAATGAGGTTACCTTGTCATCGATATGCAACAGGCCTTCCTGCACAGCAAAGCCAACAGCGATGCCGGAAAAGGTCTTGGTTGCCGAATACATGGCATGTTGATACTGCGGAGCATAGGGAGCCCACCAGTGTTCGGCAATAACCTTGCCGTGGCGAATCATCATCAAACTATGCACATCATACCCCTTTTCCTGAACTTGCTGAAAGAAACGAGCGATAGTTGCTGACGGAACGCCCTGCTCTTCGGGGGTGGTTCGTTGCAAATCGTCGTTGTAAAGGGATGGAGACGACACATCTTGTGCAGAACATACCGAACTGATTCCGAACATCGAAATAAACAATAACTTCAAATAAGATATTTTTATGCTCATTTTTACAGTTGATTAATAAATTAAAAGAGGACAATAGAATTACACAGATTCTACTGTCCTCTCTAAAAAACGGATTTATTTTTGAAGCAGATAATCTACCAAAGCGGAGAGGTAGATGTAGCCGGCACAACCATCAACCACCACTTCATTTTCGTACCAGATAAAAGGCCAGTTTTCCTGGTTTTCGTAGAAGTCGGGCTTGATAAGGTAGTTGCCGGGAACCATTCCGCCGGGAATGGAGGTGAAATCGGCACGGTTGTTACCGTAAGTCACCCGTTTGGAGGTAACACCCACACCGGAAACAAACGAAATGCTGGATGCCGGATGACAACCGAGCACGTAGTTCAATCCGCGGATGGCATACTCCCTGCTGATAATATCGGGAAAATACTGATAAAGCTTGGCGTTAGTCAGCGACCAGTCGACAATGGAGAAATTGCTGCCAGGAGAATAGAAACCACCCTGTCCCAGAGGCACTCCATAAGGATTTTTATCGATTAATGCATCCAACTCTTTCTTCGTATTTTGGGCAATCGCCTTCAGGTCGTTTTTATACTCTTCGTTCATAAAGGGAATAGCCTTCAACAAGGTTCTGATAGAACTTGCTCCGAAGGACATCCGCTGATGACCGCCACCGAGGCTCTTTTTCACTTCCGGCCATATTTGGGCAAGGTAATCGGAATATTTTTTGTCTTTGGTGGCCAACAGCAATTCAATTGTCAGCGTGGCTCCCTGACCCGCAGACATTGTTCTTCTGAAATTGGCGGGCATACCGGGCATATCGTCATTGGTAGTCTCTTCCGGTTTGTTCAGTATATTGTCATTCCATACTTTCTGAGCCGTAGCCAAACATTCGGCAGAGAGACTGTCGTTGTACGATTTCAGGGCACGGCTGGCGGCTGCTAATGCTGTGGCCGAACCGACATCACCCATCGGACTGTGGCTGGTAAAAGCCCACCGGTCGTCCATCGTTCCGGAGGTGAAACCGTCTTTCTGGAAAGGTTTCAGGTTCGGATTGTAGATCAAGCCATCCGTAAGATTTCCGGCATCGCCAATCATATCATATTGCCACAGGTGAGGTTGTACAATGCCGCGGATGGAGTGGCCGAATGCACGGAACTGAGCCATCAAAGCCAGCGTTCCGTGTTCGATCTGTTGTAATAAATCTGGAACACCATCGGGATGGTGAATAGCCACATATTTGCGCTCTTTGTCCACCATTGTTTCGTCGTGATTCAGTTTCAGATCTTCCCAGGCACTAACCAGATATCCGACCACCGTGTTGTGCGACCCTGTCTGAATATCAAAATCTCCGGCATCGAACCATCCTCCGATATTCAAACCGGGAATATGTTCGTAGGGTTTGTATTTGGTTTCGGTGGAGTGTCCCATCCGGTAACCGTCGTGAATGAGCGTGTCGGTAGGTGCCTGTAGTGCATCATCCTGATGTGGATTGCCATGCCATACACGGTAGGCCTCTTTCACAAACATGTGATCCATTTGCACCGGCAACCAGGTGTCGAGCGTGGGGTGCCAGATATTGGCATACACATCTTTGCCGATAGGGAAGGGATCTGAACTGTAGTTCCCGTATTTGATTTGATAAATACCCGTCTCCTTGACGGAAGAGAAATCGAAGCGAAGGTAATTGTAACGCATGAATTTACCCCAGTTTGCCAGTTTGCCGTCCAAGACTTTCTTCTGCGTACCGTTCTCATCCATGCGGTACAACGAAGCTGTAGCAAGCGCTTTGTCGTTGGGATCGATTTCAATTACGGCAACTTTCTGCTGATCGGGATAGTAACCTACCTGCGAATGCGATATTACCGGCTCTTTCATCCAGTTGGCAATGCTGTTGGGGGTAAACATCCACTGAATTACGGTTCCGGTTTTGCCGGCAGGAATCAGTTCGCGAACCACATACCATCCGTTGGGGGCAAGGTTACGTCCGTCCAGCAGGCTGATCTGTCCGGTGAGTGATTCGACCGAAACCAGCGACTTGGGATCGTCGGGCGACAGGGTCAGTTTTTTACCCGATGCAAGCGGAGCAACCTTCGCATAGGTATCTCCGAAGCGTTCGTTGGTCAACAGGTTGTTGAACTGCGGAATCTTTTCGGAGAAAGCATCGGCTACAGTAGGACCGGCAGCCACCACGGGACAAATGCCGGTTTTCTGATCCATCAGGTAGGTTTTTTTGAAATAGGTGGCAGGTAAAAATTCAATGTTCATACCGGCCTTTCCGGCTAACTTTTCGGGCAGGGGTTTATCGAGTGTAACGGTGATCAAACAGCCGTTCCCTTTGCCTTCCACCTTAATTTTGCTGGTAAAATCGTACTCTTTGTAGTAGAGCGTGATCGAGACGGAATTACCTTTGGCATCGACGGTTCGGTTAGTCACCGTAGGAACCAGATCCCACTGTTCGGGAGTCGGACTGAGACGGACGGCACCACCGGTTACGGTACGCACACCGTGCTGTATCATCTCTATACCGTTGACCTTCTCGTCAAAAAAGCCACCCGCATTGTACGAGTCGTTATAAATCATCAGGTCGACGCCCCGTTTTTTGAATACGCCCAAATCGTTCAGTTGAAAGTTACTCTGCTGGCTATAACCGTAAGCGGCTGACAGCACCACGGCAACCAAAAGATGCAGACTTTTCTTCAGTTTATGGTTTGTGTTATGCATAAAATAATGGTATTAAATTGGTTGTGCAAGATATATTGCAATCTGTTATTTCAGATCAAGAGCGATTTTCCAATGGTCGGCCACGGCTTTCAGTTCGGCTTTTGTGAGGTAGGTAATGGCACCGTGTTTGGGGCTTTTGAAATTGGTCGTTTTCATCTCTCCTTCGTTGAAATGGCCGATGTTTTTGAAATGAACAAAATCGGAGGTTTCGCTGAAACCCATGTTGCTTGGTCGGGCACCATAGACATCGTACATCAACACGTAGGCATCGGTTCCAAGACGGCGGAAAAGGTTGGGCGCTTCGGTCGATACCTTTTCTGGATCGATACGGCCACCTTCGACCTTATAATCGCCGTTGATTTTATTGGAAACGGCATGTAGCACTTTGGCATCGTTTACGTAAAATAGTTGGTAGTTGTTACCCACTTTGGTGATATCGCCATCCAAACCGTCGATCCCGGTAATTTGTTCGGGTTTGGTTTCGAGTTTGGTAAAATCGGAGTTGGCATAGGAGTAGTAAAGATGGCAGGATTTGTTGTTGTAGCGAATCGTGAAATAGACCATCATTTTTTTTGCTACCGGATCGTAAACAGTTTCGGGAGCCCACGAGCAATCGATATCTCCCAGTTCAGGAAACGCTTTGTCGACACGAAAATCGGAATGTGACCAATGGATCAAATCGTACGATTTCATAAGCACCAACGCCCGGTTATTTCCCCATCCGTATTTTTCGGCAGGGCGTTCAAATTCGGTATCGCGAAAACCGGCACGCTTGCCGAAGATATGCAAATCGGTCATGGCCAAATAAAAGGCTCCGTCGGGGCCACGGGTGATATGCGGATCGCGTACACCCTTTTGTTCGGCCAGTTGGGAGCCAATAAACACAGGTTTACCCCCGTTCACATCCGTAAAGGTGTATCCGTCGGCACTGATGGCCATGTAGGCCGATTGATCCTGATCTTTGAAATAGACCAGCAGATAGCCTACCAGATCTTTCTCGTTAAATTTTTTCTGTTTCTGCGGTTTTTGCGCTTTGGGAACAATAACGATTCCGGTTTGTGGAACGGAAGTTTTTTCCTGTGCAAAACCCGGAAGTGAAAAGAAAATACTTAGAAAAGCTATAAAAAAAAGAGAAGAGTAATGCTTTGTCATTGTGTTGTGTCGGTTTTTGTAATGTTGCTGATCGCCGCGTAAGATCGGCTGTTGTTGTAAAAGGAATAAGTTGATTGAGATGAACTCTTCGTCCACTCGTTAATTCAACTTATTCCTTTTTTCGGTGGTATTACTTATTTAAACAATCTGGGAGCAAATTCGTTGAGAGCACGTCTCCAGGTCAGCCATTCGTGGGCAGTTCCTTCCGATTCGTGGAAAACCACCTTAATGCCGTGCGCTTTGAGAGCTTCGACAGCAGCCTTCGGACTGTTTTCTGCGGTTCCGGTACTGATAAACAAAAGGTTCATCTGTTTATTGAATGCAGCAGCATCTTTAAACACTCCGTTGAATGAGGTTTCAATCTGTGTTTTCATATCGGGAGCCGGAGCGGCATTGTTGCCGCCCATTCTCATACCCATAAAGAAACCGCTAAAGGTTCCCATCCAGGCAAATTTATCCATATTGGCAAATACGGTAGAGGTTGTTTGTCCGCCGCCCCGCGACAAACCTGCCATAGCGCGGTTTTGTCTGTCGGCCTTGGTGCGGAATGTTTTGTCGATAAATGGCGTAAGGTCTTTCACATAAATCTGGGTAACATCGTTGGTCGCAGCTTGGCGAACATCCGAATTCGTTTTGATATCACCACTTTCCATCACCACGATCATGGGAACCGCTTTTCCGGCTGCAATCAAGCCGTCCATAATATTGCCCATGTGACCTTGGTTCGACCATCCGTTTTCGTCTTCGCCCCAACCATGAAGCAGATAAAGAACCGGATATCTTTTTGTCGGATTTTGTTCGTATTCGGCCGGTACATACACATTCACATGGCGTTCCAGTCCGTTAAGTTCGGACCAATAGTAGATGGAACGGATTTGTCCGTGAGGTATGTTTTTGTTGAAACGATAGTAATCGCCTTCTGGCCCTTCGGGAATTTCAACTCCGGATGATTTCCAGTTGCTTCCGAAGAACGCATCGGTATTACGATCCATCACAGCCACACCGTCGATGAGTACGGCATAGTAGTGAAAACCTACCACCTGAGGATCGGATGTGCAAATCCACATTCCTTTTTCATTCTTCGTCATATCGTACTTCTTATTACACAGGTCGATCTGTACTTTTTGTGCCGAGGGAGCATTCACACGAAACATTACCTGGCGTGTCGTGGCGTTCACTGCCGGATACTGAGCCAGAAAAATATTGGCAGAATTTGGCTTAAAGCCCGCAGGAAGCGCTTCTTCTTGCGGGCCACGTTGCATAATACCGGCAAACTGAGCCGATGCAATGCCGCAAATCATTAATGCGGCAATCAAGAATGTGATTTTTTTCATGATGATAAATTACAAAAAGATGAATAAAATGATGATTGATTAAAGGTATCTTTTCCCCAATACAAGTTTATCTCCCGAATCGTCGGCCTCCCAGATTTGTGGTTTGCGCGGACCGTTTGCTTCAACATGGTGTATAATAAATAAACGTTTGCCCTCAAAGGTGGTGAACAACATGCCGTGACCGGAATTGTCCTCTTTAAATGCTTCTTTTTGATGAACCCACGGACCTTTGATACTGCCTGAAGTAGAGTAGGCGATGCCCTGTGCATAACGATGTTCGCCCCAACTCGCCCATAACATCCCTAGTTTACCGGTTTTGGTGCGGAACATTTCGGGTCCATCGGTCACCCAGCCGGGCATCTTCAAACCAAAAGTCGCTTCTCCGATGCTGTTCATCTCTTTCGACCAAGGTGCGGCACTGGCACGAAACATAGTGGTGGGTTCGGCTGTCCGGTGCGTCAAATCTTTGGACAGCGGCATGTAGTCCATCGTACCGTCGATTAGTTGTGTCCATTCGTGCACAAAGACCATGTAGGTGGTGCCGTTCTCTTCGTAGAGTGTTCCGTCGATGATATCCCAGTTTTCCGGGCCGAGACAAAATTCGTGATCGGCCACCAACGGTTTGTAAGGACCTTCGGGCGAATCGGCCACCAGCAGCTGAGTCTGGTTGCGCGGCACGTTGTAGCGGAGAGGAACATACTCGATCAGATGATTGTGGTCGCTCCATGTTCCGGCATAATAGTATTTATTGCCAATATGGTGAATTTCGGCGGCAGCAACAAATAGCCCGTCCATCCAGGTACCCGACAAATCGATAATAGAAAACGGCCCTGTCCACATTTTCAAATCTTTGCTTTTGTACAAACGGCCTCCCGTTCCGGTTAGATAGTAGGTATGGCTCTTTTCGTCGGGATAGATGTACGGATCACTCATGGAAATTTGTTCCAACGCTACCGTCTCTATTTTCGGTTCGGGACGCGGTGTCATGGGTCTTCTGGCAGGTCTCTGTGCGCCTGTAGCAGGAAGCATTCCTCCAAAATTTCGTTGTCCCGGATCGGCAGGAGGCGCCTGTTCGCCGGGAACGATTTTACTCTGGTTTCCCGACTGATCGTGCTGTTGAGCCGTAGCGACTCCTTGAATAGATGTAAGTGACAGTGCAATCAACAGAATGCCTGTCCAGTTATTTGTAAAACGTATCATTTATATAAAAGGTTTAGATGAATCTTTTTCCAAGGACGACTTTATCGCCCGAATCGTCGACCTCCCAAATTTGAGGCTTGCGCGGACCGTCCCCATCGGCATGGTGTACGATAAACATCCGTTTGCCTTCGAGAGTGGTAAAGAACATACCGTGTCCCGTATTGTTGTCGATAAACGGTTTCGGTTCCTGAATCCACGGGCCATCGATAGTACCCGATTGCGAATAGGCTATGCATTGCAGGTAGCGCTTGACTCCCCACGATGCCCACAACATGCCGAGTTTACCGGTTTTGGTACGGAATAGTTCTGGCCCGTCGGTTACCCAACCTGGCAACTTGAGGCCATAGGTCATTTCGCCATTGCCCACCATTTCCAACGGGCAGGGAGACTCGCTGGCACGGAAGAGCATCACCGGCTCGCTGATGGTTTTGCTCAGATCGGGCGAGAGTTTTACGTATTCCATCGTGCCGTCGAAAGTCTGCATCCATTCATGCACGAAAACCATGTAAGGTTGTCCGTTCTCCACATAGATGGTACCATCGATAATGTCCCAGCTATGAGGTAGGTAGTCGTAGTTGGGATTGGTATTTTTCAGCTTGTAGGGTCCGTCGGCCTTGTCAGCTTCCAGAATCATTGTCTGGTGACGACGCACGTTGTAACGGCGCGGAACCACGTCTACCAGTTCGTTGCTACCGAACGAAGCAGCGTAGTAATATTTGCCGTTTACCTGGTGTATTTCGGCTGCTGCCACAAACTTGGCATCTGCCATCCAGGTACCCCGGGTATCATAAGCACCGTAAGGGCCTGTCCATGTTTTCAGATCTTTACTTTTATAAATAGCTCCGCCGCTTCCGGTGAGGTAGTAGGTTTTGGTGGCCGGATCGGCAAAAACATAGGGGTCGCTCATGCTCATCTCTTCGAGCGTTGTGGTAGTGATGTCACGCGGATCGTTGGCGCTGGCGCTTCCGCGCATTGGACGTGGAGCTGGAGCCTTGCCGTTGGCTGGTTTGGTTGTTTGGGGCATTCCGAACCCTTTTGACCCCGGAGGAGCAGGAATAGTTACTGTAGGAACCAGCTGCTTTTTTGCGACCGGTTGCGAAATTGTTTCAGGCAGCTGAGCCATCATTGCCGACGACAAAACGCCGGACATGACTAGTGTTAAGAGCTTTTTCATGGCAAGATAATGTAAGGTTATGTTGTTGTTATTCTGAAATATACTGTCTGAATGCGCACTCAAAGTGTACATTCAAAATCAAATATAAGTAAAAAATAACGGTTTGTTCGGCCTCGCTCTTTTTTATTTTTCGTTGTGTTAATCTGGAAAACAGAGGTTATTGTAAGAATCAAAAAGAATCATTAACAAGTATTCTATATTTATCAAACACTTTTACGTAGTAAAGTGTTATTGTTTAGTGTAATAGATCTACTATTTTATAAAAACACTTTCCGTTCAGATACACAATAACTAAGGTAAGACTACTTAAATGAAGAAAGGTTTAATAAATGGTTGTTTAAAAACAAATACAAGAAATAGGACTCTGCCGCATCGACTTTTGTATATAGTCTGTTAGATGCAACAAAGGCTGCCTCGTTGTGTTTTGAGACAGCCTTTATGTACGAGAGGTTCAATGCCTAACTTACTTCTTACAAGGTTTCGAGCATGCGCTTGAGGACTACCTGAGCCGATATTTCGCGATTGGCAGCTTCGGGGATCACTATCGATTGCGGGCTTTCAATCACATCGTCGGTCACAATCATGTTGCGACGCACCGGCAGACAGTGCATAAAATAAGCATTGTTGGTAAGAGCCATTTTCTCGGCACTTACCGTCCACGAACGGTTTTTACTTAGGATTTGTCCGTAATTCGGATCGGTATAAGCCGCCCAGTTTTTTGCATATACAAAGTCGGCACCGGCCAATGCTTTATCCTGGTCGTATTCTACACGGGCGCCACGCACAAATTTTTCATCCAGTTCGTAACCGTGCGGGTGAGTAATCACGAAATCGACATCGGCTTCGTTCATAAAGTCGGCAAACGAATTCGGAACTGCCTGAGGCAATGCTTTGGGATGGGGAGCCCAGGTCAGTACCACTTTCGGACGGTGCGTCTTTTTATACTCTTCGATGGTAATCAGGTCGGCAAAAGCCTGTAATGGATGGCCGGTAGCCGCTTCCATACTGAACACCGGACGACCGGAGTATTTGATAAACTGATTGAGAATCGTTTCGTTGTAGTCGTACTCCTTGCTTTCAAACTGAGCAAAAGAGCGCACGCCAATGATATCGCAATAGCAACCCATCACCGGAATGGCCTCCAGCAGATGTTCGGTTTTGTCGCCATCCATAATGACTCCACGTTCTGTCTCCAGCTTCCAGGCTCCCTGATTTACATCCAGGACCATGGTGTTCATGCCCAGGTTCATGCCTGCTTTTTGTGTACTCAGGCGGGTGCGTAGGCTCGAGTTGAAAAATACCATCAACAACGTTTTGTTTTCGCCCAGATGTTTATAGCCAAAACGGTTTTTCTTAACTTCCAACGCCTCGGCAACCGCAGCTTTCAGGTCACCCAGATCTTTTACGTTTGTGTAAGTCTTCATAGTCTGTGTTTAATTGTGTAATTGTTTAATTGTGTAGTTGTGGCATGGTGTTATTCATTCAACGCTTCAACAATTGAACAGTTCAACGTTTTTCGTATACGGTAGTTACCCAGTTGTTTTTTTCTTCAAATTTAACGAAGGTAAGTCCGTTTTCATTCGCTTCCGATTCAATGGCCGGCATATCGGTTTTGTAGAATCCGCTCATCAGTAGCATTCCTCCGGTGGAGAGGCAAGCGGCATAATGCTTCATGTCGGTGAGCAGGATGTTACGGTTAATGTTGGCCAAAATAATATCAAACTTTTGTCCTGCCAACAATTCGGCGCCGCCTTTAAAAGTCTTGATATCCGGACAACCGTTCAATCGGATATTTTCCAAGGTATTCTCGTAGGCCCATTCATCAATGTCGATGGCAGTAATGGGTTTGGCGCCTTTCATATCGGCCAGAATAGCCAAAACACCCGTTCCGCATCCCATATCGAGCAGCGATTTTCCGGCCACCTCCATTTTTATCAACTCTCCGATAATCAAGCTGGTGGTTTCGTGATGACCCGTGCCGAACGACATTTTTGGGTCAATCAGGATATCATACGTTGCTTTGGGTATGTCCGTGTGGAACGAACTGTGTATCACAACGCAATTGTCGCCGATAATGATAGGCGAAAAATAGTGTTTTTCCCACTCTTCATTCCAGTTCTTCTCCTTTATAAGTTCAAATGTGTACTCCACATCAATATCGCAGGGTAAAGACTCTTTCCAGTTTTTTAATTCTTTTTCATCGAACAACGATGCAGCACAATAGGCCTTCACTCCGTCATTTGTATAGATAAAGCTTTCGAATCCGATTTCAGCAAGTGTTGCCGATACTATATCGCTCTCGAAACCACGTGAATTGTTAAGAGATAATGTAAGTTCAATGTAATCCATTCCGGTTTGGTTTATTTTCGTTAAATCACAAGTAAAACGTATTATTATCAGGGCATTTGGTTTAACTTTGCCTTGATATAAAAAGTATACAAACTTAGATAATAAAATTGAGATCGGCATCGTTCTATACTGAAATCTTGTTAAGGATTAAACCAACTAAACCGTATTTTGTCTAACAACAAAAGAGAAGTTCACTCGTAAAGAAAAGGAGATATAATTATGAAAACAAAAGCGTTTTTCGTAACAGCATTGATGTTGCTTCCGGCCTTTGTATTCGGGCAAGATCTGTACGATGACCTTTACTATAAGCCCGGAAAAGATAAACCGTTGCCAACCCGATCGGCAAAGCCTGCGGTGCAACAAGAAGAAACATCTGAACAAAACGACAATCAATACAAAATTGAGTCGACAAGGGTAGGAGACAAAGATATTGTTGTAGTCAGAAATCAAAATGGTGATACCGTTTATTATTCAGGAGATAATAAAGACCCTCGTATCGATAGTTCAACGGCAACTGCACCTAATGGAGAATATGCCAACAGAATTCAACGTTTTCACAATCCGAACGGAACAATCATTATCAACAGTAATGACGACGAAGATGCTTATCCGCTTGACAATGTAAATTGGACAATAAACGTTTATGGTGGCAACTACGGTGGGGGATGGCCTTACGGAGGATACCGTCATTATCCATACGGATACATGGGTGGTGTTTATTCCCCGTGGTATTCAAGTTGGTACGGATCATCCTGGGATTGGAATTATGGATTGGGATTCGGCTGGAATTATCCATACTATTACGGCGGATACTATGGAGGATATTATGGTGGAGGATACCCTTATTACGGATATTACGGATCGGGTGGATATTATGGTGGCGGATGGCCTTACTACGGAGGTTGGTATGGTGGTAACACAAGACCCTATGCCTATACGACCGAAGGCCGACGGAATGCGTCGAATATTTCGGGACGTAGCCGTGGCACTGTGGCCGAATCAAGACCGTCGGTTTCGGGAAGCAGAAGTGGCAGCCCGGCATTCAACTCAACTACCAGTGGAACCCGTAGCAACACCGTTAGTACACGGGGAGATCGGCAAAACACAGCATTTTGGAATAATTTTCTATCAAACAGAGGGTATAATGTAAGTGGAAGCCGTTCCCGTTCATCTGCTTCTGATGTAAGTGGTTCGACGCCTCAATACAACACGCGTGGCAGTTACACCAATAACGGAAGCCGTGGTAGCTCCGAAGTGGTATCGGTGCCATCGTCCGGGAACTATACACGTAGCAGCGAGACCAGAAGCGGTAGCCGAAATGTAACAACATACTATAACAATAACAGAAGTTCTTCTGCATCATCGTACGAAAGATCATCTTCCACAAATAGCAGCAATTCGTCCACAAACTCCTCCGGTAGCCGTCAAAGCTACTCCAGTGGAAGCAGTAGTTATTCGTCAGGTGGCGGCGGTAGCTATTCCGGCGGAGGATCCCGTGGTGGTGGCGGCGGCGGTCGTCGTTAACCTCCGAACAATTGAAATAAGATACATATAATAGTGACATAATCATTCAAATTATTATATCATGATAAAGAAAAGTTTGCTTTCATTTGGTTTGTTGTTGGGCTTAGCAGCTGGCATCCATGCGCAAGATCAGGATGAATTTGATGCATTAAAAGCATCGCAAACACAACTAAAGGGAACTGCTCGCTTTATGAGTATGGGTGGTGCGTTTACCGCATTGGGTGGCGATGCTTCCGCTATTGCTCTAAATCCGGCCGGATTGGGTGTGTACCGCAGCTCAGAGTTGACTGCCACACTCAATTTATTGAATAGTTCTACAAAGTCAACGTGGAACGGTCTTGGGAATAAAGACAACAATCTTTTTGCTCATTTCAATAATTTCTCTCTGGTACAAACTATTGCCGGAACCGACCGGTTTAGTTCTGCATTCAGTTTCTCCTTCGACCGGCTAAAATCGTTTAATCGCAATGGCGTTTTCTCCGGACGAAATCATACCAGTTCGCTGACAGATAATATTGCCTTTCGGACCGGTGGTTTGTCTGAAGCTGATCTTTTGAGTACCAGCAACTATAATCCGTATGCGCAAGAGACGCTTCCGTGGTTGTCTATTTTAGCCTATAACGGCTATTTGATAAATCCGAGTGCCAACAATGCCGTAGCATGGAGTTCTGCTCTGGATGGTAATGTAACGCCTTCGTACGACTTTACAGAAAGAGGCTACATCGATCAATACAGTCTGAGTTATGGTGCCAATCTTTCGAATATCGTATATCTTGGAGCTTCCATCGGATGGCAAAGTATTGATTATTCAGTGGTTAGTAATTATTCTGAATCGTTTCCATCTGGAAATGGTTTCAACCTCCAGAATGAAATATATACAACCGGATCAGGTTTTGATGTCAAATTGGGAGCCATTGTTCGTCCGACCGATTTTCTGAGAGTGGGATTTTCGTATCACACACCGACTTTTTACAACATGACAGATGATTACTACGCTTCATTGGCGTACAGTTCATATAACGCCGGAAACAACAATGCTCCGGTACAAGGAATTACATATACACCCGACGAAGGTGGTGGCGGTAAGTATAAAATTCAAACGCCAGCTTTATATACGTTTGGAGTTGCAGGCATAATTGGAAAAAAGGGAATTATTAGTTTCGATTATCAATATCAGGACTATACAACAATGAAACTGAAAGATAACAACGGATCGAGTTCCTACTATAAAAACGAAAACGGATTTATAAAAGAAGATTTGAAGGGTGTCAATACATTTCGGGTAGGTGGCGAATTCCGTGCTACAAACGATCTGGCTATCCGGGTAGGATATAACTACATATCTCCAGCAACCAAATCAACTGCATATCGGTGGCTGTCAAACAATTCGCTGCGAACAGATAGTGAGTATTCGTTGGATGTGAATACGCAGAACTTTACCGCAGGTATAGGATACCGCTATCAGAACTGGAATTTTGATATTGCCTATGTCTTGAATAATCAGAAGCAAGAGTTCTACCCATACGAACCGTATTCTATACAGGCAAATATGCAACCGGCCGCTGTAACTACACACAACAGTAACATTGCATTTACGATCGGTTTGCGGTACTAATCCCAAATAACTCAATTTAAGGCCATCTCCGATAATAAAAGAGATGGCTTTTTTTTTGTGACGGTGAAAAAATACGGCCATAATGTATTGTATTTATCACAAAATGGCGTAACTTTGCATCGTCAAAATAGTGGATAGATTTGATTGCTTGCAACCACGGAAAAAAATGCTAAAACGTGATTCTTTCTCGTTCGTGTAGTGCCATTGAGCATTGCCGTTTTTATTCCAACCAAATTTTATTCATAACATGACAAGGTGTGAAACAACTTCATGCTTTTATTGTTTGTTTAATAACGTATTATTTTCAGATGAAGACAACGAATTATTTATTTACTTCAGAATCGGTTTCCGAAGGACATCCCGATAAGGTGGCCGATCAAATTTCAGATGCCATTCTCGATAATTTCCTGGCATTCGACGAAAACTCAAAAGTAGCTTGCGAAACACTCGTAACAACCGGACAGGTGGTTTTGGCCGGTGAAGTAAAATCAAGTGCCTACGTAGATGTGCAGGATGTGGCTCGTCAGGTAATCAACCGGATTGGTTATACCAAAAGCGAATATAAATTTGACGGCGATGCTTGTGGCGTTTTTTCGTCCATTCACGAACAATCCGACGATATCAACCGTGGTGTGGAGCGTGCCGAACCCCTTAATCAGGGAGCCGGAGATCAGGGTATGATGTTTGGTTATGCAACCAAAGAGACCGAAAATTATATGCCACTGCCGTTGGAACTGTCTCATCAGTTGTTGATTGAATTAGCTGTATTGCGTCGCGAGAACAGGGAAATAACCTATCTTCGTCCCGATGCCAAATCGCAGGTAACGGTTGAGTATTCGGAAGATGGAATTCCACAACGCATACATACCATTGTAGTTTCAACCCAGCATGATGAATTTATTCTTCCACAAAACGGAACAACGCAGGAAGCGGCCGACGAAGCTATGGTTGCTAAAATTAAAGAAGATGTAAAGAATATTCTTATTCCGAGAGTATTTGCCAAGAATCCGGACTGGAAGAAACTGCTGGATGAAAATTATATTCTGCATGTGAATCCAACAGGTAAATTTGTCATTGGAGGACCCCATGGAGATACCGGTTTGACCGGCCGTAAAATTATTGTCGATACGTACGGAGGCAAAGGGGCTCATGGAGGTGGTGCTTTCTCTGGAAAAGATCCATCGAAAGTCGATCGTTCGGCAGCTTATGCCGCACGCCATATTGCTAAAAATGCCGTTGCTGCCGGTGTAGCCGACGAAATTCTGGTACAGGTCTCTTATGCCATCGGCGTGGCCCAACCCTTGAGTGTATATGTGAACACCTATGGTCGAGCCAATGTTGAATTGAGAGACGAAGAGATTGCTTTGCGTTTGGAAAAATTGTTCGATCTTCGTCCAAAAGCCATCGAACAACGACTAAAACTCCGGAACCCGATCTATTCGGAGACGGCATCTTATGGGCACATGGGACGCGAACCGAAAGTGGTGAAGAAAGTCTTTTCCTCACGCTATACCGATACAATTGAAAAAGAGGTGGAATTGTTTACCTGGGAAAAGCTGGATTATGTAGATAAAATTCAAGAAGAATTTTCACTGTAATCAGTAACAAAACCTGGATATTTTTACTATCTTTACAGTTCAGAACTTCTAATTATGGCCGATAATTCAGGAAATATCATTTACATTATTGCAGTCATAGTTGCTGTTTTGAGTAGTATTCTGTCCAAAGCAAAGAAGAGCCGGATTGATGAATCACCGGCGCCATCCACTCCAACGAGAAGTTGGCAAGATGTGATTCGTGAAATCACACAAGAAGAGGAAGCGCCGCAACCTGCTACTTTGCCGGAACAGAGTCAGCATGCATTTGAAAAGATGCAGCCACAGCCTTTTCTGGACGAAGAAAAGCGATTGCACAAAGATATACTGGTTAAAGTACCACAGACATCGCATACTATTTTGAATATAGAAGAAGGGCCTGTGGAAAGTGTGACTCTTCCCGATTTTTCAAATCTGGATGAAGTGAAACGAGGCATCGTTTTTAGTGAAATTTTTCACCGAAAATTTTAATTTTTCGATGGATTATTATCAGAAAGAAAAAAGCAGTATCTTTGCATAGGAATTATTCAACGTACATTTTAATCAAATCAAAATAAAAAAAGAGTTCCGGCAATAGTCGGAATTCTTTTTGTTTTCAATCAATTACATTAAAACAGGTTTACCATGGCAACATCGTATATGTCCCAAGAGGGTTACAAAAAGCTATTGGAAGATATTAATCAATTGGAGTGTGTACAACGTCCTGCTATCTCACGCCAGATTGCAGAAGCCCGAGATAAAGGCGACTTGTCGGAAAATGCAGAATATGATGCTGCAAAAGAGGCTCAGGGGCTGCTAGAGATGAAAATTGCCAAATTGAAAGATGTCCTTGCCAATGCTCGCCTGATTGACGAAAGTACACTCACTACCGACTCTGTTCAGATTTTGAATAAAGTCAAGATTAAGAATCAAAACAACGGACAAGTGATGACCTACATGTTGGTTTCTGAAAATGAAGCCAATTTGAAGGAAGGGAAATTGTCTGTCAATACTCCTATTGCACAGGGGCTTATGGGGAAAAAAGTGGGCGATACCGTTCACGTCAAAGTACCATCGGGCATTATTCCTTTTGAAGTGGTAGATATATCTATTTGATTGACAATTTGTTAATACATAAATAGCTATGGCAACTATTTTTTCTCGAATTATTGCAGGCGAAATTCCATGCTACAAAGTAGCTGAAGACGATCGATTCTTTGCCTTCCTCGATATTAATCCGGTAGCAAAAGGGCATACGTTAATTGTTCCGAAGATCGAAGAAGACTATCTTTTCGATCTTGATGACGTTACACTTCAGGCATATATTCTATTCGCCAAAAAAGTGGCTAAAGCCATCGAGAAAGTTATTCCCTGCAAAAGGGTAGGCGTTGCGGTTATTGGCCTTGATGTGCCACATGCCCACATCCACCTGGTGCCCCTCAATTCCGAGTCGGACATTAACTTTGCCAAAGAGAAACTGAAACTCTCACCCGAAGAGATGAAGAGCATCGCGTACAATATCAGCTTTTTCCTGTGATTGGAATTACTCCAACCGATAAGCTTCCGTAAGCTTATTCCCGCGCAGGAACTCTTCTACCGACATTCTTTTCTTTCCGGCCAACTGAATACTCTTCAGCCGGATAAAACCATCATTAACTGCTACCTTCACCTGATTGGAAGATTCTTTCAGAATGCTTCCACAGGGAAGCGTATGCGTTGCTGGTTCTTTCTCTGTTTCAAATATTTTCAAGTTCAACTCTTCGCCTGTGTCGGTTTTTAAAATGGTCCAGGCAGCAGGGTAGGGAGCCAATCCCCTGATGAAATTATGGATTACCGATGCATTTTGATTCCAGTCAATTTTGCAAGTCTCCTTGAAAATCTTCGGAGCCGGTTTTAAATTCATGTTTTGCAGTTGTGGCATGGGGGATACCTTATCGGCAAGAATAAGATCAACCGTTTTCTGTACAAGTGTTGCTCCTGTTGTCATCAGTCTATCGTGGATATCTCCCGCGTTATCGGTCTCTCCAATAGCCACTTTTTCCTGTAATATAATATTTCCGGTATCAATTTCGTGGGTAAGGAAAAATGTTGTTACCCCGGTTTCCGTATCGCCGTTTATCACTGCCCAGTTGATCGGTGCGGCTCCCCGGTATTGAGGCAACAGCGAGGCATGAAGATTGAAGGTGCCGAATCGTGGCATGTCCCAAACCACTTCTGGAAGCATGCGGAAGGCAACAACTATTTGTAAATCTGCATTTAAAGTGCTCAATTCATCCAAAAAAGCAGGATCTTTCAGCTTTTCCGGTTGCATTAAATGAAGTCCTTTTTCCAGTGCATATTGCTTTACCGGAGAATATTGCAGCTTGTAGCCACGTCCTGCAGGCTTGTCGGGCATGGTAATCACACCCACTACATTGTAATCGTTTTCTACCAAAACACGAAGGCTCTCCACAGCAAAATCGGGAGTTCCCATGTACACTATTCGTAACTCTTTCTTATCCATTATTTTGTCTTGTTTCTAAAATTCATCTCGTCGAGAGATCTTAACGAAGCATCATTCTGTTCTTTTGTCGGCTCCCCACATCAATTTTGTTTTTAATGTGTCGAAGAAAGTATGATTCGCTCTTTTCACTACCTTGATGGTGTGATCGGCTTTGCGGATTTTCAGTGTAGTGCTTTGCGGAAACACATCGGAACGTCCGTCGAGAGCGGCCAGAAAGCTTTTTGTCCGGCTAGTGACCGAAATATCCAACTCCCAGCTGTCTGGGATTATTAAAGGCCTGATGCTCAATGTGTGTGATGCTACCGGCGAAAGGATGAAATTGTTGGATTGCGGTACCACAATTGGTCCGCCCACGCTCATCGAGTAGGCCGTCGAACCGGTCGGAGTGGCAATCAACAATCCGTCGGCTCTGTACGAATTGAGCAGTTCGCCTTTTACCTTTACATGAATGGTTATCATGGAGGATGTATCCTGTTTCAGTAAGGCAATTTCATTGAGTGCAAAAGGGCATGCGTTCCAATCCGGATTATCGGCAATCAGTTGCAGTACCGACCGTTCTTCAATCTGATATTGACCATTGACAATGCTTTCCAATGCTGGTTCTATTTCATTGTTAGCCACATCACTTAAAAAACCCAGATGACCGGCATTGATTCCTAAAATTGGAATACCCTTAATACCAATGTGTTTTGCGGTATTCAAAAAAGTACCATCGCCTCCCAGACTAAGCGCAATGTCGGCCGCAAAATCATCGTCGTCGATTATTTTGTAAGACAAGTTTGCAATATCAACCCCATGCGCTTTCAGAAACTCGTAAAACGATGCCTCTATCACAACATCAATGTGTAGTTTCCGTAACGTTGTCAACAAATGCAACGCCGTATCGACTGCTTCAATACGAAATGTATTTCCGAAGAGCGCAATTCTCATTTTTATATATTTTAATGTTAGGTATCAGGCAGTGGTCTGATTATAAATTTGATTATAAGTCAATTATAAGGATTTGTGTTGTTAAGGAAAGTGTCAAATAAGAGGAAGAGAGCTTGGCGTTTGCTGGTTTTTTCCTTAACTTTGTCTCATAGAACCAACGATAATGCAAAGAAACGAAATGCATATCACACTTACAAATATCCAAGAAAGAAATTGATGACGAAACTTAGTGTAAATATTAACAAAATAGCAACGTTGCGTAATGCACGAGGAGGTGATGTCCCCGATGTGCTGAAAGTAGCAAATGATTGTCAACTATTTGGAGCTGATGGCATAACAGTACATCCAAGACCAGACGAACGTCATATTAGATACGCAGATGTGTACGCCCTTCGTCCGATTGTAACCACAGAATTCAATATTGAAGGCTACCCGTCCCGTGAGTTTATAGACCTGGTTTGTACGGTCAAACCCGAACAGGTAACCTTGGTGCCGGATGCGCACGATGCCATTACCTCAAGTGCCGGTTGGGATACCATTGCGCATGGCGCTTTTCTGAAAGAGATCGTGGCTGAATTTCAGTCGCACGGAATACGGGTTTCAATTTTTATCGACACCAATCCGGATAACATCCGAAATGCCGCTTTGACGGAAACCGACCGCATTGAACTGTATACCGAACCGTATGCTACAAACTTTCCTCTGTCGGCTGAACAAGCAGCCGCTCCATTTATTGAGGCAGCAAAAGTTGCACGCGAAGTGGGATTAGGCGTTAATGCGGGGCATGATTTGAGTCTGGTTAACCTCAGTTATTTGCATAAAAATATTTCGTGGTTAGCTGAAGTGTCTATTGGACATGCACTTATCTGCGATGCCCTCTATTTGGGGCTTGAGCAAACAATAAATGCATACAAAAAACAGTTATTGTAAGAAATTTACCTGTCGTAAAATTATAAATTCATTTAATTACCCATGAACTTAATGCTTATTTTACAGGCTGTTGCACAGCTTCCGACCACAACTCCGGTTACTTCGGAAAAAACAGAAACTATGTTTGACATACTGCTTAAAGGGGGTTGGATCTTAGCTCCGATTGCATTTTTGCTTTTAGTTGCCGTTTATGTCATTATTGTTCGTTCTTTTGAACTGCACAAGTCATCTAAAACAAAGAACCTTGTGGACAAAATAGCTCCGATGCTGAAAGAGGGGAATATCGACCAAGCAATTACCGTTTGCGAAAGCAGTAACATGCCTATCGGAGAGGTGCTCACCTGTGGTTTGAAAAATCTAGGTAACCCAATTAGCGACATCAAAGATTCGATGGAAGCGGAAGCTCGCCAGCAGGTCGACGACATGAGTAAAGGCATGAATTATCTGGCTATAATCTCATCTGTCGCACCTATGTTTGGTTTTTTGGGAACCATCTTCGGGGTTATCAAAATCTTTTATAGCATTTCATTGACCGACAATATCAGCATTGGAACCATTTCCGGTGGGCTTTACCAGAAGATGATTTCATCAGCTGCAGGTCTGTTGGTGGGTATCATTACATTTTCGGCCTATCATATCCTCAATGGCCGCATCGATCACATCATCTCAAGTATGGAACGTCAGAGCAACCGGTTCCTTAACTTACTGCGCAATAAATAATCAGATTTAATCCTATATTCGTATGATTATCAAACGTAAACGGGAAATGCAGCCGGAAGTTTACACCTCTTCCCTGAATGACATCATGTTTTTCTTGTTGCTTTTCTTTCTGATTGTTTCTACTCTTGTCAATCCTTCGGTCATTCAGTTAATGCTTCCGAAGGCCAATGCCAATGTGCAAAAAATGTCGAAGCAGTCTATCAATATCTCTATTAAAGAAGAGCCCGAAGGATTGCGATACTACCTGAATGACCTGCCCATTGCACTGGAACAGATAGAACCTACGATACAGCAGATGGTTGCCAATACATCGGATGCTACGGTTATCTTGCGTGCCGACAGAACCATTCAGTTGCAAGATCTGGTCTCGGTACTCGATATCGGGCATAATCTGCATGTAAAAATGATTTTAGCCACACAAAAGCAGTAGGCATATCTGTATAACAATGTAAATATGAGGAAATCAAAGATATATGGCATTGTGGGTACAACTACATTTGCGGGACTCGTTCTGCTTTTGTTTTTTTTAGTCAGAATTGCCTCTATACAAGATAATTATACCGAACCCGTATTGATCAATTTCGGGGATTCGGAAGATGGGGTAGGGGCTGCTGTAGCCTCACCGGCTCCCCCGACTGCGGTTGTGCCACCTCCTCCGTCGACAACAAAGAAACAAGAGAGTAATGATGAAAATCTGGCTACCCAGGCCAACGAATCTCCTGTACAAACGGTTGAAAAAAAGAAAACAGAAATAAAAAAAGTGACTCCAAAGCAACTGGAGGAGAACAGAAAGAAAATATTGCAAGATCTGCTCAAACAGCAACAAGCTAAAGCCCAGGCTTCTCAAAATGCTGTCATTGCCGATAAAGCCCGTAAAATGGGAAGTGTCTTCGGGTCAAACCGTGGGAATGGAAGTGGTGATGGACAGAAAGGCGACGGGACTAAAGGAAATCCTTTGGGGAGAGTGGGTGGAACGGGTAGTGTAATGGCTTCTGTTGCAGGACGTACTGTAACATCGACACCCAGCCCGGCTTATAACTCCAATGATGAAGGAAGAGTTACCGTAAATGTAACGGTAGACAAGGATGGAAATGTAACCAAAGCATACATCGGTGGAGCGACCACATCCAGTGAAGCGTTACGGGACGCGGCTTTACAAGCTGCTCGTAGAAGCAAATTTTCTGCTGGATCGAACGATGCCATAGGAACTATTACATATCGTTTCATGCTTAAATAAGAAAAGTATTATGTTAAATAGAAATGGTGCATTTATCTTTCTGGCCAATGGCTTTGAGGAGACCGAAGCAATAGCCACTATCGATGTGTTGAGAAGGGGCAGTGTTGCAGTCTCGATTGTTTCCATTACAGGAGAGGTGATCGTAACCGGTTCTCATGGCATTAATATTGTTGCCGATGCTTTGTTTGAAGATGTCTCTTTTGATAGCAACGAGTTATTGATTCTTCCGGGAGGAATGCCTGGAACGCAAAATCTCCAGAATCACGAGGAGCTGGGAAAACTATTAAAAAAACAATTTAGCAACAATCAATATATAGCTGCCATTTGTGCAGCGCCCAAAATATTGGGACATCTAAATTTGCTCAGCGAGAAAGAGGTTAGCTGTTATCCTGGATATGAAGATGAGCTTACCGGTGCAACACTATCGAAGTTGAATGTGGTTCGCGATGGAAATATAGTCACCGCAAAAGGAGCTGCTTTTGCCATTGATTTTGGGCTTAAGCTGCTGGAGCTTTTGAAAGGGATAGAGGTCGCCAATAAAGTAGCTCAGGCGATGCTGGTAAAATAGAGAATGGTATCTCCAAAATACTACTTAACATAATATTAATTATAGGAAACTTATATCGGACTAAATTCTGATATTTAAAGCCTGATATAAACTCAAACAAAAATACCGAATGCTCACAAAGATTATAGATAAGCGCAAAGTTGACGAAACTTCAGTATTGATCGAAAATGCAAAACAAATTGCAATCGTTACACACATGAGTCCGGATGGTGATGCCGTAGGATCGGCACTCGGATTGTATCAACATTTGCGTAGTTGCGCGAAAAATGTTTCGGTAATTGTTCCGAATCGTTTTCCCGATTTTCTGGCCTGGATGCCTGGCGCTGAAAATGTGTTGATCTATGATGAGATGAGAGAACAAACGGAAGCAACTTTGAAAAAGTGCGATTTGTTATTTGCGCTCGATTTTAACACACTGACCCGTATTGGCGATCTCAACGGTTTTGTTAAAAATCTATCGTGCAAAAAAGTCCTGATCGATCACCATCGCGATCCGGATGATTTTTGTAATGTGGTCATTTCGTATCCTAAAATAGCATCTACATCGGAGCTGGTCTTTCGTTTGATTTATTCAATGGGATTCTTTCCACAAATGACTCTACCGTGTGCAGAATGTCTCTATGCCGGGATGATGACCGACACCGGTGCGTTTACCTTCAATTCAAACGATCCGGAGATCTATTATATCATCTCCGAATTGCTGAAAAAAGGTGTGGATAAAGATGCAATCTACTCAAAAGTTTATAATACATATTCTGTTGATAGGTTGAGGCTTATGGGTTATACACTTGGCCAAAAAATGGAAGTTTTGCCCGAATATCATACTGCAATAATCACGTTGACGAAAGCAGAACTCGATAAGTTCAACTACAAAGAAGGCGATACCGAGGGATTTGTAAATATTCCGTTGAGTATTAAAGGAATTGTATTCTCGGTGCTGGTGAAAGAAGGTAAAGAGATGGTAAAACTGTCGCTTCGATCAAGAGGCACTTTTCCTGTCAACAAGGTTGCATCTACGCTTTTTAACGGCGGCGGACATATCAATGCTTCGGGAGGCGAGAGCTATGAATCGATAAAAGATACCGTTAAAAAACTGAAGGAGGCACTCCCCCATTATCAGAAAGAATTAGAGGAATCCTGCTAAGCAAGATTCCTCTTTTATTTATTGATTTTCAGTGGATTATTTTATTATCCTCTGAAGATAGTCTGCTTTCTGTCCGGACCTACCGAAACCACCTTAATGGGAGTTTTTAGCTCTTTTTCAAGAAAGTCTACATAGGCATTGAACTCTTCGGGGAATTCGTTTTCATGCTGCATTTTGGTCATATCACATTTCCAACCCGGGAGCTCTGCGTAAATCGGTTCGATCGAATCATCTGCTTCGTAAGGGAAATAGTCGACCTCTTCGCCATTGATCTTGTAAGCAACACACGCTTTGATGGCATCAAAATCATCCAGAACGTCGCTTTTCATCATAATCAATTGGGTAACCCCATTGATCATAATAGCATATTTCAGCGCAACCAAATCGATCCATCCGCAACGGCGAGGACGGCCGGTTACCGAACCGTATTCATGGCCTAAATCTCTGATTTTTTGACCAATTTCGTCATGCAACTCTGTTGGGAACGGACCGCTACCAACGCGGGTACAATATGCTTTGAAAATTCCGAACACTTCGCCAATATTTTTCGGTGCGACTCCCAAACCGGTACAAACGCCGGCACAAATTGTGTTTGAGGAAGTAACAAACGGATAAGAACCGAAATCGATGTCGAGCATGGTGCCCTGAGCTCCTTCAGCAAGAATCGAGGTTCCTTTTGCTATGTAGTTGTTTACTTTGTGTTCGCTGTCGATAAACTGGAATTTTTTGAGAACTTCTATTCCGGCAAACCACTCTTTTTCAATGGCTTCCAATTGATCGAGAGGGTAGTTGTATTGTGCTAAAATAGCCTTGTGACGAGCGATGGCAGCAGCATATTTTGCGTCAAAATTATGAAGCAAGTCCCCTACCCTTACACCGTTACGGCTAATTTTATCCGTATAGGTCGGACCGATTCCTTTACCGGTAGTTCCAATTTTTGAATCTCCTTTTGCCGCTTCGTAGGCTGCATCGAGCAGACGGTGAGTCGGTAGAATCAGGTGTGCTTTTTTCGAAATAAGTAAACGCTTAGTCAGGTCATGACCGGATGCTTCCAACCCTTCCACTTCAGCTTTGAAAAGAGCCGGATCAAGCACTACTCCGTTTCCTATAATATTGATTTTGTTGCCCTGAAAAATTCCGGAAGGAATTGATCGTAATACATATTTTTGACCTTCGAATTCGAGAGTATGTCCGGCATTCGGACCACCCTGAAAACGCGCAACAACCCCATACTTGGGTGTAAGGACGTCTACTACTTTCCCTTTTCCTTCGTCGCCCCATTGAAGGCCTAACAGAACATCAACTTTCATTTGTTTTGTTTTTACAGTCATATACTATGAATCATACGCAAAAAAGCATGTAAAGTTACCGATTTTTTATCGATTTTCAGCATCTTCGCATGCGTTTTACACATAAAAAACTGCCTCAAATTGTATGGTTACAATCCGAGGCAGTGAAATGTTACGAGCTATTTTTCGGGTAGGATTTCAACCCAGTATCCATCGGGATCTTCAATGAAATAGATACCCATCGCATCGTTCTCGAAGCAGATACACCCCATTTGCTGGTGAAGCTGGTGGGCTTCCTGGTAATGCTGCGTCGAAAACGCAATGTGAATTTCATTGTCCCCCAAATCATACGGCTCCGAGCGATCCTTCAGCCAGGTCAGTTCCAAACGATGGTCAGTCTGATTATCGGATAGATAAACAATAATAAAACTACCATCCGGAGCATTGATCCGTCGAACTTCTTTCAGGCCTAAGGCTTTATCGTAAAAAGCAAGGCTCTTCTGAAGATCGAAGACATTGATGTTGTTATGTACGAATTTGAAATCCATATTCCTTCGTGTAGTCAGTAGATAGTAGATGGTAGTCGGTAGACATTTTGTAAAACACACAGAATTACAATCTACTAACTACCAACTACTGACTACTTGATTATCAGTCTTTCAGTTTTGCAACCAAGAACTCGCGGTTCAAACGTGCAATGTGCGAAATGGAAACATTCTTAGGACATTCGGCTTCGCAAGCACCCGTGTTGGTACAGTTACCAAAACCGAGTTCATCCATTTTAGCTACCATTGCTTTGGCACGACGCGAAGCTTCGATTTTACCCTGTGGCAACAAAGCCAACTGGCTCACCTTAGCAGCAACGAACAACATGGCAGAACCGTTTTTACAAGCGGCAGCACAAGCTCCGCAACCAATGCAAGATGCAGCATCCATAGCTTCGTCAGCTTTTTCCTTTGAAATAGGAATTGCATTTGCATCAGGAACACCACCGGTGCTGATAGAGATAAAACCACCAGCTTGCATAATTTTATCGTAAGCGCAACGATCCACCATAAGGTCTTTGATTACAGGAAAAGCACGCGAACGCCACGGTTCGATGGTGATGGTTTCGCCGTCTTTGAACTTACGCATGTGCAACTGACAAGTCGTTACATCTTCATCGGGTCCGTGGGGATGTCCGTTGATATAGAGAGAACACATACCGCAAATACCTTCGCGACAGTCGTGGTCAAACACAACCGGTTCTTTCTTTTCCGAAACTAACTTTTCGTTCAGTACGTCGAGCATTTCAAGGAATGAACTATCAATAGAAATATTGCTCAACTGATAGGTTTCAAAAGCGCCTTTGGATTGAGGTCCTTTTTGACGCCATATTTTCAGGGTTATATTAATTGTTTTTTCCATTTTATTTTAAGTTTACGAGTTTACGAGTATACAAGTTGACAAGTTTCTAACTGACTTGAATGCTTTTAATTAAAGAAGAGAGCATCTTTATTATTTCATTGATTCTACAGTTTATTGATTCTGAAGCATCTTCTGCAATAAACTCCAACTCTTTTGCAATAATCAATTGCGTTTCGAGTTCAGAGGCAGAACCTAATGAAATGTGCAAAAAATGTCTTATCTCTTTATCGGAACATCTTCCGTAACCCTCTGCAATGTTTGAAGGAATAGAAACCGCACATCTTCTCATTTGATTTGATAATCCATAAAGTTCTTCTTTAGGAAAAGTCTGAGTAATTTGATACACCAATGTTACCAGTTCAATACTCTTCTTCCAAACCAAAAGATCTTTGTGTGTTCCCATCAGTATCAAAAATATCTACCTGATCTTCGTAACAAAATTTTATAAATTTATAAGCTCGAAACCGATTAACGTGTCAACGTGTCTACTTATCAACTCGTCAACTCGTCAACTGTTTATTTGTAATTCCGTTGTTGAACATGAATAGATTCGTATACCAGAGGCTCTTTCAAGAGACTTGGTTCCTGACCTTCTCCTTCGTATTTCCAGCAAGCTACGTAAGAGAATTTATCATCCTGACGTTTTGCTTCGCCTTCTTCTGTCTGGTATTCTTCGCGGAAGTGACCACCGCAAGATTCTTCGCGATGAAGACCATCTTTAGCCATCAAATAACCGATTTCGATGAAATCAGCTACACGAAGCGCTTTTTCCAGTTCGGTATTCAAATCTTCGCTTTCGCCCGGAATAAACACATTGCTCCAGAACTCTTTCTTGATTTGTTTGATCTCTTCCAATGCTTTTTCAAGGCTTTCTTTAGTACGACCCATACCCACAAAGTTCCACATCACATGACCCAAGTCTTTGTGAATAGAATCAACCGAACGGTTACCCTTGATCGACATCAATTTCTGAATCTTAGCCTGTACCGAACTCTCTGCTTCAACAAATTCTGTTTTTTCAGTACTCATTCGCGGTGTACGAATTTCGTCGGACAAATAGTTTTGAATAGTAAACGGCAATACGAAATAACCGTCGGCCAAACCTTGCATCAAAGCAGAAGCTCCCAAACGGTTTGCACCGTGATCGGAGAAGTTGGCTTCACCGATAGCGAACAGACCTTCAACGCTGGTCATACATTCGTAGTCGACCCAGATACCACCCATGGTGTAGTGGATAGCCGGATAGATCATCATCGGAGTTTCGTATGGATTCTCGTCAACGATTTTATAGTACATCTGGAAAAGGTTACCGTAACGGGCTTCCACCACGTCACGACCCAGACGATTGATAGCTTCGGAGAAGTCGAGGTAAACGGCCAAACCGGTTGCACCTACGCCATAACCGGCATCGCAACGTTCTTTTGCGGCACGAGAGGCAACGTCACGGGGAACCAGGTTACCGAATGCAGGATAACGACGTTCGAGATAGTAGTCGCGATCGTCTTCGGCAATCTGAGTCGGTTTCATTTTACCGGCACGAATAGCTTCAGCATCTTCTTTCTTTTTCGGAGTCCAGATACGACCGTCGTTACGCAGTGATTCTGACATCAGAGTCAGTTTCGACTGGAATTCGCCGTGAACCGGAATACAGGTCGGGTGGATCTGAGCGTAGCAAGGATTTGCAAAATAAGCCCCTTTCTTATATGCCTGAATTGCGGCAGAACCGTTAGATCCCATAGCATTGGTAGAAAGGAAGAAGGTATTTCCGTAACCACCGGTAGCAATAACTACGGCATGTCCAAAGAAACGTTCCAAACGGCCTGTGCGAAGGTTACGGGCAATAATACCGCGAGCTTTGCCATCAACCACAACCACGTCCATCATTTCGTAACGGGTGTACAATTTTACAGAACCCTTACCTACCTGACGGCTAAGAGCCGAGTAAGCACCTAACAATAACTGTTGTCCGGTCTGGCCTTTTGCGTAGAAAGTACGTGATACCTGAGCACCACCGAACGAACGGTTGTCGAGCAATCCTCCGTATTCGCGGGCAAAAGGAACACCCTGAGCAACACATTGGTCGATAATACAGTTGGAAACCTCGGCCAAACGATAAACGTTTGCTTCGCGGGCACGATAGTCACCACCTTTAATTGTATCGTAGAAAAGACGGTAAACCGAGTCACCATCGTTTGTATAGTTTTTAGCAGCATTGATACCCCCCTGTGCAGCGATAGAGTGAGCACGACGGGGTGAATCCTGGATGCAGAAGTTCAAAACATTAAAGCCGAGTTCTCCAAGTGATGCGGCAGCTGAAGCACCAGCCAAACCCGTACCGACAACGATAACGTCCAAGCGGCGTTTGTTTGCCGGGTTGACGAGCTTCTGAGAGGCTTTATAGTTGTTCCACTTTTCAGCTAACTTCCCTTCGGGAATTTTAGAATTAATTTGTGTCATATCTTGTCTGTTTATTGTATTCTGAATAAAGAAGAGATTAAGCGCCAAATCCGAATAAGAAGTAAACGTTGATACCGGTAAGACATGCAATAAGAATAGTTGCATAAATAATACCGATTACCTGCAAACGAGGTTGCCATTTTTGATTGTTGACACCAATGGTTTGGAATGCACTCCAGAAACCGTGTGTCAGGTGGAACCACAATACCCAGTACCATACAATGTACAAAAGGTTATATACCGGATTGCGCATCAAGGTAGCGACCAAACCGTAGGCCTCTTCTGCATGTACCTGTTCTGCACCACCCATAAACGCTTGCAACTGCATTTTTGCCCAGAAATGAGTTAAGTGCAATGCGATGAACAACACTACGATAGCACCTAAAACAAACATGTTGCGGGCAGCCCATGAGGTAGTTTGAGATTTTTTACCGGAAGCATAACCCACTTCACCACGTGCACGCAAATTTAACCATGTAAGCCAAGTTGCATACGCAATGTGAACAAAGAAACCGGCAGCCAGAATGGGTACCATTACTGTAACTACGGGCAATTCCATAAATTCACATCCTGCCTGATACGTTGCAGGCCCTGCCAACAAAAGCATGTTGAGAAAGGTGTGCACGGTCAAAAAGACGAATAGAAATAGCCCCGATAAACTCATAATGAGCTTTCTTCCAATCGAAGAATCGATAATAAATAACTTCATAACAGTTTTTGAATTGATGTTTATTGAAAGGATAATAAAAAGCAGGATATTAAATTGGTGCAAATAAATAACAACATATCAGTTAATTAAAGCCCTTGTAACCTATTTTAAAATGCATTGCAAATGTAGCTAAAAGCCTTGGTTTTGCAAAAGAATAAAGAATTTTTTCTGCAATTTAATTCAAAAGATTTCCGCCCCAGAAGAGCCCCTTGCACTAAATCGCTATAAATAAATAAAGGAGAGTGCCTGTTTGGGCATCTCTCCTTCAAAATTTTGGAATAATATACTATCCGCAACGAGAATAACCGCACGATTTACACGACAAGCATCCTTCCTGATAAATCAGAGACTCCTGTCCACAATTCGGACACTGTTTTCCTTCGATAGTCGTTCCGTCGGGAATATATTTTTTCAAAGCCCGTTCAACGCCATTTTTCCAGGTGTTGATCGACTCACTGTTCAACTGCAAGCTCGATACAAGTTTAAGTACTTGGTTGATTGGCATTCCGTAACGAAGTACTCCCGAGATTAATTTTGCATAGTTCCAGAATTCGGGGTCAAACTTATGAGAGAGACCCTCCACGGTTGTTTTGTAACCGCGTTTGTTCGAGAACTGAAAATCGTAACGACTCCGCCCGTCTTCTTCGTTATAGTTTTTGATAATTTTGCCTGATGTTACATTTTTAGGCAATGTAATACCATCTTCATCGTCTGCTAATCCCGTAAAGACTTCATAAGGTCGGTCATTCAGTAAGCCAACAAAGGCAATCCATTTTTCTTTGTTGTTCTGGAAACGAACTACTTCACAGTCCAATTCTTTGGGGCGAACAGATACTTCCGTAAAGCAGAAACACTTTTTATCCTTATCTTCTGCAGCAGCTTCTTCCTCCTCCTTTTTCTTATCTTTAGAGGCCGAAACCAACACGCCGGCACGAGAACCCTCGCGGTAGACGGTACATCCTTTACACCCCGATCTCCAGGCTTCAACATACAACGTCTCAACCAACTCTTCAGTTGCATCGTTCGGAAGATTGATGGTTACGCTAATGGAGTGATCGACCCATTTTTGAATACGACCCTGCATCTGTACCTTTTTCAACCAATCGACATCAGCCGAAGTTGCTTTGTTGTAGGGCGATTTGGAGATCATCTCTTCCAACTCTTCATCCGAATAGTGCTTGGTGGTAGAATATCCATTGACCTCCATCCAGGTTACAAATTTGTGGTGGAATACAAAATACTCTTCCCATGTATCTCCCACTTCATCTACAAAATCAATTCTGATTTCCGGATCATTCGGGTTTACTTTGCGGCGGCGTTTGTAATAGCACGAAAATGCCGGCTCGATGCCCGATGTGGTCTGGGTCATCATGCTGGTTGTTCCGGTCGGAGCAATAGTCAAACAGGCAATGTTTCTGCGGCCATACTTGGCCATATTCTTGTATAATTCAGGATCAGCCTCTTTCAGACGGTTGACATACGGATTATTGATTTCGCGTTTGGCATCATATATTTCAAAAGCGCCACGTTCTTTTGCCATTTCAACCGACGACGAATATGCAGCTAAAGCCACTGCCTTGTGCACTTTTTCGGAAAAATCAGTAGCCTCGTCCGTGCCGTAGATCAAACCAAGGGCAGCCAACATATCTCCTTCGGCCGTTGTTCCTACACCGGTACGACGTCCCATGGCAGTTTTCCGCTTGATCTTCTCCCATAATTGAAGTTCGGTCAGTTTAATATCTTCACTTTCCGGATCCGATTTTACTTTTCCAATAATTTTATCGATCTTCTCCATTTCCAGATCGATAATATCGTCCATAATCCGTTGCGAATATGCCACATGCTTTTTGAACAAGTCGAAATCGAAATAGGCCTCTTTTGTAAACGGATTAGCTACATACGAGTATAGATTGATCGCCAACAACCGACAACTATCGTACGGACATAAAGGGATTTCACCGCACGGGTTGGTGGAAACCGTCCGGAAACCCAGATCGGCATAGCAATCGGGAACAGACTCGTTTAATATAGTATCCCAGAAAAGAACACCCGGCTCGGCCGATTTCCAGGCATTATGAATTACCTTTTTCCACAACGCGTTGGCATCTATTTCTTTAGTAGCTGTCGGATTGCTGGCGCTAATAGGATATTGTTGTTTGTAAGGCAAATTATTGACAGCTGCCTGCATGAAATCATCGTGAACTTTAACCGAAACATTGGCTCCGGTTACCTTTCCCTGTTCCAATTTTGCATCAATAAACGATTCCGAATCAGGGTGTTTTATGGATACGCTCAACATCAATGCTCCGCGACGACCGTCCTGAGCAACCTCGCGTGTCGAGTTGGAATAACGTTCCATAAAAGGAACCAAACCTGTAGAGGTCAATGCTGAATTTTTTACAGGAGAACCTTTCGGGCGAATGTGAGATAGGTCGTGCCCTACTCCACCCCGGCGTTTCATCAACTGAACCTGTTCTTCGTCCAGCTTGATAATGGCTCCATACGAATCGGCATCGCCATCGAATCCAATAACAAAACAATTTGAAAGGGAAGCAACCTGAAATTCATTTCCGATTCCTGTCATCGGGCTACCTTGCGGAACGATGTATTTGAACCCTTTTAAGAGGTCAAACAGTTCATCGTGCGAGAGAGGATTGGGGTACGTTGCTTCTACTCGTGCAATTTCAGATGCAATGCGATGGTGCATGTCATCGGGATTTTTTTCGTAAAGATTGCCGAAAGAATCTTTGAGCGCATACTTGGTTACCCACACACGTGCGGCTAACTCGTCGCCCTGAAAATAATCAAGCGATGACTGAAATGCTTCGTCATACGAATAAGTTTGCTTTTCCACTTGTCAAAAAGTTTTAATTATAAGGAGATTATTGATGTATCCGGAAGTTTATTTTTGCGAGTACAATGATACGATAGATTCTTGAAAAAGAAAAATATTTCGACTGTTATTTTCATGAAGTTTTCCATTTTATTTTTTATATTGTTGATATATAATGAACTAATATTTTATGGGATGCAAAAAGTTTTCCAAAAAGAAATCCATTTGAAATTTTTGGTATTTCGGCCAGGTTCTATCGAAAAACAATTGATAAAATATTATTTAATGGAAAATAGAATGCGAAGGGTGGATGAAATCGTGCAAACCCGCTATTCGTATCGCTTTATAAATGGGCGAAAATCTTTTTTTGCTGCAATTATTCATTTATATATTGCCGCAATTTCAATTTCGGGAGTAGCGTCAAAATCAAGCATAGCATTGATAGGTTTGGCGCAGGTGAAACGAGGCAAATCCCCTACTCGTATCTTCCGACTCACAATGCGTCCTTCCCGCAACAAGCGTTGACGTTGCGTGCCATTGAGCAGATAAGTCGATGGAGTGACCCATTGTTCTCCGTCATAAAATGCAACATTTGAAAATGAAGTATCGGTAATAAAGCCGTTTTTTACAATCAGAAAATCGGTGTCCGGCTCATGCAACGGTAGACAACCAAACATACTCCGATCGGCATATTTGTAGGTGTAATCAATCGTATTGTTTTCGATTAAGCGGAGTGCGCGAATGATCCGTGGTATGTAGGGGTGAAACTCTATGGAATGAATTATATCGGAATAGATAATCCGACATTTTAGTATTTCGTTAGCATCAATATTTTCAATATCAGTTAATTGATCTGAAAGATTAATCGGAATATCAATGCCGAATAACACACTTCGTGCATCATTCATTCGGCATTCGTGATCTGTAAGATGACACGGACGGCCATTTTCTACTTTGAGACTTTCAACCAACAGGCACATATATTTTTGCAATCATTTCATTATACTCTTCATTCATAACACTTTGCGCTGTAATACCTCCTCCACTTTTAAACAGAAGTCCATTATCACTTTCTTCTATAAAGCGAATCATTACGGCGCTATCCAGACTTTGCCCATCGAAAACGCCAAATACCCCGGAATAATACCCCCGGTCGTACTGCTCGACCTCCCGGATAATTTCAGTTGTTTTTATTTTGGGCGCTCCGGTGATAGAACCAGCCGGGAGCATTGAAAATAGCATATCGCCCAGGTGTGAAAGATAATCGGGAGCCAACTTGCCCCGTATTTCAGAACTAACTTGTAAAAGCGCACCTTTGTCGGTCTCAACCTTTTCAACATAACGATAACGGGTTACTTCGACGCTATCGGCTATCCGACTGATATCATTGCGCAAAAGATCGACCACGCAGGTGTGTTCCGCTTTCTCCTTTTCGTTGTTCAAAATCAGCTCCGCTGCATCGGGAAGCGTAGCATCAATGGTACCTTTCATCGGGCAGGTAATAATGTATCCGTTTTCAATCCGCACAAAGGTTTCGGGTGAGAAACAAACAAAATGATTATCGTACCATAATTTATATTTGGCATTCGATGCCTGAAAAATCTCCCACGTAGTAACATTACAGGTTATTGGAGTGCAGCATGTAAGGTTGACAACAAAACTGTTTCCCCGCTTAATCTCATGCACAACCTTCTCGAACCGCGAGGCATACTCCTCTTTGTCCATCGGAAAGGCGTGAAGAGTGATATTGCTTTGTGATGAGACACTATCCGATGTAGAATATAACGGAGTCTGAAACCGGATTCGACCGCGATCTATCTCTTCCAGTGGAAGAACAACCGGTTTCTCCTGAAGAAAATCGACAAAAAACAGGAATGGTCGGCCTTCTGCTCCCCAGCAGTTCATGCGCCGTATCGCTTCCTCTTTCGTAATACAAATAGGGTAATCCATCATCTTAGGCTTCGGTGTGACAAAGGTAGTCAATACGCTGTTACCCGGAAAATAAAAGCTGAAAAATAGATAGCAAAAGAATAAAAACCTTCAGGTCATATTATCTTTGTTGTATTAAATCACTTAAATCGGCCGATACGCTTGGCGAAGCTATCAATAGCCGAACATTGAACTGATCCGGATAAATCTAAAGAGAAAACCCAATTAAAGGGCGTAAGATTAAATTGATTCTATTTCGAATGATTTAATTCTTACTGTTATGACATTTAATTATTCCCTTGTTGCTTTATTCTTATTCATAGGATTAATGAGTTGCAACAACGATATTCCTATCCCACCAGATGCGGAGAACATCATCGGAAAATGGATATCGACCGACAAAAGCGATACACTCGAATTTGATATCGCAAGTAAAAGCATGTATCATTCATGCGCAATCACGCGCAATGAACCGTACACATATCAGTTGCGAGCTGATTCAATAACATTGACCTATAAAGGAACGGGTGATGTCAATGCCCGTCCGACCACACACCTGTATTACATGAATGGAGAATACCTATCAATCGATTTTAAGAAAGCGGCTTGTTATGGTTTTTCCAGATGTGTAATCAATTATTTACGACTGAATAACAAGAAACTACCATAATGAATTTTTTCAGAAATATATCAGGCCAAATACAAGGCAAATCATTGCGCCAATTGGTGGCTAATTTCAGAAACGAATACATCTCCAACGGCATACATGAGGCTGAACTGAAAGAAAATCCGATAGATCAGTTCGAGGTCTGGTTCAACGAAGCTGTAAACAATAAACTGCGTGAACCAAATGCCATGCACTTGGTCACGGCTACTCCCGATGGAAAACCGTCGGGACGTGTTGTTTTATTGAAAGGCTTCGACGAAAGAGGATTTATCTTTTACACCAACTATTCGAGTCGGAAATCGCACGAAATTGAAAGTAATGGCTATGCTGCCATCACCTTTCTGTGGCTCGAATTATACAAACAGGTACGCGTAGAAGGCACTATTCACCGTATTCCTCCCATCGAAGCCACCCATTACTTCAACAGTCGTCCAAGGGGAAGCCAGATCAGCGCCTGGGCATCCTTGCAAAGCCAACCGGTAAACAACCGGCAAGAATTGGAAAAACGGATGGAAGATATCGAGCATCAGTTTAGCGGTAAACCGGTGGAACGTCCTGAGAACTGGGGTGGTTACTGTGTCTCACCCACAAAAGTAGAATTCTGGTTAGGAAGAGCCAATCGCCTCCACGATCGAATTTTATATGAATTGCAAGCCGACAACAGCTGGACAAAACAGCGGCTGTCTCCCTGATAATAAGACGATACATTTAACCTAATTTTTTACCATGGACTTTCTCCGACGAACAACCACCTGGACGAATGCCCAATTCGTCGTATTAAAAGTGGCTGTAGGAAGCGCATTCCTTTTAATAGGCGCCTATTTTCACCACTACATCCGGATAGCGTGGATTCCCATTCTTTTTCTATCTATTACTACTATAGTTTGGGCTCTTGCTTTGTGGATAAAAAAAATGAAGCGCGAAAAGCCGAATATTTCACAAGACAATTAATTCAATTTAAACACCATGACCCAGGAGCACGAATACGCCACCGAGATTTTTTCCGGCACGTTGTGGGAAGCCCAGTTGATACAGAGCCTTCTGCAGAATGCCGAGGTTGAGTCGTATCTTGTCAATGCGCTTCTGAATGCCTATGCGTTTAATCCGGTTATATCGCAAAGTGTAAAAGTAATGATTTCAAGTAACGATATAGAGATGTCCAAGATAGTGATGGACGACTATTTTGCCACGCGAAAAGAAAACAACGAACTTGAATAATGTTAGCCAATATGCATAAATTCATCTGTTTACTTCTTATGACTTTGCCCATCACCGCATCATGGGCACAAAAAACATACAATGGAGTGCCGGTAATTGAAGCCCAAAAAACAACGGCTGGTTACCGAATCGGAAGCGATTGGTTTATCGATAAATGGGTGATAGTTCCGCAAGTAAAAGACGATACGTTGACCATTCCCTGTTTTTCTCCAGTGGAAGATATGACGTTCTATACCGATAAAGACAGCATTCACATTGATCTACACCCCAATAAATACTATAAATTCTTTATTCTATTGAACGATACCGCTTATGCGGCGACTATGATTCATGGTATCAATCCACTATTCACTCCACTCTCTTTCGACACGATTACACCGGCTGCTATTCCGGTTACCTACGAACCGGCCGAGTCGAATCCCTATCTGACCGAACTTCGTGAAAAGTATAAACTGAACCGTATCGTAAAACATGCAAAGAATGATACGGAACGGGCGCTTAGCATAATGCATTGGGTACACCAACAGTGGAAACACGACGGGTACAATGCAGCTAAAAAGAGAGATGCCCTCTCGATTCTGGATGCCGCCAGAAACGGAACTAATTTCCGGTGTGTCGAGTATGGCATCGTTACGGCTGCCTGCCTGAATGCCATCGGACTAAAAGCGCGTGTATTAAGCCTGAAAATAAAAAAGGTGGAAATCACGCCATCGGGAGCCGGACATGTAGCCACTGAAGTCTTTCTGAACGATCGAAAGAAGTGGGTATTGCTCGATAGCCAGTGGGATGCAATGCCCATGCTAAACAACAGACCTCTCAATGCTGTCGAGTTTCAAGATGCCGTTACCCAACACTACACCAAAGTCACCATCAACTCTTTGTCCGGTGTCAGTAAACGAGCGTATGTCAACTGGGTTTATCCCTATTTGTATTACTTCAATTTCCCGTTCGACAACAGAGAGGGTCGCGATATTGAACGAAAAACCATTGAAGGCAAAAGGGCACTGATGTTGGTACCTGTCGGAGCAAAGAATCCTTCGGTGTTTCAACAGAGCCGTAAGTTAGACTATTGCATTTACACACACGCGTTGAAAGAATTTTATGCCGCTCCTTACCATCAGTAACATCTCACCACACACCATATCCAATGGACTAGTCCAAAGAAAAAAGACGATAGCAAATTCTATCGTCTTTTTCTGTTGTTTGGTAAACTCATCCGTTGCATCCATTTTGTTGTTTTAGAATCGTACAATTTTGGGACTTACCAATCGTTCAAAATCTTTGTACGACAAACGGATCAATTCGGTAAGCGTTCCTGCGTTAAAAGCAATCTCCTTATCTTCGGTCAGTGCCGTCGATACGTACACATCCAGTCCATAGAGATTCCCGAAAGGCGGCATAGCGCCGAGTTCGCAACCCGGGAACTTGTCTAAGAACTCGTGTTCGTTGCAAATGGAGACCGATTCCGCTCCGATGGCTTCCTTCAACTGGTCGGGATGTACCCGTCCGGAAGCCGGAAGCACTGCCAACGCCATTTTTCCGTTTACCCGTATCACAACGGTTTTTGCCAGCATCTGTCCGTGAATATGGGCAGAATGAGCAATCTCGTTAGCCGTGTACGCTTTCGAATGGCGAATGGAGGCAAATTTGATGTTGTTGGCGTTGAGAAACTCAACTAATTTGGCAACTGGCATAATAATCCGATTTAGAATGTAGACAATATACCAACTTGAAAGGCCGGAATGGCCCGGTGAGAGGTGTCAGCAGGTGACATGGAACAAGCCGATGGCGGCTTCTTCAACTGAATTCCAGGTTTCAATGGCCTGGGATGTGGGCAACAACAACACGTGACATCCGTGCTGCTTGAAATATTCGTTTGCCTGTTCAGAGAGTTCAACGTATCCGGTCTGGCCGGTACCGACAATCAGCAATGCTGCTCCGGCAGCGTACACATCACGTGCTTCATCCAGCGATAGAATGTGGGATGTACCGTATTGCGCGCTCGACAAGCGTTTGTTGCGATTTCTTACTTTTCCGTTTATGCCGATCACAACATCGTGCGCATAGGTTTTCCCTTCAATGGTTATTTCGCCGAATTGGGTGCTGTCGATAGCTGGTTGCATAACTGAATATCAGATCAAATACAGTGTAAAGGTAAGATTTTCGGGAGGAAGTTGTACTGTAGAATGAAAGAAATGTATGGGAAATCCTTCATGCCTGATTGGGAATGAACAATCAGCGATAGCAAATTACAATAAAAAAAGAGAGGCGCAGTCGGTTAGACATGCGCCTCTCAAAAGTGTTCGTTTTATAAAGAATCTTGCTTAGTGTGCTTTAAAATTCCATTTGGAATTATCACTTTTCATATCAAACGGTGCAAGTGTCGGTGTGCTGTCGCCCGAAGATACCAATACCAGCTGTTCTTTTGAATTGGGAACTACTTTCGGCATAATGCGGTATGTGCCATCGGTGAGTTGATCGATGCGCCATAACTGTTCGGGAGCACCTGTATACGATGGAACGGTTATTAATTCAGCATCTGCTGTCGCTGCCAATGCACGGTCGGTTCCTGCAATTACTATTTTGTAATAAGAACCACCTATATATCCTCCTGCATTGGGAGCCGCAGTAATCGTCCATTTTTGATGAGGACGGAACATATAGTCACCGATTCTTACGTCAATGTTTCCGGTCGGCCAGGTATTGATTACATCGGCCAACTGTTGCGATGCAACAGGTTTTACTGGTTCGTCGGTATTACGTCCGAAACCGCGCATTCCACCGGCCATACGTGTAAAGTCGACTACCAGTTCCAAAGCATATCCTCTACGTTCCGATTCGATTTCGTAGGTGCCTTCTTTGAAGTTATCTCCGGCAACAGGCCATCCGTTTTTCCACAACAACGGGCGAATGGCTAATACGCTACGGCCGCTTTGATCCAAATCAGCTTCGTAGTGACACGACATTTTTTCTACACCGTCACCCAGTATCAAACGACCGAAGTGTCCCGGGCCGGTAACACGTCCGCCGGCAGCAACAACCATTTTACCGCCACCTTCTAACATATCTCTTCCCATGTTATCGAGGTAAGGACCGGTAACCTTCTTGGAACGACCTACCACGATATTGTAGGTTGAGTTTCCACCGTCGCAGCAAGTGCCATGAGTACCTAACAGATAGTACCAACCATCGCGATACATCAAATCGGTAGCTTCGCAGTCGATAGCCACATTTATTGCTTTATTGCCTTCTACGCGTTTCCCTGTTTTCGGGTCGAGTTCTACAAGGCGAATAAACCCGAAATAGGTACCGTACGACATCCACAAACGACCAGTAGTGGGGTCAAGAAGAAGTCCCGGATCGATGGCATCACAATCTTCCATATTGGCAGATGAAGCTACTACATTAGATTCTGAGAACTTAAAATCGGGAGATTTCGGGTCGAGCGTTTTATTCCACATGGTATTGATTCTACCATCGTGTCCGCCGCCCAGACCACCGCCGGTAGAGCCATAAACAACCAGGTATCTATCGCCAATTTTTATTGCATCGGGAGCTGCGCCACCACCGGGTCGTACGGCGCCACTGTTCCATGTCCAACCGTCTTCGGATATTAACCCTCCGCCGCCTGTACCAAAGGTATAATACTTTCCGTCGCACTCCATAATGGTGGAAGGATCATGTATAAATGGTTTTCCGATTTGTGCTTTCACTGTTCCGGCTAACAGCACAGATAACAGGGCTGCTACGCCCATTATTTTTGTTCTTAAGTTCATGTGTATATGATTATTTTAGGTCTTTTTTATTCATAACTAATGGTGACATCTTTGATTGGTGCTCCTTTTTCATCCAGGAGGCGAACACAGAAATCGCTCATTCCCGGGCCATTGATTACGGCTCCACGAATGATATTTTTTCCTTTGTTCAACGTCAGACGAGTCGATACGCAATCGTCAACAACCATACGTCTGTCGCCCGAAAGCAATAAGGCTTCCTTGCCGTTGAGCCACCACATCGATGCAGAGTTGGAGCCTACGGCCATTCTTACGTTTTTCATTTCGCGCGGAGCGTTAACCACGGTTACCGTCCAAAATACGACTCCGTAAATTTGTTTTCTTAAGCCATAAGCAAAACGGAACAGTTTGACATTATAGTTTTTGCTATCCAATGCATGCCATTTCAACTCTTGTTCACCTGCTTTTACAGTCTCTTCATTTTTGGGGAGAATAGTAAACTGATTTGGAAAATACTCGGTTGCGAATGCCTTCCGGAGGTAACTGTCGGTAAATACAGTGTTGCCACGGTTGGGTTTGTTAATGGGTTCAAGTAGTAACCAACGACGGATGAACCCTTTTGCATCGGGTGTGCTTTTGACCGCAGTGGCCGGAGTGAAATACCCAGAGATGGTTCGAGCGGTATCGCTTTTAACAGCGTTGTTAACGGCGCTCTTTACCGCTGGTTTTGTTGCTGCGAAACTTCCTTGTAATCCGACTCCTAACCAAATTACAGAGCTGACCGCCAATACCAATGTGTTGCGTTTCATGTTCATAGTAGATTTTTACAATTGTTGTTCTTGATTTATATTAAGTATACTCGCTTTGCAAAACTACAAAATTATTGCTTTGTAACTATACGATGAATAGATACTGCAATAGGAAAATTTATGATTAATAGTCAGATGCGTGGTGGTTTCTTGTAAAATTGTAACACAATTGAAGCCTGTGACAGCTCTTGAAACTTCACCTTTTTTCTTCCATTTTTTATACAAAATACAAGACTAAATTCATTTCTGAAAAATATTGTTTTTCTGTATTTTAACAACTGTATCAGTCTGAATTTTGACTATTATGCATTGTGTCATTGCCCCGGATGCCTTTGCAGACAGAAGAGGGTCGTCGTCTTTTTCAAACTGTATCAGCAGAGATTGTCTGATGTAAGAATTAAAATTTCTTACGAAGGATGAAATACGCGAGATTCTACCAAGAATGTGTCTTGCTTTCTCTCTTTTCTTCGTTTTTCGCTCCCTGTTTACGACCTAAACAGTCCTGTTTTCTCCATTAAATAACACTTCTCCGCTCTTTTTCTGCTGTCAGAGCTCAGTATTCAAGTCGTGAAAAAATGGGACATTTTTCGGACTTTGGATCATCGGCACAATCGAAAGAACGCCTTCTTTCCGGCGCACAATCCAGAACAAATGATAATGCTTAAATGATTTGATTGTTTTTAACCGCAATGGTTTATTCGCATCATTTAAATTAAGCCTCCAAACTGGAATATTTAACATACATTGCATATAAAAGCCGCATAATCTAATTTTTAAATAAATAGGAATCAATATTGTTGTTCAATTCTGACTCCAATCTGCCCATTTCTTCCGGCTTTGTTTGCAAAATTTTTCTATTGGGGTGGCGTGACCCCAAGTGGGTACAGAGGAAATCGTAGGATTAGTGTTTGATCGATTCTGATCTTTATCTTCTATGTGGTCGCAATACCCACCAACGGATACACGAAATTATTACCGGATTTGAATGAGGCATACCTATAAAACAATACTTCGTTCTACTCCAGACCACCGCAGGAGCTTTAATCTGCGTCTTTTGTGATTGTTTCTATCAGGGCTAAAGCCCGGTACGCTTTGTCTTGATGCAATCTCCGCCCTGAAGAGCGGAGTTATTATCATCTGCGTATGACAATCTTTGTCTGCTTTGAAACAAAGATACATGCTCTTCTTTTGTTTCTGCGGTTACCATAGCCCCACACTTCAGGAGTTTTTTCTCTCTTATCGGTATCAATCTTGTTTTTTGGGTTCTACCCCAAACCTACTGACGATCTATGATGTCAGTACTACAAGCCTTAAGGGGCTTTAATCTGCTTGCTGTGTCTTGTATTTTGTTTCACAAACTTTTCTGTTTGCTCCTACCTAAAGTCCCCTCAAGGGGATTTAGGGGTTGACTGACCAACAGTGCACATCCCGTCATGATCAAATAAGGGCTCGCTTTACAAAATCGCGCCAGCGATATCTCTTCAGATTAGCTTTAGCCATGAGGACTATATCCGTAGCTTTCCAGAAACTTATTATACTCTTCCGTAAACGAAAGTTTCCGGTGATGTTCATCCTGATTGAGAATGTATGCCCGCACTTTATCTTTTTGCGATTCACTGACCGATGCCGCAAAATATTCGTCCGCCCATTCAAACTTTGCTTTCAAGAGCTGCTGTTTGTTAATCCAAAAGGAGGATTCTCCTTTTATCAGGTTAATTGCTTTTGCAACCGACATGTCGGCATTGAGGTAAAACAGGCAATGAATATGATCCGGTTGCGAGTTGAGCGTATCGATGAATATCTCTTTGGTTCCTGCGTTTTCCTTGATATGCGACAGAATCTCAGCCCGGAGGTGTTGACTAATAATACGCTCTCTGTTTTTGGTACCCCAAACAGCGTGAATCAATACTTTTACGTAAGCCATAATATTCTTTTTTTCAGGGCTAAAGCCCCTTGGGTTATTTCATGGTGTTGTCTCCGTCCTGAAGGACGGAGTTATTATCTTCGGCTTATACTATCCTTTGAATGACTTTGCGACAAAGATATATATTGTTTGATAAGCTCAAGAATAATTGATTCTCGTATGCTGTTGGTACTTTCCATCATTTCATCCTTGAAGTAAATGCCATAAGCAATTATACATCAATAATTTTTCATTCTCGTTTCTATGTGCTCCCGTGGTTATCATAACCCCGTCCTTCAGGATGGGGTCACCGATGATGTTTCGCTAATAGGCTTTAGCCGTGATTGTTTTTCTGTCAGGGCTAAAGCCCAGTCCGTTTGTCTTGGCGCGATCTCCGTCCTGAAGAACGGAGTTATAATTATCTGCAATTACAATCTTTTGTCTGCTTTGAAACAACGATACTTGCTCTTCTTTTGCTTCTATGCACTACCTGCGGTTATCCTAACCCTGCCCTTCAGGGCGGGGCTGAAAACGTAGTTTTGCAGATTGGCTTTAGCCATGATTGAAAGAAAGAACATGTGCCAGTAATCTTTAATATTATGTAGTTATTTGTCGGGCAAATTCTTTCAGTTTATCAAGCTTGGGATGACCTTGCTGTTCTGCAATAGTAATATGATCCTGCAAATTCCAGCCAATTGATTTTGCCCCTTTCCCGATTAACTCCTCCAATTGCTTTTCGGCCCCCTTATACCATTTAGGATAATGAGCAAAACGATAAAACCATAATTCGGATAATAAGCCAAGTTCTATGTCTTTATTTATTTCAAATGCCTGATTTATATATTTTTCTGCAGTTTCAAAATCTTTTTTATGTAAAATTAAAAAGTGCGCATAGTTGCCAAGATTATTTGCATGTTTGGGGTCTGCCTCTATGGTCTTTTTATAATACGCTTCGGCGCTGTCATAGTCTTTACGGATATCATCCAAGAACAAAGCATAAGCTCCTAGTAAATGTGAATCTTGAGGGGATATCTGTATTGCATTATTAAAATATTCTTCGGATCGGTCATACTCCTTGCGGATATCTTTCAAGAAAACTGCATAGATCCCCAGACTATTTGCATTTTTGGGGTTTGCCTCTATTGCCTTTTTATAATACTCTTCGGCACTGTCATAGTTCTTGCGAACATTATGTAAGAATAGTGCATAGTTTCCCAGGCTATTTGCATTTTTTGGGTCTGCCTCTATTGCCTTTTCATAATACTCTTCGGATCGGTCATACTCTTTGCGGATATCATGCAAGAAAGAAGCATAGTTTCCCAGAAAATCTGCATCTTGAGGACTTATCTCTATTGCCTTTTTATAATACTCTTCGGATCGGTCATATTCCTTACGGATATTTTTCAAGAAAAGAGCATAGTTTCCCAGGCTATTTGCATTTTTTGGGTCTGCCTCTATTGCCTTTTTATAATACTCTTCGGATCGGTCATATTCTTTGCGAATATCAAGCAAGAAATTTGCATAGTTTCCCAAGTTATTTGCATTTTTTGGATCTGCCTCTATTGCCTTTTTATAATACTCTTCGGATCGGTCATACTCCTTGCGTATATCATTCAAGAAAGAAGCATAGTTCCCGAAGTTATTTGCATTTTTTGAGTCTGCCTCTATTGCCTTTTTATAATACTCTTCGGATCGGTCATAATCTTTACGGATACCCTCCAAGAAAACCGCATAATTTCCCAGGAAATCTGCATCTTGAGGGCTTATCTTTATTGCCGCTTTATAATATTCTTCGGCTCGGTCATAGTCTTTACGGATACCATCCAAGAAAAGAGCATAATCACCTAATAAATCAGGGTTGTCTGGATATTTAGCTATCCCTTCCCGATATGTTTTTTCTTGCCGGTCAACGTCTTTTTCTATATACGCATCGTATAAATATTTATTTGCACCGGTAAAAAGTTCTTTTGTTGCATTGGATACCGGCTTTTTAGTTTGCTGGATAGACGCTAACAGTTCCTTTAGTTTGTCGTTTAATTCTGCCAACCTGCCTTTGGCGGCTTCCACAAAGGGATGAGTCTCCGGTTTATCAAGCTTTGAAAATATGTCATAGCCCAAAGCTGTATTGAAAGCATACATCAATTCATCAAATCCATCTATGTGAACAATGAAATCTTTATTCGTAAGTAACTCTTTTGTTTTTGGGTTCAGTTCTGCTTGCTCTTTTAGTACACACCAGTATATACTCTTCCTGTTTTCAATAGGTATTTCTTTTAAGTATTGCATTAAACTGCCATCATTTCCTCCATATCCGATAACAAGCAGATGAAACCGGTTTAGAATAGGTACCAATGCTTTTTTCCATTCTTGCTTAAGGCAATTTGTACCTTCTTCATCATTAATTGGATGCAGGAACAAATCTCTATGTACTTTGATAATGGTTGGCCTTTCGGTATTGGAAGAAATAAACTCTGCTAATGTTTCATGCCCTGCAATAAAAGGTTTTTGAGCAGTAAACATGCGGACAGCATCTTCCACTAAATAGTCGAAATTGGTAGTAATAACAAAATTATGTTTTTCATTCACCAAAATCTGAGATAGGATAACATACCCCAACCCGGGGTCAATATTCTCCATTAATTTTTTAAATTCATCGTAACCTAATTGATCATTCGCTTCATAGCGTTTCTGGTATAAATAAGGATAAAACTCACCGATCTTTTCTTCGTCAAATCCAATTGAATCTTTCCAATCAGATAACTCTTCCTCTGTTAAATCTTCTTGTAAAGCTTTGTACCACTCAACGGCAAGTTCCCATCCTGTTTTAATTCCGGAAGATTTTGAAGCTCCGGCTCCGATTAAGAAACAAAAGCGAGTGTCTTCGCTATTTAATCGCTTAATATCTTTGAACATCCGAACAAGACGTTCTTGACTAATTACTTTAGGCTCAACTTGTGTTTTCATTCTAATCTTGATAAGATTTTCTATGGTCAGAATCTATTCTTTGCTATCCCAATTTCTCCGCCCCAAATCTACAAATTTCTTCTTGCAAAACACGTTTTTGGTTAATTTATTCTTATCTCAGTCGGTTTAGCGGGCAATTGAATGGACGAATATCGTATTGCAATTGCTAAATATATCATTGCAATTGCAATATATTTCATTTTAGTTGTCAAATATATCGCTGCAATTGTCATATATATCATTGCAATTGTCGAATATCTCTCTGCAATTGCCAAATATATCGCTGGAGTTGTCAAATATATCATTGCAATTGACGAATATATGGCTGCAATTGTTGAATATTTCATTGCAGATTGCTTTGCGCGTACTTTAGTGGACGAATATTTCATTTTAATTGGCTGATATTTTGGGGCTGATGGCGTTGTTTAAAAGCGAAACGGAGCAATACTGCCTTTTGGGGGCTGCATTACTCCGTCGATGTATTGGAATGCGCTGTTTAGAGGCGTTGCGACACCTGACGCACCATTTGGGGCTTCCAGCTGCTGAAATCGCCGGCAATGATGTGTTTGCGCGCTTCGCCTGCCAGCCACAGATAGAAGGCCAGATTATGTATCGAAGCTATCTGCATGGCCAGAAACTCCTGGCTATGGAACAGATGGCGCAGGTATGCTTTGGAATAGAACGAGTCGACGTACGACGTGCCCGCCGGATCGATGGGCGAAAAGTCGTCTTTCCACTTCTCGTTCTTCATGTTCATGATGCCCTGACTAGTGAACAACATTCCGTTGCGGCCATTGCGGGTGGGCATCACGCAATCGAACATATCGACTCCGCGTTCGATGCCCTCCAGAATGTTGGCAGGCGTACCCACTCCCATCAGGTAGCGCGGACGGTCTTTGGGCAGAATCTCGTTCACCACCTCTATCATCTCGTACATTTTATCGGTCGGTTCGCCCACGGCAAGGCCTCCGATGGCATTTCCTTCACGGTTTTGCGCTGCGATAAACTCTGCCGACTGCTTGCGCAGGTCGGGATAAACACATCCCTGAACAATAGGGAAATAGGTTTGCGAATAGCCGTACTTCGGTTCCGTTTCGTCGAAATGCGCAAGGCCGCGCGCCAGCCAGCGATGGGTAAGTTCCATCGATTGTTTGGCATAATCGTAATCGGCCGTTCCGGGCGTGCATTCGTCGAAAGCCATAATGATGTCGGCCCCGATGATACGTTGAATGTCCACCACATTTTCGGGCGTAAAGAGATGTTTAGAGCCGTCGATATGCGAACGGAAGTGCGCGCCATCCTCTTTCAGCTTGCGGTTGTCGCTTAGTGAAAAGACCTGATAGCCGCCACTGTCGGTGAGTATGGGCCGATCCCATCCGTTGAACTTATGCAGTCCGCCGGCCTTCTCAATAATGTTCAAGCCCGGACGCAGATAGAGATGGTAGGTGTTCCCCAGAATAATCTGAGCCTTGATATCCTCCTTCAGTTCGCGCTGATGCACCGCTTTCACCGATCCTGCCGTGCCCACCGGCATAAAAATAGGCGTTTCAATCGTTCCGTGGTCGGTGGTTATCACTCCCGCACGTGCATTCGACTTCGGATCTGTATGTTGTAATTGAAAGTTCATAAAGCCTCCCCCTTGCCCCCTCCTCAAGAGGGGGTTATAATCTGATTTAGTAATTGATAATTAAAAAGACAACACTCTCTATAGCAGACCGGCACTCTCTCTTATGGAGAGAGCGGGGAGAGAGGCTTCATTTTCGGGGTGAAACCCTTTCAAAACCACCTCTTCGATGGTGTTGATCTTCGATTTGTCGTAGGGCGCGGAAACACGCACGTAATTATCCGTGAAACCGTGCATCCATTCACCTTTCCGGGTCGATTCCCAAAGTACCTTCGCATTTTTCCCGATCTGACTCTCGTAAAATGCTCTGGTTTTCCGTTCCGACAGTTCATGTAACCGTTCGCTACGTTGTTTGCGCACGTTTATCGGCACCGTGTACTCTATTTCCAACGCTTTAGTGCCGGGACGTTCCGAATAGGTGAAGACATGCAGTTGCGAGATAGGCAGGCTTTCGATAAAACGATAAGCATCCTCGAAATGGTCATCCGTTTCGCCCCGCACGCCCACAATTACGTCCACGCCGATAAACGCATCGGGCATCACGCGCTTGATTTCGGATATGCGTTCGGCAAAGAGTTCGCGTTTATAGCGGCGACGCATCAATCCAAGTATCTCGTTGTTGCCCGATTGCAACGGAATATGATAATGAGGCACAAAATGGGCCGATTTGGCTGCGAAGTCGATGATTTCGTTCGTAATCAAATTCGGTTCGATACTGCTAATGCGATAGCGTTCAATACCTTTAATGTTGTCGAGCGCTTTTACCAGTTCAAAGAAGGTTTCGCCGGTCGATTTGCCGAAATCACCGATGTTGATGCCCGACAAAACGATCTCTTTTGCCCCTTCGGCGACTGCCTGTTCGGCAATCTTCACCGTGTCGGCGATGGTTCCGTTGCGGCTCTTACCCCGGGCAAACGGAATGGTGCAATAGCTGCAACGGTAGTCACATCCATCCTGTACTTTCAGGAAAAAGCGAGTGCGGTCGTCGTGCGAAACCGAAGGATGAAACGCTGTCACGTCGTCGATGGCCGTAGAGTGCACCTCTCCCCGACCCTTTTTGTGCAAATCCTCGATAAAGTTGAGCACGTCAAACTTTTCGTTGGCTCCGAGCACCAAATCCACACCCTCAATCCCGGCAATTTCTTCGGGTTTCAACTGAGCATAGCAGCCAGTTACCACCACAAAGGCATCGGGATGGTTGCGCACCATCTTGTGGATGGCCTGACGGCATTTTTTGTCGGCAATATCGGTCACCGAGCAGGTATTAATCACGCAGATGTCGGCCTGTTCTCCGGCACGCACCTTGCGAAACCCCGCGTCGGACAATGTTTTGCCGATGGCGGAAGTTTCCGAGAAATTGAGGCGGCAACCCAGCGTGAGGTAAGCCGCTTTTTTATCTGTAAATTGTGAAGTATCGATCATAAATTAGTGGTTAGTGGTAAGTAAATCGGAAGCACATATTAATAATTAACTATCATTCAGATAGCTATCTCGGAACAGTAATTATATTGACTCTCCATTACATAGTTACGATTCAGACCTTCTGTTTCCAAACGATGTGACTCTGTATCTGAGTTAAATAAAATTTGATTTATTGACAGGGTTCGCGTAAATCTGTAAAAAAACATCTTTTAATGCGTTTAAATCATCTACGTCATAGCCATCTAATTTCTTAATATGCGCTAAAAATAGCTGTTTTTGCTCCCTTGTATAGTTGTTTTTATACATACAATTGCCATAAAGCAAATCGTGGGCAATATAGTTGTTCGGATATAACCGGTAGTGACTGAGAATACGTTCGTCTAAAAGCGTTGCCACGCAACGGTTATACTCATTGCTGGTACATTGATCAAATGGCATTAAATCCTCTTTTGTTATTGGTGCTCCAAGGTGAATATGTACGCATCCTTTTTGCTGCAAAATACCGGTTATAATGCTATTCAAATCTTCCCCCGGCTTTTTTACGTATTTTGTTTTGCTGGTCTCATAAAGCTCCAATGCTTTCAAAATATCGCACGATTCCCATTCGTACGATATGGATACAGGAACAATCTTCAACTCCGCTAAAGCTGCAATTTTATCATTCGGTTTACTCATTCCAAACATTTTAATGATACCCTGATCTGTGGCATCATTGCCGTCTTTGGTACGTCCATTTCGTTGTGCAATCCAAACCGATTCTTTTTTATGTGTCAACACATAACGAATATATTCGGACAGGTGGAGCGAACTTTTATAAAAATCTTTCATATTGCCCGCTCTTTCGACACGAAACATTTTGTTTATCTTTCCCATGTCGATAATCAAAGGCGAACTCATCAGGTTGCTGCCAAACGTTATTTCCGAAGTCTGATGTCCATTTTTAACAAGGGTATATTGCAATAAACTTGAATCCAGCATAATATCTCTATGATTAGAGACATATAAATAGTTTTCCGAAGGCGTTAATTTTTCTATACCACTGCATGAAAACTGCTTTATGGATCGTTCAATCACTTGTTCATTGAAACGATACATTACCTTCATTTGAAAATCCTCAATACAGCTGAATTGTTTGACCATCGAACGGATTTTCTCTAAATCGTCTCCGGGGTAAATAAAAGACGAGATGATAGGTAAAAATTCACTATCAGCTATTCGTTGAAAGGCTGGAATCGCTTCTTGGTCATCATAAGGTCGGATATCATCAAACTTTGTAGTTTTTTCCATAATCAAAAATATTTCCGTTGATCAATAAATTTAACCGGTTTACGACTCATAGCAGGATAGTTAATTTTTCCGATTTCCTCTACTTTGCCTTGTTCAAATAATGGTGTTACTCGAATGCGTGCACGAAAATGATCCTGAAGGTTTTTGATCACATCAAACTCAGGATCATATTTCAACCCAAAACGCACCAAAACTTCATCAGTTCCGGCATCGCTATCGCGTACGATCACAACATAATTTTCAATAAATTCTATATTGTCTAACAAATCATTGATTACTGGCGGATAAAGTGTTGTCCCTTTTAGTTTTATCATATTGTTTTTACGGCCTACCAGTGGACTGATACGAAATGAGTTACGTCCGCATTGACACGGTTCTACAAATTTCCGAGCCATATCTCCGGTACGGAATCGCAGCAATGGCATTCCTTCTACACCTAAAGTAGTAACTACGACCTCCCCCACTTCACCATCGGGCACGGGTAAATCATCTTTGCCTATAAATTCAACGATAATCAATTCGGGATGATGGTGTCCGCCATGACCAAACTCACATTCCGAGAATGTGGCACCCATTTCGGTGGACGAATAGGTTGCATAAAGCTCTACATCCCATTTTTCTTTAATTCTTCGCCCTAACAAATTGAGATTGAAGTCTTGATCGCGCAATCCTTCTCCAATACCGATAATGCGTTTTACACTCGAATTTTTATAATCAATGCCATTGTCTTCTGCATATTGTATCAATTTCAAAATAAACGAAGGAACGCACATAATGGTATCTGGCTGAATCCGGTTAATGGAGTCCCATTGCAATTCGGGAATCCCATTTCCTACACGAATAATGCTGGCTCCCAACTTCCTAATTCCCAAAAAATAGGCCAACCCAGCCATAAATCTTCTGTCAATGGTGGTCATCAATTGTAGAATATTGCCGGGTCGCAAGCCGGCACATTCAAAGGATTTCATCTCGTTATAAGCCAATCGTTGTAAATCCTTTTCGGTACAACCGAAAGTTACCGGATCGCCCGAAGTGCCCGAAGTGGTTATATAATCGACAATCTCTTGTTTCGGACAACAGAGAAAATCAGCATTAAACTGCTGTAAATCTTTTTTTTCTGTAAACGGAATCCGCTGCAAATCCTCAATAGTCCGGATTTGATTAATATCAATAGAAAAATTCGTAAACAACTGTTGGTAAAAAAGAGAATTGTTTTTCAGATAAACCAACGCCTGATGCAGTTTTTTTGTCTGAATTTTTTTAATTTCCGTTATACTTTGAAATTCAATATCCAAATCGCTGTCCATTTTTCACGTTATTTATACAAGTCGTTTACCCATTTCAAAAATTCATTCTTCCACAGAGAAGCTTCCTCTCCCGATTTTTTCTCATTGACCCCGAAACCATGTCCTCCATGTTGGTAAAGATGAAACGAACAAGGCAACTTTTTCTGTTTCATTTGGTCATCAAAACAAACGCTGTTCCGATAATTGACGGTTTTATCATCAACGCAGGCTACTAAAAACACAGGAGGCATTCCGCTATGGACGTTTTGCTCTAAAGACATCATTTGAATCATCTCGCGTTTCTTTTTGTCAGACCCTAATAAATTGCTGCGAGAGCGACGATGCGCCAAACTGTCTTCCATAGAAACCACCGGATAAATCATTGCTACAAAATCAGGGCGTAAGGAGACTTTTGGATGAAAGCCCAGTGGTTCCATAAAATTTCTGTTATAATAAATACCGGCCGTTCCCGCCAAATGTCCTCCGGCCGAAAACCCCATCACGCCTATTCTTTCTGGAGAGATGCCATATTCTCTGCTATGTTCGCGCACCCATTGAATGGTCTGTTGTAAATCCTGAATCATGGCTGGATGATGATTACCCCATATCCCGATGCGATACCTCAAAACGAAAGCATTGATTCCGTGTTCATTTAGCCAATGTGCCACGTTGTGTCCCTCGATGTTCATACCCAAGTAACAGTAACTTCCTCCGGGGCATAAAATAACAGAGATACCGGTATTTTTATTTTTATCCGCCAGATACGATGTCAACTCCGTAAATTTCATTTTACCGGTAGCCGGATGTTCTTCCCAAAGTTTGAATTTTGTTTGTGCCGAAAGGAAAACCAAGTCCATTAGGCATAGAACAATGATTATAAAACCTCTAATTAAAATACGCATTTATTTCTTCTTTGCAAAGTTGCTTATACTGTTGATTCACAAATATTTCTCCCTCTTTTTTAAAAAGAACCTGAAAATACTCTTCATCGTAAAATGACAATTTTGAATGGGTATCAGGATTACATTCCAGGTAAATTATCGTTGCCGGATCCAGCCTTTTATTTTCACAAATTTGTTTGAAAAGAAGACCGGCAGCCTGTGTAACGGATGTGCCGGGATTTTCCTGATACATTTCCGTTACAATTACAATATTTTTATTCCTTTTTTTCAAGATCTTGAGTCCGCACTTTGAAGGCATTCCCCATTGTCCTGAAAAGTCGAATATCTCGTCATAATATGTTTTGGGTACTTTCATGTCGGGATGAAATATTACGGATTACATTTTTACCAAACGATTTATTTACCAATTTGCGATCACGCGGATGAAATGTACCATCCTCCATTTCGCGCATCATCACTTTTGCAAATAACCGAAACATCTTTGCTTCCTGCGATTCGTCGGCATAGAAGGCGCTCCATGCATATTCATATAGCTCTTGCAAACGGTCTGCCGTCATGTTTTTGGGTTGAAAAACCACCTGACCGGCATTATAGTGATCCCAATCGAAATCGAAGATGCGACCTTGCCGGTACAAATCGTCATACCCCTTAGTATGAGGAAACGGAGTCATCACGGTAAATTCGGCCAAATCTAAATCAATTGTCAATAAGAAATCGATCAATCGTTTAATGTCATCTTCTGTCTGATTGTCGAGGCCCAATAAAATAGTTCCTTCCACTCCGATACCATAATCGTGATAACGCTTCACCCTTTCCCGTATATAATCGGAGGTATCGTAAACTGCCTGATAAACATACCATGCACCAGCTTGTGCCGCCAAATCCAGAACTTTCGGATCATCTTCGATGGTATGACTAATCCATTTCTTTTTCAAAGGAATCATCTCCTTGAAAAGCTGCATCTCCCACTCCTTGTTTTGCGCTAACGAATTGTCGACAATAAAAAGACGGTTGTTTTCAATTGTTTCCAGTTCTTCTATTGCTTTATCTATTGGCCGAGGTCGGAACGAGCGTCCCCCCAGATAAGAAACAGCACAAGGGTAACAACTGAACCGACAACCACGCGAAGCATGAAACAAATCGACCATCTGCACTCCTTTATGATTATACAATTCGCGCTTGTATAAATCACGTCGAGCAGGTCCAACACTTTCGATAGGAGGATGTTGCAACATGTAATTATAGACTTTCTTTAAACGCTCATTTTTCCAGTCTTCAAACACTTCATCCATTCGCCCCTCAGATTCTCCCAAAAAGATTGAATCTGCATATTCCATTGTCTCTTCGGCATGAAGCATAGTCGATATTCCTCCAAAAATTACCTGCTTGCCTCTTTTCCGAAATTCGGCCGCAATGGCCCATCCTCGTTTTACCTGAGTGCTCAACATCATGGATATACCCACAAAATCACATTCTTCATCAAAATGAATCTCTTCTACATTTTCATCGGTAAACGAAACTTCCACATAATCGGGCAAAGAAGCAGCAAACACGACTGGACCATGAGGTGGCAAATTAAAGATAGTTTGTCCCTGTAGTTTTTTCCACTTTGGATAAATCAATTTAAACTTCATTTGGTTATCATTTTTTTTCAATCGTTACGTATACGTTTTCTTTACTATCATCTATTTTCCGAATGATTTCATTATACTTTCCCGTTATAACACCTACCGTTATGATGGCATTGAGCGGAACGCCAAGAATACCGTGTAAATTAATATTTTGACCGGTAAGGAAAAGGTTGCTTATTTTTGTGGAGGGTGAAACATGAGCACACTCCAGTCGTTGATAATCTTTCGTATACCCATACAGCGAACCATCTTTAGAACCGGTGTAGTCTTTTATGGTCAAGGGTGAAGCACTGAATACACTTTCCAACTGATTTTCAATATCGGGAAAATAGTATTTCAACTTATCCAGTACTTTTTTTTCGTGATTTTTTTTGAAATCGAGGTATTCCTGAGGTCGTTTTCCCCTGGTCGAATTTTCCCATTGACGCACATCGTCGTAACGCATAAGGCAACTTACGATAATGGTATCCGCCCATTTTTCTTCTTGCTTAGATTTAGGCGCAGTCATCAACATAATCCCCACCGGCCATTCTTGCTGTTTATATTGTCCGACGTTCCAAATTTCGTCGTAATCTTCCACAAAATATAAATTATGGTTGTAATAGGGAAACGTCTCTTTTTTCATTTTCAGAAACACGACAAACGCCGAATAGGTATTGGACATTGTTTCCAACCGATTTCGATACGCTTTGGGCAATTGGGCGGGATCGTCCAAAAGATGGATGGTCATTTCCGGATGAAGCGAGGAGATATAAGTATCTGCTGCATAGCGTTTGCCTTTTTGAGTAACTGCATATTCAATCTTTCGATTTTTTACCACCAACTGTTCGACACCATCATCACAAACGATTGTTCCGCCATGATCCAAAATCACCTGACTCATCAAATCGGCCAACTGCTGACTTCCTCCTACAAATCGCGAAGCCCCTTCAATAAATAAATGATTGATGATAGCATGAACATAGATGGGTGTACGATATGCGTCGCCACCATAAAGAGGATTATTCCATGCCAATAATTTCTGCAACTTCGGATTTTTGATATATTTGGCAATAAAATCGGCTACTGGCATGACGATTGATTCGTCGAAAAACATTTCGAGCGAACTGTGATCTGAAACCCGAAGATTACACAACGGAAAGCGATCGGCAACAGCATAAATTGCTTCGGTATATTTCCGAATATTTTCCCGTTCTTCAGGAAAAGCTTCAGCCCAATGTGCAATAAAATTTTCTTTGCCTAAGCCAATCGGAAACTTCCGATGGTCTTCTTTTACATAGACAACGTCAAAAGTATCTGTACCCAAAGGTTTTATTTGTAACGAATCAAAAATGCCGAGATACGAAAAAAAACGTTGTAAAACGCCACCTGATTGCAAAGCACCAATATAGTGCATCCCAGTTTCATAAATGGTATCCTTTCTTTTGAAGGTATGAAGACCGCCTCCTATCTTATTGTGTCTTTCAAGCACCGTTACACGATAACCTTCTTTACACAACAAGCAACCGGTGCATAAACCTCCAAGTCCGCCTCCTATGATAATTACCGTTTTAGATGTAGTATTATCTTGCATTATTAATATCTCTGATTATTGTATTCAATCCCAACAATTTAGAGCAGGTAAGCATTGCCCCATTAGTTACTCCTAACATTCCGTGAGAATTTGTATTTTGTCCTGTCATTAAAAGGTTAGGTATGTAGGTTTGTTGTGAAATCACAGTCTGAATAGGTGAAGTAACATCTCGTGTTACGCCATACATTGCCCCTTCGGTAGTCGCCGTGTAATCTTCATAAGTCAAAGGCGTAGAAACATTGTAATACGCAATATTTTCGCGAATTCCCGGAAATTCTTTCTCCAAAGCAACGAGCATTCGTTCCGCATGACATTTCTTAAACTGCTCATAATCGACACCTCTTTTTGCTATTTTTGTCCCTTCCCAGCGACTAACCTCTTCAAAATGCATATATGAGATGAGCAAAGCACTATTGCTAAAATCGCCACCGTCTACTGGTGCCTGATGCATAAACAAATATCCCTTCGGCCAATCATCCTCATTGTAATTACCACAACTCCAGATGTCGGAAACGTTATAATGGAAAAAATTACTGTTCAAATAAGGCACCTTTCCTTGTTTGAATCCGATATACAGTGTCATGCTTCCAATCGTATTTTCTAATTGACGCACTCGCCTGCAATAAGAGCGTTTTACCATATTTTCATCCAACAAAGATATTAATTGCTGCGGATGAATATCGGATATAAAATAAGAACCTTCTATGATTCGACCATCTTTTAATACAACCCGTTTTGCCTGATTAATATCTCCTTGAATACCAACCACTTCGCTATTTTCCAAAACTTCGCCACCCATCTGTCGAATGGAGTCTGTAAGCTGATTGGCAATGGTTTGACTACCACCAACAATGCGATAAGCTCCCTCAATATATGAATTGTGAATAAAGGCGTGAATATAAAATGGAGTTCGGCCCCGTTCTCCTCCATACAAAGGGAGGTTGCCGACCAACACGTTTCTCAAAACACCATCTGTGGTAATCCTATCAATATAGTCGCTGACACTTGTTTTAACATAATCAACAGACAAAGGTAACAAATCATCCGATTCTTCCAAACGAGAGACCGGCGATGAATTTGCAACCTGTTGAATAATAGCTGTATATTTATTTAAAGCGGCTCGTTCGTTCGGAAAATAGGCGGATAAATTTTCGACATATCTTTCATACCCCATTCCTGAAGGATAGCGTATACCGTTGTATGAAACAATATCGAATGCCTGTTCATCCAATTTCCGTAACTTGATAGTATCCGTCAACGAGAAATATTTCCAAAAGCGATGCAACACTTGACCTTCATCCATGCTTCCTATGTAGTGCATTCCGGTATCAAATAAAAAGCCTTTCCGCTTAAATGACTGCATGCATCCACCCACCACAGGATTTTTTTCCAACACCGTAACGCCGTAGCCATGCTTACTTAAGATATATCCACACAGCAAACCACCAAGACCAGAGCCAATTATCACAATGTCATGCTTCATTGTTTCTGATTTTTTGAAGGTCAATTATTCGAGCAAACGCTTCCGGATTAACATCATTGACTTTGCCTACTTTGTAGGTTAAGTTTTTGGGAACAAGGCTGCAGTTGGAGGCAACGGCAATATTGTCTTCGCATTCATCCATAGCCAGAATGGTTACCTCTTTTCTCGCCAAAGCGGTTAATAAAGAGAGTGCCCCTATGCCACAATTCAGCATCAGCACAATTGAATTGGGGGGCAAAGCCGCTATCATTTTTTTTATGACCGCCATATTTTGCAAACTTCTACTCACTTCCGCCTCTATGGTTTTTCCTTTGTACCGGTAATTACCCTTTACTGCCGATTTGAAATAATCAGGAGTTTCGACCTTTTGTGCCAAAGCGGCATACTCTTCGATAACATAATGGCGAAGGGCTTTTGAATTTTCTACATAATGGACACCAAACTGAAGAGAATTAGCCTTAATTCGAGGCAAACATTTAACATGTATCTCGCCTCTTCGCAACAAAAATTCTTTTTTAGGCAACACATGTCCGATTCCATGAAAAATGACCGGAACAATGTCGCGATGAAGTTTTTCCGCCAAATAAAACGCTCCTTTATGGAATCGTTTGATAGAGCAATCTACCGAACGAGTTCCTTCCGGAAAGATAGCTATCGAATACCCCTTGTCCATCAAAGCGCCCAACATCTCCACATTCGATTCGATGCCATTGACCACCGGATAAAAATCGGCAAAACGAATAATCATGCCATAAAACGGACAATGCCAAACCCACTTATTGGTTAATACAATTACTTTGGGTGAAAGCATTAACAAGTACATTAAATCCAAATGTGATTGATGATTGCAAATAATAATAGCAGGGTTCTCAAAATCTTCATTTGGTTCATTATCCATCCGGCATTTTACACCCGGAATATACTTGACCACAAAACGGGAAGCGCCACACAAAGCTTTATGAAAAAGTAATTTACGATGATCGGTAGGCTTCTGTAACTTCAACAACCAAAAGCCATAAATGGTCAACCACAAACTTCCTATCAGAAAAACAACAAATGAATAGACAGTTAGCACGGCATTTATCCAGCTTACCGGCATCAAACGATATTGCCCTTTTGTTTTGACCATCCACTTGAAAATAAGCGGTGGAAGAATAAAGGCTATCAACACAACACAAAACATTCCTATAATGGTTACTTCGGCAAGTGAACGCATAGCCGGATGAGCGGCAAAAATCAAAACGCCGATACCCACCAACATCATTAAGGCCGAGAGAAATACCGATGTCTTGTAAGACGAAAGCATCTTCTTGCCGTACGCATATTCATACATCAATCCATCGACAATGAAAATGGTATAGTCGTCGCCCAAACCAAAAATAAAGGTGGCGAGAATAATATTCACAATGTTGAAGCGGATGTCCAACAAGCCCATTATCCCAAGAATCCATATCCAGCTTATGGCCATAGGAAGAAAAGCAATAAGCGACAGTTCAAAACGACCGAACGAAAACCATAAAAAGAAAAAAACCAGACAACCGCAAATATAAAACACTAAATTAAAATCATTCGATAATGATTTTATCATCTTGCTTGTTAGTGTTTTAGCATCGAAAACAAACGCGTTTTGTTGGCCATTCAACGAATCATACACTTTTTGCGTTTTTGCGGGATTCGCATATAAAATAGAGATGATTGCCGTTTTGTGTGCATCACGCACAATAGATTCTTTCAAAAAAGCTTCGGTCAATATGTTGAAAAAACCGACCGGTTGAACCTTGAAGTCTTTGTTCATCAAATCGGTAAAGGGCTGAAAGGCATTAGCACTAAAACCGCAGCACTTTTCTTCGGTAGCAACCCCCTGTAATAACTGCTGTTTGTGTTGTACACAGAAGCGATTCCAACGATCTATTTTTACTTTTTGTAACGAGTCGGACGGCAGAAAACTCCACAGATCCCCGCCTTTCAAAATGACCCCTTCACGCTTCAGTCGATTGATTTTTCCCGATACCTGCTCGTAGGCTCGCAATGCCTCATTCAAATTGTGTCCGGTAGAGACAAAATAGAGGCTTTGATCTCCCAAGGTGGTAGTGTTCTTTATTTCATTGAAAGCCGCTTGCTGATTTCGGGTCATATAATTTATCTTGTTGAAATCGGTCTCAAACTGCACTTTATTGCTGAAAGAATACAACACAACAGTAATGAAAATACACGCAATTATCAACCATTTCTGCTGTTCAAAAGAGGTACTCATGCTACGTTCCAGGCGTAGATGCAAGGCGGTTGTTTTTTCAACTTTTGCCCAATGTGGTAGGAAGCACAACACAAACAAGATAGTACCTATTAATGCAAATGCAGCAAAATAGCCCAAATCGCGCATGGCCGGCGCACTAAGCAGCAACAAACTCAGAAAAGCGCCTACCGTGGTAATATTACCGGTTACCATCGGATCTATAAGATCTCGCAAAACGGTACGATGATCGGGATGATGCTGAAAATGGACAAGATAGTGTAACGAATAATTAATAGCGATGCCCACGATCACAGAACCTGCCCCCAACGCAATGGTAGAAACACTACCTTGAAAAATATAGAGTAAGGTCAAACTAAACATTGCACCAAAGAGAACTGGCACTGAAACTAAAAACAACGGTTTGATACTTCTGAAAAACAGAAATAGCAGGATAATAATAATTCCCAGAGCAATAGCTATCGATCGGAGTGCGTCTGTTTTGATTTGTGAGGCATTAGCCACCGCTACCAATGGTGCACCAAAATAACTAACTTGTACGTTGTGCGGCATGGCGGCTCTTGCCTGATCAAACGCATCGGCTAACAAAGCATTTTGAGCTGTTTCGCTGCCACCATTAGCCGAAAAAGCAAACATGATCAATTGCTTTTTGTCTGCGGTAAAAATATAATCATCTTCCAAAACATAATGCTCGTTCAACTGAAGTTGTTTCAAGCGTTGTAACACAGGAAGTGAAAAATGAAAGGGATCGTTGAGTAGATTTTCTTGCAAACCGATTCCCATGGGCGATAGCATCAGCGATCGGTTATTTTCAAATGTGTGATGAAAACTTTTCGTTTGTGCGATGGAATCCATTCTCGCATAATCCGAAGCTTCGAGAAAATAAGGAATGTTCTCGGTTATAAAACTCGACACTTCCAGTGCTTTAGAAGCATCGATACGATAAACAATATCTTTGATCAGTTTTTTGCCGGCCAAAGAGTCGAGATGTTGCGCAAAAATTTCAGCGCCATCCATCAAGGCTGCTACCCGTTGGTCGTCAGCTAAAGAATCGGTTACGGAAAACCGAACAAAAATTTCGTTTCCCAAACTCAACTTCTTATAAATCAATCCCAACTGCTCGTTTTTATCACCATCGGGCAAAAAGCCGGCAATATCTTCCTTGAGCTTTATGTTACTGCACAATACCGCCATAACCATCAGGAACACAATCGGCAAAAAAATGGCTGCCCATTTATGTCTCGATAATAGATCGTATATTCGCAGAAAAAAATGCTCCATGATTTCTATATTAACTTTTTTGACAATATTTTAGGGTAGCCATACACCATGGCAGCAAACGTCAAAACGGTATTCAATAAACTTATTCTCATAAAATCGCGATAAGGATGAAAATGACTTATCCGTTCTCCTTCCGGCGGATAATAAACATCAATCGGGATGGCTCGTAATTCGATCCCTTCCCATGCCGCACGTACCAACATTTCCAATTCGGTTTCGTATCGGGAGGTGATAAATCGCATTTTTTTCAACGCATGCAATGGATAAACCCGAAATCCTGATTGAGTATCCGGAAAAGAGATTCCCGTCTGTATCCGAAACCAAAAATTGGAAAACTTATTGGCAAACGTATTTCTTTCCGGCATATTGGGCTGTTGCAACAATCGACTTCCAACAATCAAACTACCCGGATGTTGTTCCAATTCGTTCAAGAAATCGACAATATTAGCAACTTTATGCTGACTGTCCGAATCCATAGTCAACGCATAATCAAATCCCAACGCCAATGCTTTTTGAAACCCTGTACGCAAGGCAAATCCCTTTCCCTTGTTGTGCGGATAGGAGACTAAAGTCAACCTGCCTGCTTGTTTTTGAAGAATATCCGCTGTGGTATCTGTTGAACCATCGTTCACCACAATAACATCGGAGGTAAGCGCCAATAACGCTTCTATCACAGTTTCCAAATATCTGTCATTGTTGTAGGTAGGAACAACCACCACTACATTCAGCAATTTCAACAAAGAAGAGACATCCATGCGTTTCTGATATTTTTTTAAAACTCAACAGTATATTCTGTACTTAATTTCGTAAAAAGGGTATCTTGATTGCTTACCTGGGTTGTTGCCCGAATTGCCGCTTCGTTTTGTGCATAAGCCACCTTAAAATCCACCATCGAATACTCATTAGGGGATAACACATTCAGAAACTTAATATTTCGTGCACCTATCATCCGCAAAGGCTTTTCGAGGTGCCTTTCCAAGAGCTCCTGCACTATTTGAAGAATACACACTCCGGGTATAATAGGATGATCCGGAAAATGCGCCTTAAAAATGCGATGATCTTTGTTGAGCTCAACCGTAGCGGTCAACCCTTCATCTGTTTTCTTAATTGCAACAATTGTATAAAAACCGTCAAGAATAATGGCCATATTACTAGTTAAATTTATTCTCCGTAAGGGGAGTATTAATTTTTTTATCCTTGAATTCAATGCGTGTAATACCTCGGCTTTGCACCATTTCTATTGCGTGAATAAAATTTCTCTCCATATTAAAATCCATAATAATGGCATTCATTACCTTGCGCATCCCGCTATTGCGCGGGATCAATGTAATACGAAACAACTCTCCAGAGATGCCATAAGTAGCAGTAAAGTTTTTAGTATCCACTATGTTGTTGCCAGAGATGCCGGATAAAATTATTTTGCTTATTTTCCCAAATAATTTTACTTCCGAATTCTGACTTGTTTTTCCATCGCGCTTCATGACCACTTTCCCATGATTAACGATAAAGCAATAATTATCGGGCTTTAAATATTCCCAGCGTAAACAATCCTGCTTTTTGTAATACATTTTTCCCTCCGATTTAACTATGGAAGAAAGTGCCATTATTTTTTGCGATTGCTGAAAATCACATTCCAGCGTTTGTATATTACCGGAGGTGTTCTGTATCTTTTTTAAATACGCATCTCTATGAACATCACTTACCTGAGTGAAATTTTGCGCCATGCCTGGTATTACATTGCAAAAGGCAACTACCATCAATATTATGCTTACTTTACTAAAGTTCATCAGAAAAATATTTTTATCGAATACTATAAGAATCTCTTTCAACTACATAGGTTGAATCTGGCCATCAACGTCTATTTTTGCATTACTAACATAACACCTACCATTATTAATCCGACACCACACCATCGGATGAACGGAACATCTTCATGAAACAGAAATACCGCCACCAAAATACCCCACACATAACTCATGCTGATTAATGGATAGGCGATGCTAAATGCAAAATGTTTGATAATATACATCCAAAGCATGGTGGCAAACACAATACAGACACCCGAAATGGCCAATTGCCAATTCAACAACTGGTCTTTGAAAAAAGACCAAGTCCAGCAAAATTTGTCGATTCGGTTCATTGCAAGTTTCAAAAACACTTGTGAACCGATTAAAAAGACACTTTGTATAAACGACAAACAAATCAATCGCCACATACGGTTAATAAAATAAATGAATAATTTTTCTTTTGCCAATGATGAAACAATAAAATACGTTTCACATTGTTCAGCTCTTTCTTGTCCATCGTCAAATGAGAAGGTATTGATTTTCTGTATAAACATTTAGATGCCACATACATGCCATATGCTGGCGCTGTAAAATATTCGCCACACAAGTTTTTGTAAAAAGCCTCTTTCAGCCCCAGTGAAGAGACCACCTTTTCATACAAAGCGTCATTCTCTGCATCGCCATTTCTACCGGTTATTACAACATCCACCTCCGAAAACGGGACGCCCGTTCGCTGTAAAAAAGAAGTAATATCTTTGGTTATATCCACACTGTCGAACAAAATTTCGACTCCTTCTATAGCAATATTATCACTACCACTTTGCTGGTTGGAAATAACAAAGGTAGCAGAACCCTCGCCAGCAAAAGTGCCCTTATCTGGATTTTGTACTACAGACAAGCTATCGGTCAACTGTTTTCGCCATCCACCTAAACGCCCCAGCAGCTTGAAAAATACTGGAGTAAGCTCATCATTGCCGGCCACCAAAGCCGTATTAATCTGTCCTAATTGGAACAAGATCCACGCCTCATGCAAGGCACTTTCAAACGAAATACCTCTGTGTACATGCGTATTGTTAAAACCATGACATTTTAGCTGTAACGCAATTTGCGAACTGATGGTATTATGCGTTGATTGGATAAAGTAAGTCGGTTGTAAAAAATGTTCCCCTTTTCGCACCATCGTGTCCAGAAATTTCTCGGTATCTTCCACACAACCGAATCCAGTCCCCGTTATTATTGCCTCTGGCATTTCCATTTTCGCCTGTGCAAGACACATTTTGGAGGTTACAATCGCCCTTTTTACAATCGGACTCATTCTTCGGGATGCAATTGGAGAGAGAAAGTTGGAAAAGACAGGTTCTACGCAACGAAGATGAACTGCTGCATATCTTTTGGGATTCCAGATTCCTTCGTCAGTCAAAGGATCTTGTATTGAAATGGCCTCCATGCCTTTAATATATAGTCTCATAGCTATCCCCAAATAATATTATTCTTGTGAAAAAATGAGTGCGGTACAATTTCCTCCAAATCCGCAGGAGTTCGACATAACATGACGTAACTGTTGATTGGTGACCTGCGATACAGGAATAAGCGGCACATCCGACATGGCTTTTTGAAACCCCAAATTAGGCGGAATCAATCCCTGTTGAAGTGCCAAAATGGAAATAACAGCCTCTATACTTCCAGAGGCACTGGTTGTATGACCGGTCATGGATTTAGTGGAACTGATTGCCGGCAATTTATCGTGAAAAACCTTCAAAATGGACTTGCCTTCCGAAGAATCGTTGTTGGGTGTGCCGGTACCATGCACATTGATATAATCAATGTCGTAAGGAAATAGACCACTCATTGCCAACGCTTTTTGCATTGCTAATTGGATACCAACTCCTTCGGCCGATGTGGCCGTTTGATGAAAGGCATCGCACGCATTGCCATATCCAGATAAGATGGCTTTTATTGATCTTGTTTCTCTCTCTTTCTCCAGTACCAAGTAAGCTGCTCCTTCTCCCAAATTCAATCCCGAACGGGTATCATCAAAGGGGCGACAGGGTTCTTTATCCAATATCAACAGGGTATTAAATCCATTTAAATGAAACTTAGTAAGGCACTCACTTCCTCCTACCACAGCTACCTCTACCACACCGGTCTTGATCAGATTAGCTCCCAACGCTATGGCATTGGCAGCCGATGAACAGGCCGTGGAAAGGGTGGTTACATAACTGAACAGATGGTCGGTAGATGCTGCTATTTTTTCTGTGCATGCACCACATTCGTGTTCGGAGATGTAAGCATTTTGTGTGTTATTCTCTACAAAATCGAGATACAACTGTTCACTTTTCTCCATTCCTCCCACCGTAGTGCCATTGATAAAGGCAATGCGACGCCCCTCTCGATGGGTTATTTGGGCACTATTTAATGCTTCTTGTAAAGCAATGATGCCCAAGAGAGACGTGCGAGTAATAATTTCATCAGCAGAAACCGCCGCCAAATGTTTTAATTCGGCATCGCTCAACGGTACTTCCGCACAAGGGAGTTCGGTATGTTCAGTCTTTAAATATTTCAACCGACCGATACCCGATTTACCTTCACGTAGGGATTGCAGGGTTTCGGCTACTCCAATTCCTATCGAAGAGACAATTCCAAATCCAGTTACAACAATTCTTTCCATCTGTTTCTACCGCACTGGTTCAAACTAAAACTTGCGATTTTTTTCAATGTAATCCGCCATCGTCTGGATAGATTTGAAAATTTCTTTCCCTTGAGCCGGATCTTGCAATTTGATACCGTAATTTTTTTCCATCAACACGATCAGTTCCAACGCATCAATAGAATCCAACCCCAAACCATCTCCAAACAAAGGAGCATCGATGGCTATATCATCCGGTGTCATTCCTTCCAAGTTTAACACTTCAATAATTTGTTCTTTCAATTTTACAATAAAATCGTTGCTCATCATTCTTTTTTTATAATTAGTTGATTTACATTTGATTCGTTTAATTCAAGAGATCCTTTGTCTTTACGACTAACTAACATTACAAAGGCATTACAATACTCTTCGTAACAATCCAACCAGCCCACCAATGCATTTTTCAAACCACTATCGTCAAAGGCCTGTTCTACATATTGAATCAGATGCGAAGATTGACAGTCGCATCCAACCAAAAATACATTTTCGCCATAGATCCTATGCCGGATACATATTTCGCCCAATACAATATTGGGCAACGTATAAACAAAAACAGCCGGACTTGGAAAATAATTTTCGCCTATTGTTTGCTGGTAATGGGCATCCGTATCAAGAGAGGAGTAGCTATTGGCAAAGAAAAGACCCGTTTCCGTATTTCCATTCGTGACGTCCAACAATACCTCGGATGCCAGGAATCCCAATTTTGACAGAGCATCCATTTTGAAAAATTTCATATAATCCAAGTTCAACGTATGGTATACACCCGACAGAAATTGTTTTACGGTAGCATCCTGATGCTGAAACAATACCTTTCCATCAACCAGACACTGTTTATTTTGAAATTGGCAATATCTATTAATATTCAACATGGCGCTACAATTTTAAACGGATGGCTGCGTTACATCCACCAAATCCCGATACGGTTTTTATACATTCTCCCCGCGGGATGATGGTTTCTTGTTGCGTTACAATATTTACTTTCAGTGAAACGCCCAACTGCTCATATCCCAAAGAGTGTGGAATAAACCCCTCTTGCAGCGCGTGAGCAGAGACTACCGTTTCGATCACTCCCGAAGCTCCCAATGTGTGCCCAATATACGCCTTGAGACTAAATACCGGTATGGATAAACACCCGGCACGACTAATGGCTAACGCTTCCATTTCATCGTTATATAGAGTGGCCGTGCCATGGGCATTTATAAAACGTATCGCCTTGTGCGATCCGTTTTGCAAGATCTGATTCAACGCCAAATACAACCCTTCGCCGGTTCGGGAGGGACCTGATATATGATTCGCGTCATTGGTTATCGCACCGGCTTCCAATTTCACATACTGTTTATCGTCTCCGGCTTCTATCTTTTTGTAGATAATTGTTCCGGCGCCTTCGCCAATATTTAGCCCACAGCGCTCAGCATCAAATGGCTTGCAACGACTTGTCGAAATGGCTTTGAATGATTGAAAGCCGGAAACCACAAATTTTGACAAGACATCCCCCCCCACCACAACGGCAGTATCGTACAAATCGGTAGTTAGAAAACGTTTTGCAACAATTTGTGCTGCAACTCCCGATATACAAGCGTTGGAAACAACTACCGGTTCGTTGGGATTCCCATAAAAAGCAGCCATTTTTTTTGCCGAATGCCATAAAAAAAGAGCTTCTCTTCCAAACTTTTCTTGCAACGGCTCGTTATCCAGCAATTCAACATTTCCTTTGGTGGTTGAAAAAACAAACAACGTTCGTTTAGACGCCAGTAGCGAGCGGTTACCTTCAGAAGCCAATGCTATGGAAACCATTAACATACGTTCAAAACGGGTGAATTTTTCAGATGAAATATGTAACGTATTACAATAGGATGCCAATAACAGATCGTTGACAACCGAAGCGGCATAAGGCTCTGTAACTCCCAGATAATCGTTATATTGCCGAACGCCGGATATACCCTGCCTGATAGCACAGATATTTTCTTCAGTGGTCATCCCCAGCGAGGAAATGATATTATCTCCGACAATACAAATATTCATTGGTAACAATTCACTTTTAAGTTCAAAGAAAAAAGGATGCTGGTGAAATTCTTAAATGTTCCAAAACTCTTTCCATTTCAGATAAAACTCCGGTGCAGTCCACATTAATTGGTACTGTTTGTCTAAAAACACTTGCACACTACTACCGGTACCCATCACTATTTTTTTTCCATCTTCTTCGGAGAAAACTTTATAATGAAAACAAATTTTAGCTGCCTCTGTCGGTATATATTCCGCTTCAACAACCATCTTTTGCCCATAGATCATGGACTTTTTGTAATTAAAATTTAATTTCACCAATGGTGCATAAACTCCTTCGGAAAACATTCTTAAATAACCCAGATCATATTTTACACCAAATGCTTCGCGGGCATCTTCAAAATATTTTGCATAACTACCGTGCCAGACAATACCCATCGAATCCACTTCGCTAAAGCGGATTTCGATCTCTTTTGCAGCAATAAGTCGTTTCTCTGTGCTCATAATTTATTGATTACTGATAGCTATTTTCATTTCACATTCGGCTACGTGCCGATCACCACATTTTACAACCGCTTTAACCAAGGTAAGATCCAATATTTCCCCGACTACCTCTATACGCGTATTTAAGCGTTCGCCAAGCGATGGAAATTGGCCTATTTTCAAAGCTTTTATTCCTCCGATAAAACCGATTTTCACATCATCGCCATTTATTCGGTTGATATAACCCATTCGCGCAGCACAGGTTTGGGCTATATTTTCTACAATTCCAGGTTCGCGCAAAAAGCCATCCTGAAAAAACAGATTATCTTCTCTTACCGTCAATTCGGTTTCGGTAACGATTTTATCGCAAGACACTAATCGGTCAATCATAACGATAGGCGGTCGTTGTGGTAGGATTTCTTCTATAGGTGTGTATAGCATGTTAATATTTTAAGTATTCCCATAACGGACCTCGGTGCTTCTTTTTACGGAAACGCACCATCATTTCTTCCGATCCTCTTCCGGGAAAAATCCATTTGGCACCTGTTGCCATTGCCCGTTGTTGTATCAGATCCACCTGCACCTGATCGGAAACATAATAGACCGGTTGCAGTAAATTGTTCGAGGATTCAATTTTTCCATCACGAAGAGCATAATCGTATAACTGGGTATGTGGATAAATACGCATGCCGATATACGGAAAAATCACCGTATTATTCAGCAATTTGGAATGCTCAAACGTCTCTTTTAATGACTTCTCTGTTTCGCCATACCCTGCAAGAATCATAAAATGGGCATAAAAGATTCCCAACTCATCACAACTATGAGAAGCGGTTAAAATATCCTTCCATGTGAATCCTTTGCGATAATTTTCCAACTGTTGATCGGAAAAGGACTCCGATCCAAATTCGATATGTGCTAATCCAGCTTTTTTATACAATTTCAATTCTTCACCAGTCAGGTTACGCGGAGAAAAATAGGCACCCCAATTGATTTTAATACCACTCTCAATTATTTTTTGGCAAAGCTCTTCATTATAGTTTCTGTCGATATTAAAAACCGAATCGGTAAAGAAAAAATAGGTAATTTGCTTTTCAAAATAAAGATGTTTGAGAGTATCAACCACCTCTGTGGGCGACAAGGTACGTATGGTTCTTCCTTCTATTAAGGGATAACTACAATAGATACATTGATGGGGGCAACCTCTTTTGGTTTGAATATTGAGCATTCCTCCCGCTTCCCAATAGTAGGACAACCATTGTTCTTCCATCTGAAGCATCAAGGAGCATTCGAATTGTTTTCGTTCGTTAATCGTTATCTTTTCATCGGATTGACGAAAAACCAATCCTTCTATGTCATAGGGTAACGTTTCTTTATCCAAAGCCTTTACCAACGCCAACAAAGAAGCTTCGCCTTCGCCTTTGATGCCGAAATCGGCCGATAATTCGTCTAATAAAATCTCCGGAAAAATAGAATAGCCCGCTCCTCCGAGAATAAAAATAGCATCGGTATTGGAGCGAATAACGGTTGCCAGTTGCTTATACCACGAAATAAATGAGTTTTTCGTAAAGACATCATTATCATCAATATTTCGCAAGGAGAGCCCCACATATCCAAAATCGTTGTCCCGTAACAACGTTGCCAAATCGTCTTTCGACCCAAAGTTCATATCGTACATCCGCACCTCAAAATCAGGCAGCGCTTTTTTTAGAAAAGTTTTCAGATACGATATTCCCAAGGGATAAACAGGATAGGGTTCCTTAAATACATTGGCCGAAATCAGTACTATGCTTTTACTTTTCTTCATTCCAAAAATCATAAAAGTTATACCATTGTTCCGGATATAATTGCAGGATTTTTTCCAATTCAGCAACATAATCTTTTGCCAATGAATTGATCTTATCTGTTTTATTTTGCAATGTTGGAGTAGATTTCAAGGGATGAATATAGATGTGATATCGGCGACTGCTTTCGCGCATAACAAAACATGTTAAAAGATTCGCCTTTTTCGACAAGGCTAAGTGAAATGCTCCCGTCGGGAAAAAAGCTTTGGTGCCAAGAAATTCAATTTCCGTCATTTTATTGCCCGAAAAGATCCGATCACTTGGCATGCTTACCATTTCTCCATTTTGCAGCGCATTGTTAATGAAAAAAATATGGGATAAATCTTCGGTAACCGGTATCATATTGACATTATGCCCGTTCAACATCTGATTGCGATAACGTTGCATCACTTTGGCTTCTTGGCCGAATACGATGCCGTTTATTTTTTTTCCTTGCCAATGGAGTAAATAACCGGCAATTTCAAAATTACCCACATGCGAACTAATCACAATACATCCTTTTTCCTCCGCATTGGCAGCATCCCAATATTCTTGTCCTGTAATTTCGATCGAATAATGATGACGCTGTCCAGCAAAAATAGCAAACCGATCCAAAACCACTTGCCCAAAATAGAAATGGTTCAGATAGGTTTTCCATCCAGCTTTCAAACGTGTATAATGCTGATGCCGGCGAAAATAGGTATAAATATACTCCGCTCTTTTTTTAGCAAAAATAAAGTAAAATGGGACGACAAAAAACAGAATTGCATATCCGATCCGAATATCTAAATATTTGAATAATAGAATTAAACCTCGCTGTCCAATGCTACCACCACCAGTAATACCTTTCCATTTTATTTTGCGGGCATCCATCAATTATTTACTTTCGACTCAATATAATTGTAGAAATCGGACACGGTTTTCACACCGGCCATTTCTTCTGGTTTAATCTTAAAGCCAAAGTTTTTTTCTACAATAACCACAATATCCACAAAATCGAGACTATCAATGCCCAAATCGTCTTTCAACGTAGCCTCTTCTTGAATGACCTCCTCATTAATTTCTAACTCCTCAATTAAAAATTCATTTGTAATTTTAATAATTTCTTCTCTTGTCATATTCTCCTTTTATTAGTAAATTCAGACTACACGTATTTATATAATAATTGTTTGTGTATAATCAATTCGTTTTTTTCAACACCACTGCGCTGTTGGTGCCTCCAAATCCGAACGAATTGGAAAGTACCACGTTCAATTCCTTTTGCACCGGTTGCGACACAATATTGAGTTGCGACGAATAGTCGTCGGGGGTTTCAAAATTGATATTTGGGGCAATAAAGGAATGCTGCATCATCAGCGTTGAATAGACCAACTCGCTTGCTCCCGACATCCAACACTCGTGGCCAGTCATCGATTTGGTGGAGCTGACGGGCACTTTGCTGCCAAACAACGAGGCAATAGCCATGGCTTCGTACATATCGCCCAGTGGCGTAGAAGTGGCATGAGCATTGATGTAATCTATTTGCGAAGGCAACATACCGGCATCGTTCAACGCCCGTTGCATAGCCATAAACGATCCTTTGTCATTGGGCTGTGAAATGTGTCCGCCATTGGACGAAAAACCATAGCCGACAATTTCGGCCAAAATGATGGCACCCCGTGCCACCGCATGTTCGTACTCTTCCAAAATCAACGTAGCCGCACCTCCGCTGGGCACTAATCCGTCTCGACCGGCATCGAAAGGGCGGGAGGCTTTTGTGGGATCGTCGGTACGCACCGAAAAAGCACTCAACGCATCGAAACTGGCCATCGAATAGAGATTGACCTCTTGTGCACCACCACAAATGACCATATCCTGCCATCCGTTACGAATAAACAGGTAACCCAATCCTGCAGAATGCGAACCGCTGGCGCAAGCTGCGCTAATGGTCATGTTGATGCCACGCAACTTAAAAATGGAAGAAAGATTCATCGTTACGGTAGAGTTCATCGATTGAAAAATCATCGATGAGCCCAAAAGCATTGTATCTTTTTTTTCTTCCATCAACTTGTGCGACTCAATCACCGGTTTGGCCGACGAATCGTTGCCATAGAAGATGCCTACTTCGTTTTGTTCCAGATAGGCCAAATCAATGCCCGCCATTTTCAATGCTTCGTCGGTAGCCACGTAGGCATACTCACCCTCTTCGGCCAGTCCGGTACGCAGGCGACGATCCAATACGCCTTTCAGTTGTGGGCGTTCCAAGAGGCCGGTCAAGGGCGACCGATAGCCGTACTTGGTACGGTCGGGGTCGATACCGATACCCGATTTTCCACTTTTTAATGACTGTGTTACCTCTGCTATATTTTTACCGATGCAGGAATAAATTCCTATACCTGTAACCACAACTCGTTTCATACGATAATAATTTTTCCGTTCAAGAACGTTATGTATACAACCCCCCATTGATAGAAATCACTTCGCCTGTGATGTAGGCGGCTTTGCCGGAAGCTAAAAAACCAACTGCACCGGCCACCTCTTCGGGTTTTCCAAAACGGTTCATGGGTACCAACGTTTTCAGTGTTTTCTCGTCCAGATCATCGGTCATATCCGATGTGATAAAGCCGGGAGCTACCGCATTCACCGTTACTCCGCGTCGGGCTACCTCCTGTGCCAGTGCTTTTGTGGCTCCGATAATGCCCGCTTTGGCCGCCGAATAATTGGTTTGTCCGGAAAGCCCCTTTATACCCGATAGTGAAACCACGTTGACGATGCGTCCATATCGGTGTACCAGCATATCTTTCAATAATCGACGTGTAACATAAAAAAAACCGTTCAAATGAACGTCTATAATCTTATGCCACTGTTCGTTTTGCATCCACATCATCAATGCATCATCGCGAATACCGGCGTTGTTGACCAGTGTAGAAATATAACTGTCCGTGTGTTTTCCGCTCCACTCCATCAATGCGTTATCCACCGAATCACAATCAGAAACGTCAAAAGGCAAAAGTTCTGCTTCTGCTCCCATTGCCTTTATTAGTTCCAACGTTTCCAAGGCTGCTGTTTGATTGGAAACATAATTAATAATAATAGAGTATCCGGATTGAGCTAATTCTAAACAAATGGCACGACCAATTCCCCGCGAGCCTCCAGTTACTAATGCGTATTTCGCCATCTTTACAATGTTTGATTTATTAAATAGGTAACGATCTCGCGTATTTTTTTGTATTTTGGTTATCCTCTACAAATACCGAAAAAAGCGGCGTACGTCGTCATACAATCTCCGGCTTTTCGACGCCAGTTGATCTTGTATCTTAAGATAATCAATGGACTACAATCGACCCAACACCCCAAAATTGACACCGGGGTTGCGCCATGTTCCTTATTGAGAAATGCCACCAACAACAGTCAAGATTTTTCAATACTTTTGAGGAAAGGCTGATTTTCTCTTTGTCTATTATTATCTTTTTAAGTTTCTCTGTATCTAAAGTCTTAGTTTATTTGTATCATATCCGAATATATTTCTCAAAAAAACACAAAAAAATAATCAAGTTATAATAACCTGATATCAATTTTTGCAGTCATTCTTGGACTGCAAGGCAACTACTTGTAATGTCCTTAAATTCTGATAATACCAAATCCTTACCGACTATTACCTACCTATCCTAAATAGTTACAAGTACCTCTTTTATTGTAATTTTATTGTAATTTTTTTGTTATGACACATAATGCACGGTTCCAACTTTTTGGATGGAACTTTAAACTCTCGATATCTTGACACTAATTTATTATGGTACTCGCCTCTCTATTGGGTAATGCTACTACTTTAGAATTTACATAATTCAAGATAGCGGCAAAACGAATATTCAAGTCAATGTTTTCAAAAGTATGATCAGCCCCGACTTCTGTTATTGTTAGTCCACGATCAACTATCTCATCTACTAATTTGGAATATCCATCGTTAGGTTCCGTAAATATTTTATTTCTCTTTTTTCCAAGTGGCACGCCAATAAGATTCACGGTATAAATATTGGAAACTGGCAGTGTCGAATAGCTCTTTTTCACCCTTTTATAACTTAAATTATTCAACAATGCCGTAATATGGATATCTCTTTTTCCCAAAAAAAACAATCCCATAGACATCCACATTTTTCTAATTGGTTTTGCCCAGTAATCTGCCAATGGGGTTCCATTAAGAATTCCACAGGTGTTTATCCATGCCTTTATGGAAGTCATATTACTTAATTTCAAATATTGATTCAAAGCTAAATTGGTTTCCAAACTACCTTTGCTTACACTAATCAATACAATATTGCTATGCAATTTACAAATATCTTGTAAACGATTGGAAATAATTTTTGCATTATCCTCGACCATTCCCAATCCTTTAGTTTTAATCATTTCATATGGTATTCCACATGAATCTAAAAAATCGCGTTGCTGTTGAAAATTTGAACGATTATATTCATAATTAAATCCGGGTATAAAAACGATATAAGTAATGGTCAAAATATAATGTCGTATTTTGTACCAAAGTTATTCAACACAAACGACAAGCGTTCTTTGAGATTCTGAAAACAGAGATAAGCATCAAGGGGTATCCAATTATACTTGATTCTTCGCCATAATATCTCGATTAAGTTCAACTCAGGAGAATATGGTGGTAAAAAGAAAATTAGAACATCTTTTTCTTTCCATTCCTGGATTTTTGCCATGAATTTGTTTGATTTATGAATAGGTGAATTATCAAGTATCACCACGGTTTTTTTGATTATCTGACTAACAAAGCTTTCCATAAAATCAATAATTTTATCTGTATTAAACGTTGTTTCAAGTACTTGAGAAAATAAATTATTTTTTCGAGACATTAAACCAACAACATTTAGAAACTTACCTTTGGCTGCAGGTAACAATAAAGGCTTTTCTTTTAACTGCCATGCGTATGGCACGTTTGGTGTTAGTCCAAAATGACTTTCATCACCAAAATAAAGGTCAATATAACCGCTATCTTCCAGTTGTTTGAGGTTATTTATTTGTCCTTGTTTAAGTTCAAATTCGTCCTTATTACGTTTGCGTTTCAAAGAAAGTCGAGCCCTTTTCCACTTATAGCCGAGCATCTTTTAAAAAATTCCGCAAAGTTCTTTTGCAGACGATTATATTATGTTCTTCTTTTAGAAAGGTAAGTATGTTTTTTATGTTGCGATTATGAAGTTCAATTTGTTGTTTAATCACTTCTTCAAAGCCTTTTAATCGGGTTTTAACCCCTCGTCCAGAGGCAATTGAAAGTGAATCGACACCTTCTGAGTTCCACTTATCAAACCACCGTTCAATTGTTTTTCTTTCAACATCAAAAATCATCGTTAAGTCCTTAATCGTGCGCCTTTGATGTGATAAAAGAAGGCATTGACTACGTTTTCTTATGGTATTGTTGGTGCTAGTTTTGACAAACAATTCTAACAGTTCAATTTCCTCTGTTTTTAGTTTTATATATCTCATATTGAGACAAATATACGAATATTAATCCATAATACCAAAGAAATGGTGTATTATATTAATCCAACTACTTAGATGTTTTTCAAGGAAAATAAATTTCGCTTTAGGTACTTCGGAGATACGGTATCAATATATTGAAGATAATAATCTTGAATTTGCTTATTTGCCGGTTGATGATATAATTTCTCCACCAAAAAGACAGAGGCAACATCCATAGAATAACGCATTGTAATTTTTTTCAATGTTTCGGAATTGAGTTCCGAATACTCCGAAAATAGTTTTCTCACACCGCTGTCGGCCCTATTTTCAACCATATTTACAGCCAATTTATGATCTAAACTGGCATGGGTAGGAAAACCACATAAAGAACCATCAACATAAGTCTTATTTTGCGACATTGCAAAAATGTTGCAAACAATCAAGCTTGTTAAAAATATAATAATTCTCATCAGGTACTGCTTTCCTTTGAAAAGCATAATAGTTATTTGATTGCAAATCACTTTTTTAACTAAAATGCCATATCACCTAACTCTGAAACATTTCTCTTCCAAAAATTGAACTTTTCAAGAATCCAAAAATATTCTTTCATACTCAAAAATTTCATACAAAATTAAAAATATTCTTTCATATTTGAAAATTTTGAATGTTTTTTCTAAAAATCAGAGTTACTTTTCAATCCCTAAATGTAGCAGTAGTTAGACGGTACAAGAAATCCGGCGAAAGCAACTCTTGACAATTAATTATCATTTAGATAGCTATTCCGAGAAATTAATTACATTGCCTTTCCTCTTTTGAATAGTTCCGGTTCAGTCCTTTACAGATTTCTACTGACTATCATCTCCTCACTACTTACTACCCTGAGTAGTTACGAATCAGAATACATGCTGCAAATTCCTTTCGTTCAGCGTATTCTTGCCCTCGGCGGTGTAGAGGAAATCGATGGTTTCGGCATAAACCTCTTCCACTTTTCCGCGAACTACCTTCATGGTGCTGTTCACCATGTGATTTTGTTCGGTAAACGGTTCGGGCAATACGGCAAACGCGGTAGGCAGCCATCGCTCGGGAAACATTCCGGCGTGTACACCTCCGGCTCTGAACTTGTTTATTTCGTTCACCAACAGTTGCACCGCCTCTTTGCGGCCTTCGGGTGAGTCGGGCGCATGTTTTATATGGCGTTTTAGCGCCTCTTTGTTTGGTACAATCAATGCCGTTGTGTAAGCATCCTGGTTATTGTGCAGCACAACCTGATCGATATGGTGTGTCATCGAGACCAAAGCCTCTTCAATGCCTTCAGGACTATATTTTTCGCCGTCGCTACCAATCAGCAGGCTCTTGAAACGGCCTAAAACATAGAGATAACCGTTGTTGCCCATATACCCCATATCGCCGGTGTAGAGCCAGCCATTTTTTACCGTGTCGGCTGTCGATACAGGATTCTTCCAATAACCTGCCATCACGTTTTCTCCGCGGATCACAATCTCGCCTTTCTCTCCGGCAGGCAACTCATTGCCGTCGTTGTCCAGAATTTTAATGTCGAGCGGTTTTACCAACACCCCCGACGACCCGAATTTGTGGCTGACCGGAACGTTGGAAGAAATAATAGGTGTAGCTTCAGACAAGCCGTAACCCTGAAACATCGGGATGCCGATTGCATAGTAAAATTGCTGCAAATCTTTATCGAGCAGCGCTCCGCCACCAACAAAAAACTGAAGATTGCCGCCGAAGCTCTCACGCAGTTTCGAGAAAAGAATACTATCGAACAGTCGAACCAATGGCTTCAGCATCAAGCGCCAGCCTTCTCCTTTGTTCCATCCGTCCTGATTGTAGATATAAGCCACTTTCAGTGCTAAGTGAAACATACGGTTCAGCGTCTTCCCTTGCGCACGAACGCCATTCTCGATATTCTTACGGAAATTTTTGGCTAAAGCCGGAACACTTAGAATCATATGCGGCTTTATCTCCTTGATGTTGACCGGAATATTCCGTAAAGTCTCCAACGGAGATTTACCCACCTGTACCGTTGCCACTCCGGCTCCACACTTCATGAAAATATAAAATCCAACCACATGTGCAAAGCAATGATCGAGCGGAAGAATGACCAATGTGCGCCATGTTTCGGGGATAATCAACAACGTTAATGCCTGTTCGACATTGGCCGTATAATTGCGGTGAGTCAGCATCACACCTTTGGGTTCGGCAGTTGTACCGGAGGTATAGGTAATGGTTGCCAAATCATGGTTTTTCAACGATTTGGCTATTGCGAAGAATTCTTCTTCCGAATGCTCTTTCAGATATTGATCCCCGGCCTGCAAAATATCGTCAATAAACACCTCTTTGTCGGCATACACCTCTTGCCGATCGAACACAATTACCTTTTGCACGGCAGGCAACTGATCGATAATGGCTTTGATCTTGGGCAACTGATTGCCTGAGACCATAATATACTTCACATCGGCATGTAGCAGGCGGAATAACAGGTCGTTGCTCTCTTCCAGTTTGATGGATAGCGGAACGTTGATAGCCCCGGCATAAAACATCGCCAGTTCGCCCATAATCCACCAGTTGCGGCCTTCGGAAAGCAAGGCCATCGTATCATTCTTGTTTACTCCAATGGCTCGTAACCCAGCACCGAAGCGATAAACCTGTTCTCGGGTTTGTCTGTATGTGGTTTCCTGAAATTTATCGGTGACTTTTTCAAATAAAAAGGGACGTTCGGAATAGCGATCGACCGCCTCTTCGAAAAGATTGACAAGTGTTTGCTCCATGTAGATCAAAATTGCTTCTATTTACTGTTCCTGAATGGTTTGTACTGGTTGCTCCTGATCCACTTTGGGTTGTGGGTCCGTTGCATACTTGAGAATTTCAGGATGTTCCTCAATATATCTTTTGACGGTGATGTAGCCGTTCATGTAAATATCCTTGTACCGTCCGTAACTGAAAGAGCTGATCTTTTTATTGTGCGGAATATTGATCAAAAAGTCGCACATATTCGCGCCCTGTTTTGAATTGTGGGCAAGCACCACCTTTACCGTCTTATTCAACACACTGATTGGCCCCGTAAGCTTCATTTCACGATCATACGTATCGACATTGATTCCAATTACCACATCGCAAAGCGGACGAATAGGTTGTGTGGGAATGTTGTTCAGCGCACCGCCATCCACATAACTAATTGAATCGATGGTAATCGCATCGAACACGCCCGGAATGGAAGCCGATGCCACCACATATTCGCTCAGCCGTTTTCCGTGTCCGAAATAGGCAGCCTGCCCATTATTAAGATCAGTTGCACAACAGAAAAAACGCTTGGGAAGACTATCGAAATCATCGCTCGGAATATATTTTTTCAATACCATTCGCAAGGCATTATGCGTCGATAGGCCAGTAGCATCGCTGTGAGGCAATACTTTAATCAGTCTACTCTTTTTGTACATCTTCTCATTTTGAGTCATGACAAGAATTTGCTGAGGCGAATAACCTGCCGCATAAAAAGAACCCACGACAGCTCCCATGCTGGCTCCGGAAACAAACTGAGGTTGCAACCCCGCTTCCTCGAGAGCCTGCAACGCCCCAATATGCGCAAAACCAAGCGCTCCTCCGCCACTCAATGTAACACCCAGTCGCACTTGTTGCGAAAAAGAGGTGGTTACAATACAGAAAAGCAGAAGAAACAGATAAAAATTCTTCATCTTTAAACAATTAATTTGTGATTGTATACAAAACAAATTGCTCTTCAGGCGATTTTAAGGTCGGTTGAGATAACTGATGACATACTTCAGCTCTCCATATGACAATGCTCCGTTTAATGCTTCATATGCAGCCGTCAGCCCCGTTGTGTCGGCAGTATTAAAATAATTCAATGCCTTTTTGAGTTTATCATCGGGCAAAAGTACCGAAATATCAATCTTATCTTCTTTCACAAAGCGTGCCAAATGGCCTTCGATAGTGGTAAGCGTCAATCCTCGTTCCTTGGAAATAGCTTCGGCATTCAATCCACTTGTAAAGAGCTTGTAAGTCATCTCGAAGGTGTTGATTTTCGCATCATCCTCTTGCACTTCAGACTCCACCGCAATGGCGAGTCCTTTTTCCTGCATATATTCGGTAATAATCGCAATCAGTTCGTCGCCATATTCCCGGATACGTTTTGCTCCAAGACCTTTGATATCTTTGAGCTGTTTTTTATTTGTCGGAAGCTTCACTATCAGCTCATCCATCGATTTTTGCCGCAATACATCATAAGGCTGCACGTTTTGTTGGTCGGCAGTGGCGTTACGCCAGGCCCGCAACTTCAATAACAGATCGGGATGGGCTAAAGAGGTCACTGAGGTAGATTTCTGTCTTGCAGCTTCGGGCTTATCGCCTTTCAATATCGCTTTTGCTCTTGCCGAAAGATATTCGCTCAGGCGAAAACCATCAGCACAACTCTTCAGCGCCAGTTTTTTGCCAACAATTTGTTCCTTTAGTTTATCCAACGCTTCGGAAATGCTCTTTCGAATCGCTTTGTTATCGGTTTCAAACTCCAACGCATCCACGTCGGACATACAACGGTCAATTTTTTCACCGAAAAAGGAAGTCGCTTTCCTGATGCGCTCCTGCAACAGGGGATTATTCTCCACATCACCGTTCTGAGCAATCAGTTCGTTGATCTGAGAATGAAACTTTATGCCAATTTCAACAATATCCTGATTTATAAATTCTTTTACTATGCGAACAGACTTGTGAATGTTACCGCTCACTACCTGTTCGTTTTCCCGTAAACGATATATCAGGTTGATAATCTCTTTTTGCAACGGAGTAAAATCGAACAGATCGATCAACAGCTCCTGCATATAATACTGCTGCGCCGTCCGCAACGATTCCTGCGACGGTGCATTCTCTTTTTGCGTACGGGAAAACTGTTCAATCTCCGCATTGTTAATCAAATTATGCTGATGTATCGGCGTGCTCAACACCAATCCATCCAGCGAGCGGCACCGACTCAGGGCAACATACACCTGCCCGTGAGCAAAAGCAGCTCGCGCATCGATCACCACTTTGTCGAAGGTCAAACCCTGACTTTTGTGAATAGTAATGGCCCAAGCCAGTTTGAGCGGGTATTGCTCAAAAGTGCCGATCACCGTTTCAACGATCTCCTGCGTCGTGTCGTCGATGGTATACTGCATGTTGTTCCACTCCATCGGATGCACGGCAATGATGCGCTCTTCACCTTCACTCTGAACATAAATCGTGTCGTCATCAATCGATGTTATTACTCCGATTTTCCCATTGAAATAGGCCTTCTCCGGCGACGAATCGTTTTTGAGAAACATCACACGGGCTCCCGGTTTCAATTCCAGTTCAAAATCGGTAGGATACGAACTTTCGGGAAAGTCGCCGGTGACTTTTGCTTTGAAGAACCAAGAGGCATTTTTCAACTCTTTCAGGCGTTGATCATTGATACGTTGCGCCTGATGGTTGTGCGTGGTCAGCATAATGTAATCGTCGGCCTGAAAACCCGGAATCGTGCGCTGACGCAACAAGTCAATCATCACAGGTGTAAGCTCATTGTCGCGTACCGCATTGAGCAACCCGATAAACTTCGCTTCGCTTTGGCGGTAGATATGTTGTAGTTCTACAGTCACAAAACGTGTCTTACCTAAAGCCCTACTTCCGTAAAAGAAATTGGTATCGTAGTAGCGCGTCAACACTTCCGAATCGGCATCGGTCACCACCGGAGGCAACTGTTGCAGGTCGCCGATCATCAGCAACTGAACACCGCCGAAAGGTTTGTTCCGGTTTTTATAGCGGCGCAACACTTCGTCGATGGAATCGAGAATATCAGCACGCACCATACTGATCTCATCGATTACCAGCAGATCGAGACTCCGCAAAATATCTATTTTGATGCGCGAAAAGCGGTATTGCCGATCGTTGGCATTCTCCACCCTCGCCTCTTTAGGAATAAAAGGCGTAAAAGGCAACGAAAAAAAGGAGTGAATGGTAACACCTTCGGCATTAATGGCGGCGACACCCGTTGGGGCAACCACAATCATACGTTTGGGCGAGATCTCCCGCAAACGTTTCAAAAAAGTGGTCTTGCCCGTTCCTGCCTTGCCGGTCAGAAACAGGTGTTGATCGGTGCATTGAATATACTGCAATGCCAGATCGGCCTGTTCATTGTTTTGAAACGTAGTCAAATTTCTTGTAGTTTTTCTTACCTTAAAGATCTTTCAGACCCAATCGTCTTTATGCTTTTTTCTTTGTCCCTTGTTCTACATTCAGCACCTTATTCTTTGGTACTGTTGCCACAAATTCTTTAAGATAGAACGGTTCAAAGTAAGCCACATCGACAAACTCTCCGGCAGCAAAAGCTTTTTCGGCCAACGGAATCATATTGATAGATTTGGGTTGGATATCGTCGATAAATTGCGCATTGGCGTGTGTGATGCTACTACGGCATTTATCGGCTCCATTTCCGAAGAAGAGCACTTTATGACCGGCCAAAATATCGAGATAGGAGTTTTCATCCACAATATCAGCTGCAATTTCACGAAACAGCTTGAGATCCTTGTCATAAAAAGCAGAGAAAACCTCCATGCGACGGGCATCGATCATCGGACAGAAAAGCATATTCTCTTCCGTTTGCGTTTCGGTCGCAACCGTCGAAGCCAGTAACTGAAGCGTATTTACAGCAATGAGAGGCACGTTCCAACCGTAGCAAAGTCCTTTGGCAGTAGAAACTCCGATACGCAACCCCGTATAAGAGCCCGGACCGCAACTCACGGCAACCGCATCGGGACGAGCGTTGGTTTCCTGAAGTATTTCCTGCACAAAAACACCGAGCAAAGAGGCATGTGACGGGCCGGTAAGAGAAATTCGTTCCGAAACAACCTTTCCGTTTTCCGATAAAACCACAGAACAAACGGTAGTGGACGTTTCTATATGAAGTATTGACGGCATAATTAAGTATTTAGATACAAAAGCGCCATTTTGCAATGACGCTAAATAGTGGCACAAAAGTACGATTTTTAACTCAAAAAAGCGTACATTTGCGCTCTAATTTTAGAACATACTATTATGCTTCAATCTATGACCGGATATGGCAAAGCCACCGGCACCTACAACGACAAACAAATCAGAATCGAAATTAAATCTCTGAACAGTAAACAAATGGATATTTCGACACGGATGCCCGGGCAATACCGAGAGAAAGATCTCGATTTACGTCGTATGGTGACCCAGCAGCTCGAACGGGGCAAAGTAGATTTGAATATCAATATTGCCAGTGCCAGTGCCGTTGCTCCCACACAAATCAACAGCGCTATTCTGAAAGATTACTACAATCAGATCAAACAACTGTCCGAAACCGAAAACATTCCATTGCCTGCCGATTGGTTTTCTACGCTGCTTCGTTTACCCGAAGTACTTAAAAACGAAGAACAACAGCTCGAGGAAAACGAATGGTTGGAAGTTGCAAAAATAACGCAGGAAGCGATCGACCAGTTAGTAAAATTCCGTATTCAGGAGGGCGCTTCGCTGGCAAATGTTTTCACGGCTAAGGTCGACAACATTGAACGGTTACTCGGAACAGTAGGTCAATACGAAACCGAACGCATCGAACGCATCAAAACTCGCCTGCGTGATGGCCTGCAAAATGTGAGCGACAACTACAATGCCGATCGTTTTGAACAGGAATTGATTTTTTATATCGAAAAATTAGATGTAAACGAAGAGAAATCGAGACTACAAAACCACCTGAACTACTTCCGCGAAACGATGCAAAAAGAGCACAATCCCGGCAAAAAGCTCGGTTTTATTGCTCAGGAGATGGGTCGCGAAATTAATACGCTCGGTTCGAAAGCCAACCATGCAGAACTGCAAAAGATTGTCGTTTTGATGAAAGACGAACTGGAGCAGATTAAAGAGCAGGTGCTAAACGTGCTCTGATTCTTCACAAAAACGAATAAATCAGACCTCTATCTCTATTAAGAATTGCCTGTATATGGCTATGAATTAACAAGAATAAAGTCATTACAAGAATCGCAACAACGTATAACTACATCTCCAGTACGAAATTATAAAAGTAGCCTGATGCAAATTCATTTGCGTCTTGGCGCCTTTGCGAGAAACAACAGCTAATTTATGTCCGGTAAAGTAATTATTTTTTCAGCTCCGTCCGGTTCGGGCAAGAGCACACTGATACAACATCTTCTTCAACAGAATTTCAATCTCAGTTTTTCCATTTCTGCAACCAGCCGGGCTCCTCGTGGAGAGGAAAAAGACGGCGTGGAGTACTTCTTCCTGACTCCAGAAACTTTCCGCCAGAAGATTGCCAACGATGAATTTATCGAATTCGAGGAGGTCTATCCCGACAAATTCTACGGAACGCTCAAAAGTGAAGTGGAACGCTGCTTGGCGGAAGGCAAAAACCTGATTTTCGATGTGGACGTAGTGGGCGGAGTCAATATCAAAAAATATTTCGGCAACAGAGCGTTGGCTCTATTTGTTCAACCGCCATCGGTGGAAGAGCTTCGCAAACGATTGACCGGTCGTGGAACGGATGCTCCCGAGATAATCGAGCAACGCATCAACAAAGCCAAATGGGAACTTGAGTTTTCCCCGAAATTTGATGTGGTCATTGTCAACGACCAACTGGAAGAGGCAATTGCTAAAACTGAAGAGGCAATTGGTAAGTTTCTTGCCGAATAACTACTCGAAATTAAATGTCAGCACGAATGCTTTGGAGGTGAGCCGCGAAATAACATCGGTATACCGTCGTTGTTCCGAGGTAAAATCGCTTGCATTTCTGTCATACAAAGGAGTCAGCACGTTGCTCATTCCCAAACAGAATTTGAACTCCGGCGACAAACGGAAGAAATCGAAATAGATGTCACAGCCCATACCAAAAGCAATAAACGGGCTATATGTTTTCAGGTAGACACTCACCTCTTTTGACCGCTGTAAATCACAATCAATACCTGCACCGGCAATCAGATACGGACGGGTACGATTATACCAAACAGAACGATACTTGATGTATAAAGGTAATGTAATGAACGTAGATTGAATGGTCTGATCCGGCCAACGTGTCGCAGTAGTCAGGTCACGGTACAATATCGTTCGTTGCGTAAAATTAAGCGAAGGAGTAAATCTCAGGTTGAAAAAGTTATTCAACCGTAAATCTCCAATAATACCTACCGTAAATCCCGGAGTAAAAGAGGATACCTGCGCCCCTACCAATTTCGGATCGCGAGGTGTCACTGCAAATCCGTACGAATTTAATCCAAGAGTAAAGCCGTAGTGCCATGTTCGTTGATCCGCCTCATGGTAATCCTCTTCTGCAAAAAGATTTCCCAAGAACAAACAAGAACAAGTCAAAATTAATAAAATTCGCTTCATCGGATTAATTTCTTTGTCAATTATAACGCAATAATACGTCAAAAATTGCCATAAAAAACTCCCTTCCCTGAAATATCATCAAAGAAGGGAGTATCGTATCGATTCGAATTAATGAATCAGGTTCTTTCCTGTCATTTCGGTAGGTTGAGCTATGCCCAACAAACCACAAAGAGAAGGAGCCACGTCGGCCAATATACCGTTTTCAACTTTTGCATCTTTCTTTTCCGTTACAAATACAAAGGGAACCGGATTCAGCGAGTGAGCTGTGTTGGGCGAACCATCCGCATTTACAGCGTTGTCTGCATTTCCGTGATCGGCAATAAGGATCACTTCGTACCCATTCTTTTTAGCCGCTTCAACCACCTGGTTCAGACATTTATCAACAGCCTTAACGGCAGCTTCAATAGCTTCGTAAACTCCGGTATGACCAACCATGTCGCCATTCGCAAAGTTCACTGCTATAAAATTGAATTTCTGTGTATTGATAGCATCTGTCAGAGCGTCGGCTACTTTGAACGCGCTCATCTCGGGTTGCAAATCGTAAGTTGCCACCTTCGGCGAAGGAATCAGTATACGTTCTTCACCGTCAAATTCGGCTTCGCGACCACCTGAGAAAAAGAAGGTAACGTGAGCATATTTTTCGGTTTCGGCAATACGCAATTGCTTCAAACCCTCTTTCGCTACGATTTCACCCAAAGTATTTTGTACGTTGTCTTTGTCGAACAAAATATGCAAGCCCTGGAATTTGGCATCGTACGGAGTCATCGTATAATAGTGCAACGGAATGGTATGCATCCCTACTTCCGGCATATCTTGTTGCGTCAACACAATGGTCAACTCTTTGGCACGGTCGTTACGGAAGTTGAAGAAGATCACCACGTCGCCGCTTTCGATTTTTGCCAGAGGAGCACCGGCAGCATCGGTCATCACGATCGGTTTGATAAATTCGTCGGTAACACCGTTGTCATACGAAGCTTGAACTGCAGCAACCGCATCAGTTGCAGCAACCCCTGTCCCGTTTACCATCAGGTCGTACGACTCTTTTACACGTTCCCAACGTTTGTCACGATCCATCGCATAGTAACGACCAACGATAGAAGCGATTTTGCCGGTAGTGGCTTTCAAATGGTTGTCGAGCGCTTCGATAAAACCTTTGCCGCTACGGGGATCGGTATCACGACCATCCATAAAGCAGTGAACATAGGTTTTATCCACGCCATATTGTTTCGCGATATCAGTCAGTTTGAACAGATGATCCAACGAGCTATGAACCCCGCCATTGGAAACCAAACCCAGCAAGTGGATCTTTTTATCGTTTGCTTTTGCATATTCATACGCTTCCACGATGCCCGGATTTTTCAAAATTGAATTATCGCGGCAAGCGATATTTATTTTCACCAAATCCTGATACACCACACGTCCGGCACCAATGTTAAGGTGACCCACTTCTGAGTTACCCATCTGACCGTCGGGCAAACCGACATTTTCGCCGGAAGCCTGCAATTGCGAGTTAGGATAGGTTGATACTAAATAATCCCAGTATGGAGTCGGCGTTTCTGATATAACGTCGGCTTTTGAATGATTGCCGATTCCCCAGCCATCGAGGATCATCAGCATAGCTTTCTTATTCATAATGCCTAATTTTATTTACAATTTAATTATTTACAATTTACGATTGTGATCTGCTAACTGGCAGATTGACTGGTTAACGGAAGAACTTATTCGCCACCGAATTCCATCAGATACGCTTTAATAAATCCTTCTATATCGCCATCCATCACGGCCTGAACATTTGAAGTTTGGTAATTGGTGCGGTGGTCTTTTACGCGACGGTCATCGAAAACATAACTGCGAATCTGAGATCCCCACTCTATCTTTCTCTTTCCAGCTTCCACTTTAGCCGTTTCTACACGACGTTTCTCCAACTCAAGTTCATACAATTGAGATTTCAACAAACGAATAGCATTGTCCTTATTTCCAAACTGTGAACGACTCTCCGTATTCTCAATCACTATTTCATCCATTTCACCCGTCACAGGATTCTTGAATTTGTAATGACAACGAACGCCCGTTTCTACTTTATTTACGTTCTGTCCACCGGCACCACTCGAACGGAATGTATCCCAACTTAAATTACCCGGATTAATTTCTATTTCAATGGTATCATCCACCAATGGCACTACAAACACAGAAGTAAACGAAGTCATACGCTTTCCCTGTGCATTGTAAGGCGATACACGAACCAACCGGTGAACGCCGTTTTCGCATTTTAGAAAACCATACGCCATTTCGCCATCCACCTGCATGGTAACAGTCTTAATGCCTGCTTCATCACCTTCTTGGAAGTTAGTAATTTCGCACTTATAATTCTGTCGTTCGCACCAACGTTGATACATGCGGAACAGCATATCGGCCCAGTCTTGTGCTTCGGTACCACCGGCACCTGCAACTATCTTAATTACAGCGCCCAACTTATCCTCTTCACGACGCAACATATTGCGCATTTCAAGGTCTTCGATAAGCTGAATAGCATTAGCATAGGCGGTATCCACTTCCTGTTCGTCAGCCACACCTTCTTTATAAAAATCAAAAGCAAGAACCAACTCACTCACAACATCGTGAACCTGATTGTACCCATCTACCCAGACCTTTATCTCTCTTATTTTCTTCATCTGCGTCTCTGCTGCCTTCTGATCTTCCCAGAAATTCTCGGCATGAGTACGTCTTTCTTCTTCTTCTAATTGAATTAAGCGGTTATCGACGTCAAAGGTACCTCCTCAACGCGTCCTCGCGTTCTGACACTGCTTTCAGTTGTTCAGTCGTAATCATTTGTTAGTTAATATTTTATATTTATATTCTTGTAGCTCAAATTAAAGTGCAAAGTTAAGCAAAAATATAGGCAAAAGCAAGTTCAAACGCGCCATTCCGTCTGTTTGATTAACTTAATTCACAGTTTCTTACTACCTCAATTATTCTTCTCCAGTTCGCGCAGATTTTCCATTTTCTTCTTTTCCAGAAACCCTTTAATATCTTCCAGATGCTCAACTACTTTCTTGTTACCAAACTCATACACTTTTTGTGCCAACCCATCCAGAAAATCACGATCGTGTGATACCAGAATCAACGTGCCATCATAATCCTGCAGAGCGCTTTTCAGAATATCTTTTGTCTTCATATCCAAATGGTTGGTTGGCTCATCAAGAATCAGGAGGTTCACCGGTTCGAGCAACAGTTTAATCATGGCCAAGCGGGTACGCTCCCCACCCGACAGCACTTTCACCTTTTTGTTTATATCGTCGCCGCCGAACATAAACGCTCCGAGAAAATCCTTAACTTTCGTGCGGATATCCCCTTTGGCAATATCGTCGATGGTTTGAAATACGGTAATGTTCTCATCCAGCATCGAAGCTTCATTTTGTGCAAAATAGCCGATCATGGTGTTGTGACCGAGCGTCAGTTGGCCATCGTGATTTATTTCATTCATGATACATTTGACCATCGTAGATTTACCTTCGCCATTTTTACCGACAAATGCCACTTTCTCACCCCGTTCGATGGTAAAATTAGCATTAGCAAATATCAAATGCTCATCATAACTCTTACCTACACCCTCGCAAGTAACCGGATAACTACCCGAACGCGGAGACGGCGGGAAACGCAGCCGCAATGCCGAGGTATCTTCTTCATCTACCTCTACCAGTTCCAGCTTTTCCAACATTTTCACCCGCGATTGTACCTGAAGCGTTTTGGAATAGGTTCCTTTGAAACGTTCTATAAACTCTTGCGTGTCGGCAATCATTTTCTGTTGCTCTTCCCATTGTTTCTGTTGCTGCTCGCGGCGTTCCCGGCGCAGTACCAGATATTTTGAGTAGCTTACATTGTAATCGTAAATACGCCCCATAGTCACTTCAACAGTTCGGGTCGTAATATTATCGACAAAGGCACGGTCGTGCGAAATGACTATCACCGCTTTGGCATTATTCACCAGGAAATCTTCCAGCCATTGAATCGATTCAATATCAAGGTGATTGGTAGGCTCATCGAGTAAAATAAGATCCGGCTTCTGGAGTAAAATTTTGGCCAATTCGATACGCATGCGCCAACCCCCGCTGAATTCACTTGTTGGGCGGGTAAAATCCTCGCGCATGAAACCAAGACCCAACAGCGACTTTTCCACTTCGGCATCGTAGTTGATCTCTTCGATGGAATAAAACCGTTCGCTTAGGGTCGAAACCTCTTCGATCAGCTGATAATAACTCTCCGATTCGTAATCGGTACGGGTTGCCAACTGTTCATTTATTTCATTGATACGTTGCTCCATATCAAAAATAGAGGCAAAAGCGCGTGCCGCTTCCTCAAAAACAGTACGACAGTTATCGGTCATTAAGTGCTGTGGCAAATAAGCAATGACTGTATCTTTTGGAGCCGACACCTTACCCCGTGTCGGTTTTTGAGCTCCGGCAAGAATCTTCAGAAGTGTCGATTTGCCGGCTCCGTTTTTACCCATCAGGGCAATACGGTCCTTTTCGTTGATAGAGAAAGAAATGTCTTTGAACAGCGTCGCTCCGCTGAATTCTACGGTTAGTCCGTCAACTGTAATCATAAAAATAAAGGTCTTTTTTTGAAGCCGCAAAGATATGATTTTAAGCCCATATTTCGAGAATGTCCGCTACCATTACATTTTTGCAAATTCTTTGTTAAAGCGGACATTTCTTAAAAATAATCTTTATCTTTGTCTTATTCCAACACCAAAAACATAAAACTATGGGACTCCTAGATTTTCTTAAAAAAGTATTCGGCAGTTCGAAAGAGGCCGCCGAAAAAGTAAGCGAGACGGCCGAAACCACATGGGAAAAAGCCAAAGAGAAAGCACCGGAAGTAAAAGAAAAAGTGCAGGAAGCCAAGACCTGGGTCGAAGAAAAAATTGAGGAAATAAAAACAAATCCCAGTGTGAATAAGGCAGTTGATACTGCTAAAGAAGTCATAGAAACTACCAAAGAAAAAATTTCTCACTTGCCCGAAAATCCCACAGTGATAAAAGCCGTTGATTCGGCAAAAGAGATAATAGAGAGTGCAAAAGAAAAGATCACGGAAGTTCAGGAAAACCCGAAAGTGGTTAAAGCGGTAGAAACTGCGAAAGAATATATTGAAACGGCCAAGGAGAAAATTTCTGAGATTCCGGAAAACCCGACAGTAGTAAAAACGGTGGATGCCGCAAAAGAATACATCGAAACTGCGAAAGAAAAGGCCGAAGAGTTTAAAGCAAAACACCCGGAGATAGATAAAGCAGTGGACACCGCAAAAGAATTTGTGGTCTCTGCCAAGGAAAAAATTGCAGAAATACCCGAAAATCCAACAGTGGTGAAAGCTGTAGATTCTGCGAAAGAAGTTATAGAGGTAGCAAAAGAGAAAATAACCGAATTTCAGGAGAATCCGAAAGTGGTTAAAGCGGTTGATACTGCCAAAGAGTATGTAGAAACTGCCAAAACCAAAGCCGAAGAGTTTAAGGCTAAACACCCAGAGGTAGACAAAGCGGTAGACTCGGCAAAGGAAGCTGTAGAAACAGCCAAGGAGAAAGTCGAAGAGGTTGTTGAAAAGGTGAAACAAAAAACAGCAAAGAAGGAAGAAAAACCGGTTGCTGAGGAAAATACACCCCAACCAACAGAGCCTACTCCTCCGTCTACTCCCACTGTAGAAGGCGAACAACCCAGAGAATCTTAACAAACTATATCCAATTAAAAATGGCTTCCCGAATTTTTCAGGAAGCCATTTTTAATTGGTTTTAATCAAATAATGTAGGATGATCTTCGTCAAGCCGCTTCAGAATTGTCCGAATAACGGCCTCCCGCATAAATTTGGAGGTATTGCTTATTTGATATTTATCGACAAACCGACTGACCGCTTTATACTCTTCGTCATTGAGCAAAAAAGCAACCCGATGTTTTCTTTTCAACGTCGGGTGATAAGGCTCTGGAGGAGAAGAAACTGATGTTTTCTTTTTGGTCATAAATAACGGACAAGTCTATAATACCCGTAAAGCTACATGTTAAAGCTTTGACGGCGCACACTTATTTTAATGGTATCGTCTAACGGTTGATCGGTAACTAAAACCATATAACCACCCCCACCAGCTCCTGCCAGTTTGCGGGCAAGCGAACGATCTTGATATTGCTCCATCACCTCTTTTACATCAGATGGAAGCATTGCCGGAAACATCCGAACTTGAGCTTCGAAAGATTGATTGACAAAATGGGCAAACTTTTCAAGGTCTTTCTGCAAAATGGCTTTCCAACACCCTTCGGCTGCTGTGGTCAGCGCTTTTACATTTTCAGTATTGATATAGGTCTCTTTCAACAAATTCAAACCTGCCGGACGCGGCCACAACAAGCGTAACGAAATATGCTGTTCGAGCCAGTCAAGAATAGAGTCATCCATACAAGATTCCAGCTTTTGAGGCCAATAATCATTGTCATAATAGTGACGTACCAAACCAGGCATGCAAATACCGATAGAGTCCTGCGCTCCTGAAATCTCGGAACGCCCCGGCTCATTTTCGTAACGAAATGCCAGTTGAGCCAATTTTTCGGGATGCATCGGAGGAAGTTCGTAGGGCCATATCTTTCGCAATGCGTTGCGCGTTGACGTGCTCATGCCACATCGCTCGTTAAACTCGATGGTTGGCTCCAACGAAAGGGTTATTGCCCATCCCGGATTATACTTCGATACATACGGTTGATCAATCCATGTTCCGGCCAGATCGATACGATACGGCAGATGACTTTGCACTCCGGTACGAATAGAGGTTGTGCTTCGGGTTGGCAAGCCGGCATCCGGAATGCGCTTCAACACCACGTACTCGATACCCAGTTCGTTACAAAGCATCTCTTTTGCCGGACTGTGACCATCTTCGTTGACCACAAAAAAATCGGGAATATTGCTACGGATATCTCTTTCGAAATCCATAATTCCGCTCCCGGAATTGATCCAGGCATCTGCTACATAGCGTATTGATTTCACCATGTAGAGACGTTCCTGATCGCTATTTACGGTAGTTCTGCCCTTAAGGTCGCAAATTGTTTTATCGGAACCTAGTCCAACATACAGGTCGCCATACGATGCTGCTTCTTTGAAAAAAGCCACATGGCCGCTGTGAAGCAAATCGTAACATCCCGTAACAAAAACTTTCTTGGACATCTATTTATTTACAATTTAACCATTTACGATGTACAATTTGAAACTGCCATTTCAGATTCAATTGACACATTTTCAAATTGATACATTGGCACATTGAAAAAATTATTCTTCGTGTCCGTGGCAGTTTTTGTATTTCTTTCCGCTACCGCAAGGGCACGGGTCGTTACGACCTGCTTTTTTCTCTACACGAATCGGCTGATGCTTAGCCTGCTGTTCACGGGTATCCTGTTGTGTGGAATCTTCTTCCAAAGAACGACTGGTGTCAGGTTTGGAAGTGCGATAACGACTGTAATCCGAACGACGTTCTTCGTCAGCCTTGTGTACCTGTTCCGGTTCACTAACCGGGATCTGTCCACGCATCAGAATGCTGGCAGCACGACGATTCATCACCTCCACCATTTTTTTGAACATGGTGAACGATTCCAGTTTATAGATCAACAGCGGATCTTTCTGCTCGTAGCTGGCATTCTGAACCGAATCGCGAAGGTCGTCCATTTCGCGTAAGTGTTCCTTCCATTCGTCGTCGATAACCAGAAGAAGGATAGCCTTTTCAAACGCTTTAATGACTTCTTTTCCTTCGGTTTCGTATGCTTTTTTCAGGTTGATAGGAATATTGTACATTCTCTTACCATCCGTCAGAGGAATCAGAATATTTTCGTAGGTATCGCCGTGGTTTTCGTACACCTGTTTGATTACCGGGTAAGCCACCGTGGCGAGTTTATCCATCTTGCGCTTAGCCGAAGCCAATGCATCGTCGAATATGGCATCCACAGCATCCACGAGTTTCATGGAACGGAATTCAGCTTCGTCAAAGGGCAGTTCAATAGCAAATACGGTCATGACCTCCATGGACAATCCTTCGTAATCGAGACTCGGATAGAACGACTCGACAACGGACTGAGCCGTATCGTAAAGCATATTGACAATATCCATTCCTATGCGCTCGCCCATCAAAGCATGGTGACGGCGGGTGTAAATAACGGTACGCTGCGAGTTCATCACATCGTCGTATTCGAGCAAACGTTTACGGATGCCGAAGTTGTTTTCTTCCACTTTTTTCTGTGCACGTTCAATCGATTTCGAAATCATCGAGTGCTCGATCATCTCTCCGTCTTCAAAACCCAGACGATCCATCACGCCAGAAATCCGTTCGGAACCGAACAGACGCATCAGTTCATCTTCCAATGAAACATAGAAGACAGACGATCCCGGGTCTCCCTGACGTCCGGCACGACCACGCAACTGGCGGTCGACACGGCGGCTCTCGTGACGTTCGGTACCCACGATTGCCAAACCTCCGGCATCTTTCACTGCTTTGGAAAGCTTAATGTCGGTACCACGACCGGCCATGTTGGTTGCAATAGTTACGGTTCCGCTCTGACCTGCCTGAGCTACAATTTCGGCTTCACGCTGATGCAGTTTCGCATTCAATACATTGTGCGGAATTTTGCGCAACGTAAGCATACGGCTCAACAATTCGGAAATTTCTACCGAGGTAGTTCCCACCAGCACAGGACGGCCAGCATTCACAAGGCACACAGGGGATAGG